>Ga0193706_1000236_pt1 | contig 36516 bp, 35 predicted proteins | sample U3c1metaG_FD_160130 | JGI IMG/M metagenome (GOLD analysis project Ga0193706, IMG submission 160130) | Soil microbial communities from a riparian zone of the East river system, Colorado, United States - U3c1 | ecosystem: Environmental > Terrestrial > Soil > Riparian zone | place: USA: East River... | reverse complement strand
TAACATGAACGACGATGCTTCGCCGAATTGGGGGTGCCGCCTTTTGTCTCGTCGCGGGGGGCTGCGCATCCAACGACGTTGCTCGTCCACCGACGGCTCCCGACTGCATCGATACGGGGTGTAACCCGCGTCCGGGCGGCGGGGGACCGGGGGGTGGTGGCACAGGGTCCCCCGATGGGGCCGTCGACATCGACGCGACGGTTCCTCCCCTCGATGCCGATCCCGACGCGGGCACCGTCACCGTTTTCTATACGGTCAAGCAGACGGTCGACAGCTGGTTTTACGCGTCCGCCAACTACGCAGGCGCAGTGGCGCTGCGCGCCGTGGGGCCGAGCGGGCAGCTGGCTCCGGCCAACGATGCTGGAAGCACGACGCCCCAAATGCTGTCGGACGTCGCGCCAGGACTCAACTGGTTTCTGGTCGAAGACGCCACGAACACGCGCCGCATCACGGGCACGCTGCAACTCGTCGACATCGATGCGCGCGCACCCACCGCGAATCTCCGCGCCATCTCCACGGACGGCATCTCCAATCTCGTCATCGATCAGGTGGTCTGGGCGCCCCCGGCCGGTACGGCGACGCTCATCCTGAATTTCTTCAGAGGCGGCCGTCCCGCGGTGGGCGTGACCGTCAAACGCGACGCGCTTCCCGCCGGCACGACCGTCGCGTACGATTCGAGTGGGATCTACGTGAGCGACGCCATGGTCATCGGCGTCAACCCCGCCACGGACGTCCAAGGGACGGCGATCGTACGCGAGATCGCGGGCACGCAGTCGTTCCCCGCCCTCACGTCGGCGACGCTGCGTTATCAGCTCAGCAATAGCACCGCGTCTCCGGCGATCGAAGCCAAGCTCGCACGCGACGTGGTCACGTGGATGCAAATCGACATCCCCTGATCCCGACCACGACCCCACGACCGCGACCCACGACCGCGACCGCGACCGCGACCCGCGACCACGACCGCGACCACGACCGCGACCGCGACCGCGACCGCGACCGCGACCGCGACCGCGACCGCGACCCCCGAAACATGCTATCTGGTCGCCCAATGCCCGCCCAGATCCTCGACGGCAAAGCCATCGCCGCCAAAGTCCGCGCCCAAGTCGCCTCCGATGTCGGCCACTTCCTTGCCGCGAATGGCCGCGTCCCCGGTCTCGACGTCATTCTCGTTGGCGAAGATCCTGCGTCGCAGGTGTACGTGCGCAACAAGGAGAAGGCCGCGCGCGAAGTCGGGATGCGTGGCCGCGTGCATCGGCTGGCGGCGACCGCGAGTGAAGGCGACGTTCGAAATTGCATCGAACAGCTCAACGGCGACGACGCGGTCGACGGTTTTCTCGTTCAGCTGCCGCTGCCCGCCGGGCTACCTGAAACGGCGCTCCTCGACGGCGTCGCGCCGTCCAAGGACGTCGACGGTCTGCATCCCTTCAACGCGGGGTTGCTCGCGCTCGGGCGCGCCAAGGTGGTGTCGGCGACGCCGCGAGGGGTGATGCGTTTGCTTGCCGAGACCGGCATGGATCTCGTCGGCAAGCGGGCGGTGATCATCGGACGGAGCAACATCGTCGGAAAGCCCCTCGCGCAGCTCTTGCTCGGTGCGCACGCGACGGTGACGATCGCCCATTCGCGTACCCGTGACCTTCCCGACGTTTGCCGCCAAGCCGATGTCCTCGTCGCGGCGGTGGGTCGTCCTGGGCTCGTGCGCGGCGAGTGGATCAAAGCGGGCGCCGTCGTGATCGACGTCGGCACGACGCGCAACGACGCCGGCAAGCTGGCCGGCGACGTGGCATTCGACGAGGCAAGCGAACGCGCGTCGTGGATTACGCCGGTCCCCGGCGGCGTCGGCCCGATGACCATTGCTTGCCTGCTCGAGAACACGCTCGTCGCGGCGCGAGAACGGGTGGCCGCCGACAAGCGTCGGCGCTGATTCATCCCGGTGCCGGCTTTTGGGGGTAGCGCGTCGGATCGACGCCCGCCTTTTCGCAGATGGCGTCGAGGACGTCGTCCGCCTTCCTGATCAGCGCTCCGAGATCGCCGCTATTGTCGATGACGTAGTCGGCCGCGGCGATCTTGGTGGCGAGGGGGAGCTGGGCTGTAAGTCGAGCGCGCACCTCGTCCTCGGTGAGCTCGTCTCGGGCCATGGCCCGCGCGACCTGGGTGCGCTCGTCGACGGCCACGACCACGAGCGGCCGGCAGAGATCGGCGAATCCGCGTTCCACCAGGAGCGGCGCCTCGTAACAACCGAGCGGCTCCTCCGCTGCTTCGAGCTCGCCGGCGCGCTCGAGCATGCGGGCGGCGATGCGGGGGTGGGTCATGAGCTCGAGCTTCTTGCGCGCGTCGGGGTCGGCGAAAACGATCGCCCCGACCTTCTTGCGATCGAGCGAACCGTCCGCGAGGAGCACTTCGGGCCCGAAGGCGGCGACGATCTCGGAGAGCGCCGGCGTCCCCGGGGCGACGATTTCACGGGCCATGACGTCGGCATCGATGATGGGGAGACCGCGCGCCTTCCAGCGCGCCGCGACCGAGCTCTTGCCCGACGCCAACCCCCCCGTCAGACCAAAAAGGATGAATCCCACGTCGGGGGGGCAATGTCGCATCTTTCAGTCGGGTTTGTCAGCCCTCGCCCACCGAACGCGATTTCTCGGAGAGCATCCGTCGCCGTGCGGGAAAACACGGCACCTGTCGGCGTCTGTCGCCGCGCAGCGCCAACTACGCGTGCTCACAGGTCCGGGTCGACACCATGAGGTAAATTCTGACCCCCCGTCGGGAAGGATCGGCTCGCCTCAACCGGCGCGGCGGATGGCCTTGACCTTGGTGCCCGTTTTGCGGAGCGAAGGCTCTTCGGCGCGCAATCGGCGGACGCTCACACCCGTGTCTTCGCGTTCTTCTTCGGCAGCGCAACCCGCGCGGAGACGTACGATCGCTTCGGCGTGCAGCTGGCAGGCGCGCGACTCGGTGACGCCGAGCATGTCGCCGATCTCGCGCAGCGTGTAATCCTGCTCGTAGTAGAGCTTGAGCAGCGACTGGAGCCGCTCGGGCAGTTGCTGAACGGCGTCGGCCAGACGGCTGCGGCGTTCGCTGCGAAGAAGCATGGCGTCCGCGGCTTCACTCGATTCGTCGGAGAGCTCGAGCCCTTCGATGCCGTCGCCGCCCGTCGTATCGAGGCTGATCAGGCCGCCAAACGAGAGTTTGGCGAGCCTTTCGCGGAAAGCGGCTACGGGAAGCTCGAGTTTCTGTGCGATTTCGATCTCTTCCGGTGGGCGCCCGAGCTCCGCGGTGAGCCCGCGCACGACCGCCACGATGCGGTTGTTGAGGTCCCGCAGATCGCGCGAGAGCGGATCGTACGAGCGTAGCTCGTCCAGCATGGCGCCCTTGATACGGCAATCTGCATATGCTTCGAAGCGATCCGGACCGGAGCGGTCGTACTTATTGAGCGCGTCGGCGAGGCCGACGAAACCGGCGCCCATCAAGTCCTCGACATTCACGTGCGAAGGGAGTCTTCGCGCGAGGCGGTAGGCGTGCCGGCGCACGATGTTCATGTAACGATCTGCCAGCCTGCGAGGCAGCGGACCTTCCGGTAGCCGATTGCTGTCGATCTCCATTCTCAGCGCCTCCAGCCCCGTCATGGTGGGTCAACTGCGACCCCTTCCATTCGGGTGACACCCCGCTATTGCGTGAGCCGTGCCAGCGCTCTTTTGCAGTAACTTGGTAGGACATGTCGTCCTTCACCGCGAAGCTCGAGCGCGTTCGTCTCTTGCCCACAAGTGCGGCCGCAAGCGTCAGAGGTGCACCCAACACCTTCGATTTGCGCGTCGAAACCGTGCATTACGAAGAAGCGATTGACGATACCTATCGCACGCCGATAAAGCGGCCGCGCGATCTGCCCAACGATCCCGCAGAACGGCTCGAAGCGCTGCGTCAGAAAATCGCCGCAATCTTGACGAAGGCACCGCCAGTTCGGCGACGCCCCGCTGATCCCACGCAGGGAGACCTACCTTTCGCGCTGGAATCGACGCCGGAGGGGCCTCTCTATGTACGCACCAAGCGGCTCTCGCCGGCTCATCGCGTGGGACGCGCCTCGGTCAGCGCCGGAAAGGACGCTTCGGCAGGCATGCTGGCGCTGCTCGCGCTCGATCCCACACTGTCGCCCACCGCGCCGGCGAGCATGCTCTACATCGACACCGAGACCACCGGTCTCTCGTCAGGAGCAGGGACGGTGCCGTTCTTGATTGGATTGGCTTGGTTCGAGCCAGACTCCTCGACGCTGGTCGTCGAGCAACTCTTGCTCCGTCAACTCGGCGAAGAGGCGCCTATCCTAACGCGCCTCGCCGAGCGCGTGGCGCGCGCGTCGGCCCTGGTCACTTACAATGGCAAGTCGTTCGATCTCCCGCTTCTGCGCTCGCGCCTCGTCTTGAACCGCTTCGCGGCCTTGCCCTCCCGTCCTCACCTCGACCTCGTTCACATCGCGCGGCGGCTCCACCGCCATCGCCTGCGCGAGCTTACCCTCGGCAACGTGGAAGCTCAGGTGCTCGGCTTCGTCCGCACGGCGGACATTTCGGGTGGTGAGGTGTGCTCGCGGTATTCTCATTTCCTGCGAACCGGTGATGGCTCGGCGCTGGCGGCGGTGATTGACCACAACGAGTGGGACGTGGTGGCCATGGCGGCGCTGGTGGGGCTTTACGGAGAACCGCTGGAGGGTTTGGTTCCCGCGGACTGGGCGGCGGTGGCACGCACCCTGCGGCGCGCTGGGTCGCTCGACCTCGCGGGGGAGATCGCTTCGCGCGCGGTGGCGCGCGGAGCGGGGCACGACGCGCTGAGGGCGCGCGGCGAGATCGCGAAGGCGAGGGGAGACAAGGCGCAGGCGCTTGCCGATTTTGCGTCACTCGTCGAGAGCGTCGATGATGCGGGGTTGCGGCTCGAGTTGGCGAAGTTGTACGAGCATCATGCGAGGGAGCCGATGAGGGCGCTGGAGTTGGTGGAGAGGGGGACGGGGGAGGGGGAGGAGGCGACGGGGCGGAGGCGGAGGCGGTTGGAGAGGAAGAGGGACAAGCGGAGGGGGTGAAGGGGAGGTCGTGGTCGTGGTCGCGGTCGCGGTCGCGGTCGCGGTCGTTGGTCGTGGTCGTGGTCGTGGTCGCGGTCGGGGGTGCGCGGTTGGCGGCAACGCTGCGCAGCGTGGCGCGCCACCGCTGGCAACCTCATGCCAAGCTAGCGAGTGCCGCGCTGAGACGGCGCGTTTTCTTGGTGGCTTGGCATGAGGTTGCAGGCGGTGGCGCGCAGGTGGGGAGAGGCTTCGTGGAGTTGGGGGAGTCGGGGTTGTTCATGGTTCGAGTCCTTTCGGGGGCGAAAGGACTCGAACCATGAACAACGACCCGCGGACCCAGAACAATCGGCCGATACTTCCTCATCATCGACTTCACTTTTTCGGATTTGCTCGGGAGATGCTCGTTGCGGTGCGCGATGCGCACATTCGGGACGCGAAGCTGCGGGACGAGGCGCTTCGTGCGGCGAAGAGCACCTGTTTGAACTGTGCGGAGGGAGCGGGGCGGGTGACGCGAGCGGACAAAGCGCGGGCCTTCACCGTAGCCCGGGGAGAAGCCGTGGAGGCTGCGGCGGCCGTGGAGATCGCCGCGCTCTTGGGCGATGCGAAGGTGGAGGACGCGGAGCGGGTGGCCGTGCTGGCGGATCGTGTGATCGCGATGCTCACCCGGCTCGTGCGTTGACCATGCGGCTCGGCGAGCGCGGTCAAGCGCTGACCGCGGTCGCCGAGTTCGCCCGGCGACCACGCGTGCCCCTCAAAGGCTACGCTTGCAAGCCAACCAATGTTAGCTAAGGTTAGTTCATGCGCCAGGTCAACGTGCACGAAGCCAAGACCCAGCTCTCCCGGCTCCTGGAAGAGGTCGAGGCCGGTGAGCGCGTCGTGATCGCGCGTGCAGGTAAGCCGGTGGCCGTGCTGGCTCCCTACAAGGCAGCCGTTCGTCGGCGTCGATTGGGGCTGTTTGCCGGCCAAGCGAAGATGCATCCCGACTTCGATGAGCTGCCGTCCGATATCGCGGAAGCCTTCGGCAGCGCATCGAAGTGAAACTCCTGCTCGATACGCACGTCGTGCTCTGGGCCGCGACGGATCCCGATCGACTCGAAGCCGAAGCTCGAGCGGCCCTGGAGGACGGTTCTCACGACGCCCTCGTCAGCATCGTCACGGCCTGGGAGATCGCCATCAAGCAGTCCCTGGGAAAGCTCGATCTGCCCACGCCGGCGGAGGTGTGGTTGCCGGACGTCTTGCGGCGCACGGGCTTCGAGATCGCAGAACTCGGTCTCAGCGCCGCACTGCGCGTTCGCGGACTCCCTTGGCACCACCGGGATCCTTTCGATCGCCTCCTTGTCGCTCAGGCGCTCGAGAACGGCTACACGCTCGTCACGCGTGATGACGCATTCGAGGCCTATGGCGTGCCCGTGGTCCGAGCTTGATCGAGTTGGCCAGGGTTCCTGACTGGTTGGCGGCGTTCGAGGCTCGTGATGGCCGGAGCAAGTCGCGTACGGGCCGCCAAATCATGCCATCATGCATCCCGCGATCAAGCGTGTCGGGCAGAGCGGTCAGATCAGCATCGGCCGCGCGCTTGCTGGAAAGCTTCTACGTCTCGAGCAGCTCGAGGGCGGCCGGCTGCTGCTCACGCCGGTCGTCGACGTTCCCGAAAGCCAGATCTGGACCGTCAGCGTACCGCACAAGTCACGCATCGAACGCGGCCTCGCGTGGGCTGCCGCGAATCCTGCGAAGGAAACGGATGTGGGCGCGGTCGTCGCCAAGGCCAAGCGTCACAAGAAGCGGTGAAGCCGGATGGCAGAAACCGCCGCAGCCGTGCGCCTGGATCTGAATGCACCCGAGGTCCTCGAAGTCTTCCTGCGCGACGGCGCCGATCCTGTCCAGGTGGCGGGCAGCCTCGATCGGATCCGAAAGTTGGCACTTGATAGGAGTAGAATCCGAGAGTGACCATGCTGGGCACGTGCGCGCTTTGTCGCTCAGAACAGGTTGAACTGCGGGACAGCCATCTATTGCCGAGCTGGGCCTACAAGCGGGTTCGGGCAACCCGCGCCGGGGGCCCGGATCCCAACCCGGTCAACTTCACCGAGGGGAAAGCTTTCCAGACGTCCAAACAGATCACCGGGTTCCTGCTCTGTAGTGCCTGCGAAGACCGCTTCGGGCGACGAGAAAACTACGTGTCCCAGTTGTGTCGCCAGAGCGATGGAACCACTCCACTCATACAGCATCTGCGCCGGCGCGCTGACCAGGTCGACAAGCCACTTGAGGTCGCCGAACTTGACATCAAGGTGGACGCCGAAAACCTCGCCTACTTTGCAGTTAGCGTCGTCTGGAGAGGAGACGTCATGAAGGAGGGCCACCTTGCCAGTGACGTAACTCTAGGCGATCGCTATCGCGAGAAATTCCGCGGCTATCTAAATGGGGACGCCGCATTCCCATTGTGTGCCCGTGTGTTGCTCAACGTCCTTAAGCCGCCGAGCTGGATGATGGTAATCGACGGCGCCGTGACGACTCCTTCTTCGAACCGAATGGGAGCCTGCCATCGCCACGCGTTTCTAATGTGCGGCTTCGAGTTCAACGTGCTCGTTGGGCACGTCCTTCCGAACGCCTCTGAGGAGGCTTGTTTGGTCCACAGCACGACCAAGCGGGTAGTCTTGTTGGTGCCCGAGATGAGTGCTCTCGCCAAAGGCGTCGTCGAAGCCGGAGGAAAGGCCGCGCCAACGAAGGCACTAGCTGCACGAAGAAACCGTCAAGAGCGGTAGACCCGTCCTGCACGCGGGTAGGGCGCTTCGGCCGTCGCTTCGTGTCCGCGCCGGCGATCGCGGGGCAAGCTTCCGCTGGGCCTCGACGTCGTTCGGCTTCAGAGCCCGGAGCGGCACGTCCAGAGCCGCTCTTCGTAGCGGCGCTCACCGGAATCACTCCTCCTGGTTTTGAACCCTGCCTCTGCGGCGGCACTTCACGGTCAACGTGCCTCGGTAGACCTTGTTCACGGTCGTCACGCCGGTGAACCGGTCCTGTCGCGCGACGGCGCCGGATTTTTCTCCGCTGTCGATCACTTCGTATCCTCGCGGGCAAAGCTCAGCGGCTTCGTCCATGCATTCCGCCTGGCTGCGGGGGCACTCGATGTAGTGGGCTCTCGAGCCGTCGGGGGCCATGACCTCGCGGCTCGTCGCGCAGGCAGCGAGCAAACACATGCTGGTTATCGGCAGCCGGCTGAAAGCCATTCCCGCGATCGGAGCCATCCCAGCGTGCATCGTATCAGGCGTGCCTTCCCGAGTGCGAGTAAGGACTGCCTCGGGAGACGTCCCAGGGGGTATCGTAGTCGGACGGGATTGCCGCACAATGAGCTATCGCGGGCTTGGCGAGGGCGAGCTGAGAGGCCCATCGCGCTGCTCGGCCGAGTGAAACTTTCGAAATGCCTTCGCGAGATCCATTGCCGGCGCTTGAATTCTCTTTGCGAAATCGATCGCGAGTTTCCGTTCATTCATGTGGCGCCGGAAAACGCGCCCCAACCGATCATCAAGGTCATCGACATCGTAGGTCTTCTTGAGCGCCTTGACCTCGTACGTGTCGTGGACCTGCACGTCGGTGCCCTTCTTTTTGCGGTTCAGCCGATAGCCCGACTGGCGTACGTGAGCTTCGGTCTGCCGACGGTAGTCAGCCCAAATCACTTCGTCCTCGGTCAGCGAATCTCGCACGGCAAGGATCAGTCGGTGAATGTTCTGGGCCTGACACAGAGGGCTGGTCGGGAACTCCGCCACGGGCAGTCGCGCCCACCTATCGAATGTTTCTCTGATGTCGACCAGGACCCCATGGAGACGAATCCAAAATATCCCGAACGACGCCCATTCCGGTACAGCGCGGGGCTGTGCAAGTTCGCGGGTCACGTATTCGAAGTTTTCGACCCATTGCAAGCGAAGCTTCGTGTCGACCTGCATGTACCCCCACCGCGCGCGATTGAGACGCCTGAATTCAGATGAGATGGGTGGTGGCCTTGCCATTCGACGAGCATACCAAGCCGATCACTCCGCCCGGGATGGGGAGCGACGTCCCGCACGGGGCGAACTCCTCCGCGCCGTACCTAGCCCGGCGAGCCCGGTCAGTTGAGCGATCGTGAACAGAACTTCGTATCGTCCAGTCTTGACGAGCCGGCGCAGCGCGTGGCGCACAGCGGGGCCCAGCCTCGACCGATACAGATCGTTGATAGCGTTGTTATCGAGGAGAACCCGAACGACGCCGTCACCTGGATCCAAACCCATCGGTGTTTGAGAATAGGCCATGGGCGGCACCTTGCATCCCGCTCATCGGATGGCTATCGGACGCGGTCCCACCACGGGCTTCAGGCAGGGAGGCATCCGTGCCGTTATGTCGAGGTCTTTGCGACTGCCCGCGGCTCGTCCGTCGCGTCCGCCGAGTTGCGGTAGGACCCGATCGGAGCGGACGCCATTCGCGAAGTCGCCGCGGCGCGTCCTCCTGGGTCGAATTCACCCGAGTTCCTCGCATGAGACGCGACAGGTCACCGCGGCCATGCGACCGAGGTGACCATGCCGTGGCCTCAGCGCATGAGCGCGGAGAGCATCCGGCGCAATCGCGAGCCGAGCTCCTGAACTGCGTCCGCGTCGTCCTGCCGCACGACGCCGATAGCGGCCGCGAGATCCATGGCGCCCACGGTTTCGGCGAGGCTGTTTCTCGATTCCACGAAGTACTTGTGCCGGAGCGCAGCGCCCTCATTGGGAAGCCCTTCGCAAAGACAGAGAAAGCAGCTCTTCGAAGCACGCGTCGCTTGATCGCGAAGCTCGCGGTCGCGAATCTTCGCCGCGTGCACCCGCCGCGCCAGCTCCCGCGCCACGCGATAAACGTCGAGTTTTTGATGGGGTAGTAGATGCTCATTCACCATATCGACCTCCTCCCCCGGCGGGGGAGGTCGATATGGTGAATGAGCCATCTCCCCAAGATTCTCGTCGGGCGCCCATCGTGCCGCCCCTCGCCATGCAGGCGCGTGCCATCGCCAGATCCTCGCATCGTCGTATTCGGCGGGCGATGGCGCGCGCGTGCGCGAGGGGTGGATCGCGACGGTCGAGGTCGAGGTCGAGGTCGAGGTCGAGGTCGAGGTCGAGGTCGAGGTCGAGGTCGAGGTCGAGGTCGAGGTCGAGCAGTCGCAGGTCGCAGGTCGCAGTCGCGGGTCGCGCTCAGTCGCGGGCACGCCCCGGTCTCCTCGCTCCTTATCCCCTCGTGCTATGACCCTTCAATCATGTCCGACCGTTACGATCCGGCCGCCATCGAGCCCAAATGGCAAGCGTACTGGGAAGCCCATCAGACCTTCCGCGCCGAGCGTCATGCTGGTCGCCCCAAGCGTTACATCCTCGACATGTTCCCTTACCCGTCCGGAGCGGGCCTTCACGTGGGACATCCAGAGGGCTACACTGCAACCGATATCGTCGCGCGCTACCAGCGCATGAAGGGGGTCGACGTCCTTCACCCGATGGGTTGGGACGCGTTTGGACTCCCTGCCGAGCAGCATGCGATCGCCACCGGTACCCACCCCGCCGTCACCACGCGTTCGAACATCATCAACTTCAAACGCCAGCTCAAGAGCCTCGGTCTCAGCTACGACTGGTCGCGCGAAATCGACACCACCGATCCCGGCTACGTGCGATTCACCCAATGGATCTTTCTGCTGCTCTACCATCGCGGTCTCGCCTACGAGGCGGAAGTCCCGGTGAACTGGTGCGAGGCGCTGGGGACGGTTCTTGCGAACGAGGAGGTCATCGATGGCAAGAGCGAACGAGGCAATCACCCCGTCGTTCGCTTGCCATTGCGCCAGTGGATGCTGCGCATCACGGCCTATGCCGATCGACTGCTGAGCGATCTGGAAGGGCTCGATTGGCCGGACACTCGTCTCAAGCAGATCAACTGGATCGGGCGCAGCGAGGGAGCGGAAATCGACTTTCAGATAGAGAGGACCGAAGAGCGGGCGCGCGTCTTCACGACCCGTCCCGACACGCTCTATGGATGCACCTACATGGTGCTGGCGCCCGAGCATCCCATCGTCGCCAAGATCACGACCGCGGTACACCGGGCCGCTGTCGAGAAGTACGTCGCGGAGGCCGCGACCAAGAGCGACTTCGACCGCACCGAGCTCGCCAAGATCAAGACCGGCGTCGACACCGGCGCCTTCGCGCTCCACCCCCTCACCGGCGATCGCCTGCCCATTTGGATCGCCGACTACGTGCTTGCCGCCTACGGCACGGGCGCGGTGATGGCGGTTCCCGCGCACGATGAACGCGATTTCGAATTTGCGATCCGATACACGCTTCCCATCATCGAAGTCATCAGTCCCGACGGCCAACCGCACCCGCGGTTGGACGCCCCCTTTACCGGCGATGGCCTCGTGCTCGCTTCGGGCCCATTCACGGGTCGGCCGTCGACGGAGGTCAAATCGACCATCGTCGCCCGGTTGCGCGAGCTCGGGGTAGGCACGCCGAGCGTCAAGTACAGGCTGCGCGACTGGGTGTTTGCCCGTCAGCGCTATTGGGGCGAGCCGATCCCCATCTATTTCCCCGTCGAGATGGAAGCCGAAAACGGCGATCCGCGTCGTGGCGATGCCCACCGCATCGCTTTCGATCACCCGATCGCCGTCGCAGAGGACGAGCTTCCCATTTTGCTCCCCGAGCTCGAGGACTTCAAACCCGGTGGCGATCCGGCGGGTCCCCTCGCGCGCGCCGTCGATTGGCGCTTCTTTCAAAAAGACGGAAAGTGGTACGCGCGCGAAACCAACACCATGCCCCAGTGGGCGGGCTCGTGCTGGTACTACCTGCGCTACCTCGACCCCCAGAACCGCGATCGCATCTTCGATCCCCAAACCTACGACGACTGGATGCCGGTCGACCTTTACATCGGCGGGGCGGAGCACGGCGTTTTGCACCTGTTTTACGCGCGCTTTTGGCACAAAGTGCTCTTCGATGCCGGCATCGTCAAGCACGCCGAGCCGTTCCAGAAGCTCGTGCACCAAGGAATGATCCTCGGCGAAGACAACCAAAAGATGTCCAAGGCGAGGGGCAACGTGATCAATCCCGACGACGTCGTTCGCCAGTTCGGCGCCGACTCGCTGCGCCTCTACGAGATGTTCATGGGCCCGCTCGAGCAGGTGAAACCGTGGCAAACGAGCGGCATCCAGGGGATGCGGCGTTTCCTCGATCGCGTGATGGCAGTTGCCACCGGCGAGCTCGGCGATGCGATCGACAAAGAGACGCAGAAGCTCGTCCACAAGACGATCCGCAAGGTCACCCACGATATCGAGCATCTTCGCTTCAACACCGCCATCAGCGCGATGATGATCTTGACGCGCCACCTTTCGGAGCAGTCGCCGCCGCCGCGCGCGGGGGTGCGCGCCCTGGTCCTCTTGCTGTCGCCCTTCGCGCCGCACATCGGGGAGGAGCTCTGGCAAAGGCTCGGGAGCACCGCGTCGCTCGCTTACGAGCCGTGGCCGCTTTTCGACGAGGCGCTCTGCCGCGACGAGGTGGTCGAAATCGCCGTGCAGGTGAACGGACGCGTGCGCGGGCGCATTCAAATTGCTCCCGACGCCGCCGAGGAGGAGGCTCGGCGCATCGCGGAAGCCGAACCGAGCGTCAAGGCCTTCATCGCCGGCAAAACGATCCGCAAGCATCTTTACGTGCCGGGCAAGATCGTGAATCTCTTGGTCGGGTGAACGCGAGAGGGGTGATGGCGAGGGGGCTTCGGGCGGCGCTCCGGGAGCTCGCGCGGCCCTTCGTCGCGACGCTCGTGGGGACCCTTCTCGTCGCGTGCGGCTATCGTCCACTCTACGGCGGCGGGCAAGGGGAGGAACGGTTCGCGGTCATGGGAGTAACGCCGCTCATCGCCGATGCCAGCGTGGTGGCCGAGGTAGAGGCGGGGGTTCGCGCGGGGCTCGCGCGCGCGGCGAGCTTGCGAGGAGGAGGCGGCTATCCGCGCGTCGTCGTCGAAGTGCTCCGCCTGGATACCCAAAGTGAGGGGATTGCAGCCCTCCCCGGCGGAGTCCGTACGCCCGAAATCGGCGGCGTGCCCATCGGGGCGGCGGGCGCGATGCAACCCCTGGCACGCGGCACGCGGGTCGGGGTGGTCGCACGTGCGTGGCTCGAACGCGCCGAGGGGGGACCCAAAGAGCGGCAGACGGGCGACCTACGCGCAGTCGACGTCATGCAGGTCGAGGCGGATGCCCGCCTCGAGGCGCTGCGCCTCGACGATACCTCGCGCGCCGCCGCCCGCCGGCTTGGCGAGCGGCTGGCTCGGCGGGTCCTCGGCGAGCCGGAGGCTCCGGACGACGGAATGTAGCTCAATTGACCCGATGACCGGCAGAGCTGGCAAAGTGTGATACCGTGCCGCGAGCATGATTACGGTCGGCTGCGCTGGATTTCCGGTTCCCGCGACCCGTTATTTTCGTGAGTTCACGTTCGTCGAGGTCCAAGAGACCCACGTGGCGCTCCCGGGACCGGGTACGATTCGTCGGTGGCGGCGCGAAGCCCCCGAGGGGTTTCAATTCGCGCTGCTGGGCCCCCGCGAGGTGGGGCAGGAGGGCTTCCGTGACGGCAAGGTCGTCGAGACCGCCCTGCGGATGCTCTCCGGCGTCGCCAAGGAGCTCGAGGCAACGACGGCCATCTTCGTCGCTCCCCCCGAGTTTCCGCCGACACGCCCCAACAAGGCGGCCGTCAGCGACTTTCTGAGCAGCGTCCGCAAGAAGTTCAACCGCGTCATCTTCGAGCCGCCCCCCGGTTGGGACCCCGACGAGAGCGACGAAATCGCGGCCGGGGCGCACGCCCTTGCGGCACGCGATCCCCTCTCCCACGGCCTCTCCAAAGTGTCGCTCGCGTACTACCGACTGCCCGGCCCTGCCGGTCACAAGTCGCGCTACGAGGACCCGGCTATCGAGCGTCTCGCCGACATCGCCAAAAAGGGTAAGCACAAAGAGGCGATGTACGTCTTTACCAACGTCGATATGTTTTCCGACGCCAAGCGCTTCAAGAAGGCGATGAAGCTCTAGCCGTCGAGCGGCGTTCGTCCCAGCTGCCGCGCAGGTGGCCATGAGCCACGGCTAGCCCTCCGATGCCGGGTGCGCGCTCGATTTGCGCTGCCATGGCGCGCGCTGTCGAGTTGTCGACACCGCGCGCGCTTGGGGCTCGCGATGTCGACTCTCTCTATTGAGGGACTCGCGCGGTCAACGTTGCTCGCTGCGTCCGAGGAGAACCCTCCACGACCGCGTCAGGTCTCGGTTGCGGGTCCCTGCTTCACGACCGGCGCACGTGTCGACGCAAGTCGTATCCATGCACTCGGCGAGGTCACCGGCAAGCAGGCCACCAGCGCCGTCGGGATTGGCGTTGATGGCGAAGGTCGTCGCGCAACCATCGAAATCTGCATTTGGCATCGAGGCGCACTGGTAAAACGCCAGCATCGGCGTCCTGCACGTGGAAGCTGCGTTGCACGCGCAATGCTCGGTGTTGCACTTCATGAAGGCGCAACCGTGGCATCGTCCGTCGGCGTTGGGGTTGTGGGTGCACATCAAGACGGGGGCGTCACTGCCGGCATCTTCGGTGCCGCCGCCCGTGCCGCCGGTCGTCCCCGCAGCGCCGCCGCTACCCGATGAGCCGCCCGTGCCCGCCGCGCCGCCGGTTGCTCCCGTGCCACCGGTGCCACCCGTGGTTCCGGTGGGCGTACCTCCGTCGCCGTTGGTCACCTCGACCGAGCACCCTGCCGCCGCCGTGGCGACGATCGCACCTGCTGCTAACCAAGTCGCTATCTTCTTCATCGGTCTCCCTTTCATCGTCCCCTGGCGGTACGGAAATCTCGAGGCTCGCGTGGCGAGCCTTGGCGGTCGCTGGGCCAAACCCCCCGCCCTGACACCTCGGTGTGCGGGCCGCGTGGATCTCGGCTCTATCTCACGGTTCTTTTGGGTTGGGCAAATTGCCGGCAGCTCGCTCAGCTACCGGATCGCAAAGGAGTTCAGACACAAGCCATACGAGTTTTTAGACGGAAAGTCCCAGTGACCATTCACCCTGAAGCTACCCTCGGCGGAAAGTTCTTTCAATGCAACCCGCCGAGGCTCCGAGGTCGAGAGTGCGCTCTTTCCAACGTCAATTGATGGGGTTGGAGGGATCCTTTCATGCACTCACTCGAATACCCCCCGAGCTGAACATTTGCACAAGACGAGGGCGCTCGATCGTTCCATTCAATGGAAAGCCGGATTTCGCCCGTGGACAGCGGAGGAGCTGAATGAAGCCCTCGACTTGGCGGCAACCTTGGAACCGGATGACCAGGGAGGCGCGACGAGCTCAAGCGACGCCTCAGCTGGATGAAAGGTGGCGCGTAAGCACGCGCTCGTACGCGACAATTGCTTGTTCCACGTCACTTGCCGTCGTTTCCTCTCCGAGTGAGACGCGAAGCGCGCCTCGGGCGCGGCCTTCCCCGAGCATCGCTGCGATCACGCGCGACGGCTCGGGAGTCCCCGCTGCGCATGCGCTGCCCGCCGAGACGCACACGCCTTCGAGATCGAGGGCCGCGGCCAGCTCGTCTCCCGCCCATCCCGGCCACGACATGTTGGACACGTGCGACGCTCGCGCGCTGTCGCCGTTGCGCAGCGGAGCACCGCGGAGCTTCGTACCGAGCGCGAAGAGGCGATCTTCGAATCCATCGCGCAAAGGGGCGAGCCGCGCGTAGCGGGAGGGGCCATCTTGCGCGCGCGCCGCGGCGACGCCAAAGCCAGCCGCCGCGACCGGATCGAGGGTGCCCGGGCGGAGACCACGCTCCTGCCCCCCACCGCGCAAGAGCGGGCGAATGGTGACCCCCGGCCGAACGAGGAGTGCGCCGATTCCTTTCGGCCCGCGCATCTTGTGGGCCGCGATGGAAACGGAGTGCGCCCCCTCCCAGGCCGAGGGAGGGAGACGTCCGGCGGCCTGCACGGCATCGACGTGGACCTCGGCCCCGGCGCGCTCGGCGATGGCGACGATGTCGGCGACCGGCTGCAGAACCCCGGTTTCGTGGTTGACCGATTGCACCGCGACGAGGCACGGACGAGCGGCTGTCGCGAGGGCGCGCGCCACACGCTCGGGGTCGATGCGACCGGAAGGGGACACTTCCAGCCAGATGGCGCGAACGCCGCGCGCCTCGAGCTGTTCGACGACGGCGACGACGGAAGGGTGCTCGAGCCGGCTCGTGATGCACGTGCCGCGCTCCGTCGAGCCTCCAGCGCCGACGAACGGGCGAAGGACGGCCAGGTTGTTGGCTTCGGTTCCCCCCGACGTGAGCAGGACGTCACGCGCGCAGAAACCGATGAGCGCCGCGATCGCTTCGCGTGCCTGCTCGACGAGCGCTTTGGCGGTTCGCCCCGCGGCGTGAAGACTCGAGGGGTTGCCCCAAGCGGCGTGCGCGGCGTCGCGCATGGCGGCGACCACGTCGGGGTGAGGGGGCGTGGTGGCGTTCCAGTCGAGGTAGACCTGGGACATGCGGCGCGTCTTTCTTCAGTCCTTCTGAAGAACGATGACCTCCGGCGCCTGCGGCAAGACGGTCAAAAAGAAGGCCGTCCCAGGCAGCGGAACGCCTTCCATGATCACACTGGAGGGGGACTCGAAGCGGACGTCGCCGCCGAGTCCGCGCGCGATCCGGCGCGCGATGGCGAGACCGACGCCCACGCCGCCGTGCTGCCGCGTCGGGGAGCCGTCGACCTGGTAGAACGGCTCGAAGAGCCTGCCCACGCGTTCGGACGAGATCCCAGGTCCGGTGTCGGCCACGCAGAGCTCATAGCCCCCCCCTTGAGGGAGCTGGCGCACGCGCACGCCCACGTACCCGCCGGCCGGGGCGAACTTGGCGGCATTGTCGAGCAGCTGCATCATGGCCCGTGACAGACGCTCCGAGTCCCCCCATCCGGGCAAGGGGCCGCGCGGCAGCTCTTCGACCAGCGTGATGCGGCGCTCGGCCAGGCGGTCGGCGACGCGGGCCACGGCCCGGCGCGTCGTATCGAGGAAGTCGTATTCCCGGTGCAAGAAACGCATGCTGCCGGTCTCGAGACCCGAGACGTCGAGCAAGTTGTCGATCAGCGCGCGCAAGCGTCGCACGCAGTCGTCCATCGCGCGCAGCGCTTTGACTTGCGCGGTGTTGACCCCGCCGAGCTCCTCGTCGACGAGTAGCTTGAGGTAGCCGACGATGGGCGTCATCGGGGTCGCCAGCTCGTGGGAGATATTCCGGTAAAACTCCTTGCGGGCGCGGTCGAGCTCGCGCAGACGCTCGTTGGCGCGGGAAAGCTCGGCCACCTTTTCTTCGAGGTGGGCCACGATGCGGTGGCTCTGCGCGCGCAGGCGTTCGCCCATCAAGTCGGGCGAGCTGAGCTCGCGGTGGCCCCGCAGGTAGCCCTCGACCGTCTCGGCGAACTCGCGGGCGTCGATGGGCTTTTGCAAAAAGCCGTCGCACCCGACCGCAAGGCTCGTATCGCGATCCCCCTCGGCGGTGATGGCGACGATGGGTACGCCGCGCAAGGACGCCTCCCCTCGCAACCGCAACGTGACCTCGTAGCCGTCGAGGCCAGGGAGATTGAGGTCCACCAGGACGAGGTCCGGGCGCTCGGCGCAGGCGAGCTGCACCCCTTCCAGGCCGTCGGCGGCGTCGGTCACGGTGTGTCCGGCGGACTGAAGCAGCTTGCGAACCAGGAGCCGATTACCGGGGTCGTCCTCGATGTGAAGGATGCGGGCCATGTTGAGGTCGTCTCGTCGTTCGGGGCTCCCCGTTGTCGCTCGGGCGAGGGAACATAGCATTGTCGCGGGCTCTTGCCGTTCTTCGAGATCGCTTGCCTGGTCCGTCCGATGGACGTAGCTTCGGCCGACGCATGCGCCCGACTCGTTCGTCCCTTCTTCCTGCACTCCTCGCCGCGGTTTCACTGCTCGGCGGTTGCTCGTCGCTCACCTCGCCGCCGGAAGCGGAAGTCGAGCCGAAAAGGTACGAACCCCCGGCCACGGTGCCCGCTGCCACGCGGGTTCAGCCGCAGCCCATCCCGGTGCCGCCGCCCGTCCCCAAAGAAGAAGAACGCGTCGGGGCGAGCCATATCCTCGTCTCGTACAAAGGCGCCCGCGGTGCGGCTCCTGCAGTCGTGCGGACCAAGGACCAAGCCAAGAAAAGGGCACAGGAGGTCCTCAAAAAAGCGAAGGGGCCGCAGGCTACGGACTTTGTCGCGCTGGCCAAGAAATACTCCGACGATCCGGGGTCGGGGCCGAAAGGCGGCGATTTGGGGCTCTTCAACCGGGCGCAGATGGTGAAGCCTTTCTCCGACGCGGCTTTTGCCATCAAACCGGGCGATGTCTCGGAAATCGTCGAATCGGACTTCGGCTTTCACGTCATCAAGCGAACGCAATAGACCCTCTGTAGACGCGTGTCCGACTCCGCTTCTGCCAACGACGAGCACGCCGCCGCCGCGACGTCGCCCGCACAGCACGTTGGCGCCGTCGATCGACGCACCGCGTACGCGCTCGCCTTCGCGACCGGCACGCTTTACTTCCTCGGCTTCGCCGGCACGGACATCTGGCCGTGCGCGCTCGTCGCGCTGGCGCCGATGGCGGTTGCGATGCAGGGGCAAACGCCGCGGCGTTGTCTCGAGGTCGGCGCCATCGCCGGATTTACCATGAACATGATGGGCTTTTATTGGCTCTACGGGATGCTGAAGACGTTCAGCGGTTTTCCCGGGCCCCTCTGCCTGCTCTTCATGTCGCTGCTCTGCGCGTACCAGGGCGGGCGCATTGGCCTCTTTGGATGGCTCGCCGGTCGCGCCAACGAGCGCGGCTGGCCGGCGACGCTCGCCTTCTTACTCGCGTTCGCGGCGAGCGAGCTTTTGTACCCGCTCCTCTTTCCTTGGTACTTCGCCGCCTCCGTGCACCAGGTGCCGGTGCTGTCTCAGCTCGGCGAGGCGGGAGGGCCGTACATCGTCGGGCTGGTGCTCGCCGCGCCGAGTCTTGCCCTGGCCGAGCTGTTCTTGGCGCTACGAGCGCGACGACCGATCGCACGCCGTCTCGTCGTGGCCGGTCTCGCCACGCCGCTGGTGGCGTCGCTCATCGGCTGGGTGCGCATCGCCCAGGTCGACGCGCGCGTGCTCGCCTCCGAGAAGGTGCATGTCGGGATCGTGCAGGGGAACATGCCCCTCTTGCAAAAACGTGACGACCACACCGAGAGTCTGCGGCGTCACTTGCGTATGACGGAAGAGCTGCGCAAAAAAGGAGCCGACTTCGCGGTGTGGAGCGAGTCAGCGGTGATGTGGAACATCCCCGAGGACGACTACGACAACTATCTCCAGTTCCTTTTTACCCGCCGGCTCGGGATCCCCGCGCTGTTCGGCGCGCTCTTGGTCGCCCGCGACCCGGAGGGGCGCCGCGCCTACAACGTCGCGCTGGCGACGGATGCCGAGGGTCGCGTGATCGGCCGCTACGACAAGCACTATCTCCTCGCCTTCGGCGAATACATTCCTTTCGGGGAGACGTTTCCCATTCTCTACCAATGGTCGCCCAACTCCGGGCATCTCACGCCCGGCAAGTCGAGCGAACCGCTGATGCTCGCCGGTCATCCGGTGTCCGCGCTCGTCTGCTACGAAGACATCCTTCCCAGCTTCGTCAACAGCGCCGTCAATCACGGCCATCCCGAGATGATCGTCAACGTCACCAACGATGCTTGGTTCGGCGACACGACGGAGCCCTGGATCCACCTCGCCCTCGCCAAGATGCGCGCCATCGAGCACCGCCGTTATCTCTTGCGCTCGACCAACAGCGGGGTCAGCGCCATCATCGATCCGGTCGGACGCGTGGTGGCCAACAGCGGGACGTACCGCCAGGAGACGGTCGACGCCGTCGCCCACTGGATGAAGGGTCCGAGGACGATCTACGAAATCGTGGGGGACGTGCCGTGGTGGCTCGCGGCCGCGGCCATCGTGGGCATGGCTTTCTACCGTTGCCCCGCCCGCTGGCGTCGCGCTTCGTAGAGCGCGATCGCTGCGGAAACGCTGGCGTTGAGCGAATCGATGGCGCCCCCCATGGGGAGGCGGGCCATGCGCGCGCAGGCGCGGCGCACCGATTTCATGAGCCCCTTGCCCTCCGATCCGATGACGAAGGCCACCGGCCCGGTGAGGTCAATTTCGGCGAGGTCCACGTCACCATGCGCCTCGAGGCCGATGGTGCAAGCGCCCTGCGCGGCGAGCTGCTGCAAGGCGCTCGGCAGGGACGAGACCCGCACCAGAACCGCGTGCTCCACCGCGCCTGCCGAGGCGCGAAACGTCGCCGGCGAGAGCGGTGCGGAGGCGTGCTCGGCCCAGAGCACGCCGGTCGCGCCGAGAGCGACCGCGCTCCGCAAAATGGCTCCGAAGTTCTGGGGATCCTCGATGCCGTCCAGCGCGAGAAAAAGCGCATCCGGTGCCGGTACCACCTGCGTCATCTTCAAGATGGTCAACGGCGGGGCCAGCGCCATGGCCCCTTGGTGGCGAGCGCCTTTTGCCACGCGCTCGAGCTCGGCGCGCGAAACGACCTTGACGTCGATTCCCTGGTCACGGGCAAAGCGCGCCAACGCTTCGAGCTGAGGGTGATCGCCGCCTTCGATCGCCACCTGGGCGATGCGATGGCCGTGCGCACGCACCGCTTCGCGCACTGGTTGGATCCCGAACACGAGCCGCCCTCCGGGGCCGCCTCGATCGGTCGCAGCGCTGTCGGGGCTGCGCATCTCGCTAGCGACGGGCCGCGGGGGAAGCCCCGGCTCCCGCCGCGCGGCGACGAAGCCCGGCGGCGATCTCGACGGCGACGGCGCGCGCTGCGGCCGCACGGTCGTTGGCGTCGCGAATGGGGCGGCCCACGACGACGTAATCTGCCCCTTGGGCCACCGCCTCTTCGGGCGTGGCGACGCGCTTTTGATCCTGCGCCGCGGCTCCCGCCGGACGAACACCGGGCGTCACCAAGGTCGCTTCGGGGCCGAGCTCGGCGCGGAGTCCGGCCACTTCGGTCGGCGAACAGACGAATCCGCGCACCCCGGCCGACCACGCCAGACGCGCGAGCCGCAAGGCGTGGTCCTCCGCACGGCCGGAGATGCCTTGCGCTCGCAAATCGGCGTCGTCGAGCGACGTGAGCACCGTCACCGCGAGGATCATGAGCTCCCCGCGGGTGTCACGCGCCGCGCGCTCGACGGCGCGTGACAACATGGGCGCGCCGCCGGCGGCATGCACCGTCACGAAGCGGGCTCCGGCGGGTGCGAGGGATGCCACGGCGCGCTCGACCGTTTCGGGAATGTCGTGCAGCTTGAGGTCGGCAAAAAGCGCGGCCCCCGCATCGCGAGCGAGGGCGAGCGCGGCGGGGCCCTCTTTGACGAAGAGCTCGAGCCCGACCTTGAGAACGCCGACGCACCCCCGCACGCTCTCCGCTCCCGCGCGTGCCTCGGCCAGGTTCGGGAAATCGAGGGCGAAGACGATACGACTCTCAGGCGAATCGACCGCCGGTGCGGTCGCGGCCGACATCACAGACAGGAGCAGAGCGGGTCGCCCGGCTGGCAGTCGCACGCCTTCTTCGGCTTGGGCTTCTCCTCGCCGCCGCCACCGCCCTTGCTGGGTCCGCTGGTGGCCCGGGAAGCGGCCCCGGCCTGTGCCCGCTGCGCATCGGCAAGCTTGGCTTTCAGCTCGGCGCGCGTTTTTTCGTCTTGCGCGGAGCTCAGCTGCGATAGGAGGTCGTTGACCTTGGTGGTCGTCTCGGCAAGCTGCTGCTGGGCGCGTTTCGTCTCTTCCGCTTGCTGAAAGAGGGCGGCGCGGGTCGCGGTTTCGCGCGCCTCGGCTTCCGGGCGGATCTTGCCCAAATAGAGTCCTAGTCCACCGATGACGAGAATCGCCCCACCGCTGACGGCGAACATGAGGTTACGCTGGAGCTTTTTCTTGTGCTCGTCCGACTTGAGCGTGGTGATGTGGCGCTCGTGCTCCTGCTGCTTGGACATCGCCTCCATGCGAGCGCGCTGCTCAGCCTCCATGCGAGCCTTCTCGATCTCGCCCTGGCGGATCGCATCGAGACGCACGGCCTCTTCCTTTTTCCGCTGCTCGTCGCTCCGGCGCCGCTCTTCCTCGGCGGTCACGCGTGCCTGCTCTTGGTCACGCGAGCGCCGTTCGGCTTCGGCACGGGCGCGCGCGTCCGACTCGGCGCGCTTCTTCTTGTCATCGTCCTCTTGCTTGATGCGATCCTCCTCGAGGTTCATGAGCTCCTTGAGGGAAAAGAGAACTGAGCTTTCCTTCTGTTCAGCCATGAATCGGGGCTCCTTCGAATTTTTTCGGGTACTGGATTCGGTGCGTTCGGCCGGGGAAACGAACGCGGATGTAGCCTAGCCTGCCGGCGGCACGGAGCAAAGCCCTACTGCCTAGCACGACTCTCCCCGGACTCGGTGCCAGATCGATCGTGGGCAGGACAGCCGAAGAGGCCCGTGGTGACGCATCTGCCACCACGCGGAAGCATCATGCGATGGTGAGGAGGATGGCGCCTTCATCGACGGACTGCCCTTCGGCGACGGCAATCTGCTCGACCTTCCCTTTGATGGGCGACTCGACGGGCATTTCCATCTTCATCGATTCGATGATGACGAGCGTCTGCCCCTCCTCGACCAACTCGCCCGGTTTTACTTCGATTTTCCAAACGGTTCCCGTGATGTGCGCCTGTACGTTGGTGGCCATCGCGGCGGGACCCTACCATTCTCGCCGGGGTAGACCGAAGCGAAATTTGCTTTCGTGGTATTCTGAGCACGATGGGGAAAAGCGTGGCCGTCGTGGGAGCGGCGATAGGGGCGGCGGTGCTCGGCGTGGTGCACTGCGGCGGTCCGGCGAAGGAGGGGGGCGCGGGCGCGGAGTGCTTTCGGGCAGAGGAATGCGCGGCCGGCCTGGTTTGCCTCGACGAGCGGTGCACGAGCGACCTCACCAGCGTCAACTTCCGCCGGGAGGCGGGCACCGCCACCGTCGACGCCGGAACCGGCACGCCCGACTAGCACTACTCCCGCCAGAAGAGCTTCCAGGGGTTGTGCTTGAGATCGCGCGTCAGCTCCTGGATGTCGTCGTAGAGTTGCTCATCCATCACCATGGCGCCTACCGAGCCCTGCCCGTGGCGAATGTGGGAAACGATGGCCTGCGCATCGGCCGCGGTGACCTTGGCGTGGCTGGCCAGCGTCGCAATGTCGCCGATGGCCGACTTGATCTTGGCCTGCTCTTCCGGACCGGACACCGTCTTGGTCAACCTCTCGACGTTGGCGAGCGTCTCCTTCACGTCCTTGATGAGCGGTTCGATGTCGCGTGACACGACGGCGGTGGTCTGATCGATGCTGTCCATGATCCGGCCGATCTGCGGGTTTTCGACATAGCGACCGCGCACCGATTTGACGAGTTCGTCGGAGTCGGTGGCAAGCTTCTCGATTCCTTCGGCGATGCGGTCGAGCCGGTCCTGGTTGCGCTTCAAGAAATCTCCGGTGCCGCGCAGGGTGTCGTGCAGCCCGTCGAATGTCTCGGAGATCTGTTGTCGGTTTTCGCGCAAGACGGTGACGCCGGTGTGCAGGAGCTCGAATCCTTCGGCAAGGAGCATGTCGAGGCGCGGCGGGTCGAGACCGCGGGCGACGCCTCCGTCGGGGAGCATGGGGCGATCCCCGCTGCCCGGGTCGATCTGTAGATACTGCTCACCGAGCACGCCCTGCGTCGTGACGTAGAAGATGGAGTTGTCGCGCACCGCCTGCTGGTAGCGTTTCTCGAGCAAGACCTTGACCCGGACGAGCGGCTCGCGACGGTGGGTCACCGGATTCATTTCACCACCGCGGTATTGAATCTCGTCGATCTTGCCGACCTTGACGCCCGCCACGCGCACTGCCGAGCCGATGGCGAGCCCGCCGGGATTGTCGAAGTCGACGAAGACGGTGAACTTCGGTTGGAAGCTGATCTGCCCCATGACCAGCACGAAAGCCCCGAGGAGACCCAGGGCCACCAAGATGAGGAGGCCGACTTTGACCTCGATTGCACGCTCCTTCACGTTGGCGGTCCTTTCACGTCTCCATGGGGCCCTGGGCGCGGCCCTGGATGAATTGTTGGATGATTTCGTCCGTCGTGCCTCTGAAATCAGCGGGCGTGCCGAGGAGTCTCACCTGCCCTTTGTAGAGCATGGCGATCCGGGTGGCGATGCCGAAGATCGAGTTCAAGTCGTGCGAAACGACGATGCAAGTGACGCCCAGGCGATCGGCGAGCTCGCGAATGAGTTTGTCGACGCGGCGCGCGCTCACCAGATCGAGGCTCGTGGTCGGCTCGTCGAAGAGCACGTAGCGCGGGTCGAGCGTGAGCGCGCGGGCGATGGCGACTCGCTTTTTCATGCCGTCGCCGAGCTCGGCCGGGTACCGGTCGCCGAATTCCTGCATGTGCACCTGCGAAAGGCGTTCGCGCGCGGCGACGAGCGCTTCGCGCGGGCCGAGGCCGCGATGCTTGCGCAGAGGGAGAGCCACGTTTTCCAGGCAGGTCAGGGAATCGAAGAGCGTGGAGTGTTGAAAAACCATCGCGCACTTCTTGCGAACTGCGTACATGGCTTCTTCGTCGAAGCGGCTCACCTCGTCGCCATCCAGCAGGATGTCCCCGGCGTCGGGGCGCAAGAGGCCGACCAGTTGCTTGATGAGCACGCTCTTGCCGACCCCCGACGCTCCAATGATGAAGAAGACCTCACCGTCGGCGATGTCGAACGACACGTCGGTCAAGACTCGCTTGGGTCCGAACGATTTGCAGACGTTGCGAAACGAGATCATTTGAAGGCGATGAAGGCGGCGCTGGAGATGATGAAATTCAGAACGATGACGGCCAGCGACGACTGCACGACGGCGCGCGTCGTGGCCGAGCCGACCCCCTCCGAGCCGCCGAACGTCGAGAGGCCGCAGTGGGAGGAAACGATGGGTATGGCAGCCCCGTAGGCGATGCACTTGGTGAGTCCGGTCGCGAGATCGCTGGCGTGGACGAGGTGAAGGTTCCAGAAGGTTCGCGGCGAGACTTGGAAGATGACCTCGGCGGTGACCATGCCGCTCCCGACCGAGACGGCGCCGCTCCAGAGGGTGAGCATGGTGGTCATGATCAAGCTGGCGAGAAACCGCGGCTTGACGAGGTAATCGACGGGGTCAGCACCGCACATGCGCAAGGCGTCGACTTGCTCGGTGACCACCATGGAGCCGATCTCGGCGGCGATGCCCGCGCCGACGCGCGTGGCGAGCATGAGCGCGACGATGGATGGCGCCAGATCGCGCACGAGAAGCTCGAGGAACGACGCGCCGAGCATCGTCAGATCGGGGATCACCCGCTGCATCTGCAAGCCCGCCTGCAGCACGAAGATCATCCCGATGAAGCCAATCACCACGCTGAGGAGGAAGACCGAGCGGTTGCCGATCTCGTACATCTGCCGGATCACGGCATCGCGGTCGATGCGGGCGCGGGCCACGTAGTAGAGCGTGCGCACCAGGACGCCGTAGATCTGGCTCGCGCTGTCGATGGCCTCGAAAACGGCGCGGCCGACACTCGCCGCAAGTCCGCCCTCGCTGGGGAGCGCGCTCGTCGTTTCTACGTTTGCGTCGACGCTCATTGCCTCTAGCCCAGGATAAAGCTCACGAAGTAGTCCACCACGAAAATGCCGGCCGCGCTCGCGACCACCGTCGCGTTGACGGCCCGACCGACGCCCGGGGCCCCGCCGCTCACCGCCAGCCCGAAATGACAGCTGGCCAGCCCCATGGCGATGCCAAAAATGATGCTCTTGATGAGCCCATTGGTCACATCGGCAATGCCCATGTAACCGGAGGTGAGGCCATTGTAGAAAGTCGACGGGTCGACGCCGACCAGCGCCTGGCCGGCGTAGGCGGCGCCGATGAGCGCCACCGCGTCGGCGTAGAGCGTGGACAAGAACAGCGTGAGCACGATGGCGACGAATCGTGGCACGATGAGAAAAGCGATGGGATCGATGGCGAGGGCGCGCAGGGCGTCGATCTGCTCGGTGACCGTCATCGTCCCGAGCTCGGCGGTGTTGTTGGCGCCGACGCGACCCGAAATCATGAGCGCGGTCAGCACCGGGCCGACTTCACGCAAAATGCCGAACCCGGCGCCCCAGCCCAAGAGCTGCTGCGCACCGTAGCGCTGCACGATGGGTGCTGCCTGCACGACCATGGTGGCGCCCGTGAAAAGCGCGGTGAGAGCGACGATGGGCAGCGATTTGACGCCCATCTTGTACATGTTGCGCCAGAACTCTTCGTGGTCGAAGTCGAGCCGAAACAAACGGCGACCGATCTGATGAGCGATGATGCCCATCTTGCCGAGCGTTCCCGCCAGGCTGAAAAGACCCTCGCGAGCGGCGATGATGGGCGAGAACATCTTGCTCACAGCGGTCCCTCCGCGAGGCCGTGGATGAACTGCTTCACGTGGGCATGCTCGCTCGTTTGCGCCTCGCTGGTGGTGCCGTCGAAGACGAGCGAGCCGCGGTACATCATCCCGACGCGATCGGTGACTGTGAGCAGGCGGTCGACGTCGCTCGACACCATGATCACCGTCGTCCTGGCGGTTTCTTGCTCCTTGCGGAGAAGGTCGAAGATCTTCTGGGAGGTGACCGGATCGAGCCCGGCGGCCGGCTCGTCATAGAAGATGATCGGCGCTTGGGTGATGGTGGCGCGTGCCACCCCGACCCTCTTTTTCTGGCCGCCAGAGAGGCTCGAAGGGATGCGTTCGGCGAACTCGGCGAGGGAAACGGCGGAAAGGCGCTCGCGCACGCGCGCGGCGATCTCCGTCTCGCTGAGCTGCCCGAGACGCCGCAATGGGAATGCCACGTTGTCGGCCACCGTCATCGAGTCAAAAAGTGCGTTATTTTGAAATAGCATCCCGAATTTGAGCCGAAAGCTGGCAAGCTCGATTTCGCTCAAGCCGAGCACGTCCTGGCCGTCGACGTGGAGCGTGCCAGCGTCGGGGCGCATCAGCGCCGTGATCATCTTGAGCAGCACGCTCTTCCCGCTCGCTCCGGGGCCGATCAACCCATAGAGGCACCCCGCGGGGACACGCAACGTGACGTTGCGAAGCACGGGGTGGACGAAGGTCTTGGAGAGGTGCTGAATTTGAATCAAATGCCGGACCGCCGCGGTTGTTGCAGGGGGGGTGGCTCGATGGCCAGGGCGCGGAGTCGGCGCAGCCGGGACCAGAGCAGGAGCACCGCAGCCAGGAGGGCGAGGTCGATGATGACGACACCGGCCGTTACGATGCGCAAGAGGCCTACCGAGCCACGCGTGGCGGTGATGGGTCCGAGCCGCGCGAGAGCACGGTCCGCGGCAGCGCCCGCGGCGCGGGGAACCATCACCACGGCGACGTCATCGGGGGCAAGCCCAGGCGCCGCGCCGGCGACGATCCGTTTCACCTCGTGAATGTCGATGGGAGGCGTCGCGCCGCGATGCTGCAGCAGCACCGAAGCCGTCGCTTTCATGCGTGGCCCTTCGCGCAGCGGATCGGTTTCGGGGAGGGAGACATGTACGCGCGCCGAAAGCATTCCTTCGATGGCGAGGAGGGTACGCTCGAGCTCACCGCTCAATCCGGCCAAGAATTGGGCGTGCTCGGCCAATCGACTGGGGAGGAGCGCGCCTTTGCCCATCGAGTCGAGCAGGCCCGGGCTCGCAGGGGAGGGGAGATCCTCGGCGCGCATGGCGGTGATGGCGCGGGGCGCCTCGTCCCTTTCGACGATGACCCGGTAACGTCCCTCGGTGGCCGGATCGGATTCCTTTTCCGACCCTACGCCGGCGCGGTCCAAGGCGAGGACGATGCGGTTGGCTTGCCCTTCTTCGAGTCCGCCGGCGACCGGCACTGTGCACGCCGTCGCGAGCGCGATCGGCAGGAGCAGGGCACGGAGAGCGGGACGGACACGCACGCGCGTATCTAACACCACTCCGTCCGGTCTTCGCCATACCAGATCACCACCGCCCACTCGGCGGGGGCGGGCACCAAGCCCGGCGCGGGAGGCGCGCTAACCCGGCGGTAACTGGTTCAGAACCGCGTGGTTGCGATATCGAGCTTCGGATTCGAGGGAAAGCTCATGCGGCGCACCGCACCGGCGATGCAGCTGGCGATGCCGCCGTTGGGAGGCTCGGTGGTGACGGTGACGCCGACGGCGTGTCCGTTTTGAACGGCGGCGCATACGTTGACGTGCATGCTTCCGGGCGTGCCGCAGCCGCTGATGTAGCTTCCGTTGTTGAGAACCGAAGCAAACTGTCCCGCCGTGAGATCGGCTTGTCCCTTGGGGCCGCCGATGCTGATTTCTTCGATGTACTTGGCCCGTGCGCCTTCGCAAGACAGACCGCTCGGAAGGCCCGGCCCTCCGCCGCCTCCCGGGCGCGCCGCCACGCCTTTGCGGTTTTGACCCTTCAAGCCGCCCGCCGATTCGACGCTGATCCCCTGCTCATTGGCCATCTGGATGGCGTCGTTGCGCAGGCCGCGGGCCCGCACGTACCAGCCGGCAATACCGGCCAGGAGGACGGCCAGGGCTCCGATGCCGACGAACGTCTTGGCGCGCGTGCCCTTCGCCTCGGCGACGACGACCTGCTCGATCGCCTTTTTTTCCGCGACGATCTCGCGGTTGATTTTGGCGTGCTCGGCGAAGGGGGCAAACTCCGTCCAATCTTCGATCGGTTTTTCGTCGCCGGAAAGGGTATCCCGCAGGATGTGCTTTCCTTCGAACGCGTGGGACCCGATCTGCTGCAGTAGCTCGACGGCGTTGAAGGGGCCGTGGTCCATCCCCTCCTTGATGACGACGTAGCGGGGGCGCGGGTCGGCTTCCAGGCGACCCTTGACGTCGGCGAGCTGCGCGGTGGGGTCGGGCCCCCGCGTCGCGGCTCTCGGCGCCTGGACGACCGCCATGGCATAGGGGTCTGGGGCGTGGTGGGCGTTTCGGGACGCGGGGGCTGGCGCCGCGCCGGCACCTGCGGCTGCAGCGCCGGGCGGCGCTTCGGGAACCGGCTGCGGCGGGAGCATGGAAAGCGACACGTCGACCGCGAAATCGGCGCCTTGGTCGAGATGCGATTCGTCGGCTGGGGGGGGCGCCGTTTCCGAAGGGACCACGTGGTGCAAAGCCTGCGCGAGGGCGCCGAGATCGTCGGGGCGGTGGGCGCGATCGGTGACGAGAGCTTTGCCGAGGATGATCTCGACGGCAGGGTGAAGCCCCGGCACGACCTGCGACGGTCGCGGCATCGCCGGCCCAACGATCTCGTTGGTGAGAAGCTCGTAGAAGATGGCGCCGATGGTAAAGACGGAGGATCGAGCGTCCCCCGCTTGCCCGTGCCTTTCCTCGGGGGCGAGACAGGCGCGATCGCGGTCCAGCATGGGGGGCGTGTTCGCCAGCTCGGTGGCGATCTGCACCTGACCGGTCCCCGTCAGCATGATCGACGACGGGTGGACGAACAGACGTTCGCCGCGACCATGTCGCTGTGCGACCTCGACACAAAGCGGAACGATGACGTTGACCGCCTCTTTGATGGAAAAGGCTCTCCCCTGACCACGCCGTCGTTCCATTTCCGAACGAAGCGATTGGGCGGGTTGGGTCTGGCCTTGCGGCGCGGGTTTGTCGAGACGTTGAGCGTGCTGCATCGAGGGAGGCACGATACGTAGAAGGGGGCTGCGGAGCAACCCGCTGGCTACCATCGATTTGCGGCTGAAGAAGTCCAAAACTTGAGGAGCGAGGCCCGGCCTATCGATCACGTCGCAAAGTTTCGCCGACGATGCACGGCGGGGCCGCTGGAACCGCGCGATTTCTCACCCGACGAGGTGCGTCCCGCGGCAGACGCGCCTCAGCCGCCGCGGGCCTCGAGCGGCTGGTCCCGCGCTGACGGATCTCACGGGAAGGTGCTCGCCGGCCCGGAGCTTCCGCGCCATCGCCAGGAGAGTTCTCGGCGCCATGTCCGCACAATGACTACGGCGGGGCCCGAGGTGGCGCGGGGTAGGCGGTGGCGCGCGCTAGCTAGAGAACGGTGCCGCCGGGACGCGGCAGTTTTTTCCAGGGCGCACGGCGCTTGGCGTACGTTCCGCGCACGAAGGGTCCGATGACGGGCGCGATGTTCACCGCGATGTCTTCGTCCCACTCGCCGCCGTTGATGGCGTCGGTGACGCGCAGGTCGGAGTCGAGCAGAAAAAATCCGGGCAGCGGACGCGACGGGATCTCGAGCTCCGCGAGATCCTCTTCGAACGGGTCGCGGTCGACGCGCACCAAGCGCACGTGATCGAGCGCCGACTGCATGCGCGGATCGGGGAGCGAGGAAGCGATACCCTGGCATTGCGGGCAGCCGGTTGCCGTCGTCTCCAGCAAGAGCTTCTCGCCGTTGGCGGTTGCTTCGGCGTGCTGCCGGCGCAGCTCGTTCGAGAGCGAGGCGACACCGAGCGCCACGTCGACGACGGTGATGTGTCCAACGGTGGTGACTGCGCTGGCGCCGGAAGGCGGCTCGGCGGGCGTCGTGCCGGCTCCGTTCGAATCGTCATCGGCGGTCGATGACACCGCGGCAGACGGCTCCAGCGCTTTGGCCGAAGAGCCAGTGGCGACCCGTTGAGGGCGAACGAGCGTCAAGTACAAGGCGACTTCGCCCGCGAAAAAACCGATGGCCAAAACGCCCGTGAGGATGCCGGCGGCCGCGGAAAACTTGCCGCGCATTCCACTGCCCGCCCTGGAAACTTGTCTCCAGCCGAGCACCCCGAGCACGACGGCGATCATGCCGAGCACGGGGCCCGCACCGAAACAGATGAGACCGAACACGCCGATGACGAGCGCCCACGTGGCGTACGGACTTTCGGGTACAGCTGCGAAGGGCTTCACCGCGTAACCGCTGGGGGGCGTCGGTGGAGACGCCGGCGGCGGTCCCCCGGCGGTAGGTTGCTCCACGGGAGGGGTCGGGGGAGCTCCTGTTGGAAGAAGGTAAGGATCGGGGATGGGAGCGTCGTCGCCGTACTTCAACAAATCGAGTATAGCGCTTGCCGGCCATGAATCTCGTCCTGACGCGTCGGAGTTCTCGAAGTGCCCATTTCGGGCTATTCCGACCCCTACGATGGGGCGGCCGGAAGTCCGAGGAGTCCCGGGCTTCTCCGGACCGACAACCGGGCTGGGCTACCTGGCGGCCGTTTACCGTGTCCGTGCATAAATCGCCGCGTTGCCGACGGGTTTCTTCGCGTGATAGCGTCCGGATTGCCCATGGATGCGAGTGAGATTGATGTCTTGGTGCAGCGGCTCGTTGCGAATCCGCACGACCAGGAAGCGCTTGCCTACGCCCACAACGCCGGCAATGCCGACCCGAAGTCGTATGCGGTGTTCCTCGAGAAGGTCGGTAATGCAACCCCTGATCCGAGCTACGCCAGCCACTGGCTGAGCGAGGCAGCCAACGTCTGGTCGGTCACGCTGGGCGACCCACATCGCGCAGCGCGCGTCCTCATGATGGCGGTCGACAAGGACCCGACCCAGGAGACGGCAGCCGAGCGGCTCGCGCAGCTCTACCGCGACAAAGGCGAGCACAAAGCGCTGGTTGCGCTGCTCGAGCGGCGGGCCAAAGCCCTGAATCCTCTCGCCGCTCAAAATCCCGACTTGCGGCTGCACTTAGCGGGCATTCATGAAGAGCTCGGCAGGTTGTGGACGGAGGCGCCTCTTTCCACCCCGAAAAAGGGAGCCGATAATTACCGTCGCGCCATCGAGCTCGATAACACATCCGCCTACGCCGTCTACGCGCTCCGCGAGCTCTACAAGCAGTCCGAGCAGTACGCCGATGCGTTGCCGCTCTTTGCGATGGAGCAGGCCATCGTCACCGACGTCGAGCGCAAGCTCGCGCTCTATCGCGACGAGGCGGAAATCCGCAAGCTGCTAGGCGATCGTCCGGGCGCGACGCAAGTGCTCCGCGAAGCCCGCAACACCGCGCAGGACGACGCCGCGCTGGTGCAGGAGCTGGCGGCGTCGATCTTGGAGCGCATGCACGCCGGTGAGGCGGTGTCGCACGGCGAGCGTCAAGAGGCCGCCGATCTATTCGTGTCGCTGGCGGAAATGTATCCAGGGGAGCACGGGTTCGCGTATTCCACGGCGGCGCTCGACGCGTCACCGGGGCATGACCGCGCCATGCAGCTCGCCGGGCACTATGCACGCGAGCTCGGCCGTTCCAACGAGCTTTATCCGCGCTGGCAGGAGTACCTCCAGATCAACCCCGGGGGCGCCATGGCCCCCGAGGCGCGCCGCGAGACGGGCGCGCCGGACATCGGCGGCTATGCTCCGCGTCAGACCGGATCGCTCGGACCTCTGCCAGGTCCGGCCGAGGACGATGGCGGCGGCGAAGGGGCCGCGGAATTCCGCACCGAGCAAGTGATGCGCACGCTGCAGGAAGCGTCGGCGCTCGCCGCCCGGGGGCAAAAACCGCAGGCGCTCGCCAAATACAAGAGCGTGCTCGCGGGCGATCCCGCGCACCCCGAGGCGTTGGCGTGGGTGGAGGACTATCTGCGCCAGAAACGGCAGTACGCGGAGCTTCGCGACGTGCTGATGCAGGCCGCGCGTGTGCCCCATGCTTCCAGTGAGACGCGCAAGCAGCAGCTGCTCGACGTGGCCGGTCTCTGCGAGACGCAGCTGCGCGATCTCGAAACGGCGATTCAAGCTTGGAAGCAGATCTGCACCATCGATCGCGGTGATGCTACGGCGCGCGAGCACCTGCGCCGTTTGCTCGAGCGCGGCGGACGCTGGGACGAGCTTGCCGCGCTGCTCGAGCAGGAGGCGATGAGCTCGTCGGACGCCGAGGCCAAAATCGCCCTCGAGAAGAAGCTCGCCCAGCTGCACGAAGTAAAACGCAAGGATTTCGTGGCAGCGGGAGAGGCGTGGGCCCGCTTGGCGACGATGCTGACCGGAGACGAAGCCCCCATTCAAACGGCGGTAAAGCTCTTCGAGAAGGGTCAGCGTCGTGACCTCGCCTGCCAGGTGATCAGTGAATGTTCGGCGGCCGTCGAGGACAAGGGCGTGCGCGCCGCGCTCTACCAAAAGATGGGCGAGCTCTACGAGAAAGCCGGAGACCTCGGCGAAGCGGGGGAGGCCTACGTTCAGGCTGCGGAATCGGACGCCGGCCCCAAGATGTGGGAAGCCGCAGAGCGTTCCTTCACCGCGGGGGAGCGCTGGGACCGCGCGGCTTACGTGGTGGGCCAGCGTGCCGAGCTGACCAGCGAGGCGAAAGCCCGCGCAGCGCTGCTCGTCAAAGCTTCCACGCTCCTGAGCCGAGCCGGCGACGAGGACAGCGCGCTGCTCCAGGTAGAGAACGCGAGCTCCCTCGACCCTTACAACGACGAGTACGCGCGCGAGGTCGAGCGCCGTTACAGCGAGGCCTCGCGTTTCGCCGATCTGGCCGATTTTTTCGCGGCGCGCGGCAACAAGATCGACGACAAGGCCAAGCGCCAGGCTCTACGCAAGCGTGCGGCCGCGATCCACGCCGACGAGCTCGGTAACGCGGAAGTGGCGCGCGAGATTCTGCTCAAGGCCCTGGAGGACGGGGACGATCCCGATCTCCTCGTCAAGCTGGCCGATGACGCGGAGGAGCGCGGCGACCCCGAGCAAGCGCAGGAGTTCCTCCACCGCCTCTTTCCCCTCATGAAGACGACCGACGAGCGGGTGGCCGTGGCGATGCGCGAGGCCAATCTTCTCGCTGACGCGCTCGACGACGCCGATGGCGCCGTCGCGCGGTTTCTCATGATCTTGGACGAGATCGACCCCAAGAACCGCGAAGCGGTGGGGCGCATCGCGGAGCTCGAGGAAAAGCGCGGCAATCACGAGCAGGTCGCGGAAGCGCTGGAGCGGGAGCTCAAGATGGGCATCGAGCAGCAGGACCGGCTCGAGATCGCCCGGCGATTGGCCGGCCTTTACGAAGGACCGCTCGACAACCCCGAGGGGGCCATCCGCGCGCTCGACATCGTGCGCGCGCTCGACACCGAGGACTTCGAAGCCACGGCGCGGCTCGAAGCCCTCTGCGAGAAGGTGGGTGACTGGCCGCGCGTGGCTTCGCTGCTCGCGGCGCTCATCGAGATCGAGGGGGACGAGGACGAGCTCTCGCAGCTCACCCGCAAACTCGCCGACATTCTTTCGGCTAAGCTCGACCGCGGCGACGAAGCGCTGGCCGCGCTGGAAGTGCCGGCTGACGGCGGCGACGAGCCTTGTCGCGACGCCTACGTCGAGCTCGCGGATCGCCTCGGGTGGAAAGGAATCGTCGCCAGCAAGCTGGTGGAATGGCATGGAGAATCGCTGCCCACGCCGGCGCGCAACGATGCCCTGCGTGACGCGTTCCAGCGGTTTCTCGGGGTCGAGCGGTTCGAGGAAGCCGCCAAGGTGGCCATGGAGCTTGCCCGCTCCAAGGCCGGCGACCACGATCTCGCCGAGAAGCTCGAAGAAATCGCGCTGGGTCTCAAGGACCTCGAGGCGATAAGCGTCGCCCACGATCTTCTGGCGCGTGAGCTCGCGGGCTCGGAGCGTGCCAGCGAGCTCGTGCGCCAAGCGGAGATTTTGGTCCAGGCGGGCGTCGACCCAGTCGAAGCGCAGCAGCACGGGGAAACCGGCCTCAGCAGCGTGCCGGCCGCGCAGGTCGAGCCGCTGCTGACGCGCCTCGCCGGGCTCGTCGACGCAGCGGGCCCGGTCATCGACGTCTATGAGCGACAGATCGGCCGCTGCAAGGCGCCCGCCGACAAGCTGGCCGCCCTGGCCCGCGCCGCTCAGGTCGCGGGCGAGCGCGGTGCGCTCGACCGCGCCAAGAGCTTCTACGAGCTCGCGATCTCGACGGGCACCCCCGAGGAGACGCTGCTCTTGCTGGAGCTGTCCGCCAACCAGGGGGACCGCGAGCAAGGGGGCACGTCGCTCCGCCGTACCCTGGCGGAGGCGCTCTCCGGCGGCGGGCAGAGCGCTCGCGACGGCGGTCGCACGCGCGGATTCCTGCTGCGCCGCGCGGCCCAGATCGCCCAGCGCGATCTGGCGGACACCGACAAAGCATTCGATTGGCTGGGTGACGCGCTCATCGCGCACGTGGACAGCGAATCGCTCGATGCGCTCGAGGAGCTCGGTGGAGAAGTGGGCGACCTGAAGCGCGCGGAGAGCACGCTCGGTCGCGCCCTGGCCGAGGTTTTCGACGGTCCCCTCGTTCGGCAGCTTCTGGCACGCCGCGTGAAGCTGCGACGCGATGATCTGGGCGACAAGCAAGGCGCGGCCGAAGACCTGAAAAAGCTGCACGATCTGTCGCCAGCCGACACCGGCGTCATGGATGAGCTTTCGGTCCTGCTCACCGAGCTCGGCGACTTTCGGGGGATGGTCCACGTCCTAGAGGATCAGATCCTCCGTCACAAAGATCCTCAAGCCCGTGCCGAGCTGGCTCGCAAGGTGGCGCGGCTCTGGGAGGAGCGCCTCAAGGATCCGCGTGAAGCCGCCGACGCTTGGCGGCGGGTGTTGCGGATGAAATCGGGCGATGTCGACGCTCAGGCCGGGCTCGAGCGCGCCAAGACGGGCATGTTGACCCAGCGCGAGGCCGAGGAGGCGGCACCGCCGCCGCTGGAGTCGGATGCGGACGAGCAGCCGCCCGACCTACCGCCGATGGGCGACCCTTCGACCGAGGACGAGTCCGAAGAAGTCGTGGGTGCGCTCGGAGAGGACGACCAAGTAGCGGCCGGCGAAGAGGTCGTCCCCGCGAACACCGACGATGACGAGACGTTCGATGGCACGCGCGAGCTGCCCGAGGACACCGATCACGTCGGCGTGCAGGCGGCTGGCGAGGTCGAGGCGGCCCACGGCGCTGATACCGCCAACGGGGAAGAAGCCTCCGAGCAGGAGGATATTCTCGCGGTCGACGACTCCGATCTCGTCGATGAGGTCGATCTGGTCGAGGAGCTGGAAGAACAACCGGAGCCGCCGCGAGCGCCCAAACGCTAGCCGACGGTGCAGACCCCGCGGTGAGCATCGAGGCGCGCTCGGTGTCCGAAGACGATGGCGTCGTTGCGTTTGCCGTGTCCGCTGGGAAAGCCGGCCGCCACGGGAACGCGGAGCGCATGGAGTCGCTCGCGTAGAACCTGCTCGACGGTGCGCCCGTCGGGACCGGCAGCGCAATCGGTGAAATCTCCGACGATGACGCCCCCCGCGCGCCCCAAGTGGCCGCCCGCGACGAGGTCGGTGAGCATGCGATCGACGCGATAGGGGCGTTCGCCGATGTCTTCCAACAAAACGACCGCGCCCTTCGGAAGTTCGAGACGTCCGGCGGCGGCCATCGAATGCAAAATAGCGAGGTTGCCTCCCACGAGCCGGCCCACTGTCCGCCCGCCATGCCAACGCGCGAGCCCCTCCCATCGACGCTCGCGCATCGGATCTTCCAGCGTGTCGATCCATTGTCGCCTCGCGGCGAGGGTGGCGCCGCCCAGTGAGCACACCATCGGTGCGTGCATGGTGGCGAGCCGGCGTCGCCAAGACTCG
>Ga0193706_1000235_pt1 | contig 36550 bp, 35 predicted proteins | sample U3c1metaG_FD_160130 | JGI IMG/M metagenome (GOLD analysis project Ga0193706, IMG submission 160130) | Soil microbial communities from a riparian zone of the East river system, Colorado, United States - U3c1 | ecosystem: Environmental > Terrestrial > Soil > Riparian zone | place: USA: East River... | reverse complement strand
CGATAGACGCTCCCCTTCAGGGACGAGCCCCCGCACGCGGCGAACAGCGACATCAGTAAGAGGACGACGGACCTTCGGCAGCGCACCTGGTGCCGAACGTACCACGCACGGGTCGCTCGAGGCGAAGCGGCGAGTCTTAGCGGCGACGCTCGTGCAAAGTGGCTCCCCGAACAGCCGGGAAATGCGGTGGACAGCGCGGCAAGACCGCCCAACGCCCAAATACATGGCGCAGGGCCAAAGGTCGATTTAGGTTGACGGCCATATGTTGCCGCTCCGCGATCGGCTGCCTACCCGGACGTTCCCGTTCGTCAACTACCTCCTCATCGCGGCCAACGTCCTTTTCTTTCTTTGGGAGACGGCGCTCGTCGAAGCGGGCTACGCAGATCTGGGCAGCGAGTTTGGCTTCGTGCCGTATCGCTTCAACGTCGCGCCCATCGTGGCTGCTCCCACCATCTTTACGAGCATGTTCATGCACGGCGGATGGGCCCATCTCGGCTCGAACATGCTGGCCCTCTGGATCTTCGGCGACAACGTCGAGGACGCCATGGGGCACGTGCGCTACGTCGCGTTTTATCTGCTGGGCGGGATTGCTGCCGCCATCACCCAGATGGGCGTCGACCCGTTCTCGCAGGTGCCCATGGTCGGAGCGTCGGGCGCGATTGCGGCGGTGATGGCCGGGTACCTCGTGCTCTATCCGAGGTCGCCGATTACGGTGCTCAATCCGATCCCGCTTCTCTGGTTTTTTATGGGGCTCTTCTGGGAGTTTCCGGCGTGGGTCATTGCCGCGGAATTCTTTCTGCTCAATCTTTGGTCAGGGTTCAGTTCGCTCGGCCCCGGCCAGCACGGCATGGGCGGCGTCGCGTTCTTCGCGCACATCGGAGGCTTCATCAGCGGACTCGTCCTCATTGGTTTCTTCACCCGGGGTAAAGAGCGCCGCCAAACCGAGCGCTGGAGCGGTTGGCGCCCCCCCGAACGCCGATCGGGCGGCTGGGATGGCGCCCGCCGCGGCTGGTGACGTTCCAGGCCGGCATGGGCCATATGGGTGAGGTGGCGAGGTCCACGCTCGAGACCAGCTCCGTCGCAAACTGCGGTCGAGCGGTCGCTCTTTTGCTATACCGGCGCCAAGGATGCCGCCGCGCTTTTACAACACGCTGACCCGCACCACCGAGGACCTCGTGACCGCGCGTTCGGGCGAGGCTCGCGTCTATCTCTGCGGCGTGACGCCATACGACTACGCGCACACTGGCAACGCGCGCTCGGCCATCGTCTTCGACGTCCTCGTGCGGCATCTGCGCGCCCGCGGCTACGAGGTCGTCTATGTGCGCAACATCACCGACGTCGACGACAGGATTCTCGAACGCGGCCAGCAAAACGGGGAAGATCCGCTCACGTTCTCGGCGCGCATGGCCGCCATCTACCAGGCCGACATGCGGGAGCTCGGCTGCGCCGCGCCGACCCACGAGCCCAAAGTGAGCGAGTACATTCCCGAGATCATCGAGCTCGTGCAGAAGATCGTCGCCAACGGGAACGCGTACGAAGTGGTGATGCCGTCGGGAGCTCGCGATGTCTACTTCGCCGTGCGGAGCTTCGCCGGGTACGGCAAGCTTTCACGGCGCAACTTGGACGAGCTCGAAGCGGGCGCTCGCGTGTTGCGCGACGACGAGAACAAACGCGATCCACTCGATTTCGCGCTGTGGAAGGGGTGCACTGAAGCGGCGTGGGGATGGCCGAGCCCATGGGGCAAGGGGCGACCCGGCTGGCACATCGAATGCTCTGCCATGAGCAGCAAGCTGCTCGGACATGGCTTCGACATTCATGCCGGCGGGATGGACCTCATTTTCCCTCACCACGAAAATGAGATCGCGCAAAACGAGGCTGCCTGCCCGGGGTGCGGGCCCGTGGTGCGCTTGTGGATGCACAACGGCTTTTTGAATATGAACAAGGAGAAGATGAGTAAATCGCTCGGCAACATCGTCAAGCCGCGCGACGTCTACGGCCGCAACGACGCCGAAGCGCTGCGCTACTCCCTTCTCACCGCACATTACCGCGGGCCGCTGTCTTTCGACGTCGACAAGGCTGATGGCGAGACCGTCTTCCCCGGCGTCGACGAAGCAGAGCGGCGCGTCGATTATCTCTACGGCACGATGGAGCGGCTCGCGGCTTACGACGGCGCCGGCGAGCCGGATCCCAAGGTCAAAGAGCTGGCCGGCTTTCGCGCCACCATCTCCAGAGCCGAGGAGAACATTCTCGCGGCCCTCGACGACGACCTCAATACGCCGGTCGCCCTGGCCGAGATGGGCGAGCTCGCCAAGGCAGCCAATGATCTTTGCGACCTTCTGACGAAACGAAAGAAAGACGCGACCCTCATGCGCGAGGGAACGAAGCTAGCGCGCGCGGCCCGCGACGCCATGGTTGCGACGACGGGGGTTCTCGGACTGCTCGGCACGCCGGCCAACGCGTACCGCGAGCGCACCCGCGCTCGCCGTCTCGCTGCGCGACGCCTGTCCCCCGAGACCATCGAGGAAAAGCTGCAGCAGCGCACCGCGGCGCGCCAAAATCGAGACTTTGCCCGCGCCGACCAGCTCCGGGCCGAGCTCATTGCGCTCGGCGTCGAGGTTGCCGATACACCCGAGGGGAGCACCTGGAGCGTGCGCGTCTAGCGCGACGGTCCGTCAAACACCGATGAAAAGCCGGTGCGCGAAATTCCGCTCCAGCTTGGCGTAAAGCACTTTATTGGCCGCAGCCTCGATGTCGTATTCGACTCGCTTGAACTCGAAGCGCTTGGCGTCGCTATCGTAAATCGTGTAGCTGGCGCGGTTATCGTAATCGCGCGGCTGACCCACCGAGCCGACGCTGACGACGTACCGCCGCTCCGGCTCGAGCGTGAAGTCGGTAATGGGCAGCTCTTCGACGCTATACGGCGTCAAAGCGAACACCTTGCAGAGATGCGAGTGACCGATGACGGTGAGGTGCCCGAGCTCGTCCCAGATCGGCAAAAGCTCGCGCGCCTGCTCGGGGGCAAAGATGTACTCGAACTCTTCGATGCGGACGGGGGAGCCGTGGCAAAGGTGGACGTCGATGTCGGTGAGCTTGTCGATGTAGGGCAAGCGTCGCAGCCAGTTCATGTTGTCTTGCGACAAAAGCGCGGCGTGGGCGTCAAGCGCGTGACGCGCGGCCTCGTAGTAGTACGAATAGTCCATGCGCCCGGCGACCGCGGCGTCGTGATTACCGAGAATCGTTCGTCGCGCCGTGGTCCGCACGAGGTCGGCACATTCGTTGGGCGACCCGCCGTAACCAACCGTGTCCCCCAGGCAGTAATAGACGTCGATTCGTTCGGAGCGATAAGCCTCGAGGACGGCCGAGAGCGCCTCGTAGTTGGCGTGAACGTCGCTGAAAATGCCCAAACGCATGAGGTTTCTCATCCTAGCATGCGAAAGTCCGTTCCAAGTCACAATCGCTAAACGCGCGCGCTCGCGCACCGCCACGGGTGCGGCATTCTCGGCGTTTCGGCGGCGGACCTCCGGCCCAAAGGCGGCCTGCTCGGGTCGTCGGACCTTGCTGCCTGGCTTGCCGATAGCGACGAGCGAGGCTAGATGACCGGCCATGAATGAACTTCCTCCCGGCCACGAGCTCCCGCCCGTGTCCGGGCATCAAAACGGGTCATCCAACGTCGTGGTCCTCGGCGCCGATCCCAAGCCCGATCCGGCTCCCCCTGTGGTCGCTGAGCTCGCCGATGCTTGCGTTCGCTTCGTGCGGGCCGCCGTGGGGGTCAGCCTCGACTTTCGCCCGGAGACCCTCCCCGTGCTCGACCACTACCTCGCCACCCGCCGCGAGGAGCTGCTGACGGCGCGCGCCGCCAACCCTGAAGCGATGGGCCTCGTTGCGCGAGCGGCGGCGGCCTATTTCGGAGAGGTCGTGCGCTCGCATTTTCCCGTTTTCTGGCATCTCCCCTCCGAGGATCCCGTTCTTTGGGAGCTGCGCTTCGAATCGGTGTACCTCGCGGTCAATCCCGTGGCCGTCGTGTACGACGCTATCTCGCATGGCGACGAAGAGGGCCCGATCGCTCACCTCGAGCTCGAAGACGAAGATCGCGACGCGGTCGCGGCGCGCCTCGGCGAGTTGCCCGCCGCGGATGATGAGGAATTCTTTTCGCTAGCGACGCGCTTGGAAGTGCTCGAAATCGCCATTGATGTCATCAAGGCGAGGATGATGGCTGCCGGGGTCGGCGAAGTCGCATTCTCGGGCGACGACTACGAGAGCTGAAGGGCGCCGGCGCTGGCCGACGTACCGCATCATCGACCTCCGTCCGTGCTCCCGCCAATGGCGACGCGCGCCGGAAGATCAATGGTGAGCGGCGGGTCGGCCGCTTCGCCGAGAAACGTGCGCCACTGCAGCAGGTAGCGACCGCGCGGGGGACCGAGCACCAGCTGATCCCGATTGGGGTCGACCCAGGCCACAGGGACCGAATCGATAAAAAGATAGCGCGCAACGTCGGTCGCGTTGTGCACGAGAAGTCCGTCTCGGGGAGCACCGGGGGCGAGCGGCGCAACTTCGGCAGCCCGCGTGCGGAATGCCGCTAGCTCGTCGCTCGTCAAGAAAAGCCCTCCTGCGTCGGGCGGCGGGCTGCCCAGCGTGAACTCGCCGCCCGAGGGCGGGACGAGCAACTGGCTCTGCGCGAGCTCGGCTTTCTCGCTGACGGCGGTGGCCTCGAAGGTGACGCCTCCGCCGCGCGGCCAGATGAACTGGGCGCGGAGCGGAACTTCATCGCCGGCGCACGGCGCGGCCGAGGGATCGAGGGCGATCATTTCGGACAGAAAGCGGCACCAAAGGGCGCCGCCTTCGCCGGCCCCTGCCATGCGGCCCACCTCGAGGACCATTTTGCCGCTGCGCGTGGCGATCTCCCACTTTTTCGTGGGAAAGCCGAGACGGCGCGCGCCCTCGCTCTTGGTCGCCGTCAGAGGGCGGACGAGCGGAATGGCATCGATGCGCCGCTCGCCGAGCAAGGTGCGTACAGCGCCCACCGGCAGAACCCGATAACCCACGCCGTTGGGCCAGACCAGCACGTGTCCGTAGTGGTCGCTACGGGCCCGGATTTCCGACCCTTGACGCAAGGGCAGCCCGCGCGAGGTGAAGACGACACGCATCCGGCCCTGCGCCGTCAGCTCGACGCTCATGCGAAGCGCCGTCAGTTTGCGGGCCGCATCGATCCCGGTCTGGTTCATCTCCGGGAACTTGAGCGGCGCCGCTTGATCGGCGTAGCGCCACTCGCCTTCCAGCGCGACGCCGAGGAGGTCACGCAGCGGCAGCGGGTCCTCGTCGGGCGGCTGGTCGACGCGCATCGGTTGCGGCTGAAGGGTGCCCGCTTCGCTCGAGCCTGCCTTGCCGGCGAGCTCGGCGCGTTCGAGACTGCCCACCGTGCCGCGCGCGAGTGTCTCCACGGAAGACAGAGGGGCCGGCAGGATACTGGCGTTGGGGCTCGGGGTTGCGTTCTCGAGCGCACCCTCGGAGGCGCGTTCACACGCGCCGGCAAGCGCCAGGGCGGCAAGCAACAGCCCATGGCGTATCATGCTCATGGCCCGTTCCGCTTGACCTGCCCGATGAGGTCCCGCGCGGCAACTTTGTGTCGCTCGCAGTAAGCGGCAATGCCCCGCATGACTTTGGCGCCCGCCTCGGGATCGGCAAAATTAGCCGTTCCGACCTGCACTGCCGTGGCCCCTGCCAGCATGAATTCGATGGCGTCTTCAGCGGTCGCGATGCCGCCGATGCCGATGATGGGGATGTCGAGCGCGTTCGCGAGATCCCAAACGATGCGCAAGGCAAGGGGCTTGATGGCGGGCCCGGAGAGACCGCCGGTGCGGTGATGGATGCGCGGTCGCTGTGCTTCGATATCGATAGAGGCCCCGCGGATCGTGTTGATGGCCGTGATGGCGTCGGCGCCGGCCTCTTGGCAGGCGCGCGCGACGCCCACCGCGTCTCCGGCTTCGGGCGACATTTTGACCCACACCGGGAGCTTGGTCACACGTTTGACGGCGAGCGTGACCCCCGCGCTCAGGTTGGCGTCGCAGCCGAAGAGCAGACCACCCTTTTTGACGTTGGGGCACGACACATTGAGCTCGAGGGCGTGCACCCCATCGTCTTTTTCGATTCGCTCGGCAATGGCCACGAATTCTTCGATCGTCGTGCCGAAGATGTTGGCAATGACGGTGACGCCCCGAGCGCGCAGCTTGGGCAGCTTGTCGCGACAGAAGGCCTCGACTCCGACGTTGGCAAGCCCGATGGCATTGAGCATCCCTGCGGCGGTCTCGCAGATGCGATTGGGCGCGTTTCCGACGAGCGGCGTGAGGCTGAGGCCCTTGGTGCAGATGCCGCCCAGCGTAGCGACGTCGTAGAAGTCGTCGTATTCGAGCGCATAACCGAACGTGCCCGATGCGGTCAGCACGGGATTCTTCAAGGCGAGAGAGCCGACGGTGACGCTTTGATCGAACGGCATGGGTCCGCTCTCGGCTAGGGTTCCCACGCGATGGCCGCGGCATCGATGCACGGGCCATCCATGCAGGCATAAAGGTAGCCGCCCGTGGTGCGCTTGACCGGGCACCCGAGGCATACGCCGTACCCACAAGCCATGGGCGTTTCGAGGGAAACCTCGCAGGGGACGCGCAGCGTTCCGCAGATCTCGGCAACTTTGGCCATCATGCGGTCCGGCCCGCAGGCGTACACTTTGCGCGGCCCGCCCGCCTCGCCGATGGCGCTTTCGAGAAGCGCCGTGACGCGCCCGCGCGTACCGCGCGAGCCGTCTTCCGTGAGAAATCTGGCGTCGGACACTTCCTCGACTTCTTCGGACAAGGGCAGGTCGCTCGCGCTGCGACCGCCGTACAGCATGGTGGCGCGGACCCCCGACGCGGCGAGCTCGCGCGCGAAGAACAAGAGCGGCGCGATCCCCACCCCTCCGGCGACGAGGATTGGCCGATGGCCGGGTGGGCATGGCGACCAGCGGTTGCCGAGCGGCATGAGCAGGTCGAACGGCTCGCCGGGCGACGCGTGCGCCAAACGCCGGCTGCCCTCACCGACGATCTTGATGAGGATCGAGGGCCGGCGCCCCGGCTCGAGGAGGCTCATGGGGCGGGGTAGGAGAGGCGCTTGGCCCCAGGTGGCGCCGCGCACCATCGCGAATTGCCCAGGAAAGGCGACGATCTCGCGTCCGGCGTCGAAGGTGAGGACGTGGTAGCTCGGCCCCATCGATTCGCGGCGCAAAAGAGGCAGCTGAAACAGACGTCGCTTGCTTGCCCCGATGACGCTCTCCGAGACCACGGCTGCTTAGTAGCACTACTTTGCGCGCGATTCCCACTCCAGATACACGGACCTCAACTGCCCTCCCGCGGGGGGGAAATGGCGAGGGTCATTTCGATCGCGTCCTCCATGTTGTCGGCGTAGTAGCGGGGGCGTACGCGCGTGGTGACAAAGCCGAAGGCGCGGTAAAGATCGAGGGCGGGCTGGTTCGACCGGCGGACCTCGAGCAGGACGGTTCGTCCCCCGCGCGAGCGCGCAAACTCGATGGCATAGGCGAGGAGCGCGCGCCCGAGCCCGCGCCGCTGGAATTGCGGCCAAGTCGCCACCGAAAGCACGTGCAGCTCGTCGCTCACGAGCCATGCCAGCAAAAAGGCTCGCGCGGTCGATTCCCCCTCTGGCCACGCAAGGAAGAGGTAGGACCAGGGGTGCTTGAGCTCCGTTTCGACATTGACGGTCGGCTCGCGGAAACAGGCTCGGTCGATGCTCGACACCACCTCGGCATCGAGGCTGCTCGCTCGCGTGATGTCGATCACGGTCGGGCGCTCAGGCCGCGCGCCGCCGAACGAGGCGGGATTGGAGGAACTGGTACAGGATCTTACAGGCGTCGAACGAGCCGACCACCACGCTGGAGATGATTTCGCGCACCGTGCGCTGGCCGTCGATGGCGTCGAGCACGAGCTGTTCTTGGCGGGTGAGCTTCTCCGAGCCGAGTGCGTCGACGGCGACCTGATCGCGCAAGAGCACTTCGTCGAAGTGGATGGATTCTTCGATGAGTCGCCATTCGTCGACGCGCCGAAAGCCCTCCATCACGATCGACGCGACCGGCAGTCCCAGCCTGTTTTGCTCCGCGCCGTCGGCCGGCGTGCTGGAAAAGGAGAAACGGCCGTCGGGCCAGCGCAGCACTTCGTAGATAAGCTCACTGGTCTGTCGGATCAGCGCCCGCCGCAGGTCCTCCTCGGTGATCGTTCCCGATTCGACCAGGGCCTCGCCGAGCAATTTGCGGGGCACGCTTCTGTCTTCGCGGACGTTGTCGAGGTCGCTCTGATTGACGAGACCCTCTTCGACCAGGTAGCGCCCCAGGCGAAACTCATCGGAGGCTCCCTTGCTGCGCGCCAGATCGATGAGCCCTTCGCGAAAGGAGATCGCCACTTCGACTTTGCCGATGGTCACGTGACAGGTTCCGGTTTGACGCTGCAATTGCAGAACCTGGAGCACCTCGGCAAGGGGGATGACCCGGAGGTTGCCCCCGAATCCTTCGACTTGCTCGGCCTGCTCATTGAGGTCGCGGACGGCGCGGCCGAGCTCCTCGAACGTGTCCGGGCCGAGCGCGCGCCGAATGGTGCCGGCGATGGCGATGGCATCGCTGCGACGGGGCTCGGCCATTTGCGACAGCGCGGGGGCCAGCACGTCGGCGAGCTTTTCGGCCAACTCCGCGGCGATGTTCTTCTTGGCGAGCTGATCTTCGGTGACGACGCTGGCCGACTCGCGCAGCTTCGCCGCCGGCGGGTGCGAAGAAGGGGCCTCGCGCTCGATGCGGATGGAATCGAATCGCCGAATTCGGCCTTCGGCCGTCTTTTGCAGCGCGCTCTCGACCACGGCCAAAAGTCCGCGCGCGTCGAACGGTTTGGTGATGGCGTCGATAGCGCCGGTTTGTTGCACGAACTGGCCGCGTATCTTGTCGCCTTTGGCGCTCATCAGGACGACGGGCAAATGCCGCAGCGCCTCGTCCGCGCGCATCTCGCGGCAGAACTGGTACCCGTTCATACGGGGCATCACGAAATCGAGCAGCACGAGATCGACCCCGCCCTCGCGGAGCCGCTCGAGGCCCGCTTGTCCATCCGCAGCTTGCGTCGGCTCGTAGTCGTGCCGCGCCAGAATCGCGCTCACGAGCTTGCGAATGGTCGGACTATCGTCGACGACGAGGACACGAGCTGCCATCCGGACGGATCATGATCGTGAGGCCCGCGGGGCACCGCGGTCAAGTGATTCGATGTCCGGGCCTCGGGTGGAGCCCGGATCGGGTGGTCCCTACGACGCCCGCCGGGCCAGGAGATGCGTCGCGGCCGCCTCGCGGCGCGCCGCTTGTTCGGCGTGCGCGTTGAGACGCTCGAGTGCATCGTCGACCCAGCTGTTCCCGCATACGGAGCAGGCCCACGAAAACGCCAAGTAGTACGCGGTTTCGACGTCGGCCACCTGGCGCGTGCGTGCAGCGCGACTGGGTGCGCCGCCGCAGCGGTCGCACACATGCCTGTGATTCAGGATGCCCATCAGAATGCTCCTTCTCCTCTTAGAGCGCGCCATCCCGTCCGCCCATCGGGAGAAAGGCGGAACATTCCATGTATATTGGCGAAGTCATGCTTTCTGTCGGTGTCCCTGCCCCCGATTTCACTGCTCGCACCACCGACGGCCGAATGCTCACTCTTTCGCAACTGCGCGGACGACCGGTCGTCATCTATTTCTACCCTCGCGCATTTACGCCCGGCTGCACGGCGGAGACACGGCGATTTCGTGACAATTACGACGACCTGCAGCGGTTCGGCGCGGAGGTCATCGGCATTTCTACGGACGATCACGAGAAGCAATGCAAATTCGCCGAAGCGGAGAAGGTCAAGTTTCCCCTGATTGGTGACAAGGGCGCTGAGATCCAGGCCCTGTTCGACGTCAAATGGCCCATTTTCGGCAGCAACCTGCGCGTGACGTATGTCATCGACGAAGAGGGGCGGATAGCGGCGGTGTTCCATCACGAGTTTCAGGTCCTGCGCCACATGGATGATGTGCGGCTCTTCTTCGAGAAACGTCAGCGATCGACGTCCCTCGACCCAAAGGCCTCGGGACCAAAAACTTCGCTCGTACCGAAGAAGTAAACCCGCTCGCTCGCGGCGCGTCGATCCGCCCGACGATCTTGGGTCATTTGCCGAGGTTCGGACAGCCAATGCCGCATTCCCGCGCGAAAGATCGCGTGCGGTCGGTCGAATCAATCCGTATTGCGGATCTTGAGCTCGGCGAGCTGTTCCGGCGTGACCTGATTCGGCGCGTCGGTCATGAGGTCGGTGCCCTTTTGCGTTTTGGGAAACGGAATCACGTCGCGCAGACTTTCGGCGCCGCTCAGCAGGAGACAGAGCCGGTCCATTCCCAGCGCGATTCCCCCGTGAGGCGGTGCGCCGTAGGAAAGAGCTCGCAGGAGGAAACCGAATTTGTCCTGCGCATCGGCTTCGGAGATGCCGAGCGCCTGGAACACGCGCTTTTGCACGACCGGATCGTGCAACCGGATCGAGCCTCCGCCGAGCTCGAAACCATTCAAGACGAGATCATAGCGATAGCAGAGCACCTTGCCGGGATCGCTCTCGATGAGGGGCAAGTGCTCATCGTGGGGACGGGTGAAGGCATGGTGCGCTGCCACCCACGACTTGTGCTCGTCGTTGTATTCGAAGAGCGGCGGGTTCACGACCCACAGGAACTTCCACTCGTCGTTGTGCCCGTACTCGGGGATGAGGCCCATCTTCTTGGCTACGTGCACGCGCAGGTTGGCCATCACCGTTTGCACTTGCGATTCTTTGCCGAATTGAAAACAAATGAGGTCACCAGGTTTGGCGAGCACGGCGGCGTTGATGGCGTCGCGCGCCGCGGGTGTGACGGTTTTGGCGAGCGGTGATTGCGTCCATGCCCCGCCCTCGCCCACTTTGGCGCGCGCGAGCCCCTTGGCCCCCATGCCCTTCACGAAATCCTCGAGCTTGTCGGATTCGGCTCGCGAAAGATTGGCCGCAGCAGGGATGACGAGCGCTTTGATGATCTGCGGAGGGAGGTCACGGCGAAAGGCGCCGCTCTTGAATTTCTCGGTGATCTCTTGGAAAAAAGGAATGCCACCCCCGTCGTGCTCGATCATGAGCTCGGTCAAATCGACGTGCGGCATGCCGAAACGGACATCCGGCTTGTCGTTTCCGTAGAGACGCATCGATTCGGCATAGGGCATCTCTGGAAATTGCCCGGAGGGGTAGAGGGTGTGGAGGTCGACGCCGAGAGCATCTTTCCAAACTGCGAAAACGAGCCCTTCCACCAGGCGGAAGACGTCGTTTTGGTTGACGAACGAGAGCTCGATGTCGATCTGCGTGAATTCGGGCTGGCGATCGACGCGCAGATCTTCGTCGCGAAAGCACTTCACGATTTGGAAGTAGCGGTCGAAGCCGGCCACCATGAAGAGCTGTTTGAAGAGCTGCGGGCTTTCGGCGAGCGCGTAGAACTTGCCCGGCGAGGAACGCGAGGGAACGAGAAAGTTACGCGCGCCCCCCGGCGTGTTGCGCACGAGGTACGGCGTCTCGAGCTCGATGCAACCGGCTTCCGCTAGATAGCTGCGCGTCGCGTGATGGATCCGGCTGCGCTGCAGAAGGCTTTTTTGCAGGGGTGCGCGACGAAGATCGAGGTAGCGGTATTCGAGCCGCACCTCCTCGCGGGTATCGATCTCGTCGTCGATCATGAACGGGGGAGTTTCGGATCGATTGAAGATAGTCGCTTCGACGACGTGGATCTCGATCTCGCCGGTGGGAAGCTTGGCGTTCACGTTGCTGCCGCGTGAAACGACCATGCCGCGCACGCCGAGCACCCACTCGGCGCGCGCCTCTTCGGCGAGCTTGTGGGCGCGGGCTACCACTTCGGCGTCGGCCGCCGCGCGAGGATCGCGGTAAGCGGGGTCGAAGACGATCTGGGTGATGCCCGTGCGGTCGCGCAAATCGATGAACACGCACCCTCCGTGGTCGCGTCGCGTCGCGACCCAGCCGAAGAGCACCACTTCCGACCCGACGTCGCTGGCTCGGAGCGAGCCACAGCGATGGGTTCGTTTGAGATCGTCGATGAATCGAGCCAAGAGAAAGCCTCCAGAGCGTGCGAGCATAGCCCAGGGAAGCGCGAGCGGTGGTAAGAGATCGTGGCACATGCTCGCCTGGTCGTTTTCGGCCCGTACGCTCGACGAGGTTTCGTCGCTCCTCCGCGCGATGGGGCGCCACCGCTACGTGCGGGAGACGTCTCACGCCATCCATTGGTCGGTGGATGAGGCGCTGTCCGACCGCCCTCTGTTCGCGGCGCGCGCCGCCGCCTTTAACGCGCGCCTTTCCCGCGAACCCGCGCTCGACGTCACCTCGCGCGATCCGTCCCTCTGGGCGTACGCCGATACCGAAGTGATCATCGAGGCGCTCGCCGTTTTCTGGACGAAAGGGGACGAGGCGGCGCGCGCCGCGGATCGTCTGCGTGAGATCCTGGAAAAGTCCGAGCTGGGGCTCGCCGCGCATCCCCCTTTTCGCGCGGATCCCGAGGAGCCGCCGCACCCCGAGCTCATCCTGCTCGACTGGGAATTTTTTTCGATCGACGACCTCGACCCCGAGCGGCACGAAGGCGCCTTGCGGGCCCTCGAGCTCGCCGGGGAAGAGGTCGACGTCTCCGCTTCCGTGTACGAAGAGAGCGTTTGTATCGCCTATCCGGAGCTTGCGGCGGGCGCGCCCCAGGGCGTCTTGCCGACGGATTTTCTGATCTGGTCGGACGGCGCCTACAGCTACGTCGACTACGTTTTCCGCGGCGTGGCCAAGGCCGCACGCCTGGTCGACCCTCCCGTGGGCATCCGCGATCTCGACGAGTGAGCACGATGTCGTCCTCCGTTCGTGCCGACGCGGCAACCGGCGGGCCGGCTTGGTTGGCGCACATCGGGGCGGCGATTTCGGCGCTGGCGCCGTTCGGGGTCGCCCTCGGCCACGCCGCTACGGCATCGGTCTGGCGCGACGATGTCGTGGTCCTGCGCGGTCTCGGCCGTGCCGGCTGGGGCCATGCAGGGTGCGTTTCTGCGCTGCTTGCGCAGGCATCCTTTTTCCTTCCGCTTGGCTCGGTTCATTTCCGGTTGGCCGTCATGGCCGCCGCCGTTCTCGGGGCGGCGGGATGGGGGGTGCATGCGTTGACGCGCGACATTTTGACGCGCCAGGCGAGCGCACCGCGTATCGCGGATGCTCTGGCGACCATTGCGGCTCTCACCGCGACGCTCTCACCGACGGGACAGGGTGAAGGCGCGCTCGCGGGGGGTAGCGGGGTCGCGCTCCTCCTCGCCGTCGCCTTCCTGTGCACGCGCCCAGCGGAGGCGCTGCACGACCCGCCCCGCGCCCTCACCGCCGGCATGCTCGCCGGCGCGCTGCTCGCTGAGAGCGGCGTGACAGCGGCCGCGCTCGCAACGGGCATCGCGTGCGGGCTCGTGTTCGAAAGGCGCAAAGGGATACCGAGGGGGGCACCATTCGCGCTGGGGGGCGCGCTGGTCGCGGCAGCGCTGCTCGTGTCCCCTGCGTGGGTGCGCTCTTTGGTGTCCGCGCCATTTCTCGATATCGGACGAGCCATGACCGCGCTGCCCCCGGCGGCGCCCGTTTTGCGCCCGTTCGGCGGAGCCGTCGCGCGCTTGATTGCGGAGGGCTCGATCCTCGTGGTGTTGGCGGGGCTCGGGTTCGGGGTCGCCCTCGCGCAACGCGCGCTGCGCGCCGCCGTGGCGCCTCTCATCGTCGTCACCGCACTCTATGCCGCTTCGATTTTTGCCGAAGGGCGAATTCTGGTGGCGGAGGACATCGCGCCGCTTCACCTGGTGGTGACCGCGGCCCTCGCGATCGGCTCGGCTGTCGCCGTGAAGGCAGTCGTCGTAGCGCTCCTCGCGTGGAAGCTCCCGATGGCCAAGGGGGCCGCCATCTTGCTGGTGATGACGGACCTCACGCTCGCCGTTGCGACGGCGGAAGAAGCCTCGTTCGCGAACGATCGCAGCTCTTGGCGCGGCGCCGAGGCTTTTACCGACGAAACGCTGGAACAGCTTCCACCCGCCGCCACTTTGCTGGTGCGGTCGCGCCGCGCGGCATGGCGCCTCTGGGCGGCGCAGCTGGCTCACGGCTCGCGCCCGGATGTGCTCGTCGTTCCGACGCCTGCAACGGGTGACACGCGTCTGGCCCTCCGCCTTCTGCGCGCCGAGCCCGCCTTGCAGAAGGCGCTGCAAGACATTTCGCTCGAAGGCCGGCCGGGCGAGGAAGCGCTCACCATCTTGGCTGACGTGCGTCCGGTGCTGGTCGAGCTCGACCCGGCGTGGGATCGCCGCGTCCTCTCCCATCTCGTCCCCGAACGACTATGGCTGCGCTTCGCGCCCGAGCCGCGCGGACCTTCCGATCGCAAAGCCGCCTTTGCCGATCTTCGCGCGCGCGCGGCGCGCGTTCTCAGCGCGGGCCTCATCGCCGACAAGCTCGACCCAGATAGCGCGGCCATGTTGCGGGCGCGGCTCGCCGATGGCGCCCTCCTGGCCGCGCTGCTCGGCGATCGCGACGAGGCCATCGCCCTGGCCGGGCAAATCGGCGAGGTACCAGGCGGCGGGCTTTTCGCGGCCGAATTGATGCAGCGACTTTTGGCGAGCAAGTCAGGCCCGCTCGACGTGAAGGGTCTCGCGCGCTGAAATGCGCGTCGGTGCCCGAGGTGGGTGCTACTTTTGGCGGCATGGGCTCGTCGCAACCTGCTCGCCCGGCACGGCACGTCGCTGCATCGGTCACCACGATGACGGAGTACGTGCTTCCCATCCACGCCAACATCCACGGCAACGTGTTCGGCGGTCAGATCCTCGCTTGGCTCGATCTCTGTGCCGCCATCTGCGCCCAGCGCCATACCGGGTACACCGCCATCACGGTGTCCATCGACGAGCTGCAGTTCGAACGACCGATCAAGGTCGGTCAGGTCGTGATCTTGACCGCGCGCATGACCGCGGCTTTTCGTACCTCGGTCGAGATTCTGGTCGAAGTAGAAGGAGAAGAAGCAACGACGGGCGTGCGCTGGCCCTGCGTATCGGCGTTCGTCAACTTCGTGGCCATGGACGAAAACCGGGTACCGGTGCCGGTTCCCCCGCTCGAGCTCGTCACCGAAGAGGAGCGCGCGCGCAGCGCGGCGGCGCAGGGACGCCGAGAGCAGCGGCTCCGGCGGCGCAAGGTGCGAACGTGACCGCGGGCGCGGCATCGGAAGCGCCGGCCCCGGTTCGCGCCCATCTCGATGGCGGCCAGCAAGCTACGCCTTCGCCGGTCGATTGCCGCACTTGCGGCGCGTGCTGCTACGGCGACGAGATGTGGATCCACGTCATGGCCGTCGACGACGATCGGCTCGGCGATGACGGTCTACGCCACCTCACGGTCCTTACGCAGCACGGCCGCGGCTATTTCGCGCGCAGCATGAAAATGGTGGGCGGCCGATGCATCGCCTTTCGCGATGAGCTCGCCGACGGCGGGTGCGGTTGTTCGATCTATGGGACTCGCCCCGACATCTGCCGCGAGTTCGACGCTGGAAGCCCCGATTGCCTCGCCGCCCGAAGGCGGCGGGGCATCGAGTAGCTCAGCGCTTTTCGACCGGCTGGACGATGATTTCGACGCGCCGGTTGTTGGCGCGCCCAGTCGCGGTGGTGTTGTCCGACACGGGACGGTGCTGCCCCACGCCGGTGGCGGAGATGATGTCGTTGGGAACGCCGCGCGAGACGAGGTAATCGCGCACGGACTGCGCCCTTCGCTGCGAGAGCTCCATGTTCGAACCCTCCGAGCCCTGCGAGTCGGTGTGACCCTCGACGATCATCTTGTGATCGGCTTGGTTCTTCAGCGCTTCGGCGACCTGGTCGAGCTTTTCACGCGCGCCCGCTAGCAGATCCCACTTCGCCGTCGGAAAGAGCACGGCGCCGGGGAGCGTGATGACCGTGCCGCGCGGCTCTTCTTTGACGGCCAACGCCGCCGCGACAGCGAGCTTGTCCATCGCGTCGCGCGCTCGCTTTTCCGCTTCTTGGCGCGCCTTCTTTTCCGCTTCCAGTTTCTCGCCCGTCGCCGCAAGCTGCTGGCGCGTCTGCGAGAGCTCGCCCTGCGCCTTCTGCAGGCCCTGGGCTTGGAGCGTCTGCAGCTCGCGCGTGGCTGAATCGCGCTGCTGCACGGCGCCTGCGAGCCCGCCTTGAGCGGAGGCGTACTCCGCCTTGCGTTGGGCCACGTAAGAGAGGTCGCGGGTTCGGTCGGAGGTCGCGTCATCGGCGAACGATGCCTCAGCCTGGTCGAGCGCCACCTTGGCTTCGTGCACGACTTCCGGCTTCAGCTGCGCCGCCTCCCCGGTCTTGACCTTTTCGTACGCCGCACGCGCGTCGACGAGCTCTTTGGGGGGCATGCTGGTCCCGCAGGCGACGAAAAGAATGGAAGCCCCAACGATTAGGCGTGAGTTCATGACGAGAAATCTCCTTCGGGTCCGGAAAACGGGATGCCTTTATTTGCCTCTGATGGCTTTCACTTGATCGACGGCCACCTGGGCTTCGGTCTTGGCCTGTGCCTCGCGAGCTTGCGCCAGGGCGAGCTCGGCGTCGGCTTGCGCGCGCATCAGGATGAGCTCCGCGCGACGGTTGTCACCGTCCTGCATGAGCTGCTTCGCCTTTTGCACTTCCTCTTGCGCGAGCTTCACGGAGAGCGCCGCTTGAGGCACGTTGCCGGCTCCGACCTCTTGCGCGCCGCGAATTCCCGCTTCGGCCGACGCTACGCGCTCGGTCGGCGCTGGGTAGCTACCGCATCCCACCATCAATACCCCAGATACCGCGAATGCTGCGCCCGGTACGAAACCTAGAACGTTTCTCATGCGACCCTCATTGGACTAGACGTCACTTTATCGCCAGTATGCCGCGCCTCGAGCAGGCTCGTAAATGTGCGACTACACCTACCGTATGGGCTCGCCGCACCGGGAGTTTTCGGCGCGCTTTTTCGAATTGGCTGCCTTTCTGGTCCACGCCGCGGGAAAACGGCCAAAATCGACAGCTCGGACGGTCGGGAGAGCTCGTTGACGGCCCCCGCCCTGTCCGACGCGCCCACTTTCTTGATTCTCGGGTGCGGATTCACCGGAACCGAGGTGGCTCGCCGTGCGATCGATGCGGGCCACCGCGTCATCGCGACGACGCGCAGCGCGGAGCGGCGTGAAGAGCTGGAAAAGCTCGGCGTCGACCTTCGCGTAGAGCCCGCCCTGACGGGCGACCTGGTGCGCAGTTGGATGGGGCCGAACGTGAACGTGCTCGTCGCCTTCGCGCCGGACGGCCACACCGATGCCGAAATCGCACCCGAGCTCAGCGCCGCCGGGGCTCTCGTTTACGTCTCGACGACGGGCGTTTACGGGGCGACGCGCGGCCATGTCGACGAGTCGACGCCGGTCGACGGCGCCGAGCCACGGGCCGCCCAGCGACTCGAGGCGGAGCGCTGCTACCGCGATGCGGGCGCAGCGGTCGTTCGCGCGGCGGGAATTTATGGTCCTGGGCGCGGGCTTCATCTACGCCTGAAAAGCGGAACTTTCCGCGTCCCCGGGGAGGGCACCGGCGTGGTCTCGCGCATTCACGTGGCCGATCTCGCGCAGATGATCCTCGGCGTTTTTCGCCGCGCCCGGGAAGGGGAGCGCGGCGCGATCTTCGTCGCGGCCGATGACACCCCTGTACCGCAAATGGAGGCCATCGCCTGGCTGTGCCGGCGCCTTGGGCTCCCCCTGCCCGCGCATGTGCCGCTCGACCTTGCCCCTTCGACCCTTCGTCACGATCGCGCCGTCGACAATCACCGTATCAAATCGTGGACGGGGCTCTCTCTCCTTTTTCCCAGCTATCGAGAGGGTTTCGAGGCATGCCTCGCCGACGAGGTCGTCAATCCACTCGATTCAGCCGCTCCCCGCGCAGAAAAGCCGCCAGGTTCTCTCCCGCCGTCTGAATGAGCCGGCGGCGCGCCTCGACGGTCCCCCACGAGACGTGAGGGGTGACAACGACGCGGCTGGCCCACGGGGCTTGTCCGTCGAAAAGTGGATGGTCGCGGCGCGGTGGTTCCTGTTCGACCACGTCGAGGAGCGCCCCGCCGAGCGTTCCTTCGGCGAGCGCGTCGAGTAGCGCGCCTTCGTCGACCAGCGCGCCGCGCGCCGTGTTGACGAGCACGGCGCCCGGCTTCATCGCCCGCAAAAAGTCGCGGTTGACGAGCCTACGGGTTTGTTCGGTCAGCGGGCAATGCAGGCTCACCACATCGGCAGCGGCGAGCGCTTCGCCGAGAGGAACACGGCCATCTACCGTTCCGCCCGGCACCGCGGCGGCGAGCACGTTCATTCCGAATGCGCGCGCGAGATCCGCGACTTTTCCCCCGATGCTCCCCAGGCCCAATATCGCCATCGTCTTTTGGGCGAGCTCGACGCGGGGCCGTAGAAACAGGGCGTAATCGGGCTGCGCGGCCCACGCATTGGCGCGCACGGCGGCGACATAGCTCGGTACGTCTTCCAAAAACTGCAGCAGCATGGCGATGACGAACTGCGCCACCGAGGGCGCGCAGTACCCCGGTACATTGGTGACGGCAATCTGGCGCGCGCGGCATGCGGCGAAGTCGATGACGTTCGTGCCCGTGGCGAGGATGCCCACGTAGCGAAGCTCGCGAAGCTGAGCGATGGTGTCGCCGGCCAGCAGCACTTTGTTGGTCATGAGGACCTCGGCGCCGGCGGCGCGTTCAATGACCTCCTCCGGTTGCGAGCGCGGATGAACCGTGAGCTCCCCTGACACGCTTACGGCGTTCCAGTCGAGCTGACCTTGGTCGATGGGGTACCCATCGAGAATGACGATCCGCACTTTTCGATGACCCTCCTGAGCGTTTCGTCCGTATAGGCTCGAGGGACCAAGTGGGCAATCGAGAGGAGCGCGCGTCGTGCTAAAAGCCAATTTCATGTTGCGATCGAGCGAAGTCGATGTGCTCGCGGTCGCTCTCGTGGCGGTGCTGTCGATGGTGGTGGGGTGCGGCGAGGGGGAGGACGGCTCCAAGTGCCAGCCTGGCGCTGAGACCGTCGCGCCCAGCGCTTGCGGGACCGGAGGCTCGGGTGGGAGCGCAGGCTCGGGTGGGAGCGCGGGCTCGGGGATGCCCGTCATGGTGAACGGCTGCGACTCGAGCATGGCGATCGACAAGACGAACGACGCGACCACGACGATCAGTTTCGCCGGCATCGAATACACGCCGCGATGCGTTCGCATCCGTACGGGTTCCGTGGTCGTGTTCTCCGGCAATTTTGCGAGCCACCCGCTGGTAGGGGGAACGGTGAGCGGCTCCGTTGCCACGCCGGATCCGGGGAGCCCCGTCCCCCCGAAGAGCGGCGGCGCGGAGGCGATGCTCACCCTGTCGAACCCCGGGGCCGTCCCGTACTACTGCAGCCTTCATGCGAGCTCGGGCATGATGGGTGCCATCTTCGTCGAGTAGATTCGCGAGCGGCGTCGAGCTTGCGGCCGTTCGGCTATTGGTGATGCAACGCCCGAGACGTGCCGCCCTTGATCGGAGAGAAGCCCGTCCCGCCGAGAAATGACTTGCTTTGTGTGCGGAGCGGCCGAAAGTTCCGATGATGAAGCTCGCTTCGCCCCTGGTTCTCGCTTTCGCGTGCGCGATCGGTGCATGCCAATCGGATAAGGCGTCCGACAAGACGACGGCGCCTGCTCCCGCGGCCGCCCCGGCGGGGCTCGTTGCCGAGGGATCGCCGGCGCCGCTCATCGAGAGCACCGCACACGACGGGACTCACGTCAGCATGGCCGCGCTGAAGGGCAAGCCGGTCGTCGTCTACTTCTATCCGAAGGACGACACGCCGGGATGCACCAAGGAAGCGGGCGAGATCCGCGATCTCTACGAGAAAATCCAGCAAACGGGTGCGGTCGTTCTCGGAGTATCGACCGACGACAACACGTCGCACGCCGCGTTCGCTACGAAGTACAATCTTCCGTTCATGCTCCTGCCCGACAAAGACGCCGCTATCGCCAAGGCGTTTGGCGTGCCGCTCCGGATGGGGACCGCCAAGCGCGTCACGTTCGTGGTCGATCGCGCCGGCAAGATCGCCAAGGTGTTCCCGGACGTGAATCCAGCCGGGCACGCCGCCGAGATTCTCACGGTGCTGTCGAATTTGAAGAGCTAGCGCGGGCCTCGAGTTCGCGTTTTGAAGCTTCGCGCCCCCGTCCGCTGCGTCATCTTCGACATGGACGGCGTCCTGCTCGATACCGAACCCATCTACACGAAAGTGACGAGCTCCATCGCCGCCGAGCACGGCAAGGTGTTCGATTGGACGGTCAAAGCGGATCTCATCGGCCGCCCGGCCTTCGATTCGGCCGAGTTTCTCATCGAGAAGCTCGCGCTGCCCATCACCCCCGAGGAGTACCTCGAAAAGAGAACTCCGCTCCTAGAAAAGCTGTTGGCTTCGACCGAGGCCATTGCGGGCGCCGAAGCGTTTACGCGCGAGCTTCATCGAAAGAACATTCCCATTGCCGTCGCGACCAGCACCGACGCGCCGCTCTTCGAAGTCAAAACCGAACACCACCGTGAGTGGTTCTCCATCTTCTCGAAGGTCGTCTGCGGCGATCATCCGCGTGTTTTGCGCGGCAAGCCCGCCCCCGATATTTTCTTGGTGACGGCCGAGTTGATGGGCATGCGGCCGGAAGATTGCGTGGTGATCGAGGATTCGCCGAACGGTCTCGCCGCCGCGCTCGCAGCCGGGATGCGCGCCATCGGCTTTCCCGACCCGCACATGGATCGCGCCCGCTATGCCGCCGCCGACTTCGTCGTGGGAAGCTTCGCCGACCTCAGCCTGGCCGATTTGGGCTTCTGACATTCGATACGGATTGCGCCAGTGGATCGCGGATAGGGCCGTCAGGGGTTTGCGCGTGTCAACGTGGCCGAGCTGAGCGGACTGCGCTCCCCGGGCATGGGTGTTCCACGGGATATTCAAAAGTGAATTCACCGTTCACTTTTCGAAGTCGTGAAAAAGCATCCACCGACGGACGACGGAGCCCCGCGTCGGTCGTGCTCGCGTGGACCACCGCCGTGGCTTGGGCCGTTATGGGCACGGATCTCTCGCTCGCGCCACTACGTGTGCATCAGCGCGCGGTAGGCGAGCTGATCGCCGTGCATGCGCAAAAAAACGCGGTACTTGCCCTCGTAGTAGCGCTCTACCTCGCCGCCGCTCGGTAAAATGATGCTCGCCGCTTCATTCATGGCCCCCATCGCCGCAAGGAGAGAAGGAAAGTGACCCGCCGCGACGGCGCCCAGCATGGCGGCCCCGAGCAGCACAGCTTCCGGCTCCTTGGCGAGCACGACGCGCCGGCCCGTGGCCTCGGCGTGCTCACGCACGAAGAGCGGATTTTTGGTATCGCCGCCGCACGCGATGATGGTGCGGATGTCATAGCCTTTGGCGTTCATCGATTCGACGATGTGCCGCGTCCCGAGTGCAATGCTCTGCACCGTTGCGAGGTAGAGCAAAGCCAGGCTGTCCACGGAGTCGGTCAGTTTGAGACCGCTCACCATGCCGCGAAGGGTTGGATCGGCGCGCGGCGAACGGTTGCCGTGGTGATCGGGCAAAACATGCAGCTCGCGCGTGAGCTCGCCGACGTAGGCGTGATGATCGCGCGCGGCGAGCTCGTCGAGGCGCGCGTTGAGAAGGGCATAAACGGTCGTTCCTTGCCGCGCGGCATCAGCTCGGAGCTCGGCGCCGCGAGCATGGGTGTCGATGGTGTGGTCGATCAACGCGCCGGTGGCCGACTGGCCGCCCTCGGTGAGCCACATGCCAGGAACCATCGCCGACCAATAGGGCCCCCAGATCCCATGGATGAACTTCGCCTCCCGCGAAACCGCCATATGACAGCTCGAAGTTCCACCGATGAGCGCAACGCGCTGCTCGAGCATCGCTTCGGTGGGCGCCGCTGCGTCGAGGGGGACTCCGAGAAGGCCGAGGCCGCCGGCGTGCGCGTCGATGATGGAGACCGCCACCGGGGTGCCTGGCCATAGACCGAGCTCGGCAGCACTCGTGGCTGTGAGACCGCCGATTTTCTCGCCCATCGGGCGCACGATGCGGCCGATCTTGGCGAAACCTTCGTCGGCAATGTCGTCGAGGCCAACCGCGCGGAAGAAGCTTTCGTCCCACTTTCCCGCGGGGGGCTCGTGGCCGAGGTACGTCCATTTGCACACCGTCGTGCAGAGCGAGCGGGTGTCGACGCCCGTCGCTCGGTAGCTCAAAAAATCGGGTAAATCGAAAAACCGCCGCGCTCGTTGCCAGCTCGCCGGAAGCTCGTCTTTCAGCCAGACGAGCTTCGGCGTTTCCATCTCCGGCGATATCGCGCCGCCGACGTATTGGAGCACGTCGTGTCGTCCTTCGTTGATGACGCGCGCTTGGCGTGTGGCGCGATGGTCCATCCACACGATGACGTTTTGCTCGTCGCGGCCCGTGGGGCTCACCGTGACCGGCTCGTCGCTGGCTCCGAGAACCACCAGCGAGCAAGTCGCGTCGAATCCGACGCCGGCGATCCGTGCCGCGTCGTTGTCGGTGAAAGCTGCTTCGGTCATGGCCAGCCGGAGCGCGTGCCCGCAAGCGCGCCAGATGTCCTCGGAGGACTGCTCGACGTAATCCTCTTGCGGCCGAAAAATGGCGAGCGGGGCCGTGCCCATGCCGAGCCTCGTTCCGCGGGCGTCGAAGATCGCGGCGCGCGCGCTTCCCGTTCCGACGTCGATGCCGACGTAAGCGGGTTCTTTGTCGCCCGCCATCACTCCGCCCGATCGCGCAGAATGCGCACGCGAAAGCCGAGTTCTTGGGAAAGGGCCACCATCTCCTGGAAAATATCGCCGTATGCCACCGCGACATGGTTGGAGAGGTAATGCGCCATGAGGGTCGTCTGCCCGATGCCCATGTCGGCCGCCATGAAGGGCCACTCGCGCGTCGTACCGTTCCACCAGGCGTCCCGGATTTCGGGCGGAAGCTTGACGACTTCACCTTTTCCGATGTCCATCCAGAGCACGTCCTGCTTCACGTAGGCGCGCGCCCAGGTCATTGCGCCCGGCAGGCTCTCGCCGGTCAGGGTGCCGCCGGGCGTCGGGAAATAGAGGGAGGGTTGGCGGTAGGAATGGGCCCCGCGCAGCGTGTCGGGATCGTGATTGAACGCGTACGGTCCACACGACCCCGAGTTGAGAAGCACCCACAAGAATCGCCCTTCGTGCGCAGCACCCCAGCGCACGTCGTGGAACATCACCGCCTGATGAAGCCCCTTTTTCTTGAGCAGACGCTTCATCATCTCCATGGGGATGACGTTGCCCTGGTCGGCTTCGGTCGCGGTGGCGATGGTGTCGCCGTTCGATTCGGGGCGACAAGTTCCGTTGAATAGACCTTCCGCCAGATCGGACGGCGGGCGCAGGGGAATGAGCCCGAGCTGGTACTGCCAGCCCAAGCAGTCCGCGCGAAACTCTTCCACCATATCGAGCACGGTCAGGTAGTCGCGCAGCTGTTCGCGCGTCGAGGCCTCGTCGAAGTCCTGCGCCTTTTCCGCGCGCCAGTGGAAAGTGAGCCCTTTCGCTTGGAGAAATGCAAAAGCCGCCGCAATGCGTTTGTCGTCGATACGCCGGCCGCGATCGATGATCCACGCCTGGTCGACCTTGTGCTCGGCAAATCCGTAGGGGTGGAGAAGGCGCGGCCCGAAATAGCCGTTGATCATCCCCATCGACGTGTCGCCCAGCATCAAGATGAGCACGCGCCGTTGCCGGATCTCGGCGGCCGCGCTGCGCGCGATGGCGGCCGCTTCGTCGCTTATCGCGGCGTGGTACGCAATACCGCCTTCGTCGTAAGGGATGCGGCCCGTGCTGCACCACTCGGAGAGCCGCTCCATGAATTGCTCGTCCGTCGTCCAATCGGCCGCCTCGGTCCATGCTCGTGAAAACGGACGGCCGAGACTCTCTAGCGAGGCGCCCGTATTCAGCAGCCCCACCAGGCCGGGCCAGCGCCCGGAGAAATTGCTGGCAAGGAGCAGTGGGTTATCCTTGCCGACGACGCCGTCGCACGTATGCGGAGCGTAGAGCCAATGCACGCAAACCGCGATCATCGGGTCGGTGATGGGACCTAGCTTTTCGATGGCGTGATGGGGCTTGGAGAGAATCCCTTCGACGAGGTAGGGTTCTCGTCCGAGTTTGCGGAGGGCGCGTTCGAGCTGCGCCGTCACTTGTTCGATGCTGGGCCGCGCGAGCTGGTTGGGAACGTCACGCGCGTCGCCGGGCCAGAACACCGCGATCTTCTTCTTCATGTGGGTGCTCCTTAAGCGATACTCCGTCCGGTAACGAGCCGGAGTATAGATCTTGTCATGTCGCCCGGCGTCAAGCCTGATGCAAGCAGCGCCGCGGACTCGCCGGAGGCCGACGCCGAGCGAGCGTGCGCCTACGTGATCGCCAAGGTTCGAGCGTCGTCGGGACGGCTGTTCGATCAAGGAGCGCGTGTGCCACCCCTCGTCACGGCGTCGTCTCGTCCGTCGGTTCGTTTCATCGCCGAGCGAAGAATTCATCGCCTGACGACTCCGGTTGCGCGGGCACTTCTCGCTTGGGCCGACGGCTTTCCCGTCGAGCTCCTGACCGACGTGCCTCCTGCCGCTACCGTTCTCGCGCTTCAAGCGGAGGGGCGCCGTTGTGTTTCGCTCTTGCGGGATGGGGCCGTCACCCACCCGCACGCCGACGTTCTCGCTTTCACCGTCCACGATCTTTGTCATCTCGATAAATTCATCGACCCCGAGCATTACCGCGGGCAGGTGGGATTCTTTGCGTCTCTCCACCACGCTGTCCGCCACGCTGGGTGGGCCGCATTCGAAAGCAACTTCGACGCGGCGTTTTTACGCGATTGGCAGCACGTAGCGGCGGACATGAACGGTTCAGCGGTGTTTCTTTGCGCGGCCTTGAAAATGAAACTGAAGATGGCGACGCGGCGGCGCGTAGCCTATTTCGAGGGGAGACGCCCCGACGAAGGGGGTGCGCTCACACCGAGCGAAGAACGCGCTTACGGCAATTTCTTGGAAGACCTGTTAAACCTCTTGAGACTGCACGGCGACATCGCCGACGCGGCACGGCGGACTTCCGCCCGGCGCGACGATCCGAGCGCTGCGCGCACGCTGCTCGAACACTTCGAAAACGCGGGCGACGACGCGCTGCGGGGTCGGTGGGCGCTCCTGCAACCATTCGCCGCGTCGATCTCGGAAATTTCCGACGATCATCGGTCGTCGCCGACGATTTCATGAGGAATGCTCGTCACAAAACGCGCGGCGCCCTTGAAGTGAGGAGCTCGATAGGGTAATCGCCGCTTTGATGGAAAGCTTTCGCGCGGCAGTTGATCGCCTGAGCAAAATCTTCGTCACCGATCTCCTCGCCGCGGTCCGCGCCGCAGGTGTCGAGCAGCTGGCGCAGCAACAGAAAAAACAAGCACGGCCAAAGCCGACGAGAATTTTGCGCCCTTCCGCGGCCGCCGTGGCCGAAGCGTCGCGTGCGGTGGTGGTGCGACAATTCGACATCCCGGTGGGCCAACCGCGCCGAACGCGTCGTCGCGCGTCGGGGACGACCCCCGCGCGCAAGGCCGCGCCGCCTCCGCCGCCGCAGCAGGTGGTCAAGTTCGAGGTCGTGCCGCATCCCGAGCGCAAGAACCGGCGCATCGTGATGACGCGGCTCGACAACGCCTAATCGCGCTGCTGACGTCGGTCCGTGACGGTTAGCGGCTGAGCCGAATCAGCCCGTTGCCGGCTTGGCGCCGCGGGCCGATTTGCGCGGCACCGCTTTCTTCGGAGGTTTGGCCTCGCCCGCGGTTCCTTCGCCTTCGCTTTGGTCCCCCGCTCCTCGCCGCGCCGCCGGCGATGCGGCGTCGTTGGCAGCCGCACCTCCCGCCTCGGAGAGGCTGCGTTTCAGCGCCTCGAAGAGGTCGATGATCTGAGCGGGCGGCTGCTCGGGCGGTATGGCGACTTCTTGGCCCGCTACCTTCTGTTCGACGGCCGCCTTGACGCGCTCGACGTACTCGTCCCGGTATTGCTCGGGATTGAACTCGGGAATGGTCAGCTGCGCGATGAGCTTGTCGGCGAGTTCGTCTTCGATCGGCTTGGTGGCAATCACTGCGCCGGTGTCGACCTCGTCGAACGCCCTCACTTCGTTGGCGTAATACGCATAATGCAGCATGAGCCCATTTTTGTAGGGTCGAAGCAGAACGAGCTGCTCCTTCCCGCGCGTGAAGTAGCGGCCGACGGCGATCTTTTGCGTTCGTTCCATCGCCGCGCTGAGCAGCTTGTAGGCCTTGTCGCCGCCCTTGTCGGGGCCGAGGTAGTACGTCTTCGAGATGTAGATCCAGTCCACCGTCTCGGCCGGCACGAATTCGACGATCTCGAGGCTATTGGTTTTGGCCGCTTCGAGCGCGTCGAGCTCCTCTTCGGTGAAGAGCACGTATTGGTTCTTTGCGTATTCGTAGCCTTTGACCAGATCGCCGCGTTCCACGATCTCGTTGTCCGTGGGGCAGAAGATCTGCTGTTTGATCCGCCCCTTGCACTTGTTATGGATCAGGTTGAAGGAAACGGCTTCTGACGAAGTTGCCGTGTAGAGTTTGACGGGAATCGAGACTAGACCAAAAGAGATCGTCCCCGTTCCGATAGCGCGGGCGGCCATGGCGACATGCTAGCCGAGGATATTCGCTTTGCCCAAATCTTCGCCAAAGCTCACGAGGTACGAGGCCAAACGAGACAGGGCGACAACCAACGAGCCGTTCGGCCCTGAACCCGCGTATAGCGGTGGCGGCGGAACGCAAGCCGGCGCTTTCGTCGTGCATTTGCACGATGCTCGCCGCCGGCACTGGGATCTGAGACTCGAGCTCGGCGGTGTACTGAAGAGTTTTGCCGTTCCACGCGGTCCCAGCCTCGATCCCGTCGACAAGAGGCTGGCCGTGGAGACGGAGGATCACCCAATCGAGTACCTCGATTTCGAGGCCGTCATCCCTCAAGGCAATTACGGCGCGGGCGCCATGATCGTATGGGATCGGGGGCGCGTCCGTTATCTCGAAGGAACGGGCGAGGACGGCGTTCTTCGCGGCAAAATCGATTTCGAGCTCACCGGCTACAAGTTACGCGGTCGATTCGGTCTCGTTTTGACCGGGGTCGAAGGGCGGAAAAGACAGAACGGGAGCTCGACCGAGCGTGCCGACGTCGCTCGCGGCGGCGGTCTGGACGTCCACGGCGAGCCGCTGCGGGGGCCGCCGCAGAATGAGTGGCTTCTGCTGAAAAAGCCTGACCCCTACGTGAAAAAGCAGTCAATCGTGGACGCCGAGCCCCGCAGCATTCTTTCCGGGCTCACCGTGGAGGAGCTCGCCGAGAGTGCGACCGTCGCCCAAAAGATCGAAGAGCGCGCGCGCCAGCTCGGCGCGAAAGAGGGCGTCGTCGATAGCCGGCATCTTGTCGCGATGCTGTGCACCAACCCCGAAGTGCCTGAACCGCTGGCCGACGGATCACCGCTCGATCGCCCGGGCTGGCTCTATGAGCTCAAGCTCGACGGCTTTCGTATCATCGGAGACAAGCGCGGCGAGGATGCAGCCCTCTTCTTTCGCAAGCTAGGCTCGGCCAATGCGCACTACCCAGAAATTGTGCGCGCCATGCGCGCTCTCGCGGTGCAGCGTGTCGTCCTCGACGGTGAGGTCGTTGCTTTCGACGAGACCGGTCGGCCGAGCTTCCAGCGATTGCAGCAGCGTTTGCAGGCCGCCAAGCCGGCCGCACGTAACTTCACTTGGGCGGAAAACCCCGTCACCTACGTGGTGTTCGACCTCCTCGCCCTCGGCAGCTTGGATCTGCGGCCGCTCCCGCTCGTTCTGCGCAAAGCCCTGCTCTCCGAGCTGCTCCAAGGAAAGGGCGCTGTTCGCGTCCTCGATCACATCCCCGACGACGGCCGCCCTCTTTATCGATTCTGCGAGAAGGAGAAGCTGGAAGGCGTCGTGGCCAAGCGCGCATCATCGCCTTATGTCGCTGGGCCCAAGCGCACCGGCGAATGGATCAAAGTCAAATGCGATTCTGACGAAGAGTTCGTCGTCATCGGCTTTACCGAAGGCGAAGGGACGCGACAGCGGCTCGGCGCGCTCGACGTCGGCGCGTACCACGACGGTGAGCTCGTCGTGTGCGGCAAGGCGGGAAGCGGTCTCGACGACCGCACCATCGACGAATTGCTGGCGCGGCTCGCACCGCTGACGATCGACGTCACCACGGCTCGCGGCGAGTTCGAGCCGACGCCACGCCGGCGCACGTTCGTTAGACCGGAGGTCGTCGTCAACGTGCGGTTCGGCGGTTGGACCGGTGATCACCGGCTTCGCCACCCCGTGTTTCGGGGGATTCGCAAGGAGGTGAAGCCCGAGGAATGCACTGCCGCGCCGCCGCCGTGGACGGTCGATTCCCGAGCGAGCGTTGCCGGCGACGGCGCGCTCGAAGCGGAACGCGACTCCTCCCCCGGCCGAGAGGAGGCCAGCGTAGCGAACCGCGGATCGGCCGGCGCGATGCGCCAGAGGCGCCGTCCGACGAAGCGCCGTCCATCGACGGCGATTCCGACGTCGCCGCGCCGCCCCATGGAACGCGCGGGCGGCGCGTCACCGTCTCCAACCCCAGAAAGATTTTCTGGCCGAAGGACAAGCTCAGTAAAAAAGATCTCTGCGACTACTACATGACCATCGCCCACGTGCTCCTCCCGCACTTGCGCGATCGCCCCGTGGTGCTCGTGCGCTATCCAGACGGGATCGCGGGAAAGAATTTTTACCAATGGAACGTGCCGCAGGGCACGCCGACTTGGGTGAAGACCATCACCATCGCGCGCGACGAGGACGGCGGAAGCCGGGTGACGTGCTTTCTCGTCAATGACGCCGATACGCTGCTTTACATCGCCAACCTGGGGTGCATTCCCATCCACGTTCTCGCGGCGCGCTCGGCAACGGTCGAGATGTGCGATTTCATCACCTTCGATTTCGACATCGGATCCTCGCCCATTTCGCACGCCGTCGAGATGGCGCTCTCGCTGCGCCGTCTTCTCGGCGAGCTTGGCCTCGTGGGCTATCCGAAGACGTCGGGTCAATCGGGTCTGCACGTCCTCGTGCCGATGGGTCCCGGTGTGTCATTTGCTACGGCCAAGGCGCTCGTCGAGCTCATCGGGCGCCTCGTCGAGCGCATGCACCCCAAGATTGGCACGATGGAGCGGCGCATCAAAGAGCGCGGCCAGCGCGTGTACATCGACACCGGGCAGACGGGACGATCGCGCACGATCGTGGCCCCCTATTCGGTGCGCGCCCACGAGGGCGCCACGGTGTCGACGCCGCTCGATTGGGACGAGGTGAACGCCAATCTGACGCCCACGCGTTGGTCGATGCTGTCCGTGCCTGCCCGCATCGAAGAGAGCGGTGACCCTATGCAGAACCTGCTCGCCGAAAAGCCGGACGTCGCCCGAGCCGTGGCCCGGCTCGAAGCGATGGTCAAAGCGGACAAGCCGCTGGGATAGGCGCCGTAGGCGCGCGGTTGGTGACAGGCCCCGAACTCCTACTAGAGTGAGCGCCATGCCCGCCTGGATCGGTACATCGGGGTTCAGCTACAAAGAGTGGAAGAAGAACTTCTATCCTGGCGATCTCCCCGACGCGCGGTTTCTCTCCTACTACGCGACCCGTCTCAATGGGGTGGAGATCGATTCGACCTTCTATCGTATGCCGACGGCCAAGTCTCTCGACACTTGGCGCGACGCAACGCCCGAGCAGTTTCGCTTTGCCATCAAAGCGCCGCAAAAGATCACGCACCGCGAGCGCTTGGTCGTTCCCTCAGAGTCGCTCGCGTTTTTGCTCGAGGTGTTGCCGCGGCTCGGCGACCGCCTCGGCGTCGTCCTTTATCAGCTGCCCCCCAACTTCAAGCGCGACATGGGAAGACTGGAGAGCTTTCTGACGACGCTGCCCAAGGCGCCGCGCAGTGCGTTCGAGTTCCGCCATTTGTCGTGGTTCGATGACGACACTTACCGGCTTCTCGAAAAGCACGGCGTTGCGTTGTGCATCAATGACAACGACGAATTCGAGTGCCCAGTGAAGATCACGGCTCGGCACACCTACATCCGATTGCGGCGTGACGGCTATACGCCCGAGCAGCGCGCCGTCTGGAAAGACCGGATTGGCGCGTTGTCGCGCGAAGGTATCGACGTGCTGGCGTTCATCAAGCACAAGGACAACCCCGATGCGCCGCTCATCGCGCTCGACTTCGCGGACGGGCTGGCACCGGTCAATGCCGCTCGACCTGCACCGCTGTAGGCGCATAACGACTTCGGCGGTATGGCCTATGACTCGCACGGTGCGGAGTCGCCTTGTATAATGAGGCTATGGCCACATCGCTTCTTACTCACCTTACGTCAGATTTGCCTACACGTTGGGCGCGCGTCGCCGCGGTCGCCATGGCGCTGGCCTTCACGGCGGGGGCGGCGCGTGCCGGCACTTTGACGCTCGAAGAAGGGGCGGTGCTCACGATCACGCGCGACGCCGTTCTCAATGGTGTTTCGCTCCCCAAGGGGACGGAGCTCAAGATCGCCGCCATCAAAAAAGACAACGGCGGCGAGGTCAATCGTTTCGATCTGCAGCGTGTGGACGGCGACAAGAAAGTTTTCAAAGCGATCACGCTCGAGGCGCTCACCGCGCTGACGGCGATGTCCGGCGCTTCATCATCGGTCGATCGAACTGCCGTATTCAAGGTTGCTGCGCAAATCCCCATCGTGCGCGAGCTTTCGCTGGCAGGCGTCGTGTTCATGCGCGGATCGACGCTACAGATCGACAAGGTCGAAAAGGACAAAACGGGGAAACCGGCCAAGCTCGATTTGCGCGAGACGAGCGGCGCCAAACGGCTCATGCGCGGGGTAGCCGTCGAGCAACTTCTCGCCGCACTTTCGCCCGATGACGTCACCTGGCCCGACGGCGCGGTCGGTCGCGCTCTCCAGCTCGGCGCCGAGTTCAAATTCGGCGGCGTCGTCTTCCCGCGGGCGACGCGCTTCGTGGTGACCCGCGTCGAGACCGAGCCCAAGAAAGGTGAAGTGGTCCGCGTCGACCTGCGCGAGACCGACGGCGAGAAGCGCGAGCTTGCCAGCGTGCCCGTCGCCATTCTCAAACAGAACGGCGCCCTCGGATCCGCCGAGGGCGCCGCCAAATAAACGCGCGTTCTCTTGGAGCCTTACGCCGACGTTCGGGCTCCGTGCGCATCCGGATTGACCGGCAAAGGTACGCCGTGCTCGAGCGCGGGCGGCGGCGCGTCAATCGGTTCCAGCGCGGCCGCGATGACCTGACTCATGTCGTCGGCGAGGATGAACTCCATCCCATCGCGCGCCTCCTTGGGCACGTCGTCGATGTCACGTGCGTTCTTCTGGGGAAGGATGACGCGCGTGATCCCGGCTCGGTGCGCCGCGAGTACCTTGGCCTTGATGCCGCCCACCGGAAGCACGCGTCCCCGCAGCGTGCACTCGCCCGTCATCGCTGTATCTGGGCGTACGCGCCGTCCCGACAAGAGCGAGGTCAGCGCCGTGAACATCGTGACGCCGGCCGAGGGGCCGTCCTTGGGGACGCCTCCCGCGGGGACGTGGATGTGCAGGTCCTGCGTTTCCAGCGACTCGACCTTGACGCCGAGCTCGTCGGCGTGGCTGCGCACGTAGGAGAGCGCCGCTTTGGCCGACTCTTTCATGACGTCACCGAGCTGTCCGGTGATCTCGAGGCGCCCCTTGCCGGGCATGCGCGACGTCTCGATGAAGAGGATGTCGCCGCCCACCGGGGTCCACGCGAGGCCCGTCGCCACTCCCGGCACGCTGGTGCGTTCGGCGACATCGCTGAAGAACCGAACCTTGCCGAGGTAACGATGCAAGTCGTCAACCCCGACGTGCAGCTCGTGCGTCTTGCCATCCTGGGCGCGCGCGATCTCGAGTGCCAGCGCTCGGCAGAGCTTGAGTAGCTCGCGGTTCAACTGCCGGACGCCCGCCTCGCGCGTGTAGTCGCGCACGATTGCGCCGAGCGCATCCTCCGTCAGCGTGAGCGTGCCCGTAGGGATGGCGTGGGCCGTGAGCTGCTTGGGGATGAGGTGCTGACGCGCGATGCGGAGCTTCTCGTCCGCCGTGTACCCCGGCAGCTCGATGATCTCCAGCCGATCCCGCAGCGGCGCCGACAACGTGGAGATGTCGTTGGCCGTGCAGAGGAAGAGAATCTCCGACAAATCGAAGGGGGTCTCTAGGTAGTGATCGGTGAAGTTCTTGTTCTGCTCGGGGTCGAGCACTTCGAGGAGCGCCGCTTCCGGCGAGCCCATCCACCCGGTACCGAGCTTGTCGACCTCGTCGAGCAGCACGATAGGGTTTTTGACCTTGGCCTTCTTCAGGGCGTGGAGCAGTCGCCCCGGTAGCGCCCCGACGTACGTGCGCCGATGTCCGCGGATCTCGGCTTCGTCGCGAACACCGCCCAAAGAGATGCGCACCAGCGGTCGACCCGTCGCGTCGGCCACCGATTGCCCGAGCGACGTCTTGCCGACGCCGGGCGGGCCCACGAGGCAGAGAATGCTGCCGCGCGCTTGACCGGTGAGCTTCAGCACGGCCATGTGCTCGAGGATGCGCTTTTTCACGTCGTCGAGCCCGAAGTGATCCGCGTCGAGCTTGGCGGCGATCTCCACCAAGTCGTCTTTGACGTCGGCCTTGGCACTCCACGGCAGGTCCGCGAACCACTCGAGGTAGGTGCGGATGACGTTGTACTCCGCTTGTTGCGGGTTCAACGCCTCGAGCCGTGCGAGCTCGCGATCGGCGACGGCGCGGGCCTCCGTGGAGAGCCCCGCCTTCTCGAGGCGGCTGCGTAGAGCGGCGACATCGCCCTCTTCTTTGCCTTCCCCGAGCTCGCGGTGAATTGCCTTGAGCTGTTCGCGGAGAATCGCTTCCCGCTGACCTTTGCCGATCTCTTGGCGCACGTCGGCATCGATCTTCTGCTTCGCTTCGGCAACCGCCTTGGCCTCGTTGAGCAGCTTGGCCACGAGGCGTAGCCGCGCCGGTACATCGATTTCCCGGAGGACCAAGAGCTCTTTCTCCGTGCCGAGACCGAGCGTCGAGGCGACTTGGTCGGCGAAGAGACCGGGCTCGGCAGCCGACATCGCCACCTGCGCCAGCGCACCGCCGCTGTTGCCCGCAAGCTCTTGCACGCGTTCGCGCAGGGAGTCGGCGAGCAACCGCGCATCTTGCGTATCGTCGTTCTCGTCTCGCACGACCGCCCCATCCGCGAGCCAGAAGCTACCGTCGATGGACATGCCCGTGAGCGCGAAGCGGTTCAAGGCCTCGAGCGAAATGCGGTACTCGCTACCCGGCATCCGCGTGATGTCGGCGACTCGCACGAACGTGCCTAGATCATAGAGATCGGCGCGACTGGGGTCCGCGACCTTGGGATCCTTCTGGGTGACCGTTCCGATGACGTCGCCAGTGTGAATGGATTCAACCAGCGCCACCGAGCGTTTGCGGCCCACGGGCAGCGTGATCACCGTGCCGGGAAAGAGGACACCTGTACGCAAAGGCAAGAGAGGAAACGGAGACGTAGGCGCGCTTGCGCCACCGCGCAGCTGACTCATCGCAAACTCCTTCCGGGGCTTTGCCCCGTGTCACGCGCCCGGCGGCAACGAGTTTGCCGGGAGGCGAGTGAACCGCAGTGAACGAAACCTAAATCCGTTCACGGCGCCGTCAAGGGTCACCCTCTCGTCCTAAGGACGCGCTCGTGCGCCGAGCAGTCCGTTGAGAACGAGCTCATGCATGTCGCGGAGCGCGTCGCGCACCTGGTCGCGCGGGAGCTCGAACAGCTGCGGCGGTGAAAAGACGGCATAGGCGCGAAGCAAAGTACGTGCGGTCATGGCGGGCTTGGGTGCGACGAGCTGGCCCGCGCGCGCGCCTTCGCGAAGAAGTCCGGCCAAGAGCTCCGTCTCTTCCTCGACAAAGCGCGTCTGCGCGGATTTCACCGCGGCGCTAAGGCAGTGCACGAGCTCGCATACGTGCGCGCCCTCTTCCGCGTAACGCAGGAGCACCGCCGTCCGCGCGTCGAAGATGCCGCGCAGCCGAACGGCAAACGAGCCTTCGCCGGCAGCAGCGCGTCGCATCGCATCGATGACGCGGCAATGCTTTTCCGTGGAGAGCGCCTCGACAATCGCTTCTTTCGACGAAAATTCGAGGTAAACGGTCCCCACCGCGATCCCCACTTCGCGCGCGAGGTCGGCCACCGTGGTCTTGGCGGCGCCGTGTCGCCCGAGGAGCTTTTCGGCCGCTTTCAAAATCTGCTCGCGCCGAACCGTGTCGCTCATGGGCGCCCCCCAACGATGCTGCGGGCCCGGGACACGAGCGACTGAACTTCGGTTCGAGCGCGTTCGGCGAGGGGACGGACACCTGCGCCCGCGGCCGCGAACGGAGCACCTACGGCGACGGCCACCCGGATGGAGGGGCTCTGCGCCACGCGTTTCATGTGGACTCCGACCGGTTCGTTGCCATAAACGGCGTCCGGTGTTTCGTACGCGATACCCACGGGCGTGACGAAGCCCTTCTCGCGCGCGACGGCGATGAAAGCGCCGGCCTGAAACTCGTGCACCTCGTCACCGGGAAAGGTGGTCCCTTCCGGAAAAACGCAGACCGTGATGCCGCGCCGCAACCGCTCGCGCATCGTTTGCACGACCGCGGCGCCGCTCGAGGGGTCCTCGCGGTCGACGAAAAGAGTGCCCGCTCGACGCGCCATCACGCCGATGGCCGGCCAATGCGCCATGTCTCCACGCGCCAGCAGGTTCCCCCCGAAGAGATGGAGCATGAGAAGGATGTCTATCGTAGACCTGTGGTTGGCGACCACCAGGCGGGGCCGGGCGCGATCGTCGAGTGCATCGAGGCTCGGCGTGACCTTCAAATCGACGTGGAGCAGACGAAGAAGCGAGCGCGCCCAGCCACGTACGTAGGCTTCCAGTCGTTGGTCCGTGACCGGCCGTAGACGATGCTCGACCGTGAGCGCCGCCAGCATCGCTCCGGAAACCCCCCCCATTGCTGCCGCTCGCAGGGGCGCCCTCAGCATGATGAAGTACGAAAGACTAGCGCAAGAGGACGCGTCCTCCTACTGAGGCCGGAGGGTCTGCGCTTTTCGCGAGGCGATCGCCGGCGCACGAGCTGAGGTAGACTCGCCGACCCAATGGCGCTTCCCGAACGCGTCGAGCGCCGCCGTGGCTTCAGCGTCCTTCGTATAGGGGCGGCCGCCGTCCCGGAACTCGAATTCCGAAACCTCGGGCGCATGCTCCTGCACGCTGCCGTGGTGGGCGCTTTGACCGGCCTGATTGGGTCGCTCTTCTTCGTCGCTCTCGAGATCGTGAACCGGCTGTTGCTCGAAGATCTGGCGGGTTACCGGCCGCTCAAAGCGCATGGCGAGTCGCTCATCTCCTCCTTGGAGAGTCCCGAATTTCGCCCCTGGCTGTTGTTGGTGCTGCCCGGGGTGGGTGCGCTTCTCGGCGGCGTGCTCACCAGCCTGCTCGCTCCCGAGGCGCAAGGCGGCGGTAGCGATGCGACGCTCCATGCTTTCCATTTTCAGGGCGGCGTGGTGCGGCGGCGCGTCGTCACGGTCAAAGCCCTGGCTTCGATCTTGACTCTGGGAACGGGCGGCTCGGGGGGACGCGAGGGGCCCACCATGCAGATCGGCGGCGCCATCGGATCGATGGTGGGGCGCTACCTGAGCGTCAGTGCGCGCGAGCGGCGCATCCTTCTCATCGCCGGCATGGCCGGGGGGATGGCGGCCGTGTTTCGCACGCCACTCGGCGCGGCGCTTTTGGCCGTCGAGGTTCTCTACCGCGACGACTTCGAAGCCGACGCGCTCATTCCAGCGCTCTTGGCGAGCGTCGTGGCGTACTCGGTCTTCATCTCGCTTCTTGGTGAGTCGACACTCTTCGCGCACGCGGCGTCGTACCCCTTCGTGCCGGCACATCTCCCGTGGTACGCCGTGATGGCGCTTCTCATTGCCTTTTTGGCGAGCGTCTTTCTCTCTTTGCTCCAGCACATTCGGACGGCCGTCGCCAAGCTCTCCGTGCCGCGCTGGGCCAAGCCCGGTCTGGGCGGTCTCGCACTGGGGCTTTTTGCAACGCCGGTCGTCATGCTGATGGGGCCGCATATCGGGCAGGCGGGTCAGGGCGTGGGAATCTTCGGCGGCGGGTACGGCGCGGCGCAAGTCGCGATCGTGGGTGCGCCCTGGATCCCCGAAGGGTGGCGCGGCGTGGAGCTGCTCCTCGGTGTGGGTCTCGTCAAAATCGTGGCCACGTCGCTGACCGTCGGAAGCGGCGGTAGCGCTGGCGACTTTGGACCGTCGCTCGTCATGGGCGGACTCTTCGGGGGCGCGTTCGGTCGAGCTCTCCAGCTCTTGCTACAAGATCCGCGCATCGATCCCGGAGCGTTCGCGCTGGTCGGGA
>Ga0193706_1000234_pt1 | contig 36713 bp, 40 predicted proteins | sample U3c1metaG_FD_160130 | JGI IMG/M metagenome (GOLD analysis project Ga0193706, IMG submission 160130) | Soil microbial communities from a riparian zone of the East river system, Colorado, United States - U3c1 | ecosystem: Environmental > Terrestrial > Soil > Riparian zone | place: USA: East River... | reverse complement strand
GAGCAAGGCCGACGCCGCCGCGGCGATCCTCTGGGTGGGGGCGACCTTCTACGCGCTCTTCGGCGGCGCCGACTTCGGCGGCGGGCTCTGGGACCTGATCGCGGGGGACGCCGAGCAGGGGGAGCGGCCGCGGGCGCTGATCCAGCGCTCGCTGACCCCCGTCTGGGAGGCCAACCACGTCTGGCTGATCTTCATCCTCGTCGTCCTCTGGACCGCCTTCCCGCCCGCCTTCAGCGCGGTCTTCACGACCCTCTACGTGCCGATCGCCCTGGCCGCCCTGGGGATCGTCCTGCGCGGTGCCGGCTTCGCCTTCCGCAAGTCGATCGAGGGGCTCGGGGCACGGCGGGCAGCGGGCGCGACCTTCGCCCTCTCCTCCGTGCTGACGCCGTTCTTCATGGGCGCCGTGGTCGGCGCGATCGCCTCCGGCAACGTCCCCGCGGCCGGCAACGGCGACGCCTTCTCGAGCTGGCTGGAGCCGCTGCCGCTGCTGACCGGGGCGATGTTCGTCGCCACCGGCGCCTACCTCTCCGCCGTCTTCCTGGTCGGCGACGCCCGCCGCGCGGGAGAGGCGGACTTGGAGCGCTACTTCGTGCGACGGGCGCTGGCGGCGGCCGCGGTCGCCGGGGCCGCGGCGGCGATCGGGCTGGTCGAGCTGCACGCCGAAGCCCGCTACGTCTTCGACCGGCTCATCGACCAGGGCCTCCCCCTGGTGATCCTCTCCGCGCTCTGCGGCCTCGCTCTCCTAGCCCTGCTTCTGCGGTCGCTGGGCCGAAAACGGGACGACGGGCCCCCAAATCGGCCCATCGGCCCCGGGCTGATGCGGCCGCTCGCGGCTGGGGCCGTGGTTGCGGTTATCTGGGGCTGGGGGGTGGCGCAGTTCCCCTACCTGCTGCCGACCTCGCTGCGGATCGACCAGGCCGCTGCGCCTGAGCCGACCCTCACCACTGTCTTCATCGTGTTCGGGGCGGCGGCGCTCCTTGTCCTTCCCGCGCTTGGCCTTCTCTATCTGTTGACTCAAAGAGATCTCTTAGGTGAGTGACGGGGTGGATGGCCAAGCAGATCAAGGACGCAGGGAGCGTGACGTGCTCCGCACGCGAGCGACCGAGGACGCCGATATGCGCAGCGCCATCCGCTCCGTCCTCTTTGACATCGACGGCACCCTCCTGGTCACCGGCGGGGCGGGAGCCGTCGCCTGGCAGCGCGCCTTCCGCGAGCTGCACGGCATCGACGCCAACATCGAGGAGCACACGCACGCGGGGATGACGGACCCGGAAATCGCCGCGATCGTCTTCCGCGAGGTGATCGGGCGCGACGGCAGCGAAGCCGAGCGGGCGGAGGCGATCGCCGCCTACCTCGGCCACCTGGAAGGCGCCGTCAACGGGTCGAGCGGCTACCGGGTGATGCCCGGCATCGAGGACCTGCTGTCACGGCTGGCCGCGGAGGGCGTGCTGCTCGGCATCGTCACCGGCAACATCGAATCGGCCGCCCACATCAAGCTCGCCCGCGCCAACCTCAACCGCTTCTTCGCCTTCGGCGGCTACGGCTCGGACTCCCGCGATCGCACCGAGCTGACCCGCAAGGCGCTGGAGCGCGGCGGCACCGTCTCCGGCGGCGCTTTCGACCGCGCCACCGCGATCGCCGTCGGCGACACCCCGCGCGACGTCAAGGCCGGCCACGGCGCCGGCATCCGCGTGGTGGGCGTGGCGACCGGCAGCTACACGGTCGAGGAACTAAAAGAGGCCGGTGCCGATTGGGCGATCGCCGACGTCAGCGACGGCTTCCCCGTTTAGCCCAGACCGCAGCGTGCCTGGTAAATCGAGGTAAAGCCGTTTTCGAAGCCGTTGCGCGCCGCTCGCAGGTAGAGCCGCCAGACGCGGACCCGTTCGGGGCCGGCGAGGCGGATCGCCTGCTCGAGGTTGTCGTCGAGGTTGCGGGCCCAGTGGCGCAGCGTCTCCGCGTAGTCGTCGGCAAAGCCCTCGACGTGGTGGGTGACGAAGCCGGCCCGTTCGAGCGCCAGCAGGTTGCGCGAGAGGTGCAGCGGCGCCGCGTCGGGGAAGACGTAGCGCTCTGAGAAGGCCCCGGCTTCGCCGTCGCCGTGGCGCAGGCGGGTGATGCCGTGGTTGAGCAGGCGCCCGCCCGGCTTCAGCATCCGTGCCAGCGTTTGCGCGTAGACCTCGATCTGCGAGGCGCCGACGTGCTCGACCATGCCGATGCTGGCGATCGCGTCGAAGCGCTCGCCGGCGAGGTCGCGGTAGTCCATGACGCGGATCTCGACCCGGTCGGCGACGCCGGCCTCCTCGGCCCGCCGGCGAGCCTTCTCGGCCTGGGGAGGGGAGAGGGTGATGCCGACGACGCTGGCGCCGTGCCTGGTCGCCGCCCAGAGCGGGAAGGCGCCCCAGCCACAGCCGACGTCGAGCACCCGGTCGCCCTCCTTCAGTGCCAGCTTGCGGGCGACCGTCTCCAGCTTCTCCTCCTGCGCCTCCTCCAGCGTGCTCGCCCCGCGCGAGAAGATCGCGCAGCTGTAGACCATCGACTCGCCGAGGAAGAGCTCGAAGAACTCGTTGGAGACGTCGTAGTGGTGGCGGACGGCGCGGGCGTCGCGCTCCTTGCTGTGGCGGCGGCCGCTGGGGCGCAGCTCGGATTTCGGCCGCGGCGGCGGCTTCGCCAGTCCGGCGGCGCGGGCGGCGCCGAGCAGCAGCGCCCGCTTGTCGGCGCCCTGCAGCGGCGGCGGCTGCCAGCCGTCGAGCAGCGCGATCACCGCCTCGATGTCGTCGACCTCGAGCTCGCCGCTGACATAGGCGCGGCCGAGCCCGAGCTGCCCCGGCGCCCGCAGCACGTGGGCGGCCGCCCGCGGCGAGCGCACCGAGAAGGTGGGACCGTCGCCGGAGGTGGAGGGAAGCCGCGTCCCATCCCAGAACTCGACCGCGAACGGCCGCTCCGGAACGCGAGCCTCGATCTCACGTCGCAACCTTCCCGTGTCGGCAAAAGCCATCGAGGCCAAGCCTAGACAACGGGGTGTATGTGACACCGATCCGTGGCTACTTGGCGTCGCGCTCGGCCCGCGGCCCCTATCATCGGTAGGCATGTCCTCCGCCGCCGGACCGCTCCCCTCCGACATCCAGCCGGTCGCCAACGAGACGCGCGACCGCATCATCACCGGCTTGGTGACGCTGATCCCGTTCATCGCCATCGGCCTCGCCGCCTGGCAGGTCTGGGGCAGCGCCCTGCACTGGAGCGACGTCTTGCTCTTCGTCGTGCTCTACGTCTTCAGCGGGCTCGGGATCACGGTCGGCTTCCACCGCCATCTCACCCACCGCGCCTTCAAGGCGAAGCCCTGGCTGCACGGGCTGCTGGCGATCGCCGGCTCGGTGGCGATCGAGGGCCCGGTCATCTCCTGGGTCGCCGACCACCGCAAGCACCACGCCTTCGCCGACGTCGAGGGCGACCCGCACAGTCCCCACGTCGACCACGGCCAGGGCTGGTCGGGTGCGATGAAGGGCCTCTTCCACGCGCACATGGGCTGGCTCTTCATCCACACCCAGCGCGGCAACAAGGAACGCTTCGCGCCCGACCTGCTCAAGGACCCGACGATCAGCTGGGTCGACCGCACCTTCATCTGGTGGGCGATCGGCGGCCTGCTGCTTCCCTTCTTCCTCGGCTGGCTGATCGGCGGCACCCTCTTCGCGGCCTTCACCGGCCTGCTCTGGGGCGGCCTCGTCCGCGTCTTCGTCCTCCATCATTTCACCTACAGCATCAACTCCCTCTGCCACGTCTTCGGCAGCCGCGACTTCGAGACCGGCGACGAGTCCCGCAACCTGGCGCTGATCGCAATCCCGACCCTCGGCGAGGCCTGGCACAACAACCACCACGCCTTCCCGACCTCCGCCACCCACGGCCTCGGCCGCTGGCAGGTGGACCCCTCGGCCCTGGTCATCGACGGCCTCGAGAAGGCCGGCCTGGTTTGGGACGTCGTTCGCGTTTCTCCCGACAGACTTGCGTCCAAGGCGGTCTGACCAAGCAGGTCAAGGACGCAGGGAGCGAAGCGTGCTCTGCACGTGAGCGACCGAGGACGCCGACATGCGCCGGTCAGGGCGCCTTGGACGACTCGTACCAGTCGATCCAGGCGTTGCAGGCCTGTGACAGCGGCACGATCCGGTGGGGCCTGGCGGGGACGGCGACCAGTTCGCCGACGTAGGCCTTGCCGTCGTAGCCGCTGAGGCCCTGCAGGGCGCTGCCGTCGGCGCTGGAGACCCTGAACCTCACCGCGCCGCCGCTGCTCTCGTAGCGCCCGGCCGGCCAGAACTGGCCGTTGTTGCCGAGGCTGATCGTGTTCGGGCGCTGGCCGTCGAGGGCCGCCTTGAGCGGCTCCCGGAAGCCGGGCGCGGAAAGCGTCAGGTCGAAGGGCGAGAAGTACTGAATCGAGAGGTTCCACTGGCCCGCCGGCAGCTCCAGCGTTTGCGCGGTGCTCTCGCCGGTGCCGAGGATGCTGCCGTCGCTCCAGGCCGCTTTGGGGCCGATCACGGCGCCGGGGAAGACGGAGGCGCGGCCGGGACTGGCGAGCAGGATGCGGATCTCCGGGGCGGCGCAGCCGGCCCGTGCGCCGGCCTCGGTGCCCTCGAGCAGCACGTGGCGGTCCTCGGGCGTCGGGCCGGTTCGCTTCCAGAGAACGTAGGAGGGCGTCGCGGCGATGCGCTCGAAGTTGGCGGGCGCCTGGCTGTTCCAGGCGGCGCGACCGGTGACTACGTACTCGAAGCGTTCCAGGGTCCCGCGTGAGAAGGAGTCGAAATCGACCGGGCTGTAGGCGTCGCCGGTGTCGAACGGCTTCTCCGGGTTGGACGAGACGTCGGTGTCGGGGAACTCGACCAGAGGCACATGCGTGTCCGCCCCGAGCAGGTCGTATGCCGCATAGCGATCCTGGCCCGCGTAGAGCACCGGCTCGCCGTGCACGACCGGCAGGAACGCCCGCAGCTCGCTCCCATGCCCGGCCGGCGCGACGGGAGCGTCCCGCAGCACCAGCAGGCTTGAGTACACCGCCCCTCCCACAAAGAGCACCGCCAGCACCGCCCAGCCCGCGTACACCAGCCCGCCGCCCCGGGGGGCGGTCGTATTTTCCTCCGCATAGCGATTGAAATTACGACCGCGGCCGCCGAGCTCGGCGAGCAGGGGGCGGATCGCGACGAGCATCGCCAGCGGCGCGGCGATCATCAGGGCCTTGGCCTGTGAATAGTCGCCGCTGAAGGGCAGGGAGACGAGGTAGAGGACGGCGCAGGCGCCGAGCGCGACCGGGATCGTCAGCTCGCGGCGGCGCACCCACCAGGCGACGCCGACCAGCAGCGCCAGCGCCGAGATCGCCCCGGCGACCCCGGCCAGCGGCGCCCCGCCCGCGGCGTCGAGGCGGTAGTTGGAGGCCGGCCAGACGCCGAGCGCCTCGATCGGGGAGACCGGGCCGTAGGTGTTGCTGCCAGCGACCTTGTTGAAGCTGGCGGCGAAGCCAAACGGGCCGACCACGGTGGCGGCCACGGCCAGGCCACCCAGCACGACGATCGTCGCCAGCGTCGCTGGGCGCAGCAGGAAGCGCAGCAGCGACCGGGGCCGCAGGGCCTGCCGCACGGCCGGCTGGGTCAGGCTCCAGAGGACGCCGATCCCGATCGGCCAGGCGAGCCCGGCAAAGCTGTAGGAGAAGAAGATTCCTCCCGCCAAGGCAAGCGGGGGGAGCGCCCGCAGCCGTGTGCCCACCCCAGACACAGCTCGCGGTGCTCGCTGTTGAGTGTCTGGGGAGGGCACACGGCCGCGGGCCCCGCCGTGCGATCGGTCGATCGTCACTAGGTAGAGCGCGAAGGTGAGCACGAAGAGCGCCTCGGCGGTCTCCTTGAAGGCGGCCTGGGCGAAGTAGGAGGCGGCGAGGTAGGGGAGCGCGACCATCGTCGCGGCGAGTGCCCGGCGCCCCGGCGCCAGGTTCCGCAGGGCGCCGAGCGCGGTCAGCCCGGTCAGCACGCCGATCGCGACGATCTCGCCGATGAAGGCCTGGCCGAGCCCGATCCCCGGGAATGCAGAGGTTGCCACCGCCAGGCCGTGCGGGCCCAGCGGATAACCGGTGTCCGGCGCTGGCCCGAAGCCGCTGCGCAGCCACTCGGCCCAGGCCAGGTGCAGGCCGAGGTCGTTGTTGAAGCCGACGCCGAGCAGGCCCCAGCGGCCGCTGACCGCGAAGGGGATCGCCAGCACGAGGAGCAGGACGGCCGCCACCGGCAGGCCCGCCCGCAGCGCCCCGGGCGCCTCGTAGGGCAGCCACCAGATCAGCAGCGCCGCGACGGCAAGCAGCGCCAGAACGCCGATGGTGGCGCTGGTCCCGTGTCCCGGCGCCCGCGCCAGCACGCCGGTCACGCCCAGGACCGCGGCGAGCCCGACGCCCGGCTCCAGCCACGACCACGATCGCCGTCCCGCGAGCGAGAGGATGGCGCGCCCGACCAGCAGCGAAGCGACGCAGATCAGCGCCGCCGAGGCGTAGGTCCCGATCATCAGGAAGGCAACTTATGGCAGCAGGGCGCACGATGCCCGCCGCGGCCGGCGCCCCTCAGTACTTCTCGGCCGCTCGCTCCAGCGTTGCGCGCAGGCTCTCGCCGCGCAGCGGGTGCTCGTGTCCGGTGCCGAGCACCTGGGGGTCGAGGGCGGCCAGCCGCCGCACCGACTCCTTCGCCTGTCCGTGGTCCCAGGCCCAGGCCGGGTGGGGGACGCTGGCCTCGCCCTCGGGCAGCGGTTTCAGCCGCCCCGAGTCGACCAGGTAGACGACGTCGCTGACCAGCGCCACCCGGTCGCTCTCGCGCCAGAGCCCGATCAGCCCCGGCGCGTGGCCGGGGAAGTGGATGACGCGGAAGCCGGCGACGTCGTCGCCCTCGGACACGGTGCCGGCGATCTTCACCGCGCCGCCGTCCCAGCGCCGCAGCAGGGTCGGGTAGATCCATCGCACCGGGGCCACCGGCAGCAGCGAGAGATCGAAGTAGGGGGCGATCGCGGCGTCGCTTTCGGCTTCGGCGACTTCGTCGGGATGGCAGAAGACCGGCGCCTCCATGTACGGGGCGGTGCCGCGGTGATCGGCATGGGCGTGCCCAAGCACGACCCGCTTGACGCCGCCGAGCCGCTCCGCGGCGGCCTTCGCCTTCTTGCGCATCCCCTTGGTGCCGGCGTCGAACTGGACGACCCCGTCGCCGTCCTCGAGGAAGTAGACGTTCATCGCGCCGCGGAAATCTCCCCGCAGCAGCCAGACTCCGTCAGCGACCTTCTCCAACCCCATCTGCCCACCCTAGCCGTAGGGTTCGGCCCGTGCCTTGGATCTGGAAAGCCGGAATGGTGGTGCTGATCGTTTGCCTGGTCGCCTCGATGGCGATCGCAATCGTGCGGCTGGCGACGACGCCGACGGAGATCCTCGGCGACGGCTTCCGCGGCCTCCCCGCTCGGCAGGCCGATCGCTTCATGGTTCCTTAGTTACGATCGCGCGCTCCAGTAGCCGGGGTTGGAAGGCGCGTTAGTATCGAGCGCGTTCAGCGACCGAGCAGAGGAGACGGGCGTGTTCACTCGCATCGTGGTTGGAACCGACGGGTCCGAGACCGCCGCCGAGGCGGTCCGCCAAGCTGTCGACCTCGCCAAACTGGCGGGCGCTTCGATCAGCGTAGTCAGCGCCTACGCGCCGATCCCCGAGCGCAAGGTCAAAGACCAGCAGCGCGACGCCCCGGCTGACGTCCAGTACGAGTTGGGGCCACGCGAGGACGTCAACCTGGTCCTCGACGCCGCCGCCGCCGACGCCCGCAAAGAGGGGATAGAGGTCCATACCCACCCGGTCGAGGGTGATCCCGCCGAGGGGATCCTCAACATCGCCGAAGAGACCAAGGCCGACCTGATCGTGGTCGGGAACAAGGGCATGACCGGCGCCCGCCGCTTTCTGCTCGGCAGCGTCCCCAACAAAATCTCCCATCACGCCCCCTGCAGCGTGATGGTCGTCCGCACTACCTAGGAGGGGCTAGCCCCTCCTAGGGCGCCGAAGCCCCGGGTCGGTGGCGCGCCCGGCGTCGATCAGGCCGGCGCCTTGCTGGGCCCGCGGCAGGCCGAGGCCGCGAGCGGTGCTTCGCAGCCGCCGCGTGACCGCGTCGACCCGGGCTTTGGGGTTCTGCTGGGGCCCGATCACGCCGCTGGCAAGGACCATCGCGGCGACCCCGGAAACATGGGCCGCGGCCATCGACGTGCCCGTATAGAAGGCGGGTATCCCGAATTCGGCGCTGTTCGGTTTGAGCGTCACCTGGTAGATCGGGCGCGCAAGGACCGAAGCGCAGCGGGGCGCGGGCTTTCCGCCCCCCGGGGCGACCAGGTCGATAGCCGCGCCGGCAATCGAGTATTTGCCGAGGCAGCCGCCCTCGGTGGTTCCGCCGACACCGATTACACGTGGCCCGGTCGCCGGTCCCGCGACGCAGCGCTTCGATCCGCTGCGGGGGGACCAGTTGCCGCCCGAGGCGACGGTGACGACCCCTCGTGAGTAGGCCTCGCGCAGCGCTTCGTCTACCGCCGGCACCCGCTCGCCGCAGCCGAAGTTGAAGCTCATGTTGATCACCTGGGCGTGGTGGGCGACGGCAAAGCGGATTCCCCTGGCGATGATGCTGGCGTAGCCGACGCCGTCCTTGGCCAGCACCCGAACCGGCATCAGCTTGGCGCGGTAGGCGAGGCCGGTCAGCCCGACCGCGTTGTCGGTCTTCTCGCCGATCGTCCCGGCGACGTGGGTGCCGTGCCCGTTTCTGTCGAGTGGCAGGTAGTCCCGGTCGACGAAGTCGTAGCCCTCGACGAACTGCTCGGAGTCGAAGTCAGGGCTGCGGGAGAGGCGACCGCCGAGGTTCCGGTAGGCGATGCCGGTGTCGAGGACGGCGACGGTCACGCCTTCGGCCCCCGGCTTGCCCGCTTCTTCCAGGTGTCGCCAGGCGCCAATGGCATCGATGCCGCCGGGTGAGAACGGCAGCCCGGCTGGCGTGTCGCCGCCTCCCCAAGGGAGGAAGTTCCACTGTTTGAAGGCCCAGTTCCCAGCCGTGGCGGAGGCTTTGGCGGTGCCCTTGAGGGTGCCGGAGTCATTGGGCGGGAGGAAGCTGGAGCGAGCGGTCGCCGAAGCGGTGGCGACGTAGTTTGGCTCGGCGTAGGCGACCCGCGGGTTGCGCCGCAGCGCTGCCGCGGTTGCGCGCACGCCAACGCCGGGGGGCAGCGCTACCGCCTGCCCGCGCCGCTCGCCCTCGAACTTGACGACCAGCTGCCGCGGCGCGAACTCGCGCGCCGGTGAGATCGACGTGGCCGCGGCCGCAGGGGCGCCGCTCACCGCGAGGGCCACAAGCAGGGTCGTGCTGGTGAATATCGGAAGCAGTCGTCTCATCTGGGTCGGTCGCCCGCCGAATCCCTGCATCCGGGCGAGCTTTAGAGCTAACACCGGTACCCCGGCGAAGTTGTAGGGGACATACTCCCGGATCGATGGCCGCAGGCGACACGACTTCCGCGCACGAGCTGGGTATGGGGCTGGCGATCGAGCAGGCGCGCCTGGCCGAAGCCCACGGCGACGTCCCGATCGGCGCCGCGATCCTCCGCGACGGCGAGCCGCTGGCACTGGCCGGCAACGAGCGCGAGCTGCGCCGCGACCCCACCGCCCACGCCGAGATCCTGGCGATCCGCGCCGCCGCCGAGGGCCTCGGCGGCTGGCGCCTGCCGGGCACGACCCTCTACGTCACCCTCGAGCCCTGCGCGATGTGCGCCGGCGCGATCGTCCTCGCCCGCATCCCCACCGTCATCATCGCCGCCCCCGACCCCAAGGCCGGCGCCGCCGGCAGCGTCCTCGACGTCCTGGCCGAGCCGGCCCTGAACCACCGCCCCGAAGTGATCACCGGCATCCGCGAAGCCGAGTGCGCCGCCATGCTGCGTGCCTTTTTTGCTGCACGAAGACCTTCCGCCTCCTGACAGAGGATCCGGGGAGGGGTGGAGCGTCTTGTACTTTTCGCGCCGCGAATCGCGGACGAGCGCAGCCGCCCTCGAAAAAGTTAAGCGAAACCCCTCCCCGGATCCTCGAACAACGGAGAGGGAGGGATTCGAACCCTCGAGGCGGGTTAACCCCGCCCACGCGATTTCCAATCGCGCTCCTTAAGCCACTCGGACACCTCTCCAGGTGCCTGGAAAGCCTAGCTATTGCGCCGTGGCCGGGAGCGTCGCCGCCGCGAAGGCGACCGGCGTTTCGCGGTGGTCGTCGAGGGAGATGACTATCGCGTCGGACTCTGGCACCGGCGTGGCGCTCGGGCGGTGGCCGCGCAGGCGCTCGTGGCTGCAGACGACGTAGCACCACTCCATCAGTCGCAGGCGGGAATCGGGGTCGATGGCGGCGATCGTGGCGCCGATCAGGAAGCGCCCCTCGACCTCGCGGCAGCTGCGTACCTCGACCTGGGCCGCGACCTCGTGCGTGGCGCCGGTCGCGTCGGCCAGCTCCAGCAGGACCGCCGGGCGAGCGCCGATCTCCAGCGGCGCCTCGGCAACCAGCCCCACCCCCGAGGCGCTGGCGTCGACCAGCCTGGCCGGGACGTGGCCATCGCCGGAAAAGCAGTGGGCGTCGGCGTCGCCCTCGAAGCGGTAGACGAGCCGCCGCTGGCGCCGCCGCCCGACCGCGAGCAGGGTTTTCAGCAGGCGCCGCAGCTCGAACAGCCCGAGCACCGGCACGACCACCGCGGCGATCCCCGGCATGTCCGGCAGCGGCCCGGCCCCGGCCAGGTCGAGCAGTCGCATGAGGGTGCCGGCGGCGAGCATGACGGTGCAGAACACGACCATGCGCAACTTGCGCACGGCGTCGAGCCCGCCGCCGTCGCAGCCCTGCTTTGGCGTCACCTTGAAGGCCGTCTCGCCGGGCCGCACGATGCAGCGCAGGGCGCGGGTGTAGATCTCCATCGTCAGCAACTCGTAGTGGGCGGTCTCGGGGATTCGCATATAGCCGCGCGCCAGCGCCGCGCCGGCACCGAGGTTGAGCAGCACCGAGGGCAGCCAGAGCGCCGCCAGAGCGAGGAGGCTGATCTTCATCGGCAGCTCGCCGGTCCACAGAACCAGACCCAGCGTCACCAGCAGCAACAGGCGCATCGGCGGTGCCAGGTAGGCGAACAGGCTGGCGAAGTAGGAGAGCCGCTGCAGCGGCTTCAGCTCGCCGGCACGCAGCGGCGACTCGGGAAGGGTGAAGACGGCGAGGTTGCCGCGCGCCCAGCGGTCGCGCTGCAGCAGGTAGCCATCGAGGTCGTGGGGGGCGAGGCCCTGGACCAGGACCTCGTCGTGGTAGCGGCTGCTCCAGCCCGCGCGCAGCAAGCGGATCGTCGTGTGGAAGTCCTCGGCGATGGTCTCGGTCGCGACGCCGCCGATCTCGAGCAGGGCATGGCGGTTGATCAGCGCTGCCGAGCCGCACCAGTAGGCCGCTCCGTGGCGATCCTTGCCGGGGCAGACGACGCGGTAGAAGAGCGACTGCTCATGGCGGCCGACGGCGTAGTGCTGGGCCGAGTCGTGGTTGAAGAAGTCGTGCGGAGTCTGGACCAGCGCCATCCGCTCGTCGTCGAAATAGCCGACCAGGGCGTCGAGGGCGTCGGGCATCGGCACGTGGTCGGCGTCGAGCATCAGCACCAGGTCGCCCTCGGTCCGCGGCAGTGCCGCGTTGAGGTTGCCGGCCTTGGCGTGGGAGTTGTCGGCGCGGATCAGGTAGCGGGCCCCGGCCAGCTTCGCCATCTCCTCCATCTCCGGCCGGCGGCCGTCGTCGAGCAGGTAGGTGGTGTGGGGATAGGTGAGGGCGCGGCAGCCGGCCAGCGTCGCCATCACGACCTCGGCGGGCTCGTCGTAGGTGCAGACGTAGACGTCGACGGAGCGTCCCGGCGTCGCCGGCGGCCGCTCCGCCGGCGGCCGCGACCAGGAGAACCAGGTGAGGATCGCGAGGGCGTAGAGCCCGTAGAACTCGGTCACCAGCAGCATCGCGAAGAGCACCGGGCTCGCCCCTTCGCCGCTCCAGCCGACCCGCCAGGTCAGGTAGCCGACTCCCCAGAGCAGCGCTGCCAGCGCCAGCCCGCGCAGCAGGCGGGGATGGTGGTCGAAGAACCGCCCTGCCCTGGTCTGCGCGCCGCTTCCCATCCGGCCTCATCGGCAGGAACGTCCGGGTCTTTAAAGGTGGGCGGCGCTCCACGCCTCGGCAGAAACGGAGGGGTGGGATTCGAAATGTTTGGTCTGCACTTGAACCGCCGGTGCCGTGGGCATGATTGAGGCATGCCGACGATCAGCCGCTTCTTCGGGATTGCCATCGTCATGTTCTTCGACGATCACGGCTTCCCGCACTTCCATGCTCGCCATGCCGAAGGAGAAGCCAAGGTCCGAATCGACAACCTGGAGGTCATGGACAGCAACCTCGGTCGTCGCCAGCTCCGATTCGTCCCTTGCCTGGGCAGAGCTGCATCAAAAAGAACTGGAAGAGAACTGGCGCCGAGCCCGCGCCGGTGAGACACTTTTGGATATCGAGCCTTTGAAATGAACGGTCTAACCCCCGATATCGTCGCCGCAGAGGTCGTCCGCCACGGCGTCCTCCGGTTGACCTTCGCCGACGGCTTGAGCGGCGAGGTCGACGTGCTCGACCGCATGCGCGGCCCCGTCTTTGAGGATGCGCGCACGCCCGACGGCTTTGCCAGGGTCGAGACCGACACGGAGACTGGAACCGTCGTTTGGCCAGGCGGCGCTGACCTAGCTCCAGACACGCTCTATGAGCGTGTTCGATCTGGCGCTTGGCCGGAATCTCACGCCGCCGCTTAGCTAGCGCTGGGGTGTCGCCTCCGAGAAATCCCATCTAGTTGGCGCTGGTCGATCAGCCCCGCATCGCTCAGACTTGCCACCGCAATGGCAATCGACAACGGAGGGGGTGGGATTCGAACCCACGAGCGCCTTGCGACGCCAACAGTTTTCGAGACTGCCCCGTTCAACCGCTCCGGCACCCCTCCGGGGATCCAGCAGAGCAGATTCTACGAATAGAGCGGATTCACCCGTCGCGCGGGGCGATGGCCCAGATCGCGATCGGCGGCGGCGCCAGCAGCAGTGCCAGGGTGGCCAGCTCGGCGATCGCGTCGGCGGTGCCGAAACCATCCAGGTGGCCGCTGTGGAAGACGAGGTGGAGCGTCGCGGTGAGCAGCCAGGCGACGGAGACGGCGCGCACGAGAGTGCGGTCCAGCGTCCAGGCCGCCCAGGCGAAGAGGACGGCGAAGCCAAGGTAGAGCCCACCGACGTCGGTGACCAGGTGCTCGTTGTAGGGCGGCAGCAGCTCGACCCACTGGGCGACGAAGGGGAAGTCGTCGTAGAAGGTCTGTGGCAGCGCCGCCGCGGTCAGCCCGATCACGAGCGCGGAGACGAAGAGGAAGCCCAGCGCGGCACGGGCGCTTCGCGGTGAATTCACCAGCTGGAGGGTACGGGGTCAGTTCACCGCTACCGCTAGCTCCTCGCTGGCGGCCTTGTGACCCTCGAAGGGGAGCACCAGGAAATACATCATCGACGGCAGCAGGGAGTCGAGCTCGTCGAGCTCTCCCTTGTGGAGCCGCGAGTAGAGGAGCGCTTCGACCCCGCCGACCATGCCAGCCGAGGTGATCGAAGAGTAGGAGGGGGCGTCGGGCAGGAGTTCCTGGACCTGGGCGTCGATGCAGCCTGCGAAGTGATCGAGCAGGTCGTCGCGTCGCATCACCGCCTCGGCGCTCGCGGCACGTGCCTCGACGATCAGGGTGCGGGCGGCATCCGGTTCGGTCGCGGTGAAGTTGAGCAGCGTTTCCAGCCCGAAGCGCAGCCGGTCCCGCCAGTTGTCGCCTCCCTTGCGGGCGGCGACGGCGACGCGGTCGCGCAGCCGCTCGGCGGTGATGTCGAAAGCGGCCAGGAAGCAATCTTCCTTGTTGGAGAAATGCTCGTAGAAGGTGGGGCGGGAGACACCGGCCCTTTCGATCACGTCCTGGACGTTGGTTTCGCGGTAGCCGAGCTCGGAGGCGGCGCGGAGCATCGCCGCGATCAGTCGCTCCCGCTGCACGGCGCTGATCAGCTCGGAGGGTAGTTTGCGAACCCCGGACGGGAATTTGCCGTCGCTGTTGGTGAGAAGTTCCAGCGCAGCGTCGACCTGGGCCGGCGGCCATTGGTCGCCGATAGCCGCGGCCAGCTTCTCCTGATTCAGTTGAATTCGATCGAATGGCACGAGAAACCGCACGTTTCCAATAAGAACGTCAGCGGTTTTCTCAAGGTACCAGATGGGTTGCTGCCATGCCCGCTTTTTTGAATACCGCGGCTATTCTTCAAGCGATGCCCCCACCCCCACCCAGGGGAACCCAGCTGAAGCCGCCTCGGCCTGAGCTTCCAAAAGAGTTCGTAGCGGCGCGCAAGCGCCGCCGCATCATGGATGCGATGGCGGAGCTATGCGCGGAGCAGGGATATGAGGCGACCAAGATCGCCGACATCGTTCGTCGCGCCCGCGTCGCCCGCAAAACGCTCTACGACAACTTCGACGGCAAGGAAGAACTCTTCCTCGCCTCCTTCGACAGCGCTGTGGAGGACGCATTCGGGCGCGTCGAGGAGGCCTGCAAGGGGGCCGAGGCCGGCTGGGCAGACCGGGTCGCGGCCGGCCTTCGTGCCTTCCTCGCCTATATCGCCGAGAACCCCGCCGCGGCACGCGTCTGCCTGGTCGAGGCGATTTCGGCGACCCCCACCGCCTCGGCTCGGTACGACGCGGCGGTGCAGCGCTTCATCGAGCTGCTCGGGCGCAACGCTCCCCCCGAGACGGGGCTGCCGGACACGCTCGAGGAGACCCTGGTGGGTGGGGTGGCTTGGATCCTGCACCAGCGGATCCGCCGGGGTGAGACCGAGCAGGCGCTCGATCTGACACCCGAACTGTTGGACTTCCTCCTCTCTCCGTACCAGGGTGTAGGCAAATCCAAGTAGGAACCGCGATGCGAAAGTAACAGTACGGTGGCAGACTCCAATGGTTAATGGAGCGCCTACCCCGAGGCCGCCACGGTCTTTCACCTGAGTTTGTCGCCCAAAATCAGCGCGAAAGGCTGATCGCAGGGCTGATTGGAGCGCTCTATGACGTGGGGTATCAGAAAACTACTGTGTCATTGATCGGTCAGCGCGCGTCTGTTTCCAAGAGTGACTTCTATAAGCACTTCCAGAGTAAGGACGAGTGCTTCTTCGCTGCCTACGAAGCAGCGGTCGAGCAGATTCGCGAGCAGGTAGTCACCGCGTGTGCCGGCCACGAGGAGTCCGAATGGTCACCGCGGATGCAGGATGGGATCGCGGCTCTCCTGGCCTGCCTCGCCAGCGACCCGGCGCTCGCCAGCATCTCCCTGGTCGAGGGCCTGCGCGCCGGCCGGGGCGTCTACGACCGCTACCAGGCGGCGGTCGAGAGCTTCGTCCCGTATCTGCGCCAGGGGGCCCCCCGGGCACCGGACGGGGAGAAGGTGCCGGCGTCGACCGACGAAGCGGTGGTCGGCGGCATCGCCTCCCTGCTGGGCCGGAGGGTGCTGGCGGGCGAAGCGGAGCGGATCGGAGAGCTGCTTCCCGACGTGCTCGAGTTCGCGCTGACGCCTTACCTTGGCGTCACCGAGGCGAGGCGAATAATCTCTGCCGGATGAGCGAGCCGACGCCTGGCGTCTTCCCTTCGCAGGAGCTGAGCCGGGCGATCGAGGCAGAGTGGGTCAGCTCCGGCGATTACCGGATCCGCCCCGAGGCGATTCAGCCGGCCAGCATCGACCTGCGCCTCGGCGACTTCGCCTGGGCCCTGCGCTGCTCCTTCCTGCCGGACGTCGATTCCACGGTCGAGGAAAAGACCGAGGGCCTTGCCTTCCAGAGGGTCGATCTGCGCGACGGCGCCGTGCTCGAGCGCGACCGCCCCTACCTGGTGCCGCTGATCGAGGAGCTGGCGCTGCCCGAGGACGTGCGCGCCAAGGCCAACCCGAAGAGCTCGACCGGGCGGCTCGACGTCTTCACCCGCGTCATCACCGACCGCCACCACCGCTTCGACGACATCCGCTCCGGCTACCTCGGCAAGCTCTACCTGGAGATCGTCCCGCGCTCCTTTGCGATCCAGGTCAAGACCGGCCTCTCGCTGAACCAGCTGCGGATCGCCCGCGGCGACGTCCGCCTCGACGACGACCAGATCCTCGGCCTCCAGGACGAGTCGCCGCTGCTCTACGTCGACTCCGAGCCCGTCGCCCACTCCGACCTTGCCCTCTCCGACGGCCTCTTCCTCAGCCTCGACCTCTCCGGGCCCGGCGACCGCACCGTGGGCTACCGGGCCAAGAAGAACAGCCTCCCGGTCGACCTCTCGAAGATCCGCGCCTACCGCTGGACCGACTACTGGGACCCGGTCTTCCCCGAGCCCGGCGGCCGGGTGGTGCTGGAGCCGGAGATCTTCTACCTGCTGCTCTCCGCCGAGGGGGTGTCCATCCCGCCGCAGATCGCCGCCGAGATGATGGCCTACGACCCGACCGCGGGCGAGCTGCGCACGCACTACGCCGGCTTCTTCGACCCGGGCTTCGGCTATGACCCCCAGGGCGCCAACCACGGCAGCCGCGCGGCGCTGGAGGTCAGGGCGCGCGACGTCTCCTTCATGGTCGAGCACCGCCAGCCGGTCTGCAAGCTCGGCCTCGAGCGCATGGCCGCTCCGGCCGAGCGCCTCTACGGCGCCAGCCTCGGCTCCAACTACCAGGGCCAGGTGACGATGCTCAGTAAACACTTCGAGGAGCAGACGGCGGGGGGAGGAGGGGGCACCCCCTCCGAAACGCTCGGCGGGAGCCTCGCTTGAGTGTTTCGGAGGGGGTGCCCCCTCCTCCTCGCACTTGGAGCGTTTATCTCGCTGGCGAGATTCACTCCGACTGGCGCGAGCGGATCGAAGCCGGGGCACGGGAGGCGGGGCTGCCGGTCTCCTTCTCGGCCCCGGTCACCGACCACGCCGCCTCCGACGACGCCGGCACCGGCACGCTCGGCGGGGAGGGGGACGCGTTCTGGCGCGACCACAAAGGTGCCGGCGTCAACGCGATCCGCACCCAGACGCTGATCCGCGCCGCCGACCTGGTCGTGGTCCGTTTCGGCGACAAGTACCGGCAGTGGAACGCGGCCTTCGACGCCGGCTTCGCCGCCGCCCTGGGCAAGCCGATCGTGACCCTGCACGACCCCGAGCTGGATCATGCGCTGAAGGAGGTCGACCGCGCTGCCCAGGCGACCGCGCGGGAGGCCGAGCAGGTGGTCGACGTCCTCCGCTATGTCATCCGCGGCGAGCTGCCCGGCCAAGAAGGGTAGGGTGGGCGCATGTCCGCTGAGGCCAACCAGGCGACGATCGAGCGCTTTTACGCGGCGTTCGGGGAATGCAACGGCGCCGCGATGACCGCCTGCTACGCCGCCGACGCCCATTTCCGCGACCCCGCCTTCGGCGACCTCCAGGGCGACGACATCGGCGCGATGTGGCGCATGCTGACCAGCCGTGCCACCGATCTGAAGATCGAGCTGCACGAGCACGACGCCAACGAGGAGACCGGCGCCGCCCACTGGATCGCCCGCTACACGTTCTCCACCGGCCGCCCCGTCGTCAACGACATCCAGGCGCGCTTCCGCTTCGCCCCCGGCGGCAAGATCGCCGACCACGTCGACGACTTCGACTTCCGTCGCTGGGCAAAGCAGGCGCTCGGCGCGAGCGGCACCCTGGTCGCCCTGCTGCCGCCCCTGCGGGCGAAGGCGCGGGCCAAAGCCCTCGGCCAGCTCGAGGACTTCAAGCGCGACGAGACCAGCTCCAGCATCTAGGAGGGGCGCCGCTCCGTCCCCGGCTTATGCGAACGTATGTTCGTGCGCTGGGACGGACAACGAGTCGAGAACGATCTGCGGTTGCCGGGGATCGGCGACGGCACCGTCACCCGCACCTTCGATGCGCCGGAGGCGATGGGCATCAACTTCCACGAGGTCCGCGCCCGGTCGGCGCTGAACCACGTGCCCGGGGGGCGCTATGGGTTCAGCTACACGGTCAACCAGTACAGAGGCTGCACGCACGCTTGTAAATTCTGTTTCGCTAGAAGGACCCACACCTATTTGGGTTTCGACGCCGGCCGGGACTTCGAGCGCGAGATCGTCGTCAAGGTCAACGTCCCGGAGCTGCTGCGGGCGGAGCTGGCGCGGGCAAGCTGGAAGCGGGAGCTGGTCGCGCTGGGGACGAACACCGATCCCTACCAGTGGGTCGAGAGCCGTTACCGGATGATGCCCGAGATCCTCGAGGCCCTGGAGGCGGCGGAGACGCCGGTGTCGGTCCTGACCAAGTCGCCGCTGGCGATGCGCGACGTGGCGATCTTCGAGCGGATGGCGAAGAAGCTGCCGGTCTCGGTCAACCTCTCCGTGCCCACCCTCGACGAGGACGCCTGGCGCGCCACCGAGCCGCACACCCCCAGCCCCGCGGCCCGTCTCGACGCCGTCGCCGAGCTGCGCCGCCGCGGCATCGACTCCGGCGTCCTGATCGCCCCCCTGATGCCCGGCATCAACGACCACCCCGACCAGGTCCGCCCGATCGTCGAACGGGCGACAAAGGCAAAAGCGACCTTCCTCGGCGGCGTCGCCCTCCACCTCCGCGACGAGGTCAAGGACGTCTTCTTCGCCTGGCTCAAGGAAAAACGTCCCGACCTCCTCCCCCGCTATGAGGCCCTCTACCAAGACCGCGCCTACATGCGTCCGGCTCAGCGCAAGCAAACGACCCGCGCCGTCCGCGGCTGGGGCCGCAACCGCCTCCGGAGTGCTTTGGCGGACCGTTCTTCTTCGTCTAGAGAGAGTGCTCCTCCGGCGGGTGGCCGTGGGGCGGGGGTCCCCCGCGGCGCGCAGGGCGCGCAGCGCCCGAGCACCGTGGGGGATGCCGCACGGACAGGACCCGCCGGCCAGGAACCTCTCTTCTAGCCCCCTTCGTCCAGTTGCTCGAACACGCACTCCCGCGGCGCTTTGTCGTCCCGAAAGCTGTGAAAGCGCGCCCCGTGCCGTATCCGCCCGGAAGCCGCATGGTCGTACCCCACCTCGATCACCAGCTCCGGCCTCAGCTCGACCCACTCGAGGTCGCGCCCGCCGGTCCAGCGGCTCGGCTCGGCGCTGCCGCTGGCGCCGGTCTCCAGCGGCGCCAGCATCGCCCGCATGCTCCGTTTCGCCGCTGCCGAGAAGCCGGAGATGTGGCCGACGGAGCGTAGGTCCTCGCCGTCGTAGAGGCCGAGGATCAGCGACCCGACCGTGCCCTCCTCTTTGCCGGGCCGCCAGCCCATGACAACGCAGTCGATCGTCCGCTCGCGCTTGACCTTCGCCATCCCCTTGCGTTTGCCGGGGAGGTAGGGGGCGTCGAGCTGCTTCGCCATCACGCCCTCGATGCTGCCCAGCCACTCTTCGGCCTGCCCGGCGTCCGGCGTCAGCGGCGTCAGCTCCAGCCCGGCCGCCGGGGCGATCGCCTCCAGCCGCGCCCGCCGCTCCGCCAGCGGCGTCTGCAGCAGCGACTCGTCGCCTTCGGCGAGCAGGTCGAAGACGATGTAGCCGGCGGGGATCTCCTTCGAGAGCAGGTCGATCCGCGACTGGGCCGGGTGGATGCGTTCCTGAAGGGCGTCGAATTCGAGCTTCCCGTCGGCGTCGCGGATCACCAGCTCGCCGTCGAGCACCCAGCGGCCCGGGGCGAAGCTCAGCTCCGGGAAGTAGCGGGCCAGCTCTTTCCCGCCCCGCGACTGGACGTAGGCCTCGTCGCCATCGACGAAGACGATCGCGCGGAAGCCGTCGAGCTTCGGCTCGTACGCCCACTCCTCGCCGACCGGCAGCTGTTTGCGGGTCAGCGCCAGCTGCGGCTTGATCGGGGGCGAGAGGGGGAGGGTCACCGGATTTCTCCGCAAGGTTGATGACTTACCGGGGTCACGAGCCCGTCAAGTCCTCAGGCAAGGCTCGCGCCCGCTCGACGCGCCCGGTTCTCGCGCGGGTCGGGAATCGGCACGGCCGCGAGCAGCTTCTTCGTGTACGGATCTATCGGGCGCTCGCAGACCTGGTCGGCGGTCCCGGTCTCGACGATCTTGCCGCCGTGCATCACCGCGATCCGGTCGGAGACGTGGCGGACGACGCCGATGTCGTGGGCGACGAAGAGGTAGGTAAGCCCGAACTCGTCTTGGAGATCGTCGAGCAGGTTGACGATCTGGGCCTGGATCGAGACGTCGAGGGCCGAGACCGGCTCGTCGGCGACGATCAGCTTCGGCTTCAGCGCGATCGCCCGGGCGATCCCGATCCGCTGCCGCTGCCCGCCCGAGAACTCGTGTGGAAAGCGGTCGTAGTGCTCGGGGGACAGCCCGACCCGCTCGAGCAGCTCTTCCACCTGCCGCCGCAGCTCGGCGCCGGAGGCAAGGCCGTGCAGCTTGATCGGCCCGCCGACGATCTGGCCGATCCGCCGTCGTGGGTTCAGGGAGGCATAGGGGTCCTGGAAGATCATCTGCATGTCGCGCCGCAACGGCCGCAGCTCGCGCTGGCGCAGCCCGACCAGCTCGCGGCCGCCGAAGCGGACCGATCCCGCGCCGGGCTCGATCAGCTGCAGGACCGTCCGGCACAGGGTCGACTTGCCGGAGCCGGACTCGCCCACCAGGCCCAGGGTTTCTCCCGCGGCCAGGGAAAGGTCGACCCCGTCGACGGCCTTGACGCTGTCCACTTCGCGGCTGACCAGCAGGCCCGACTTGATCGGGAAGTGCTTGACGAGGCCCCGGACCTCGAGCAGCCCCTCGCTCGTGGCGCTCATCGCGGCTGCTCCAGGGCGTCGCGATCGCCGGCCTGGCGCAGCTCTTGCTTGCGCGCCGGCTCCAGCCAGCAGCGGTCCAGGTGCCCCGGCGCAGCGGCCACCCGTGGCAGCAGGCTCGGCACCTCGGTGCAGCGGTCGAAAGCATGTGGGCAGCGGGGGCGGAAGTGGCAGCCGCGCGGCGGCGCCAGCAGGGACGGCGGCATGCCGGGGATCTGCGAGAGGCGTTTGGGGCGGGGCCGGTCGATCCGGGTCAGCGAGTCGAGCAGCCCCCAGGTGTAGGGATGCTGCGGCTCGTAGAAGATCTCGTCGATGGTCCCCTGCTCGACGATCCGCCCGGCGTACATGACCGCGACGCGGTCGGCGATCTCGGCGACGACGCCGATGTCGTGCGTGATCAGGAGGATCGAGAGGTCGCGCCGCTGGTTCAGGTCCCGCAGCAGGTCGATGATCTGCGCCTGGACCGTGACGTCGAGCGCCGTGGTCGGCTCGTCGGCGATCAGCAGGGAGGGCTCGAGCGAGAGCGCCATCGCGATCATCGCCCGCTGGCGCATGCCGCCCGAAAACTCGTGCGGATAGGAGTCGGCGCGCTTCGCCGCGTCCGGGATGCCGACCGCGTCGAGCAGCTCGATCGCCCGCTCGCGGGCCTCGCCGGAGCGGGTGTCGCGATGGGCCTGGATCTGCTCGACGATCTGGTCGACCACCCGGTACACGGGGTCGAGTGAGCTCATCGGGTCCTGGAAGATCATCGCCAGGCGGTTGCCGCGGATGGCGCGCAGCTCCTCGTCGCTGGCCGAGATCAGCTCGGTTCCCTCGAAGGTGGCGCTGCCGGCGATCGTCGCGTTCGGCCCCCGGGTGAGGCCCATCAGGGTCGTCGCGGTCACCGACTTGCCGCTTCCGGACTCCCCGACCACGGCGAGCACCTCTCCGGCCCGCAGCTCGATGCTGACCCCATCGACGGCCTGGACCAGGCCCTCTTCGGTGTTGAAGGAGACCGCGAGGTCGCGCAGGTCGAGCAGGGAGCCGGGGGCGCTCATCGCGAGGGCCTGCCCTCGAGCCGGATCCTCGGGTCGAGGGCCGCGTAGGCGATGTCGACCATCGCGTTGAAGACGACGATGAAGAAGGCGCCGAACATGGTCACGGCCATGATCGGCGGCAGGTCGAGCTGTTTGATCGAGTCCGCGGCGTACTGGCCGACGCCCTGGATGTCGAACACGCTCTCGGTGAGGATCGCACCGCCCGCGATCACGGCGCCGAAGTCGAGGCCCCACAGGGTCACGATCGGGATCAGCGAGTTGCGCAGGACGTGCTTGAGCAGCACCCGTCGCTCCGAGAGTCCCTTGGCGCGCGCGGTGCGAACGAAGTCCTCGCCCATCGTTTCGAGGATGTCGGAGCGAAGGACGCGCGAGTAGAAGCCGATGAAGAGGATCGAGAGCGCGGTCCAGGGCAGCACCAGGTGCCAGAGCCATTCGAACGGGCTGTCGGCGAACTCCACATAGCCGCCGTTGGGGAAGATCCCGGCCTTGTAGCCGAGGTAGTAGCTCATCAGGGCGCCGATCCAGAAGACCGGCATCGAGATCCCGACCAGCGCCAGCACGGTGAGGACGCGGTCGGAGAAGGCCCCCGCCCGCAGGGCGCTGTAGAGGCCGAGGGCGATCGCGAGCGCCATCCAGAGGATCGCCGCGCCGATCGCCAGCGAGAGGGTCCGCGGCAGGCCCTTCCAGATTTCTTCGCTGACGTTCTGGCGGGTGAAGTAGGAGATCATTTCGCCGCTGAAGAGCTGCTTCATCATCGTCCCGTACTGGACGTAGAGCGGTTCGTCGAAGCCCCACTCCTCGCGGATCGCTTCGACCTGGGTCTCGGTCGGGATCTTGCCCGCCATCCGCACCGCGGGGTCGCCGCTCGGCAGCACGTTGAAGATCAGGAAGACGACGACCGAGACGGCGAACAGGACCAGCAGCATCGAGAGCAGCCGGCGAACGACGAATCGGGCCATGGCCGAGCTCATCAGTGCTCGATCCTCACCCGGGCGCGCGGGTCGAGGGCGTCGCGGACGCCCTCGCCGAAGATGTTCAGCGAGAGCACCGAGAGCACCAGCATCGCGCCCGGGACGATCACCAGATGGGGAGCAGAGGTGATGCGTTCCACTCCTTCGGCGATCATCGTCCCCCACGAGGCCTGGGGCGGCTGCACGCCGGCACCGAGGAAGGAGAGGGCCGCCTCCAGCAGGATCGCGTTGGCGACCAGCAGCGGCAGGAAGACCACCAGGGTGGAGGCGACGTTGGGCAGCACCTCGGTGAAGACGACCCGCATCGAACCCATGCCCTGGGCGCGCGCCGCCTCGACGAATTCCCGCTCCCGCAGCGCCAGCGTCTGGCCCCTGACCGGCCGGGCCAGATAAGGGATATAGGCGATAGAGATAATCAAGATAGGGATTGCCAGCGAGTCGCCCTGAATCGTGATCGGGCCGAGGTCGAGCCCGCCGAGGGCGAGGGCGGTGCCCAGGGCGACGCCGAGCAGGACCACCGGGAAGGCCCAGAGCACGTCCATCGCCCAGCTGATCACGCTGTCGGCTCGGCCGCGGTAGTAGCCGGCCAGCAGTCCGAGCACCAGGCCCATCGCGATCGTTCCGAGGGCGGCCGCGAGCCCGATCACCAGCGAGTTACGCCCTCCGTAGAGCAGCCGCACCATGATGTCGCGGCCGTTGCCGTCGGCGCCGAGGAAGAAGTGCCCGTTCCAGGTCGGGCCGATCGGCTTGCCGAGCATGTCGACGACGTCCGTCGGCTTGCCGTCGATGAGCACCTGGTCGGAGAGATGGTTCTCCTCCGGGGTCGTCTCGGCGACCTCGCTGGCCCAGAGCGGGGCCGCCAGGCAGGCGGCGATGAGAAGGACGAAGACGATTCCGGAGGCGATCGCGACCTTGTCGCGCCGCAGCCGCCGCCCGGTCAGCCGCCAGGGGCCAAGCCCGGCTCGCTCCGCTGGGTCGCCGGCCAGCTGCTCCGACGAATCGAGGCTGAACTCCGTGCCGGCCGACTCGGCCTCGTCGCGACTAGTGAACACCACGTCGTGATTATCCGCCCCAGCCCCCCGGTAAACCGGGGCGGCCGGGGCGGCGGCCGAATCTCAGCCCCTCGCCGGGGCTATTCGTCCTTCAGGCACCACTGCGAATAGTCGTTGTAGTAGATCGGGCTGATCGTCGCGCAGTTGGCGAAATCCATCCGCTCCGACATGAACGTGGTCAGTTTCCGATACCCGTAGGGGACCAGGTAGGCACTCTCGACCAGGTATTCGTTCAGCTCTTCCCAGCGGTCGGTGACCGCGGTCAGGTCAGGCTCTTCGCTGAGGGCTTCGATTTCCTTGTTGATGCGCGGGTCGTCGACGTTGCCGATGTTCTGGTTGTTGGTCGGCTGGATCGTCGCGCCGTCGACGAGGAAGAAGAAGTTCAGCGGATGGGGGAAGTCGGCGAACCAGTTCAGGAAGCCCGTCTGAGCTTCGGTCCCCTGGTTGCCGATCGTCTGGAAGTAGACGCCGCCGTCGAGGATTTTCGGCTCCGCGTCCAAGCCCATCTGGTTGAGTTGATCGGCATAGGCCTGGGTCACCTTCGGAGTCGGGTCGACGTTGTCGCCCCAGACCGTCACCTTGGCGCCCTCGGCTCCGGCTTCGCGGATCAGCTGTTTGGCCCGCTCGAGGTCCGGGGGCTGGTTGGGGTCGCCCCACGGGCAGGCGCCGGAGTCGAGGGATTCGCTGTATCCCGGCATTTCCGGCGGGAGGAACGAACAGCCCGGCTCCAGGGTGCCGGCAAAGAGGCGGGCGAGGGCCGGCTTGTCGAGGCCGATGTTCACAGCTTCCCGGACTTTGGGATCGTCGAACGGGGCCACGTCGCCGTTGAGGAAGAAGTAATAGGTGGACAGGGTGGTGAATTCCTTGAAGCGCTGTTCCTCACTGCCGTCGGGCCCGAACCGATCGAGGATTTCGGCCACGAAGTCGGTTGCCGGCGGTTCCTGCATGAAGTCGAGCTCGTTGTCGATCACGTCCTGGGTCTGCTGCGGAACGCTGGGGGTGATCACGGTTCTCACCGTCTCGAGGTTCGCCACCGGGACGCCCGGAATGGTGTCCTCGGTGAATTTCGGATTCCTCTCGAGGACGAATTCCCGGTTCGGCTCCGATTTGGTGAACATGTAGGTGCCGACGCCGGGGGCCGGATCCTGGGTCATGTTCTCGAAGGGCGTGTCGCCGGGGACCACGCCGGCGAAGTTCATCGCCAGCACGTTGCTGAAAGCGCCTTCGGGTGCGGTCAGCCGGATCGTGATCTCGCCGGTTTTGTCGTTGGCCTGGATGCCGGAGATGTCGGCATCCGCATCGCCGCCTGACAGGTAGGCGTCGGCTCCCTGGATCACCTCGTAGTACGGGGCGCCGCCGGACTCGAGGTTCAGCACCCGCTTGATCGTGTGCTCGAAGTCGCTGGCCTTGACCGGCGTGCCGTCGGAATATTCGAGGCCTTTGCGTAGGGTCAGGCTGTAGGTCTTGCCGTCGGCACTCACCTCGGGCAGGGCATCGGCCAGGCCGGGAATCAGTTCCGAGCCAGCGGTGCCTTCCTCACGCTTATAGGTGAGCAGGGGGGTGTAGACGAGCCACATCGGTTCCCAGCCGTGGATCGTGTAGGAGAGGGCCGGATCGAGAAAGTCGGGCTGAGCAGCCTGGGAGATCGTCACCGACGAGTCGCCCGCGCCACCGCCGCCGGAGTCGGTGGAGTCACCGCTCCCGCAGGAAGCCAGCCCGGTCGTCGCGGCCGCCGCAAGTGCGAGTACCGCAACGAGCATGCAAAATTTTCTCAACGTAATACCTCCGAGTCGGACTGGACGGACCTGCTCCCTGGAATCAACTCCAGCACAATCTCATTACCTCCGTCAAGCTGATTTGAACTAGAGGATGCAATGCGTTCAGGCCAATTGCTTCCAAGTATGGGCGTCACTAATGCGACGATTGCGAAGACGCCGATGCCGGCGACGAGGAAGGCCGTGCGGGGGCTGGCGGTGGTGGCGATGACGCCGCCGAGGAGGAAGCCGATGCCCGGCATCGCCGCGCCGACCGACTCCAGCACGCTCATCACCCGGGCCTGCATCCCCTGCGCGGTCATCTCCTGCACGGCGCTGATCGTCGATACCCACTGCACACCGTTGCCGGCGCCGCCGAGCACCGAGGCGAGGCAGGCGACCGCCAGGGTGGGGGCGGCGGCCAGCCCCAGATAGCCGGCGCCGACCGCGAGAGTGCTGAAGAACAGCAGCAGGGCCAGGGACGCCCGCCGCACCACGGCGAAGACGAGGCTGCCGATGACCATCCCGACTCCCCAGCTGGCCAGCAGCAACCCGTAGCCGGAGTCGCCTACCCCGAGCGTCTGCTTGGCGTAGACGACCTCGACCGGGATCACCGCGGCGAAGAAGACGAAGGCGGCGCCCTGGGCGATCAGCAGCCGTCGCAGGACGACCTTCTCGCGGATGTAGGCGACGCCGGCGCGGACCCGGTCGCGCATGCGTCCCTGTTCGGGCTCGGCCTGGGGCATCGGCCCCGCCGTCAGGAGGATCCAGGCGATCACGTAGAAGGAGGCGGCGTCGAGCAGCAGCGCCGTCTGCACGCCGAAGCCGGCGACGACCAGGCCGGCGAGGCCGGGGCCGATCGCGGCGCCACCGGTGAAGGCGACGTTGAGCAGCGCGTTGCCGGCGCGCAGCTCACCGGCCGGCTCGAGCTGGGCGGCGACCACGGTCCGGGTCAGCGAGCGGCCGGCGAGGGCCAGGGCCCCGTCCACGGTGGCGAGGACGATCACGCCGGCCAGGGAGAAGTTGGTGGCGAGCAGGGCGAGGCCGCCGAAGGCCGCCGCCTCGCCGCAGTAGATGACCGGCAGCGCGAAGCGGGGCGGCGGCCGTTCGGCGCGGGTGACCAGGATCGGCGCCAGCAGGGCGGGGAGGAAGCGGGTCCCGAGGAAGAGCCCGGCCGTCGCCAGGGCGCTGTCGGTGTGGTCGAAGACGAGCACCGAGAGGGCGATGATCCCCATCCAATCGCCCAGCTCGTTGACCGTGTAGGTCGTCGCGAGCCGCCGGAAGAGGGGCCGGCGCAAGGGGTCGATCAGGCGTCGTCTACGCATTGGTGGGTGGGCGTACTACTGCATTTATGCACAAGTTTTGCTGCAGATGCACAAGTTTCGGCGAACCTGTGCTACAAAGTTCCCAGGCAATTTAGAAGTTCATTGATTGAACGCACAACGTTGGGCTTCAACCACCACGGAAGGGGATAAGACATGGGCTACCGTCACTAGATCTTCTTAGTCTTCTTAGCGCGAGCAATCACTGCTCGCACCAGTCTTCACGAGAGGCGCCCCTGGGGGCGCCTCTCGTATTTTCGGGGCCGCCAGACGCGACCCTTTGCCGATCTCGATGCGCTTGCCGGAAATCGCGGCAATCGGCGTTTTGCACGAGACCGGCCATATGGCCAAGACGCCTTGAAGCATTCTCTGGATGGCGATAGCTTCGAATGCCGCACGTAGCGTTCGTTTCAAGGCGAAAGGGAACGGCGGGCGGCCGCGGAACCTCTAGCCAGGGCTGCGGCCTCAATCCCAGCCCCGGTCGAAGATGAGCGGCAACCGCCCAACCAAGCTAGCGATAGGCGCCCAGATCGTCGGTCTCGCCGTGGTCGCCGGCGTCGCCGTCTGGCGCTCCTCGGAGGCCGACTGGAACCTGGCGCTGTTCACGATCCTGCTCGGCTTCTCGATCTTCAGCGACCTGACCGCGATCAGCACCACCTCAAAGGTGAAGATCTCCGGCAGCTTCCTCGCCCTGGTCCTGGCGATGGTCTTCCTCGGCGGTACGCCGGCGGCGTTGATCGGCGCGATAACGATCCTGGCCGGCTGGCTGCGCTGGCGCGACGAGTGGCATTTCCTGCTCAACAACCTGCTGACCTACGCAACTTTCCCGCTGGTCACCGGACTCGCATTCCACAGCGCGGTCACTCGTGGGATCTCAGACTCCGAGCCCGCCTTCTATGCCCTGATCTTCGCCGTCTTCCTGCTGGCGCTGGCGATCAACTTCACGATGATCGCCTCCTACTCCTGCTACCTGGACCGCAGCTCGTTCTTCCTCAAGGTCCGCACGGCGCTGATCCCGCTGCTGCCGTCGGAGCTAGCGGCGGCGCTGATGGCCTGCGGGATCGCCTACCTCTACGTCGAGGTCGGCCTCGCCGGGGTGGCGCTGTTCGGCGTCGTCCTGGTCACCTTCCAGTACCTGCTCGGCGCTCTGCTCGTCTCCCAGCAACGGGCCGAGGAGCTGGAGCTGCGCAGCAAGCAGCTGGCGAGCTTCCAGGTCGGGATGTTGAGCGCGATGCTGCGCACCCTCGACCTACGGGATCAGATGACCGCCCGGCATTCGGCCGCTGTGGCGCGCTACTCGCGGGCGATCGCCCAGCGGGCCGGCTACTCGCGCCGCGAGGAGGAGCTGGTCCACATCGCCGCCCTCCTCCACGACATCGGCAAGTTCATCCTCCCCGACCGCATCCTCAAGGCCAACGTGCCGCTCACCGACGAGGACTGGATGCTGATCCGCCGCCACCCCCAGCAGGGGGCGCGCGTCGTCTCCTCGCTCGACGGCTACGGCCCGGTCGCCGAGATCATCCTCGCCCATCACGAGCGGATCGACGGCAAAGGCTATCCGCGCGGCCTCGCCGGCGACGACATTCCCGAGCTGTCGCGGATCATCTCCGTCGCCGATACCTACGACGTGATGACGGCGCGCGACTCCTACCGCACGCCGATGTCCAGCTACGACGCGATCGTCGAGTTGCGCCGCGTCGCCGGCAAACAGCTCGACGCCCGCTTCGTCGAGGTCTTCATCGAGCTGCTCGAGGGCAAGGACGTCTCCTTCGCCCACGGCGAGGCCGCCGACTTCGAGAAGGAGCTGGCGCTGGAATCCCGGATCGCGGAGACGGCCAGCCCCGACAACGAGGCCAGTCGCTTCCAGGTCGCCGGGGTCAGCTCCTAAGCCGCAGCACCCTCTCTCGCGGGCGGGTATACGGTGAGATTTATGCGTGCGGTCACCTTTCAGGGTCCTGAGCAGGTGAGGATTGAGGAGAAGGCCGATCCCGAGATCGTCGCCGGCGACGATGCGGTGATCCGGGTCGAGGCGAGCGGCATCTGCGGCTCCGACCTCCACATCTACCACGGCCGGGTGCCGGTCGATCCCGGCTTTACGATCGGGCACGAGTTCGTCGGCACGGTGCTGGCGCTCGGCGACGACGTCGACCGGGTGGCCGTCGGCGACCGCGTCCTCGGCACCTTCCACACCGCCTGCGCGACCTGTGCCTCCTGCCTGCGTGGCGACTATCACCGCTGTCGCAGCGGCCAGACCTTCGGCCACGGCGCCAACCTCGGCGACCTCCAGGGCGCCCAGGCCGAGCAGCTGCTGGTGCCGCGCGCCAACCTGACCCTGAGGCGGGTGCCGGAGGGGATGTCGTCTGACGTTGCCCTCTTCGCCGGTGACGTGATGGGGACCGGCTACCACGCCCTCGCCCACGCCGGGATGCGGTCCGGCGACACGGTCGCGGTGCTGGGCCTGGGTCCGGTCGGGCTCTGCGCTGTCCAGGCCGCGCTCGCCGGCGGCGCGGTCGCGGTCTTCGCGATCGACACGGTCGCGGAAAGGCTGGAGATGGCCGCGTCCTTCGGGGCGACGCCCCTGCATCTGACCGAGCAGGAGCCCAAGCGCGCGGTGCGGGCGGCCACCGGCGGGCTCGGCGTCGACGTCGCCGTCGACGCCGTTGGCGACCCGGGGCCGCTGGCGCTGGCGATCAGCCTCGCCCGCGACGCCGGCACCGTCTCCGGGATCGGCGCCTACGCCGGCAAGGGGGAGGTTCCGCTGGGGCTGGCTTGGCTGAAGGGCCTCGAACTTCGGCTCGGCCTCGCCAACGTGATCGCCCACCTCGACCGTGTGCTGGCACTGCTCGAGGCAGGCAAGCTCGATCCGGCGCCACTGGTGACCCACCACATGGCGCTGGAGGAAGCCAGCGAGGCCTACGCGGTCTACGACCGTCGCGAAGCGCTGAAGATCGTTCTCACGCCCTGAGCCAGGGGCCGCTGTACTAGTTGACTAGAACAGTCATCGGAGCTACTGTGTCCTCTGATGGCACAGCAAGACGTCGCCGCGCGGGCCGAGCCCAACCCCTTCGCGATCGATCCCAGCGACGAGTTGCCGGTTGGGCTGCAGCTGACATGGCGGCTGCGGGCGCTGATCTCCACCGGCCAGCTGGCGAGCGGCGAGCGCCTCCCGAGCTTTCGCCGCCTCGCCGAGTGGGCGGGGGTCAACCTCAACACCGTGCGGGCGGTCTACGAGGGCCTCGAGGCGGACGGCCTGGTGGTCAGCCGCCAGGGCCAGGGCACCTTCGTCGCCGACGGCGTGGTGGCGGCCCCCGAGCTGGAGGAGATCGCCGCCGACGCCCTGCGCCGCGCCAGCGACGCCGGCCTCGGCCCGCGTGACCTGGCGATCGTGGCGATGGCCTGCGCAAGCATCCCCGGCAATGTTGGGGGGGAGGCCCCGGCGCCACCGGCGCCGGGCCTCCCCGATATCGAGGGGGAGAGCGAGGCGATCGAGGTGCGGCGAGAGCTGCGCCGCCAGATCGGCCGCCTGGAGGCCGAGCTGGCGAGCTACACCCGCCATCTCACCGCCGAGCTGCCGACGGCGCCACGCCGAGCGGTCGCGCACGTCGCCGGCGTGCAGGAGCTGGAGCAGACTCGCGACACCCTGATCGCGCAGCTCTCCGAAGCGCAGAAGGTGGCCGAGCAGCGAGTGCGCGAAGAAGTGCAGGCTCGGGGCAACGGCCCCCTCGGCAGGGCGATGAGCTGGTGGCGGGCAAAGCCTTAGCGAGGAGGGCGGGCTCCCTCTCGGCGGTGTTGGTCGAAGCGGGGAGCATGGTGATCCTCACGATGAGGACGCTGATCTCCGCGGTGCGGCCGCCCTATCCCTACGGGGGAGAGCTGGTGGAGCAGTTCTACTTTGCTCTCAAGCTTTGCTGGTTCCCGCTGCTGATCTCGACCTTTGCGCTCAACCTCGGCGCCCCGGGGCTGCAGGCCGCCGGGCCCCTGCAGGTGTTCGGCGCGCTCGACCGGCTGGGCGGCTTCTTCGTGCTGACCGCGATCCGCTGGATCGGGCCGCTGGTCACCGCGGTCGTCGTCAGCGGCGTCGCCGGGACCGCGATCACCGCCGACCTCGGCGCCCGCAAGATTCGCGAGGAGCTCGACGCCCTGCAGGTGCTCGGGGTCGATCCGGTCAAGAACCTGGTCGTCCCGCGCTTCCTGGCGCTGATGATCGTCACCGCCTTGCTCGACGTCGTGGCGATCATCTTCGGGCTTTCCGCCGGCATCGTCGCCGAGCTCATCTACCACCAGTCGCTGGGCGGCTTCTTCGCGACGCTCTTCTCCAACGCCTCGATCACCGACATCTGGGGCTCGCTCCTGATGTGCACCATGTTCGGCGCGATCATCGCCGTCGTCTGCTCCTACAAGGGGATGACCGCCTCCGGCGGCGCCGCCGGGGTCGGCCGCGCGGTCAACCAGGCGGTGGTGATCTCCGTGGTTGGGGTCTTCGCCTTCAGCTACGTCTTCACGGCGATCCTGCTGGCGACCCATCCCGAGCTGCAGACGATCCGGTGATCGGCTGGCTCGACACCCCCCGCGGCTGGCTCGATGCCTTCGGGGAGATCGCCCGCTTCGGCTCTCAGGTCGCCGGGCAGGTCTACTCGGGCAAGGCGTTGCGCTTCTTCGGCGAGGGGATTCGGCAGGCCGGCATCCTGATCTTCGGCTCGGCTCTGATCGTCTGGGCCTTCGTCTTCATCCTCGGCCTCCAGTGCGGGATCCAGGGCGCCTACTTCTTCCGCGCGCAGGGTGCCCCCTCCTACGCCGGCCTGTTCTCCGCCTTCTGCGATTTGCGCGAGGCGATGCCCTACGCCTTCGGCTACATCCTCTCCGCCAAGGTGGGGACCGGGATTGTCGCCGAGATCGGCGCGATGCGGATCTCCGACGAGATCGACGCGCTCGAAGTGATAGGGGTGCCGCCGATCACCTTCCTCTGCGCGACCCGCCTGCTGGCTGCCTGGATCGCCTTGCCGTTCATGTACTTGGTCGGGATTGGAGTCATGTACGGGGCCAGCTATCTGGCGGTTGTCAACCAGGTCGGCGACGTTTCCTCTGGCGGCTACACCCTGATCTTCTGGATGTTCCAGAGCCCCCCGGACCTGTTTTTCAGCTTGATCAAGGGCATGGCGATGGCGACGGTGATCGTGGTGGTCGGCTGCTACTACGGCTACACGGCCTCGGGCGGGCCGGTCGGCGTCGGCACCGCGACGGCGAAGTCGATGGTCTTCAACATCGTCGCGGTCCACATCCTCGGCATGCTCGGCACGGTGATCTTCTGGGGCGCGAACCCGCGGCTGCCGATCGGGGGCTGACTTCTTGCTAGAGGCTCCTGCCCGTCGCGCCGGCGGGCTGAGCCGGTTCGCGGTGGCGGCGGAATATCTCTTCGACCCAGAGGTAGCCGGGCCGGTCGCGGAGGCCGTCGCGGAAGCGCTCGAGAGCGGGCGGCGTCGGCGAGTCCGCCGGCAGCGGCCCCTCGTCCGGCGCCACCAGGGGGTAGAAGAGCGACGCCGCGGTGAGGTCGGCGACGCTGAAGCGATCGCCGACCAGGTACCCGCCGCCGTTTGCCGCCAGCTCGGCGTCGAGCCGGTCCATCGCCGCGGCGATCTTGGTTCGGGCGACCGCGGCCGCCTCGTCGCTGTTGGCGCCGAAGCGGAGGCTGGTGTAGATGCGGGCGTAGGCGCCGATGAAGCCCTTTGCGTTGCCGAGCGGCCCGGGTACCGCGACCGAGGCAACCTCGGCGAACATCTCCGGCTCGTTGATCAGCTCATAGAAGGGCAGCAGCCGCGTGTGCGGGCCCAGCTCCTCGTCGAAGAAGTCCTCCAGCGCCAGCGCGCGGCGGCGCTGCTCGGGGTCGGCGGGGTAGAGGGGCGGATCGGGGTAGCGCTCCTCGATCGCGGCGATTACCGCGGTCGAGTCGGCAATCGTGCGGCCTTCCAGCTGCAGCACCGGGAGGATGTGGTGGGCGCCGCGGGTGAGCGCAAGGGCGATCGGGATGTGCATCCCGGGCATCGGCGAGCGGCGGATGTGCGCCACTTCCTTGTGGGCGAGTGCCCAGCGCGCCTTCTCGCTGTAGTGCGAGATCTCGAGCTGCCAGAGGATGGGTTTGCCGTCGCTCATTTGCACCATTTCGTTCCGCCTGCCAGCATAGGCGCGATGCCCTTATTGAGCGATTCCGAGGTCGAGGAGAGGCTCGCCGAGCTGCCCGGCTGGGCACGGGCGGGGGAGGCGATCGCCAAGGAGTTCGACCGCGGCGACTTCGTCGGCTCGGTCGAGTTCGTCTCCGCCCTGGTCGAGCCGGCCGAGGCGATGAACCACCATCCGGACCTGGAGATCTCCTGGGCGACGGTGAAGGTGACGATCTCGACTCACTCCGAGGGTGGCTTGACGGCTGCCGACTTTGAGCTGGCGGCGAAGATTGAGGCGCTGGGCTAGGAGCCTGTCCCAGTAGGGGTTTCGCTTAACTTTTTTGACGGCGCTCGCCCGCAGTCCTAGGGCGGTAGCGCCAAAAAAGTACAAGACGCTTCACCCCTACTGGGACAGGCTCCTGTTCAGGGCCTCGACCAGGGTGCGGCCGCGGGTCAGGCCGGGGTCTTCGTCGGGGTTGTAACAGCCGAGGGACATGCCGATCAGTTGCGGCGAGGTGAGGAGCGGGGGAAGTACTTCGTCCAGCTCATCCCAGTTCAGGCCATTTGGCATCAGGTAGTCGGTGGCGGGGAAGACGTTCTGGTCGAGGACGTCTACGTCGAAGTGGAGCCAGAAGGGGCCTTGCTTGGCGAGGGTGGAGGCGATCTCGGTCGCGGCGAGGCCTGGGCCGGCGGTGCGCAGGGCCTCGACGGGGCGCAGCATCGGCGTCGGTTCGATCGTCTCGGGTTGGCGCATCCCGTACTCGATCGACTCCGCCCGGTCGCGGAAGCCGACGATGGCCAGGCGCTCCGGCGCCACCGCCGGCCCACCCGCCGCCTCCACCCAGGCTCGCGGCCCGAGGCCGAGGGCGACCGAGATCGGCATGTCGGCGGCCTCGCCGGTCGGCGAGGTCCGGCCGTCGTAGAGGTCGAGGTGGCCGTCGAGGTGGACCAGGCCGACGCTGCCGAGGGCATCGCGGGCACCTGCGAGGGCGCCGGGGAGCTCGGCGCAGCAACCGCCGGCGAGAAAGGGGCGGGCGCCGGCGCCGACCCGCTCGGCGACGGCGGCGCGGATGGCGGTGGTGGTGGCCAGCACGTCGGGGCTGGCGAGGATGCCGGTATCGGGGTCGCGCTCCTCGCCGCGGATGCCCACCGCCAGGTCGCCCCGGCCTTCGCCCCCAAGCACGGTTGGCAGGCCCAGCTCACGTAGCGCCGCCGGGCCGTGCTCGGCGCCGCCGTCGCGGCCGACGGAGTCGATCGGGACGCCGATGTAGGCGAACGGTTGCACCGTTCCCGACTTTAACCCCACCCCGGTGGTGTCAAACTCGGCGGCGATGGCGAAGCGCAAGAAGCAGCGCCGGCCGCGCCAGAAGGCGGCGACCGTCGACTACACCGACCCCGAGGGCAACGTCCTGACCCTGCGGCAGTCCCTCAGCGCCGCCACGATCGCCAAGATCGGCGAGCCGCCGGTGGGCGACGCGGCCTCGCTCGAGGACGCCTGGAAGCGGCGCTCGGAGGCGCTTTTCGAGCGGCTCGCGGTCGGCTGGGAGATCGCCGGCCTGCCCCTCACCGAGCAGAAGATGCTGCTCGGCCGCTACCGCATGGCCGACGCCGAGACGCAGCGCTGGGTGCGTCAGACGCTGACCGAGCACGTCGAGCACCACATCCCCGAGCTGGCCGGGTAGCGGTGGCCGAGGAGCTGAGGATCGACGACCGCCTGGCGATTCCGCTGGCGGAGATCGAGCTGCGCACCAGCCGCTCCTCCGGGCCCGGTGGCCAACACGCCAACGTCACCGCCTCACGGGTGGAAGCGGTGTTCGACGTCGCCGCCTCGCAGGCGCTCGACGAGGCCCAGCGCCGGCGCCTGCTCGAGCGCGCCGGGGCGGCCGTGACCGCCATCGCCCAGGACGCTCGCGGCCAGTCCCGCAACCGCGAGCTCGCCCTGCAGCGCCTGGCGCAGAAGATCGAGGCTGCTCTGGCGGTGCCGCGCCGGCGCCGGCCGACCCGGCCGACCAAGGCCTCCCGCCGCCGCCGGCTCGAGCAAAAGCGCCGCCTCGGCGAGCGCAAGCGCGGGCGACGCCGGCCAGGCGGGGAAGGGGAGTAGCGCCGCGCAGATGACTTCGGGGCGGTCGAGCGGTCTAATAAGGGAAGGCCGATCTAGACAGCGACCGAAAGGACCCGATCATGCTCGCGAACTCAAAGGCATTCAGCGGCTTTGCGGTGGACGACCTCGACGAGGCCCGGCGGTTCTACGAAGAGACCTTGGGCCTGAAGACCACCGTGCTCGACGAGGAGTACGGGGTCATGGCGCTCAACCTTGCCGGTGACCGGGACACGATCCTCTACCTCAAACCCGATTTCGTTCCCGCCACCTACACCGTCCTCAACTTCCCCGTCGACGACATCGACCAGGCGGTCGACGACCTCGCCGCCCGTGGCGTCGCCTTCGAGCGCTACGACGAGATGCCCCAGGACGAGAAGGGCGTGATGCGCGAGGCCGGCCCCCTGATCGCCTGGTTCAAGGACCCGGCCGGGAACATTCTCTCGGTGATACAGGAGCAGTAGGCCGGCTCGGCACGCTTTCGGCTGGAGCCGGTCACAGAGCTGGCTCCAGCTCCGCGCCATCGGTGAGGCCCGGCGGCCTAGGCTCGGGACACGATGATCTACCGCCGCGACCTCGTCGATCACTTCCGGTGGCTGGAGGGCGCGGAGTGCTTCGACGAGGTGATCGACGAGGCCCTGGTCGCGATCGCCCTCGTCGCCTACGGGCATTGCCGGGATCTGATCCAGAACGGCGCCTGGATGGTCGCCGGGGACGTCGTGGAACGCCTCGACCTGGACTCGTTCGTGGAGCGGCTGCGCTCCGAAAGGCTTATCTAGGCGGAGTGCCGATGCTACGGTGTCGCACATGGAAGTCGGCGTCCGCGACCTACGCAACCGAACCGCCCAGGTGATCGATGCGGTCAGGGCGGGCGAGCGGGTTGTGCTGACTGTCAACGGCGAGCCGACCGCGGACATCGTTCCGCACGGCGAGCGCGCCCGCTGGCTGGGCGGCTCCCTGCTCCGCGACCGGCTGCTCGACCGCGCCGCCGACCCGGCGCTGCGGGGCGAGCTCGACGAGGTCGCGGGCCAGACCCTGGACGAGCTGTGAGCCTGCCAAAGGCAGGGTTGCTCGACACCTCGGTCTTCATCGCCCGCGAGGACCGGCGCCCCCTCGGAGAGCTTCCCGACCGGGTCGCGATCTCCGTGGTCACGATCGGCGAGCTTCAGCTTGGGGTCCTCAGCGCAACCGACGACGAGACCCGCGCCCGGCGCGCCGAGACCCTCTCCCTCGCCCGCGCGGCAGATCCGATTCCCGTCAGCGAGGCGGTCATGGTGGCCTGGGCACGCCTTGTGGCCGACTGCCGCGAGGCGGGCATCCACCGGACCGTCAGGCTCACCGACGCTTTGATCGCCGCAACCGCAGTCGAGCATGGCCTGCCGGTCGTCAGCCAGGACGGCGACTACGAGAGGATCGCCGCCGCCCACCCAGTCCTCCGGGTTGTGGCGGCCTAGGTAGGAGGGGCTAGCTGTAGTTCCTAGCCACGTTGTTCATCCGGGCCTCCTTGGAGGCTGGCGG
>Ga0193706_1000233_pt1 | contig 36764 bp, 32 predicted proteins | sample U3c1metaG_FD_160130 | JGI IMG/M metagenome (GOLD analysis project Ga0193706, IMG submission 160130) | Soil microbial communities from a riparian zone of the East river system, Colorado, United States - U3c1 | ecosystem: Environmental > Terrestrial > Soil > Riparian zone | place: USA: East River... | reverse complement strand
GACCGCGCTCGGCGGAGGGCCGGTCTTGCGATAATCCCCGAGTCCGTGGACCCTCAGCGCAAGCGCAAGATCCGCCTCGTGGCGGCGCTCAGCGTCGCCGTGCTGCTCTCGGTGGCGTTGATCTACACCTCGTTCTCGGCCTCGACCGAGGCCAAGGAGCCCTCGCAGCTGCTCACCGCCGCGCCCGGGGTCAGTTATGAGATGTCCGGCCGGGTGGTCAAGGGCTCGATCCGCGAGCAGGGCACCGGCATCGCCTTCGAGGTCGTCGATCGCGACGGCCAGGGCCGCCCCCTCCCGGTCACCTACACCGGCACCGTGCCGGACCCCTTCCGCGGCGGCCGCGAGATCATCCTCACTGGCAGTGTCCAGAGCGGCACCTTCGTCGGTGAGCCCGACACCCTGATCACGAAGTGCCCGTCGAAGTTCACGACCGAGAAAGATGCCTAGCCTCGGCAGCGCGCTGCTGGCGCTCGCCTTCCTCGCCGCCGTCTCCGCCGCCGCCCTCGCGCTTTCCGGCCGCCACGGCAATCGCCGCCGGATAGACCTCTCGCGGCGGACCGTCTACGCCTTCTGCGGCCTCGTCACCGCCTGCGTCGCCATCGTCGAGATCGCCTTCGCCGGCGACGACTTCTCCTTCAACCTGGTCCAGCAGCACTCCTCGATCGAGACGCCGGCGTTCTACAAGCTGGCGGCGATGTGGTCGAGCCAGGAGGGCTCACTGCTGCTCTGGGCCTGGGTGCTTTCGGTCGCCTCCAGCGCGGCGCTCTACGCAACCCGCGACAAGCTGCGGGAGGTGGTCCCCTGGGCGACCGCGGTGATGATGGGCGTCGCCGCCTTCTTCGTCGGCCTGATGCTCTTCGCGCCCGACGTCGACCCCTTCGCCACGCTCAGCCCGGCTCCCGCCGACGGGGTCGGCCTCAACCCGTTGCTGCAGCACCCGAGCATGATGATCCACCCGCCGATGCTCTACTCGGGGTACGTCGCCTTCACGATCCCCTTTGCCTTCGCGATCGGCGCCCTGATCACCCGCCGCCTCGACGCTGAGTGGATCCGCTCCACCCGCCGCTTCGCCCTGATCGCCTGGGCCTTCCTCGGCTTCGGCCTCCTGCTCGGCGCCCGCTGGTCCTACACCGAGCTCGGCTGGGGCGGCTACTGGGCCTGGGACCCGGTCGAGAACGCGGCGCTGATGCCGTGGCTGATCGGCACCGCCTTCCTGCACTCGATCCTGGTTCAGGAGAAGCGCGGGATGCTGAAAGTCTGGAACGCCTGTCTGATCGTGGCGACCTTCTCGCTGGCCCTGCTGGGCACCTTCCTGGTCCGCTCCGGCGTCCTGCAGTCGATCCACTCCTTCGGCGACAACACCGTCGGCCCCTACGTGCTCGGCCTGATCGCGGTGGTGCTGATCGGCTCGACGGCGCTGATCGTCTCCCGCCTCGACGACCTGCGCTCGCCGAAGCGGATCGACTCGCTGGCCTCGCGCGAGGCCGTCTTCCTGGTCAACAACCTGCTCCTGGTGGCGCTCACCGCCGTCGTCTTCTGGGGCACCTTCTTCCCGCTGATCTCGGAACTGTTCACCGGCACCAAGGCCTCCCTGGCGGCTCCCTGGTTCGACCGCTACACGACGCCGCTGGCGATCCTCCTGGTCCTCTTCACTGGAATCGGGCCGCTGCTGGCCTGGCGCCGGGTCACCTGGGCCTCGGCCAGGCGGGTCTTCCTGGTGCCGGCGATCGTCGCCACCGTGACGGCGCTGGCGCTGATCCTGTTCAGCGACGCGACCCAGCAGCTCTGGGCCTTCGCCCTCTTCGTCTTCGCCGCCTTCGCCCTGACCGGCCTGGCGCAGGAGTTCTGGCGCGGCGCGGCGGCGCGGCGCTCGCTCGCCGGCGGCTCGATGCCGGCGGCGCTGGTCGGGATCGTCTCCCGCAACCGCCGCCGCTACGGCGGCTACATCGTCCACATCGGGATCGCCGTGCTGCTGATCGGGATCGCGGCCTCCTCCAGCTTCCAGACGAACCGCGAAGTCACGCTGAAGCCGGGGGAGAGCACGGTGATCGACGACCGTGAGATCACCTACGTGCGGCCGACCGTCGAGATCGCTCCCGGGTACCTCGAGTTCGGCAGCGACCTCCGGGTCGAGCAGGACGGCAAGACGGTCGCCCGCCTGCACCCGAGCCGTCAGTACCACCGCCCGACCGGCCAGGAGACCGGCACGATCGGCAACTTCTTCGCCGGCGAGTCGACCAGCGAGGTCGGCCTCAAGGCGGGGATCGGCAGCGACCTCTGGACCGCGGTCCAGCCCGACATCGGCGCCGTGCAGAAACGGGTGCGCCTGGCGGACAAAGGCTTCCAGGCCTGCCTTGGCGGTGCCCCGGGGACGCCGCCCCAGTGCGAGGCCGTGGCGGCGATGATGCGGGCCGCGGCCGCCGACCCGAGCCTGCGCCCGGCGGCGCTGGGCCAGATCTCCGAGCTGCAGTCGCTGGCCGCCAGCCGCATCGCCCAGAGCTACGTGGCCGATGGCTCCGCGGCGATCTTCAAGGTCATCGTCGACCCGCTGGTCACCTGGATGTGGATCGGGGGGCTGATCGCCCTGGCCGGGGCCCTGATCGCGATCTGGCCCTCGCGCGGCCGCCGCCGCGGTGCGTTCCTGCGGACCGAGGCCGACGCGCTGAAGGAAGCCAAGTACCGGGAGATCCGCGACGCCGAGCTGGACCATGCCTCCGGCAAGCTCTCCGACGAGGACTTCGCCCTGATCGACGCCGAGCTGCGGCGGGAAGCCGTGGAGATCCTCGACCGGGCCGAGAACGGCAACGGGGTGGGGAAGACGCGCGAAAAGGCCTCCCAGGGCTAGACTTCTGACCCGTGTACACGCTGCTCAGCATCCTCCAGGTCTTCCTCTCCGTCGTCTTGATCTTTCTGATCCTGCTCCACTCGGGCAAAGACGCGGGCCTCTCCGGTGCCTTCGGCGTCGGCGGCGGCGGTTCGCTGGGCGGTGGCTCGATGGTCGAGCGCAACCTCACTCGGGCCACGATCTTCATCGGCCTCGTCTGGACGCTGAACACCTTCTTGTTGCTGAAGATCTAGAGCAGGTCCCAAAGGCATCGAATTCCGCGACCCCAGCCGGGGTCGTTTTTCGTTGTGCCCCAACTGCCGGCATTTCAAGCGCTTCTGTATGTTTGGTTGACAAACAAGCTCTTTTTGTCTACATTCCAGACGTTCTCGGAAACTCTGACAAGGAAGAGGCCGATGGAGGCCACCGCCGCAGATACGCACGAGCACCACCATCACCACTCTCACGACGAGGTCGAGGTCAACCCCGCGACCTGGACCGATCCCAAGCGCTACGCATGGCTGCTGGGAATCGTCGTTCCGCTGGCGCCGTTCATGGCCTGGGGCTTGGTCGCGCTGACCGGCTTCTCCGGCTTCTGGCTGCTCGGCCCGGCGCTCATCTTCGTTGCCTTCCCGCTGCTCGACATCGCCGTCGGGGTGGACGCGACCAATCCGCCCGACAGCGTCCTCAAGTGGCTCGAGCAGGATCGCTACTACCGCTGGTGCACCTACGTCTTCATCCCGGTCCAGTACGCCGGCCTCGTCTTCGCCTGCTGGCTCTGGTCCAGCGGCGATCTCTCGACGCTCGACAGCCTCGGGCTCGCCCTCACGGTCGGCGTCGTCGGCGGGGTCGCGATCAACACCGCCCACGAGCTCGGCCACAAGCGGGCCAGCTCGGAGCGCTGGCTGAGCCGGGTGGCGCTGGCGCAGACCGGCTACGGCCATTTCTTCATCGAGCACAACCGCGGCCACCACGTCCGCGTCGCCACCCCGGAGGACCCCGCCAGCTCGCGGCTGGGGGAGAGCTTCTGGGCCTTCCTGCCGCGCACCGTCGCCGGCAGCCTGCGCTCGGCCTGGGGGATCGAGGCGGCCCGTCTCGATCGCCTCGGCAAGTCGCACTGGAGCCTGCGCAACGACGTCCTCGGCGCCTGGGCGATGACCGTCGCCCTCTTCGCCGCGCTGGCGATCGCCTTCGGCCCGGTCGTCCTGCCTTACCTGCTGATCCAGGCCGTGCTCGGCTTCTCGCTGCTGGAGGTCGTCAACTACCTAGAGCACTACGGGCTGCTGCGCCAAAAGCGGGAGGACGGCCGCTACCAGCGCTGCCTGCCGGAGCACAGCTGGAACAGCAACAACGTCGCCTCCAACGTGCTGCTCTACCACCTGCAGCGCCACAGCGACCACCACGCCAACCCGACGCGCCGCTACCAGGCCCTGCGCCACGTCGAAGAGGCCCCGCAGCTGCCCACCGGCTACGCGGGGATGATCGTCCTCGCCTGGTTCCCGCCGCTGTGGCGGCGGGTGATGGACCCGCGCCTGCTCGACCACTTCGAAGGCGACGTCACCCGGGCCAACATCCAGCCGCGCAAGCGCCGCCAGGTGCTGGCCCGCTACGGAGCGGCCTCGTGAGCCGCTGGCGCTGTCCCGGCTGCGGCTACGTCTACGACGAGCAGGTGGGGCACCCTCGGGAGGGCTTCCCCGCCGGCACGCCCTGGAGCGAGGTCCCCGACGACTGGGCCTGCCCCGATTGCGGCGTCCGCGACAAGGTCGACTTCGAGCCCGACGAAGACGCCGCGTGACCGCTTCCGCTGCGACCATGGGGGCGAGGATGGCGAGCTCGCGAATCCCATATCCGCAGGCGGCCAGGGAGCTGCTGCGCCAAACCCTTTTCGGCGCCGCGCGCGACCGGCTCGAACAGCGGGCCTGGTCGGAAATAACGATGTCCGACATCGCCGCCACGGCCGGGGTCAGCCGCCAGACCCTCTACAAGGAGTTCGGCAACCGCAACGAGTTTGGGCTGGCCTTCGTGATCCACGAGGGCGAGCGCTTCCTCGACGACGTCGAGGCGGCCGTCCTGCAGCACGTCGACGACCCCCGGGCGGCCGTCGGCGCCGCCCTCGAGCTGTTCCTGCGCACCGCCGGCGAGGACCCGCTGATCCGGATCATGCTCAGCGACGACGGCACCGGCGGCATGTTGCCCTTCGTCACCACCCAGGGGCTGCCGGTCGTCCAGTGGGCGACCGCCCGCCTCGCCACGACGATCGAGGAGGGCTGGCCGCAGGCGCCCAAGGCCGACGTCCTGCTTCTTTCCGAAGCGCTGGTCCGGCTGGCGATCAGCTACATCACCGGGCCCGGCGACACGCCCGAGGCGACCGCCACCTCGGTGGCGAGGCTGCTCGGGCCCTTCATCGACCGCGCGCTCGGCACCGCCACCACGTAGTCGGCGCTAGGCGACCTGCCGGGCGGCGGCGGAGGCGGTGAGCGGCACCGCGCCCTTGATCAGGTCGGCGGCACGCTCGGCGATCGCGATCGTCGGCGCGTTGGTGTTGCCGCGCGGGACCGTCGGCATCGCCGAGGCGTCGACGACGCGGATGCCTTCCAGGCCCTGGACCCGCAGGTCGGCGTCGAGGACAGAGCCGATCGCGCAGGTGCCGACCGGGTGGTAGATCGGGAAGGTGGTGCGGGCGACGTGGGCGCGGATCTCGTCGTCGCTCTCACCCGCCGGCGCCGTGAACCGCTCGGCGCAGTAGGGGCGCATCGCCGGCTGGGCGCAGATCTCCTCGACCAGCCGCATTGCCGCGATCATCCGCGGCATGTCCCCGGCGGCGCTGTAGAAGTTGCTGCGGACGATCGGCTTCGCGCTCGGGTCTTTGGAGCCGAGCCGCACCGAGCCGCGGCTGCCGGGGGTCAGCAGGCAGGGGGAGACCCAGACGCCGTGCGCCTCTGGGTCGGCCATGCCTTCGTCGACGATCTGGACCGGAGCGACGTGGATCTGGACGTCGGGCGCCTCGACGCCGGCTCCGACCCGCGCGAAGCCGCCCGACTCGGCCAGGTTGGAGGCGAAGGGGCCGGTCTGGGAAGCGGTGAACTCCTCGAGCGCCGCCGGCTCGAGCGCCTGCAGGAGGCTCTCCGGCTCCGGCGTCGTCCAGACGTCGTAGGCGGCGGCGTGGTCGCTGAGGTTGGCGCCGACCTCTGGCTGGTCGAGCAGGACCTCGATCTCGCGCAGGGCCAGGTGCTCGGCCGGGCCGACTCCGGAGAGCATCAGCAGCTGCGGCGAGTTGTAGGTGCCGCCGCAGAGCAGGACCTCGCGCTCGGCCCGCAGCTCCTGCGCCTGGCCCAGCTGGGTCGCCTCGACGCCGACCGCCCGGGTGCCCTCGAAGAGCAGACGGTTGACGTGCATGTAGGGCATCACGGTCAGGTTCGGCCGCTCGATCGCCGGGTGCAGGTAGGCGACGGCGGCGCTGGCGCGCATCCCGCCCCGCTGGGTCACCTGGTACATCCCGACCCCGTCCTGCTCGGCGCCGTTGAAGTCCTCGTTGCGGGCCAGCCCGGCTTCGACGCCGGCCTCGACGAAAGCGGGGGTGATGGCGTTGCCGGAGCGCTGGTCGGAGACCGGCAGCGGCCCGCCGACCCCGTGCCACTCCGAGGCGCCGCGCTCGTTGTCCTCGGCCTTGAGGAAGTAGGGGAAGAGGTCCTCCCAGGCCCAGCCGTAGATGCCCCATTCGTCGTAGTCGGCGCGGTTGCCGCGGATGTAGATCATCGCGTTGATCGACGAGGAGCCGCCCAGCACCTTGCCGCGGGGGAGGGGCAGGCGGCGGCCGTCGCAGTTGGCTTCCGGCGCCGTGCAGTAGTCCCAGTCGACCTCGGTGCGGGCCAGTTGCAGGTAGCCGAGGGGGACGTGGATGTTCTCGTTGACGTCCGGCGGCCCCGCCTCGAGCAGCAGGACGCTCACGTCGGGGTCCTCGGAAAGGCGCGCGGCAAGCACGCATCCGGCAGAGCCCGCTCCTACGATCACGTAGTCGTACATCGGGACCTCCTCCTCGGTTGGGCCGATCCCACTCGGCTCGCTCCGCCAGAGCGTACTCCGCATTCCGGGATGCGCAGAACTATTCTCGGCCGATGCCCGCCGAGGACCCGATCCGCATGCTCGAGGGCTGGATCGAGGAGGCCCGCGCCGAGGGGATCCCGCAGCCGGCCTCGGTCGCGTTCGTCACGGTCGGGGAGGGAGGGCGCCCCTCCGCCCGCACGGTCAACCTGAAGCGGATCGAGGACGACGCGCTCGTCTTCACCTCGGCGCTGTGGACGCGCAAGGCGCGCGAGGTCGAGGCCAACCCGCAGGTCGCGCTGCTCTTCCACTGGCCGGCGCTGGGCAGGCAGGCACACGTGGTCGGCGAGGCGTCCCTGGCGGAGCGCGCCCTGGCCGAGGAGCTGTTCGCCGAGCGCGACCTCGTTCACCAGCTGCAGACCGTCGTCTCCCGCCAGGGCGAGCCGATCGACGACCTCGATCAGCTCCGCGACCGCCTCGCCCACCTGGCCACGGTCCAGGAGACCGCTCCGGCCTGCCCCGAGGACTGGGGCGCCCTGCGAGTGCGCCCCGAGGCGATCGAGCTGTGGAGCGAAGCTCCCGACCGCCTGCACGAGCGCCGCCTGTTCGAGCGTTCCGCCGAGGGCTGGAAGCTCACCCTGCTGGCGCCGTAGCCGCCGCCCTCCTTCCGAGTAGCTAGCGGAGCCAAAAGGAGATGCTGAGTAATGAGCGTTCCTAATAGATTCCGCGGGCCAATGGTTCCTGCGAATGAGAAACAGTCCAGCGCCGATAACCGAGCTGTGCCCGCGATGCCTTTGCGGAAGCGCGTTGGGCGCTGGGGGATCGCTGTCGTCGCAGCGGGAATCCTGGCGATTGTCACGGCTTTTGGCACCGGGCTCGGCTCGAAGGCCGCTGACAGTCTCAGCTCATCCGACAATCCTCCTTTGTCGTACTCAGCAGAAGAGAAGGGAGGCGAATGTGGATCCGTCCTTTTCCTGCCCGAGGATCAAAGCCAGCGGGCCTTGGATGAAAAGCCGCCTTATAGCCTCTCTGAGTGGGAGGAGTTCCAGCATCAGCCGGGGTCCGCTTACGTGGGCAGGGACGTGGTTGAGGTCGCGATTCAGGGTGAGTCGGCGCGGACGGTGACCCTCACCGGCATCAGCTTCGAGGTCGAGCGCCTGAGGCCGGAACAGGGCGCGACCTTCGCCGCCCCTTGCGGTGATGGAACCTATGGGCGGGCGCTTGTAGTAGATCTGGACTCCGTGCCTCCGGACATCGTCGCATCGAGTAGAGAAGTCGGGGCGCCTGTTGCTATCGATGCGGATGGGCACTCAGTCTCGCGACCGATCAAGTTTCCGTGGACGGTTTCGCTCGTGGACTCGTTGCTGCTCTACGTCGTCGCGACTACCGACTCATGCTTTTGCACCTGGAAGGCTCAGATTCCATGGGTGAGTGGATCTGACAGAGGAGTCATAAGCATCGACAGCGACGGAAGCGGTTACCGGGTTTTTGCCGATCCTTCTTTCGACAACTACGTCACCGACGGATCCAGTTGGAACCCCTCATGAGAGGCACGCGTCAACTGACGTACGAATGAGGCGGCCCCGGGTCTCTAGTAGATCCAAAACGCGAAAGCCCCCGACTCCCGGGGGCTTTCGATGCGGCTGAATGGAGTCGAACCATCACGGGTGTTTCCACCCACAAGGCCCTCAACCTTGCGCGTCTACCAGTTCCGCCACAGCCGCTCGAGGGCGGCCGATTCTAGATGTTCGGGGCCGGGGAGAGCCGGCGGCTTGCGTGCATCCGAGCTGGGCGGTAGCCTGCGAACAGGTGTTCGAACGTGTTCGTGCCCGGCAAATGGGAGAAACTAGGGGCTGACAATGGTTGACCTTGATCTGACCAAAAGGCAGAAGGAGATCTTCGACTTCATCCGCAAGTACGCGGCGAAGACGGGCTACCCGCCGACCGTGCGGGAGATCGGCAAAGCCGTGGGACTGCACTCTTCCTCGACGGTCCATGCGCACCTCGCGAACCTGGAGAAGATCGGGTTGCTGCGGCGCGACCCGTCGAAACCGCGGGCGATCGAGCTGCTCTTCGACAAGGCGAAGCGCACGATCCGGCCCGGCAGCGGCCTGCCGCTGGTCGGCCAGGTGGCCGCCGGCGAGCCGATCCTGGCGGAGGAGAACATCGAGGAGTACATCGAGATCCCCGACGTGATCGGCGGCGAGGACGGCGACTACATCCTCCAGATCCGCGGCGAAAGCATGAAGAACGCCGGCATCCTCGAAGGCGACTACGTGATCGTTCGTCCCAGCGCCGACGCCGTCGACGGCGAAATCGTCGTCGCGCTAATCGGCGAGGACGCGACGGTGAAGCGGATCTACCGCGAGAAAGACCACATCCGCCTGCAGCCGGAGAACGACGAAATGGAGCCGATCCTCACCAAAGAGGCGAGCGTCATCGGCCGCGTCATCGGCGTCTTCCGCGCGGTCTAGTCGCGGCTCTTCGGCCAGCCTCCGGACTGGATGAGGCGCTTGTAGTGCCGCTGGCGCCGGCGGGCGTCCCACATCACCGCCGGCAAGAGGCGAATTGCCAGGCGCGGGAAGAGGTCGAAGACCCGCAGGAGGGGCCCGCGCCAGCGCGGCAGGACGAGGATCGGGCGGGGGCTGTCGGTCAGCTTGCCGACCGCCACGGCGACCTCCGCCGGCGTCAGCAGGTGGCCGGAGAACGAGCCGGCGGCGTCGGGGTCGTCGAGCTTGTCCTCGATCATCGGCGTCCAGATGCCGTCGGGGCAGACCGCGGAGACGTCGATTCCACGATGCCCGGCGCGGCGCAGGTCGAAGAGGGTGCCGAGGGTGAAGGCCATCGCCGCGTGCTTGCTCGCCGCGTAGGCGACCTCGCCGGGAGCGGCGACGATGCCGGCCAGGGAGATCACGTTGACGACGTGGCCGCGGCCGGCGGGGACCATCCGCTCCAGCGCCGCGACGGTGCCGTTCATGGTGCCGGCGGCGTTGATCGAGAGCATCGCCCCCCGAGTTCCCTCGTCCTGCTCCCAGGGGAGGCCGGTGGAGAGCACGCCGGCGTTGTTGACCCAGAGGTCCAGGCTGCCGGCGGCGGCGACCACGGTGGCCGCCAGGGCCCGGCAGGCCGCCTCGTCGCGCACGTCCAGGGCCTGCGCCGTGGCGCTCGTGCCGGCCTCCCTCGCCGTGCGCTCGGCGGCAGCCGCATCGACGTCGCTGGCCCAGACCGCAAAGCCCCGGCTCGCCAGCTCGATCGAGATCGCGCGGCCCAGCCCTCCGCCAGCTCCGGTGACGACCGCGGTTCGCATGCTCGCCACCATATCCCGCGCCCGCTTGGCCTAACGGGCGCCTGGAGCTACCATCGCCAGGCGGGCCGAGCGGACCGCGGGGGGAGAGAAAACCCCTCGAGGAAAGTCCGGACACCACAGGGCAGGGCGGTGGGTAACGCCCACCCGGGGAAACCCGCGGGAAAGTGCCACAGAAATACACAGCCGATGGCGCGGCCACACGTGAGTCGCGTACAGGCAACGGTGAAATGGTGCGGTAAGAGCGCACCGGCGTCGCGGTGACGCGGCGGCCAGGCAAACCCCGCCCGGTGCAAGGCCAAGCAGGACCGTCGACCCGGCTCGGCGAGGTCCAGGTAGGCCGCATAGATAGATGGCCGCTCGAGACAGGATCCGGCTTACAGGCCCGCTAACGGAAAGGCTCCCGAAAGGGGGCCTTTCCCATGCCCGGCGCCCGGCGCCCGATTCCTGCTCACGGGCGCTTTCCTGCAGGGCTCGCGAGATCGAGGACGCGGTCGATCCATAGCCCGTGGGGGAGAGACGGCAAACCTGTTCACATAATTCTGTCTTAGCCTTTGCTAACGTGCCGCGAACACTCGCTGAATCTCCGCCTACATACCGCGGAGAGCGGGGGACCCAATTGGTGGGGGCGAATCGCCGGCATCAGCCGCGTAGCGCAGCTCTTTCAGCGCGAGCCCGACAGCTAACCCCGTAAGCGCTTGGAAAGAGACATGCAGCCAAGTGGAGACCGCCTTGCGCGGAAAATCAATTCGCGACGTGCGTCCCGATTCGAGCGGCCTTCTGTTCGGCGTTTGGGTTGGGCTACCTCGCTCGTCGCCCTGGCCATCCTCGCCTTCGGCGTCGGCTCGGCCCAGGCGTCCTCCGGTGGCGCCTCCCCGATCGCCAGCGTCCCGACCGGCTCCCCGGAAGAACAGGATCTCGTCTTCAGTCCCTTCCGCAGCGCCGGCGCCAGCTGGTACGGGCCTGGCCTCTACGGCCATAAAACGGCCTGTGGACAGATTCTGCGGGCAACCACGATCGGCGTCGCCCATCGCAACCTGCCCTGCGGGACCATGGTCAAGTTCGTCTACGAAGGCCACGCCCTCCTCGCCCCGGTGATCGATCGCGGTCCCTTCGTCAAAGGCCGAGCCTGGGACCTGACCGCCGCCGCCAGTGAAGCGCTCGAATTCGAAGGCGTCGGCATGCTGCGCTACGCCGTCGCCGTCAGTTTCGCCCGCAGCGCTGCCAGCCGCTGAGTCCCGGCGCCCGCCTCCTCCGCCTGGGTGGCTAATCTTCCCCTGCTCAGGCCCCATTTTTCTACGAGAGGAGCACGGGTATGTCGAGGTCTTCGCACGGAGCATTTGCCGCGAGCGCACCGCGGAGAGGCCGCCGGCTGATGCTGGCGCTGGCGATCGGCTCCCTCGCGACCTTGACCGCCGTCCTCGCCGCCCCCAGCCTCGCCAAGGTCCCCAGCACCCAGGTGGTGCTCGGCCAGACCTCGACCGTGCCCGACCCATCCTGCCCCGGCCTGCCCTGCCAGGCGGTCGGCAGCGTCACCGGCTTCCAGGTCAGCAACGGCCAGACCCGCTCGCCCTTCATCGTCCCCCACAACGGCACGATCAAGGCCTGGACCCTGACCCTGGCCCAGCCGACCAACAAGCAGCGCTCCTTCTTCAACGGCTTCTTCGGCACCCCGCCGGAGGCCCGCCTGGCGATCCTGCGCCGCGTCCCCGGCACCAACCCGCCGCGCTACAACCTGCGCAGCCAGGGCTCGATCAAGGTCCTCACCCCGTACTTCGGGCAGACGGTCAAATTCGGCTCCTCCCTGGAAGTCGAAAAGGGCGACATCGTCGGCATCACCGTGCCCACCTGGGCCCCGGCCTTCGCCCAGGAACTGGACGCCAAAGAGGTCTGGCGCGCCAGCCGCGCCCCCGGAACCTGCACCAACTCCACCGACATCCGCCAGGGCGAACCCCTTCAAAAGACCGGCACCCGCGCCACCTTCGGCTGCCGCTACTCGACGGCCCGCCTGCTTTACACCGCGACCCTCGTCGAGGGTCCGTAGCTCCTAGCGCTCTGCGAGCGCCACGGAGGGGGAGTCCTGCGGGCGGGGCAAACTGGCTCCGTTCTCGGACTCCCCCTCCGCGTCGCCCACGGAACCCTCTGCTTCCATCGGGAAGAGGCGACCCCTCTCACGCCTTACGCGGCGGAGGGGAGAACCCGCGGGGTTGCCTGATCTTTAGGCAGCGCCGCTGCGCTGGCGATCAGACTCTGGAACTCGTTGAGGGCGAGGTGCCCCACCGCCTCGAGGATCTCCTCGTCGGTCCAGCCCAGCTCCCGTGCCTCCTCGTGGAGGTGGAGCGGGGGAGGCCCGTCGGCATCGAGCGCCTCCTTGAGGAAGGCGAGCAGGCCGGCCTCCTTTGGATCGGCCGAGTTGAAGCTGCGGGCCCGGGAGACCTCGTCGAGGCCGAGCCCGGCCCGTCGCGCCGACTTGGCGTGCTGGGCGATGCTGTAGTTGTCCTCGCGGTGCTCGGCGACCGCCAGGGCGATCCGCTCACGGGTCGCCTGGGGCAGGACGCCGCCGCGCAGCTCCGAGCGCATCCGCGTGTAGGCCCGCAGGACCGCGGGGGAACCGGCGAGCACACCGACGAACTTGGTGACCGCACCACCGGCCGCCTGGATGGTCTTGATCAGCGGAGCGCTCTCATCGGGAGCGGTCAGCTCATCGTGGATCTGGAATCTGGAAACATCAGTTTTGACCGTCACGGGCTTCTCATCTCTGGCTCTGCTGAGGGCGAATTTCGCTTTACAGAGCCTTTACGGGGCCTTTACTTTACTTTGAGCCTCTTACTTACCAGGAGTAAGTTATAGCTGTTTTCGGCCGCCTTCGCAAGCGACTGCGACCGCGCTTCCTTTACCCGCTATACGCCGTTGTGCACCTCAGCGGTTCATTCGCCTATCGTTGCCCCCTTCTCGCGGACAAGCCAAGGAGACCGGAATGGCAGAGCAACCCCGCAGTGCCGCTGACGTCGCCGAGATCGTCAAGCAGAACGACGTGCGCTTCGTCCGCCTCTGGTTCACCGACGTGCTCGGCCAGCTGAAGAGCTTCTCGATCAACGCCGCCGAGCTCGAGGACGCCTTCGACGGCGGCATGGGCTTCGACGGCTCCTCGATCACCGGCTTCAACCCGATCGAGGAGTCGGACATGATCGCGATGCCGGATCCCTCGACCTTCGCGCTGATCCCCTGGCGCCCCGAGGACGAGAACGCCGTCGCCCGCATGTTCTGCGACATCCGCGTGCCCGGCGGCGGCCCCTACGAGGGCGACCCGCGCTGGATCCTGCAGCGGGCGATGAAACGGGCCGAGGAGATGGGCTTCGACGCCTACAACATCGGCCCCGAGCTGGAGTTCTTCTACTTCCGCTCCGCCAAGCCGGAGGGCGGCGTTCCCGAGGTCCTCGACGAGGGCGGCTACTTCGACCTGACCACGCTCGACGCCGGCTCCGACGTGCGCCGCGACACCGTGCTGGCACTGGAGAAGATGGGTATCCACGTCGAGTACACCCACCACGAGGTCGGCCCCTCCCAGCACGAGGTCGACATGCGTTACAAGAACGCGCTGGAGATGGCCGACGACTGCATGACGTACCGGATCGTCGTCAAGGAGTACGCGATGAAATACGGCTGGCACGCGAGCTTCATGCCGAAGCCGCTGTTCGGCGAGAACGGCTCCGGGATGCACGTCCACCAGTCGCTGGCCAAGGACGGCAAGAACGCCTTCTACGACGCCGACGATCCCTACTTCCTCTCGGCGACGGCGAAGTCGTTCATCGCCGGCCAGCTCAAGCACGCGCGGGAGATCTCGCCGCTCTTCGCCCAGTGGGTCAACTCCTACAAGCGCCTCGTCCCCGGCTATGAGGCGCCGGTCTACCTGGCCTGGTCGCGGCGCAACCGCTCGGCGCTGATCCGGGTGCCGCTCTACCACCCCGGCAAGGAGGGTGCGACCCGGGCCGAGCTGCGCTGCCCCGACCCCGCCGCCAACCCCTACCTCTGCTTCGCCGGCATGCTGCAGGCGGGCCTGGAAGGGATCGAGAAGGGCTACGAGCTGCCCGAGCCGATGGAGCAGAACCTCTACCACCTCTCCCAGGAGGAGCTCGCCCACCAGGGCATCGAGCAGCTGCCGGCGACGCTGGGCGAGGCGATCGAGGTCGCCGCCGACTCGGAGCTGGTGCTGCGGACCCTGGGTGAGCACACCTTCCGCCGCTTCGTCGAGATCAAGCGGCAGGAATGGGACGACTACCGGGTCCAGGTCACCCCCTTCGAGATCGAAAACTTCCTGCCGATCCTCTGAGAGGGCCGGGCGATGGCGACGCTCCACGTCCTGCGGGTCTTCACCGCCGCCGACGGTGGCTATGGCAACCCGCTGGGGGTCTTTCTCGACGGCGTCGAGATTCCGGAGAGTCGCCGCCAGGCGGTCGCCCACCAGCTGGGCTTCTCGGAGACCGTCTTCGTCGACGACCTCGGGACGGCCGCCTGTCGCATCTTCACGCCGGGGCTGGAGCTGCCCTTTGCCGGGCACCCGATGGTCGGCACGGCCTGGCTGTTGGCGCGGCAGGGGCATCCGCCCACGGCTCTGCGGCCACCCGCCGGTGAGATCGAGGTGCGCCGCGAGGGCGACCTGACCTACGTCGCCGCCAGGGCCGAGTGGTCGCCGCCGTGGAAGCTGATCCAGCTGGGGCAGGCGGCGGCGGTCGACGGTCTGCGTGACCCGGCGCCGGAGGACGGTTTGTTGCCCTTTTACTGGGCCTGGCAGGACGAGGCGGCGGGCGAGGTTCGCGCCCGCTGCTTCTCCCTCGAGGACGGGATCGGCGAGGACGAGGCCACCGGCTCCGCCGCGATCATGATCTGCGCCGAGCTCGACCGGGAGCTGACGATCCACCAGGGCGAGGGGTCGCTGCTGCTCGCCCGCCCGCTTGGCGAAGGCCGCGCCGAGGTCGGCGGGCGGGTCGTCCTCGACGAGGTGCGCGACTTCGCCGTTTCCTAAGTTTGGTCCCGATGGGGACCCGCGGTCAGTCCGCGGTCAGCGAAGGGGTGGGTGCCTCGTCCACGGGCCGGCGAGGGCGCGAGAGCGCCGACGGCCACCAGAACTTGTCGCCGATGCTGAGGGCGATCGCGGGCACGAGCAGCGTGCGGACCAGGAAGGTGTCGAGGAGGACGCCGAAGGCGACCACGAAGCCGAGCTCGGTAAGGAAGGTGAGGGGGAGGACCGCGAGCACCGAGAAGGTGCCGGCGAGGACGATCCCGGCGCTGGTGATGACGGCGCCGGTGACCGCGAGGGCGCGCAGGATGCCCTGTTCGGAGCCGTGCTTGATGGTCTCCTCACGGGCCCGGGCGATCAGGAAGATGTTGTAGTCGACCCCGAGCGCGACCAGGAAGACGAAGGCGAACAGCGGCAGCGATGGGTCGGAGCCGGGGAAGCCGAAGACGACGTGAAAGAAGAAGTAGCCGACGCCAAGCGCGGCCAGGTAGCTGAGGATTACCGTGCCGATCAGGATCAGCGGCGCCATCACCGCGCGCAGCAACACCATCAGGATCAGGAAGACGACGAGGAGGATGATCGGCGGGATCACCGTCGAGTCCCAACCGGCGGCGTCGCGGACGTCGAATTCGACCGCGGTCGGCCCGCCGACGAGGGCGTCGGGCGCGGCGCCATGGGCCGCGTCGCGGATCGGTTCGACGAGGTCGAAGGCCTGGGTCGAGTAGGGGTTTGGTTCCAGGGTCGCCTGGATCAGGGTCCCCGGCGGGCCTTCGGCGACCGGGCCGGAGACCGCCTCGACGCCGCTGACGCCTTCGACCGAGCTCTTCACCGCGTCCACCTGGTCGGGGCTGGGGACGACGACGTCGGTCAGCGCCGTCGCGCCCGACGGGAAGCTCTTGTCGAGCAGGTGCTGGCCTTCCGTCGAGTCGACTTCGGTCCGGTAGCTGTCTTCACTGGTCAGATCGGTCGAGAAGAAGGCGAAGCCGCCGCAGAAGATCAGCAGGACGACGATCGATCCGCCCATGACGCGGCGGGGCGAGACCGCGACCCGGTCGCCGACCCGTTTCCAGAGGCCGTGGGTCGCGTCGGCGGTGGTCTCGCGCTGGTGGCGGCGCACCTCGTAGGGGGTGAAGATCGCCCGGTCGAGCGGCCCGACGATCAGCGAGGGGATCCGCCTGCCGCTGATCCGGCGCACGATCCAGTTGAGCAGCACCAAGGGGAACAGGATCAGGACGACCAGGCAGGCCAGCACGACCTGGACCAGGGCGCCGAATCCAGAGCCGTCGACGATGCGCCGGCGGGCCCCCTCGGAAACTTGGCCGGCGCTGGGCGCGGTCTCCGGCGTGTGCGGGACGAAGGGCCAGAAGGCGCGGCGGCCGAAGATCGTCAGCAGCGCCGGCAGCAGGGTCAGCATCGAGAGCGCCGCGCAGGCGATGCCGATCGCGGCGATCGGCCCCAGCCCCGAGGTGCCGTTGACCTTGGCGATCATCAGGCAGAGCAGCGCCGCGATCACCGTCAATGCCGAGGCGAAGATCGCCGGCCCCGCCGAGGCCAGCGCCGTCTTCATCGCCACGTGGCGATCGGCGGTGTGGTGAAGCTCCTCCCGGTAGCGGGAGACGAGCAGCAGGGCGTAGTCGGTTCCGGCGCCGAGCACCAGCACCGACATGATCGAGCTCGACTGGCCGTTGATCGTCACCCCCAGCTCGGAGACGCCGTAGCCGATCGAGCGCGAGAGCGTCTCCGCGAAGAGCACCGCCGCGAGCGGGATGAAGAAGAACATCGGCGAGCGGTAGATGACGATCAGCAGGAAGATCACCAGGCTGACCGCGGCCAGCAGCAGGGTGCCGTTGATGCCTTCGAAGACTTCGATCGCGTCGGCCGAGAAGCCGGCGCCACCGGTGATCTTGACCTCGAGGCCGCCGCCGGGATCGGAGATTTCGTCGCGCCAGAACTGGACGGGATCGAGGATCCGGTCGCCCTCGCCGTTGCCCTTGATGTAGGCGGTGAGGATCGCCGCCTTGCCGTCCTTGGAGCAGATCGGGCCCACGAAGGGGGCGTAGCCGGCGGGCTGGCCGGGGATCGTGCTGGTCGGGGTCCCGCAGCCGGGAGGCAGGCCTTTGGCCGCTTCCGAGGTCGCCTGGGTGTCCTGGTGCTTGCCGCCGGCGGCCGCGGTGGCGCCGTCGGGCACGACCCCGGGGAAGCGCTTCGCGGTCATCTTTTCGACGTCTGCGACGATCGTGCTCTGGTCCGCCGGGGTGAGGCCGGACTCGCGCCGGTAGACGATCACGGCGGGGGCGATTTCGCCGTTCTGCAGCGACTCGGTGGCGCTGAGCGCGGCGGTCGATTCGGCATCCCCCGGCAGGTAGGAGGTCGCCTCGTTGCTTTCGGCGTCTTCGAACTTGCCGGGCAGATTGGCGGGACCGGCGGCGATGAAGATCGCCACGAACCAGAGGGCGAAGACGATCCACTTGGCCCGGCGACCGGCTGGGAAGGTGAAGAAGGACCCAGACACTGGGGCGCATGGTTGCAGACGGGGCGGCGCGCGGGTGGCACCGGGGGAGACGCCTGCGGGCGAGGTTTACGTTCTCGGCATCTCCCCCGGTGCCACCCGCGCAAGGAGCGTCTACAGCAGGGCGGCCAGGTCTGTCGGGATGGTGACGGGCTGTTGGCAGCTGAAGTGTTCGCAGACATAGGCGGTGGGGCGGCCGTCGACGAGGGGGCGTTGGCTGAGGAGGGATGGTCGGTCGCTGCCCTCGGGGCCGCCGGCGAGGACCAGGTGGGGGCGGAGCTCGGCCCGCACGACCACGGCCAGCTCGTCCAGGTCGTCGCCGAGCAGCGCCACCTCCTTGGTGGGCGCGAGCTGGAAGTCGAGGGCCCTGAGCAGGTGGGCGAAGGACTCGGGGTGCTGGCTGGCCGTTTTCGCGAAGAGGGCGAAGACGCCTTCGGCCTGGCGCGCGTACTCGCGCTCACCGGTCAGCGCCGCCAGGCGCAGCAGGCCGAGGGCCGCGGAGCTGTTGCCGGAGGGAATCGGGTGGTCGCCGATCTCCTTGCGGCGGGCGATCAGCTCCTCGTGATCGCTGGCGGTGGAGAAGAAGCCGCCGCGCTCGGGGTCGCCGAAGCGGGCGAGGATCTCGTCGGCGAGCGAGCGGGCGCGTTCGAACCAGCGCGGCTCGAAGGTCGACTCGTAGAGCGTCAGCAGCGCCTCGAGCAGGAAGGCGTGGTCCTCGAGGTAGGCGTTGAGGCGGGCGTCGCCATCCTTGTAGGTACGCAGCAGGCGGCCCTTCTCATCGCTGAGCGTGTCGAGGACGAAGTCGGCGCACTGGCGGGCGGCGTCGAGGTAATCCTCACGGCCAAACACGGCGCCGGCCTCGGCCAGGGCGGCGATCGCCAGCGCGTTCCAGGCGGCGAGGCGCTTGTCGTCGAGCCCCGGCCAGACCCGCTTGGCGCGGGCCTCGTAGAGGGCTTGACGAGCCGCGGCGAGGCCCTCGGGCTCGGTTGCCTCGACGCCGCCGGCGAGGTGGAGGATGTTGGCGCCGTCGAAGTTGCCGCGCTCGCTGACGCCGTAGAACTCGATCACGGCCGCGGCTCCCTCACCCAGCACCTCGCGGATCTGCTCCGGCGTCCAGACGTAGAAGCGACCCTCCTCGCCCTCGGAGTCGGCGTCGAGGGCCGAGAAGAAGCCGCCCTCGGGGCCGCGCATCTCGCGCAGCATCCAGTCCAGCGTCTCTTCGCAGACGCGCCGGTAGCGCTCGTGGCCGAGTGCCTGCCAGCCGTGCAGGTAGGCGCGGGCCAGCAGGGCGTTGTCGTAGAGCATCTTCTCGAAGTGGGGGACGAGCCAGTGGGCGTCGACCGAGTAGCGGGCGAAGCCGCCGCCGAGCTGGTCGTAGATGCCGCCGGCCGCCATCGCGTCGAGGCTGCGTTCGACGATCTCGCGCTCGCCGCGGGCCGCCAGCAGCTCCAGAGCCGAGGCCGGCGGGAACTTGGGGGCGGTTCCGAAGCCGCCGTTCTCGGGGTCGGCGCTGAGTCGCAGCTTCGCGATCGCCTCCTCCAGCTGCGCCGCCTCGGGCGGCTCGGGGCTTGGCTCGACCAGGCCGACCGCGCCGAGGCGCTCGCGGGTGGCGCCGGCGCGCTCGCGGATCTCCTCGCGTTTGCGCTCGAAGGCGTCCACCACGGCTTCCATGACCATCCGAAAGCTCGGCCTGCCGCGGCTCTCGTCCGGTGGGAAGTAGGTGCCGCCGTAGAAGGGCACGCCCTCGGGATCGAGGAAGACCGTCATCGGCCAGCCGCCGTGGCCGGTCATCGACTGCACCGCCTCCATGTAGATCGCGTCGACGTCGGGCCGCTCCTCGCGGTCGACCTTGATCGGGACGAAGTGCTCGTTCATGTAGGCGGCGGTCGCCGCGTCCTCGAAGGACTCGCGCTCCATCACGTGGCACCAGTGGCAGGCCGAGTAGCCGACCGAGAGCAGGATCGGCCGGTCCTCCTCGCGGGCGCGTTCCAGCGCCTCCGCTCCCCACGGATACCAGTCGACCGGGTTCTCGCGGTGCTGGAGAAGGTAGGGGCTGGTCTCCTGAGCGAGCCGATTCGACATCGACCCCAGCCTACTCAGGGCCGCCCGCGGGTCATTATTCGGGCGGCTGCGTCGCCGAAATTCAAGTCCTCTGGTGGAAACGCGCGGGTATCTCAAAATGCCGGTGCCGGGAGCAATACCTTTCATGGGTGGAGAACGCCGACCTCGCGCAGAAGCTCGACCCGACGCTTGCGGAAGTCCTCGTCAAGCTCGGTCGTGAAGACCGTGAGGTCGTCGAGGGGGCGCTGGCGAAGGCCGAGAAGACCGAGGCGCAGCTGCGCTACCTCGCCGACCACGACTCGCTCACCGGGCTCCTCAACCGGCGCTGCTTCCGCGCCAAGCTCGATCGCTACGTCTCCTTCAGCGCCCGCTACGGCGGTCAGGGTGCGGTGATGATCATCGACATCGACGGCCTCAAGGGAGTCAACGACGGGTTCGGCCACCAGGCCGGCGACAACCTGATCCGCTGCGTCGCCACAGCTCTGCGTGAGCGGGTGCGGGACACCGACATCGTCGCCCGGCTCTCCGGTGACGAGTTTGCGGTGCTGATCCCGCAGACCGACACCGAGGGCGCCCTCCAGCTCGGCGAGGATCTGCGCGCCGAGGTCGCCGAGGGGTTCTCGGTCGCGGAGGCGGGGGAGGCGACGGTCAGCGTCGGGATCGCGATGTTCGGCGGCAAGCGCGAGGTCGGCTCCGAGGCCGTGCTGGCGGCCGCCGACCAGGCGATGTACCGGGCCAAGGAGGAGGGGCGCAACCAGATCGCGCTCTTCCGTCGGCCCGAGGAGGGCGAGCGTCGCACCCGCCGCGCCCAGACCACGAGCGCGAGGATTCGCGACGCGCTCACCGACGATCGCCTCAGCCTCGCCACCCAGCCAATCCGCAGCCTCGCCTCGGGCGGCATCGAGCGCTACGAGCTGCTGCTGCGGATGACCGGCGACAGCGGCGAGCTGCTCCCGGCCGCCTCCTTCATCGAGGTTGCCGAGCGCTCGGGGATGGTCCAGGAGCTCGACCGCTGGGTGGTGGCCCGGGCCCTGGAGCTGTTGGCCGAGCGCGAGCAAGCCGGCGAGCCGGTCTCCCTCCACGTCAACCTCTCCGGCGCCTCGCTTACTGACATCTCGGTGCTGGAGTTCATCGAACGCCGCCTCGACGAAGGCGACGCCGACCCCCGGCGCTGCACCTTCGAGATCACCAAGACCGCCCGTGTCGAGGATTACGAGACGGCGGCCGGCTTCGCCGAGCGCTTGACCGAGTTCGGCTGCGAGGTCGCGATCGACGACTACGGTGCCGGCTTCAGTCCCTTCCACTACCTGAAGACGATCCCCTTCGACGTGATCAAGATCGACGGCTCCTTCATCCGCGACATGCCGCGCAGCGACGCCGACCAGCTGACCGTCAAGGCGATCGTCCAGATCGCCCGCGGCCTCGGCAAGCGGACGATCGCCGAGTTCGTCCAGGACGACGAGACGACGCAGCTGCTGCGCGAGTACGGCGTCGACATGGCCCAGGGCTATCACCTCGGGCGCCCGGTCGATTCGGCCAAGGGGTTGCTGCCCGAGGCGGCGTAGCGCCTCCCGGCTAGCGGGCGGCGCGGCGGCTGCGGAGCGCCTCGGCGAGGCGCGTCTTCAGGTTCAGCGCCGCCGTCATCGCCTTTTCCGCTGCCGAGCCGGCCGGTGGCAGGGCGCCGAGCTGGCGGGCCATCTCGGCGCCGTTCATGTAGGCGTCGTTGCGGTGGATGCGGCCCTCGCGGATCGTCAGCACGTCGCAGCCCTGGACGTCGACCCTGGCGCCATTGGGGAGCAGGCCTTCGAAGCTGCCCTCGCCGTCGAAGTGGCCGGTGGCGCTCCAGCGCACCGCTGCTTTGTCGCCCGTCGCCATCACGTCGAGGATCTCCATCTTGAAGTCCGGGAAGGCGCGGAAGAGGCCGCCGAACCAGGCGCGGTAGCTGTCGGGGACGCGCAGCTCGACCAAGCCGTGGATCTCGCCGGTCCCGCCTGGCTCATAGAAGGCGGTCATCGCGTCGAGGTCGCGGCGGCCGACCGCTTCGAAGTAGCCGCGGGCGACGCTGGCGGCATCGGTCGTCTCGCTGTTGATGGCCACGGGTGGAGGTTACCCTTCGCGCAACTGGGCGCGCTTGATCTTGCCGCTGCTCGTCTTCGGCAGCTCGGCGACGAACTCGACGATGCGGGGGAACTTGTAGGGCGCGGTCTGCTGCTTGCAGTGCTCCTGCAGCTCGCGGGCCAGTTGCTCGCTCGGCTCGCGATCGCGGGGAACGACGATCGCGCGAACGACCGAGCCGCGCTCGGGGTCGGCGGCGGCGACGGCGGCGGCCTCGGCCACGGCTGGGTGGGACTGCAGCGCCGACTCCACCTCGAAGGGGCCGATCCGGTAGCCGGAGGAGAGGATGATGTCGTCGTCGCGGCCCTCGAAGAAGAGGTAGCCGTCCTCGTCGGCGCGGACCAGGTCGCCGGTCGCCCACCACTCGCCCCCGAAGCGCTCGCCGTCGAGGTAGCGGCTGAAGAAGGTGGGGGAGGAGGCGGCGCGCAGCTGGAGTTCGCCCGCCGCGCCATCTTCGGCGCCGGCGATGCGGGTCTCGATCCCCGGCAGCGGCCTGCCCATCGATCCCTGACGGACCGGCTCGCCGGCGAGGTTGCCGGTCACCTGGCCGGTCTCGGTCTGGCCGTAGCCGTCGGCCGGCTCGAGGCCGGTTGCGGCCCGGAAGGCGGCGATCGTCTCCGGATCCAGCGGCTCTCCGGCGGAGACCATCCGCCGCAGGGCGGGCAGCGGGCGCAGGGTGGCGCGCTTGGCCAGCATCCGGTACTCGGTCGGCGCCTGGCAGAGCACGTTGACGCCGAGCGCCTCCGCGAAGTCGAGCCGCTCGGCGGGGTCGAAGCGGCCGTCGTGGATGACCGCGGCGGCACCGGTCAGCCAGGGGGCGAGGAAGACGTTGCGGGCCGACTTCGACCAGCCCGTCGCCGTCGTGCACCAGGCGAGGTCGCCCTGGCGCGAGCCGAACCAGTGCTCGGCCTGGGTCAGCTGGCCGAACAGGTAGCGGTAGGCGTGGACGACGCCGCGCGGCTCGCCGGTCGTGCCCGAGGTGAAGACGATCAGGGCCGGGTCCTCAGGGTTCATCGGCTCGATCGAGGCGGGGGTCTCCTGGGGCAGATCCTCGTCGAGGACGGCGGCGATCTCCGCCATCGTCATCGTCGCCACCCCGTCCGGCAGCTCGCCCAGCAGCTCCTCCTCGCCGACGCAGAGCTTGGGATTCGCGGCGGCGACCCGCGGCTCGAGGTCCTGGCGACGCAGCTGCGTGTTGCAAGGGAGCGCCACCGCCCCCATCCGCCAGCAGGCCAGCAGCGTCAGCACCCACTCGATCCGGTTGCCGACCAGCGTCATCACCACATCCCCCCGCTTCACCCCCCGCGCGACGAAGGCCCCCGACAGTCCCGCCGAACAAGCGATCAGTTCCCCGAAATGCCAATCCCGCCGATTAGCCTCCCCATCCACAGCGACGATCCCCAGCCGTGAGGCCGGGGATCGCTCCATCAGATCCGAAATCAGGTTCACGGTGCGGGAGTCTGCCCTACCGCAGTTCGCTCGAGCTCTTCCCCAGCAGCTGCCGAGCCACGATCAGCAGCTGGATCTGCTGCGTCCCCTCGAAGAGGTCGAGGATCTTCGCATCGCGAGCCCACTTCTCGAGCAGCTCGTTCTCGGTGTAGCCGACGACGCCGCAGAGCTCGACGCAGCCGAGGGTGATATCGACGCAGGCGCGTCCCGCCTTCGCCTTGGCCATCGAGGCCTGCAGCGAGTTGGGCTTGCTGTTGTCGGCCATCCAGGCTGCCTGCAGGGTCAAGAGCCAGGCGGCCTCGTAATCGGCCTCCATCTCCAGGAAGCGCGCCGCGGCGGCGTGCTGGGAGAGGGCGGGGGCCGAGTAGTCGACCTCGACCCCGGCTTTCTTCAGCTGCTTGCGGGTCTCTTCCAGCGCCGCCCGGGCGACGCCGACCGCCATCGCCGCGACCAGCGGCCGGGTGTTGTCGAACGTTTCCATCACCCCGGCGAAGCCCTTCTCCTTGACGTCCGGGTCGCCGAGCAAGGCTTCCACCGGCACCCGACAATCTTGGAGGGTGAAGTTGGCCGTGTCGGAGGCGCGGATCCCGAGCTTGTGCTCGAGCCGGTCCAGCTTCAGGCCGGGGTTGTCGCGCTCGACGATGAACGACTTGATCGCCGCTCGGCCCTTGGAGCGGTCGAGCGTCGCCCAGACCACGATCAGGTCGGCGCGGTCGCCCGAGGTGACGAAGATCTTCTCGCCGTTGAGGACGTACTCGTCGCCATCCAGCTCCGCGGTGGTGCGGATCGCGGCCGAGTCCGAGCCCGCTTCCGGCTCGGTGATCGCCATCGCCGCCCACTTGCCGCCGTACTGCTCGAGCTGCTGCTCGGTCGCCACCGAGGCGATCGCCGAGTTGCCGAGCCCCTGGCGCGGCATCGAGAGCAGCAGGCCGACGTCGCCCCAGCAGAGCTCGATGATGCCGAGCACGGTCGAGAGGTTGGAGCCGTTGCGGTTCTCGCCGTCGTCGCTCTTCTCGCGGCGCACGCCGGCGGCCCCGGCGCCGCCCATATCGGAGCCCTCGTTCATGCCGTCGATCAGCGACGCCAGCATGTCGAGCTCTTTCGGGTAGGAGTGCTCGGCCTCGTCGTACTTGCGCGAGATCGGCCGGAAGACCTCGGTCGCGACCTGGTTGCCCTGGCTGACCAGCGGCTTGAACTTCTTGGGTATCTCGAGATTGATCATGGTTCTCCTTCGCTCTAGACGAGCAGGGCGCCCTCCATCACGCCCGCTGCTCGCAGGTCTCGGTACCAGCGCTCGACCGGGTGCTCCTTGACGAAGCCGTGGCCGCCGAGCAGCTGCACTCCCTGGGAGCCGATCTGCATGCCCTTGCCGGCGCAGAGCCGGCGGGCGATCGCCGCCTCGCGGGCGAATTTCTCGCCGCGGTCGGCGCGGCTGGCCGCCCGGTAGGTGGCGAGCCGCATCGCTTCGCTCTCGATGCCGATGTCGGAGACCGCGAAGGCGACGCCCTGGCGGTTGGAGATCGGTTCGCCGAAGGCCTGGCGATCGTTGACGTAGGGGACCACGTAGTCGAGCACCGCCTGGGCCGCGCCGGTCGCGAGCGCGCACCAGGCGATTCGCGAGCGGTTGATGCAGTCGGTGTAGTCCTTGGCCTTGCCCTCGCCGAGCAGGGCGCCGGCCGGCACCTTCACGTTCTCGATCAGCAGGCGGCCGGTGGCGGCGGGCCGCAGGCCCATCGCCGGCTCGGCTTCGACCGAGAGGCCTTTGGCGCCGGACTCGACCACGAACAGGGTCGGGCCGCCAAGCTCGTCGGCCTGGGCCGCGATCACGAACAGCTCGCAGTCCTTGGCCCGGGCCAGCAGCGACTTGGCGCCCTGGAGGACCCACTCGTCGCCTTTGCGCTTGGCGGTGGTCTGCAACTGCAGCGGGTCGAACAGTGGCCGCGGCTCGAGGATCGCCAGGGCGGCGGCGGGGACGTCCTCGCCGGTGAAGGCGGGCAGGTATGTGGCCTCCTGCTCGGCGCTGCCCCAGAGCCCGATCGCGGTGGCGACGGCGCCGGGGGCGAGCGCCGCGTAGGCGATGCCCATGTCGCCGTGGGCGAGCGCCTCGCCGATCAGGACGCTGGTGACGGCGGACTGCTCGTGCATGACGCCGCCGAGCTCCTCGGGGACGCCGAGCATGTTGACGCCGAGCTCGGTGGCTTCCGCCAACAGCTCCTTGGGCGTCTCACAGGCGTCGTCCGCGTCGTGGGCGGCGGGGCGGACCTTGGCCTCGGCGAAGGCACGGCCGCCCTCCTGGAACATCTGCTGCTCGTCGTCGGGGCCGAGGTCGAAGAGGCCTTTGGATTTGCTCTTCTTCTGGCGCGCCGGTTTGCCGAGCTGCTGCGCCGCCTTGAAGGTGCGGCCGGCCGCGGTCGCCGAGCGGAAGCCGTTCTTGGTCCCCTGGAAGAGCGCCCGCTCGACCTGCTTGCGGATGCGGATCCGGTCGAGCAGATCGGAGCCGGCGAGGCGGTTGAGCTGGCGCAGGCCGAAGCCCATACCGCGCTCGGCGACGCTGGCGTTCCTCTCGGTGTCGGTGCTGACGGTCACTTGGACTTCCTCCCGGTTTTGGCTTTGGGCTTGGGCTCGAGCGGCGCGACACGGCCGTCGAGATGAGGGATCTGGCGCTTGGCGTCGCGCACCGCGAAGGCGATCTCATCGCCCTGCGCGGCGCTGGCGAACTCGACGTGCGCCGGCAGCAGGATCGGCTTGCGGAAGCGCACGTCCGCGGCGAAAGCGTCGGGGAGGCGGCTCTCCAGGGCGGCCAGGCAGCGGGCCTTGGTCCACATCCCGTGGGCGATCGCGCCGGGGAAGCCGAGCGGCTTCGCGGTCAGCGAATGCATGTGGATCGGGTTGCGGTCGCCGGAGACGGCGGCGTAGCTGCGTCCGAGGTCGCCGCCGAGCCTCCACTCGGCGCTGGCCGGGGTGTCGACCGGCAGGGCGGCGAAATCGCCAGCGGCGGCACTCGAACGCCCTCCTTTTCGCGTGGCGGAGGAAGCCGCGTCCGAGCCGTCGCCCTTGCCGCGGCGCAGCATCGTGCTGGTGCTCTCCCAGACCTTCTCGCGCCCGACCGTCACCTCGGTCAGCAGCCCGAAGGTCTGGCCCTTCGGGTGCGGCGCCAGCTTGGTCGGGCGGACGCGGATCGTCAGCTTCTCGCCGCTGCCGATCCGGCGGTGCTGCTCGATTCGGTTCTCGACGTGGACCAGGCCGACCGCGCCGAACGGGAAGCCGCCGTCGGCCATCACCGCCATGTGCAGGGGGAAGGCGAGCACGTGCGGGTAGGTGGGAGGGAGGTGGTCGCGCAGGGTGAAGCCGCAGACCTTGGCGTAGGCGGCGACCGCGGCCGGGTCGGCGACGACGCCCTCCAGCTTCAGGTCGAGGTCGGGGATCTCACCGCCGCCGCCGGGCACGAACGGCAGCAGCGAGGCGCCCGGGAGCATCGGCAACGCGGCGCGGGCGTAGAGCGGCAGGATGCTGGGGGAGCTGTCGAGGGTTCGGCTCGCCATCTCAGGCCCCCAGCAGGCTCTGGCCGCAGACGCGGACGGTGTTGCCGTTGACCCCGGTCGAGGCAGGGCTGGCGAACCAGGCGATCGTCTCCGCCACGTCGACCGGCAGGCCGCCCTGGGAGAGGCTGGAGAGCCGGCGACCGGCTTCCCGCGGGCCGATCGGCATCGCCCCGGTCATCTTCGTCTCGATGAAGCCGGGGGCGACGGCGTTGATCGTCGCCTTGCGCTTGGCCAGCTCGGGGGCGAGCGATTCGACCATCCCGATCACGCCGGCCTTGGAGGCGGCGTAGTTGGTCTGGCCGGAGTTGCCGGCGATCCCCGACATCGAGGAGACGCAGACGATCCGCCCGTTCGGGTTGAGCCGTTTGCCGTCGAGCAGGGCGTCGTTGATGCGCTCCTCGCTGGAGAGGTTGATCTCCAGCAGCTGCGCCCAGCGCTCTTCCGGCATCTTCGCGATCGTGCGGTCCTTGGTGACGCCGGCGTTGTGGACGACGACGTCGACGCCGCCGGCGAAGTGGGCGGCGATCCGCTCCGGGGCGTCCTCGGCGGTGATGTCGAGGCCGAGCGCTTCGCCGCCGATCTCGCCGGTGACCTTGCGCAGGCCGTCGACCGCCTGCGGCACGTCGAGGCCGACGACCTTGGCGCCGTCGCGGGCCAGGGTCGCGGCGATCGCGGCGCCGATGCCGCGCGAGGCGCCGGTGACCAATGCCACCTTGCCGTCGAGCGGGAGCTCCCAGTCGATCTCGGGAGTCGGGGCGACGCCGGCGCCGATGCGGACGACCTGGCCGGAGACGTAGGCCGAGCGCGGTGAGAGCAGGAAGCGCAGGGTCGAGACGAGCTGGTCCTCGGCGCCGGGGGCGACGTAGACCAGCTGCGCGGTCGCGCCCTTGCCGCCGATCTCCTTGGCCAGCGAGCGGGTGAAGCCCTCCAGCGCCCGCTGGGCGGTGTGGGCGCGGGCGGAGCCGGCCTGCGCCGGCGGGGTGCCGATCACGACGACGCGGCCGCTGCGCTGCAGCCGTCCCACGGCCGGGTAGAAGAAGCGCTGCAGCTCGACCAGCTCGGTCGAGTCGGCGATCCCGGTGGCGTCGAAGACGAGCGCCTTCGCCTTGCCCTCGGTGCCGGCCCGTTCGGCCTTGATCTGGTCGAGGAAGGCGGCGATCTCCTTGCCGAGGCGACCGCCGGGGGCGGCGCCGGAGAGCACCGGCCCGGCGACGACCGGCGTGCCGGGCCGGTAGCGGTCGAGCTCGACCGGCTGCGGCAGCCCGAACTGCCTGGCGATCGTCGCGACGACCGGCGCGTTGACTACCTGTGAGTAACGGTCGCTCATGAGACCCTCCATTCGGAGCCCAATCGCCCCGGATTCGAATGACCGGAAGTCACCGTGTCGATTGGGCTCCTCATCCCTCTGGTCCTTCGAGGATCGCGACGACGCCCTGGCCGCCGGCGGCGCAGATGCTGATCACGCCGCGGCCCTTGCCGTCTTCGTGCAGCTGCTTGGCGAGCCCGGCGACGATCCGCCCGCCGGTGGCGGCGAACGGGTGGGCGGCGGCCAGCGAGCCGCCGTTGACGTTGAGCTTCTCGAGGTCGATCGAGCCCAGCGGCTTGTCGCGGCCGAGCTTCTCCTTGCAGAACTCCGCGTCCTCCCAGGCCTTCAGCGTGCAGAGCACCTGGGCGGCGAAGGCCTCGTGGATCTCGTAGTAGTCGAAGTCCTGCAGTTTCAGCGCGGCCCGGTCGAGCATCGTCGGCATCGCGTAGGCGGGCGCCATCAGCAGCCCTTCGCGCTTGTGGACGTGGTCGACGGCGGCGGTCTGGGCCTCGCTGATGTAGGCGAGGATCGGCAGGCCGCGCTCCTTCGCCCACTCCTCGGAGGCGAGCAGGACCGCCGAGGCGCCGTCGCTGAGCGGGGTCGAGTTTGCCGCGGTCATCGTCCCCTCGGGGCCGCCGAAGACCGGCTTCAACTTGGCCAGCTTCTCCGGGCTGGAGTCGGGGCGCAGGTTCTGGTCGCGCTCGAGGCCGAGGTAGGGGGTGATCAGATCGTCGAAGAAGCCGCGCTCGTAGGCGGCGGCGAGGTGCTTGTGGCTGGCGACGGTGAGCTCGTCCTGCTCGGCCCGGCCGATCTCCCATTCGCTGGCCATGATCGCGCAGTGCTCGCCCATCGAGAGGCCGGTGCGCGGCTCCTCGTTGCGGGGAATCGAGGGGACGATGTGGCCGGGACGGACGTTGGCCAGGGCGCGCAGCTTGCCGGCGGTCGAGCGCTGGCGGTTGGCCTCCAGCAGCGTTTCGCGCAGCTGTTCGTTGAGGCCGATCGGCGCGTCGGAGGTGGTGTCGGCGCCGCAGGCGATCCCGGAGTCGATCTGCCCGAGGGCGATCTTGTTGGCGACCAGGATCGTCGTCTCCAGCCCGGTGCCGCAGGCCTGCTGGACGTCGTAGGCGGGGGTCTCGGGGGCGAGCCGGGTGCTGAGCACGCTCTCGCGGGCCAGGTCACGGTCGTGGGAGTGCTTGAGCACGGCGCCGCCGGCCACCTCGCCGAGGGCCACGCCGTCGAGGCCGTAGCGGTCGATCAGGCCGTCGAGGGCGGCGGTGAGCATGTCCTGGTTGGAGGCGTGCGCGTAGGTGCTGTCCGAGCGCGCGAAGGGGATCCGGTTGCCGCCGACGACGGCAACCCGACGGGTCTTGCTGTTCATGAGTGGTCGTTTCCTTGGTCGGGGGGTTGGGAAGTGCTTGGCGCCGAGCGGGCCCGCAGGCCGGGCTCGATCGTCGAGATCAACAGCTCGGCGGCCTCGGCGGCGCTGATTTCCTCGCTGAGCAGCCACCAGCGCGCCAGCGCCTCGGCGGCGCCGAGCAGAGCGGTGGAGAGAGCCTCGATCTCGATCCGGGCGGCGTCGCGACGCTCCTGCGGCAGCTGCGCCAGCATCGAGCCGGAGACGAGTTCGACGATCGCGCCGCGGTAGTCGGCGACCCGTTCGGCGACCTCGCCGCCGCGCGGCAGCGTCTCGTCGAAGAGGACGGCCCAGGCTGAGCGGTCGCTGTCGAGGAAGGAGAAGAAGGCGCGGACGCCGGCGCCGAGCGCATCGCCGGGGCTGGCCGTGTCGCCGACCGCCTCGGCGACCGTCGCCGTCAGCGAGTCGCCGGCCCGCTCCATGCAGGTGATGTAGAGCTGCTCCTTGTTGCCGAAGTAGTTGTAGAGGAGCGGCTTGGTGACGCCCACCGAAGCGGCGATCTCATCCATCTTCACCGCCGCGTAACCGCGCTCGGCAAACAGCCCGTGCGCGGCGAGCAGCGTCTGCTCCATGCGGTCAGCGCGGGCGAGGCGGGTTCGGGCAACCGATGCATCCATCCATGTACACATTACCCAGATATAAATTTATATACCAGTAATGTGACCTACCTCACACGCGTGGCCATGCTTTGGGAGAAGTCAGGCCTCGGAGAAACCGAAACGAAGCTGCAGGCGGCGCAGGGGAGCCGGTGCCCACCAGTTCCACTCGCCGAGCAGACGCATCAGCGCTGGGACCAGCAGGGCGCGGACGATCGTCGCGTCGAGCAGGACGCCGACGGCCATGCCGACGGCGATCTGCTTCATGAAGAAGACCGAGCTGACCCCGAAGGCGAGGAAGACGACGGCGATCATCAGCGCCGCGGCGGTGATCACGCGGCCGGTGCGGGCGATGCCGATCGCGACCGCCTCCTCGTTGCTCTCGCCGAGGTCGTGCTGCTCCTTGATTCGCGCCATCACCAGCACCGCGTAATCGGTGGCGAGGCCGAAGATCACCGCGAAGAGGAAGACCAGGCTGGTCACCTCGATCGCCGCCGGGCCGCTGTAGTCGAAGAGGCCGTCGAGCCAGCCATCCTGGAAGGCGAGGACGAGGATGCCGAGCGTCGCCCCCAGCGTCATCGCGTTCATCAGCAGCGTCTTCAGCGGCAGGATCACCGAGCCGGTCAGCAGGAAGAGCAGGATCAGGGTGGTGGCGCAGATGATCGCGACCAGCAGCGGCAGGTGGTCGGTGAGACTCTGCTTCTGGTCGATGAAGCCGGCGGTGTTGCCGGAGACCAGGGCGGCCGTCGTCGCCGGTGGCGTCAGCGCCCGGATCGCCTTGACGCTGTCCTGCGCGGCTTCTGCCAGCGCTTTGTCGGCGAGGGCGAAGTTGGCGTAGGCGATCTGTTTCGAGGCGCGCACGAAGGGGGTGCCGCGGACGACGCCGTCGACCGCTTCTACGCGGTGCTGGAACGCCGCCAGCTGGGCCGGGTCGGCGGCGCCGTCGACGGTGACGGTGACCGCCTCGGTGAGGTCGCGCGGGTAGTGGGCTTCGGCGTAGCTGTTGGCTTCGAAGGAGGGCTTGCCGGGCGGTACGGCCTGGGCGCTGGGGCCGGTCAGGGTGGTCCAGAGCAGCGGCGACGCCGCGGCCAGCAGCAGTGCCGAGCTGCCGAGCGCCACCGCCACCGGGCGCCGCATGACCCCGCGCGCGAGCCGGTACCAGCCGCCGGACTCGTCGGAGACGGCCGGGCCGCGGCGGATCGAGAGCGCGTCGATCCTGGTTCCCAGCAGCGCCAGCATCGAGGGGACGACGAGGATCGCGATCACCGCCGAGAGGATTCCCACCGAAGCTCCGGCGACGGCGATCGAGTAGAGGAAGCGCTGCGGCAGGATCACCAGCGCGGCCATTGCCGCCGCGACCGTGAAGCCGGAGAAGAGCGCCGTGCGGCCGGCGGTGACGACAGTGCGGCGGTGGGCCTCGCGAGTGGCGCCGTCGCTGGCGATCTCCTCGCGGTAGCGGGAGACGAGCAGCAGCGCGTAGTCGACCGCGAGTCCGAGGCTGAGCCCGGTGGCGATGTTGAGGGCGAAGACCGAGGTGTCGACGAACTCCGACATCACGCGCAGGACGAACAGCGTGCCGACGATCGAGATGCCGCCGATCAGGAGCGGGATCGCGGCGGCGATGACGCCACGGAAGACCACCAGCAGCAGCAGTGCCAGCAGCGGGAAGGCGATCAGCTCGGCCTTGGTCAGGTCAGTTTTGGTCTGGTCGTTGACTTCGTTGAAGCTGGGCGCGTAGCCGCCCATCGAGACGTCGAGCTTGCTGCGTTCGACTGCCGGCTGGACCTTTTCGGCGGCGATCCCGCCGGCGTCCTCGCGGTCGGCGGTCGAGAGGTAACCGAGCACGACCAGCGAGCGGCCGTCGGCGGCGATCAGCTCGGCGCCGGCGCGGCGGTCGCGCAGCGGATCGACGACGCGGCCGACGTGTTCGACCTCCGCCACTTCGTCGCTGAGCTGGCCGACCTCGCGTCGCACCACAGGGCTGCCGACGTCGAGCTTGCCGCCGCCAGGGGGGCGGACGACGAGGACGATGCCGGGGTTGGCGTCATAGCCAAGCGCTTCGGTGAGATCGTTCGTGGCCCGCTCGCTCTCGGAGGAGGGGTCGGTGAAGCCGGCGGCCTTGAGGTGCTTCTCCACGTCGTGGCCGACGGCGACGGCGAGCAGGGCGAAGACGCCGACCAGCGCGAGGACGAGCTTCGGGTGCTTCCAGGTGAGGTCGGCGATCCGGTTCATGGCGCGGCCACTGTACCAGAAATCAAAGTAAATGCTTTGAAGTTCAAAGTACTTGTTACGATGGGGCTATGCCACGCCGCGAATACGGGCAGGAGTGCAGCCTCGCGACCGCCCTGGATCAGGTCGGCGAGCGCTGGTCGATGCTGATCGTGCGCGAGCTCTCACTGGGCCCGCTGCGCTTCTCCGAGCTGGTCCGCGCCGTCGGCGGCGCCCCCACCGACGTCCTCACCAGGCGGCTGCGGGACTTCGAAGAGGGAGGGGTCGTGGTCCGGCGGGAGCTCGAGTTGCCGGTCGCCGCGACGGTCTACGAGCTGACGCCGCTGGGCCGCGGCCTGGAGCGGCCGATGATCGAGCTGGCGCGCTGGGGGATGGAGCTGCAGAAGGCGGAGGACGTGGTCGGCTTGGCGCCCTCGTCGCTGCCGAACGCGCTGCGCGTGCTGATCCGCCCGCCCGTCGACGCGAGCTTCGACCTCGGCCTGCGCGGCAACGGCCAGAGCTTCGCGCTGCGCGCCCGGGACGGCTGGATCGAGGCGTCGCGGGGCAGTGTTGGCGAGGCCGACCTGATCCTCTCCGGCTCGCCGATCGAGGTCTTGGCCACGGTCGTGATCGGCCCCGCCGGCGTTCCCGGCGTCGAGATCGAGGGCGAGGCGACGATGCTGGACTGGCTGCGCGAGATGGTGGTGGTGCCGCAGCGCCTGCGCGAAGAAGCGCAGATGCTGGTCGAGTCGGGGGCGCTGTTGATCGCGGCCGCCGAGGCGACGGCCGCGGCTAGCTGAGCTCGGTGCCGTCGTAGAGCTTCTTGACGTGCACGGTGCCCGCGGGTGCCGCTTCGATGCAGAGCTTGCAGAGGACGCACTCGTCGAGGTTCTCCTCGACGATCTGGACGCCGCCGTCGGTGCCCTTGAAGATGTCGACGGGGCAGACTTCCTCGAGCTTGGCGGCCAGCGCCGCGTCGCCGGCGACCGAGGCGTCCACCTCGACGTCGATGAAGACCTTGTTCAGACGCTCGGCCATCAGACGGTTGCCCCCAGTTTCTCCTTGACCGCGTCGGGGATCTCGTCGATTCGCTCGACGACGCGGATGCCGGCCGCTTCGAGGCGGGCGATCTTCTCGGTGGCGGTGTCCTCTACCCCCTACAAAATGGTTCCTGCGTGGCCGAAGCTCATTCCCTTCATCTCCTCGTCGTCCATGAACTTGCCAGCCATGAAGGCGATGATCGGGAGCCGTGAGTCGTTGTCCTTGACCCATTCGGAGAGCTGGGCCTCCATGCGGCCGCCGGGCTCGGTGTAGATGACGATCGCCTTGGTCTCCTCATCGGCCTCGAAGTAGGGCATCAGCTCGGCGTAGGCGGAGCCGATGATCGCGTCGCCGCCGATCGAGACGGCGGTGGAGACGCCGAGGCCGGCCTGGGTCAGCGAGGAGGAGATCTCGGTGGTCATCCCGCCGGAGCGGCTCATCACGCCGACCGGGCCGGGGGCGTAGGCCTTGGCGGCGTCTTTGGCGGGGCCGCCGATGCCGCCCATCTTGCAGACGTCGGGGACGATCAGGCCGAGGCAGTTGGGGCCGATGATCCGCGCCCCCTCCATGTTCGCCAGCTCGACCATCTGGGCGACGTCGCGGCGCGGGATCCGCTCGGTGACGATCACGATCAGCTTGATCCCGTTGAGGATCGCCTCGAAGACGGCGTCCTTGGTGAAGGCGGGGGGGACGGTGACGACGGAGCCGTCGATCGGGCCGCCGTGGTGCTCGACCGCCTGGGCGACCGTGTCGAAGACCGGCACGCCGTGGACCTCGCGGCCCTTGCGGCCGGGGGTGACGCCGCCGACGATCTTGGAGCCGTAGTCGAGGCACTCGCGGGTCAGGTTGACTGCCTCGCGGCCGGTGATGCCCTGGACGATGAAGGTGGTCTCGCGGTTCAGGAGGATGCTCATGCGGGTGCCCCCTGGATCTTGGCGACGGCGCGGCCGGCGGCCTCCCAGAGGGAGACGGAGCGGTCGCAGGTCTCGACCCCGTAGCGCTCGAGGATCTTGAAGCCCTCGTCCTCCCAGGCGCCCGGGATGCGGAAGATCGCGATCGTCTCGGCCGGGTCCTTGCCGAGCTCGAGGCAGGCCTTGATGACGCCGCGGGCGACGATGTCGACGCGGGTGTTGGAGACGATCGACATCATCACGGCGATCTTCTCGACGCCGTCCTTTTCCAGGACCTCCTTGGCCAGGCCGCAGGCCTTGGCGACGGAGGGGTTGCCGCCGATCTCGGAGTAGTTGGCCGGCTTACCGCCCTGGCTGCGGACCGCGTCGGTGAGGGTCAGCGAGCCGCCGCCGGCGCCGATCACCAGGCCAAGGTTGCCCTCGAAGCCGTGGTCCTTGCCCTGGATGACGCCGCGGTGGTCGGCGGCGTCGATCGCGGCGACGTTGCGCTCGAAGTCGGAGGGCTGGTAGGTCTCGCGGGTGTCGTCCTCGGCGATCTCCAGCCGCACGCGAAGCAACTGCTTTTGTCGCCCGACCGCCTCGGCCTCCATCTCCATATGGGCGTCGAGGGCGACGAAACTGCCGTCGGTCAGCTCGGCCAGCGGGTTGATCTCGGCCAGGGTCATGTCGTAGTCACGGAAGAGGCGGGCCAGCTTGGCGAGGATCGGCGTCGCGCGATTGAGCTGCGAGCCGGTGACGCCGGTCGCGGCGACGACCTGCTTGGCCTCGAAGTCGGGAATCGGCATCAGGTTGGTGACGTGGCCTTTGCCGACGTGGTCGGGATGGGTCTCGGCGACCTCCTCGATGTCGATCCCGCCCATGTCGCTGAACAGCATCAGCGGTTTCTTGGCGGTGCCGTCCCAGACGACGCTGGCGTAGTACTCCTGCTTGACCTCGGCTTTGGGGTCGACGAGGACGCCCTTCGGCATGTGGCCGTTGATTTCGAGCTCGAGGATGTCCGCCGCATGGGCCGCGGCCTCCTCCGGCGTGTCGGCGAACTTGACGCCGCCGGCCTTCATCCGGCCCCCGGAGAGGACCTGGGACTTGATCACGACCGGCCCGCCGATCTCCTCGGCGGCCCTGCGGGCCTCATCGGCGGTCGTGCAGAAGCCGTACTTGGTGACCGGAATCCCGGCCAGCTCGACAATCTTCCGCGCCTCGAACTCGTAGAACCTCATGCGGCGCGGAACCCTATCCGACGGCCCTTCCGTCCGGAGTGTCGTCGGCGATTGGGATACTCCCGCCGGTGAGTCCCGCCCCCACGAGGAGGAAGATGAGCTTCTCCGTTCGCTGTCTGGCAGCCGTCGCGCTGCTCGCCGTAGCCCTGGTCGGAGCGGGTTGCGGGGAAACCGTTATCGACGACGTCAAGGCCGAGGGAGCGATCCAGAGCAACCTCGAAAAATCACTTCATGCCAAGATTAAGACCGTCGATTGCCCCTCCGATCAAAAGGTCGAAGCCGGCAAGACGTTCACTTGTACGGTGATTTTCTCCGATGGCAAGCAGGCAACTGCGACTCTGAAGATCCTCAACAAGGACGCCGACGTGAGCCTCGTCGGCCTCAAACCGAAGAAATAGAGAGAGGCGAATGAGCGACCTGACTACCGCCCCCGCGCTGACCACCCACGCCAAGCTGACCGCATGGGTTGGCGAGATCGCGGCCCTGACGCAGCCCGACGCCATCCACTGGTGCGACGGCTCGGCCGAGGAGTACGACTCCCTGGCGCAGACCCTGATCGACGCGGGAACCTTCGAGCGCCTTTCCGACGCCAAGCGCCCGAACTCCTACCTCGCCCTCTCCGACCCCGCCGACGTGGCCCGGGTCGAAGACCGCACCTTCATCTGCTCCGAGGACGAGGCCGACGCCGGCCCGACCAACAACTGGCGCGCCCCGGCCGAGATGCGCGAGGAGCTGAACGGCTTCTTCAAGGGCTGCATGGTCGGCCGCACGATGTACGTCGTGCCCTTCTCGATGGGCCCGCTCGGTTCCGAGATCTCCGAAATCGGCGTGCAGCTGACCGACTCCGCCTACGTCGCGACCAACATGCGGATCATGACCCGGATGGGCAAGGCCGCCCTCGACGTGCTCGGGGCCGACGGTGAGTTCGTCCCCTGCGTGCACTCGGTCGGGATGCCGCTGACCGCGGGCGTCGAAGACGTCTCCTGGCCCTGCAACGGCGATAACAAGTACATCGTCCACTACCCGGAGACGCGGGAAATCTGGTCCTACGGCTCCGGCTACGGCGGCAACGCCCTGCTCGGCAAGAAGTGCTTCGCGCTGCGGATCGCTTCGGCGATGGCGCGCGACGAGGGCTGGCTGGCCGAGCACATGCTGATCCTCAAATTGACCTCGCCCGAGGGAGCGGTGAAATTCATCACCGGCGCCTTC
>Ga0193706_1000232_pt1 | contig 36872 bp, 27 predicted proteins | sample U3c1metaG_FD_160130 | JGI IMG/M metagenome (GOLD analysis project Ga0193706, IMG submission 160130) | Soil microbial communities from a riparian zone of the East river system, Colorado, United States - U3c1 | ecosystem: Environmental > Terrestrial > Soil > Riparian zone | place: USA: East River... | reverse complement strand
TCTAGGCCGTCAGCCGGCAGAACGTCTCGCCGATCCCGACCTCTTGGGCGGCGGAGGCACCAAAGGGGGTAGGAGCGCGCCATGAGGCCGACCGGAGACGAAAACCGAGGATGGGCTGGCAGGTGCGCCGCGGGCGGCAGGGACCGATGACCGATTCTGTCGCTGAGGGGCACTTCGAAATCGTGAATAACCTTGGTCTCCATGCTCGCGCTGCTACGAAACTCGTGCAGCTGGCCAGCACTTTCGCCTGCGAGGTCGAGATCGCGCGCGAAGGTCAAAAGGCGAACGCAAAAAGCGTGATGGGCGTCTTGCTCCTTTGCGGCGCCAAGGGAACGATCGTCGATGTGACAGCGCGCGGGCCCTCGTCAGAAGAAGCGGTACGAGCCATCGGACAGCTGATAGCATCCAAATTCGGAGAATCGTCGTGATAGGGGCCAAGGGACGGCGCGGTAGCGGCACGATGTCCATCGCGGACCGGGTGACGTCCACCTCCGAGCGTCCGCCGCGCCCCGTCATTCTGAAAGGCATTGCCGGTTCGCATGGCCTCGCCATCGGTCCAGCCATCATCCTCGGAGCGTTTTCCCATTCATTCGTACGGCGCACGGTGAAGGCGCGCGAAGTCGACACCGAGCTGGCCCGTTTCACCGAGGCGGTGGCCCGCGCCCAGGAGGGGATCCGCCTCGTCGTCGAGAAGGTGAAGAGCGGTCACGCCCGCGCCGAGACGTCCATCCTCGAAGCCTATGTCCAGATGCTGGGCGACGAGATGGTGGCGGAGGGCGTGGAGCGTAACATCCGCATCAACCGCCAGAACGCGGAGTGGGCCGTTTCCAACACGATTCAGGAGCTCTGCGATCGCTTCGGCGACATGGAGGACCCGTATCTGCTCGAGCGGCGCCACGATGTCGCGTTCGTGGGCGAGCGCATCATTCGTGCGCTCTCTGGGTCGGACAAGGTCGCCACGCTCCCGAAGCTCATCCAACCGAGCGTGGTGCTGGCCCACGATCTTTCCCCCGCTGACACCGCGGCTCTCGTCAAAGAGCCGGTGGTCGCCATCATTACCGAGGTGGGCACCCGCACCAGCCACACCTCGATCATGGCGCGCGCTCTCGAAATCCCGGCGGTGGTCGGCGTGGCCGATGCTCTCGGGCGCATCGGGCCGGGCGACATCGTCATCGTCGACGGCTTTCGCGGTGAGGTGACGGTCGCACCGACGCCAGAAATGATTACGGAGGCCGAGGAGCGCGGGCGAAAGCACATCGCCCTCGTGCGCCACCTGCGCGAAGACCGCGACAAGCAGACGGCGACCGCCGACGGCACGACCGTCCACCTGCGCGCCAACATCGAGTTTCCCGCCGAAGCACCGCTGGCTGTCGATCACGGCGCGGAGGGGATCGGCCTTTATCGCACCGAGTTTCTCTACGTCGATCGCGCGGCGCCGCCCGACGAAGACGAGCAGTACGAAGTTTACCGCGCGGTTTTGGAAACGATGCACCCGCAGCCGGCCACGCTGCGCACCTTCGACATCGGAGGCGACAAGTTCGTCTCCACGTTCCAAGTGCCGCCGGAGATGAATCCGGCGCTCGGGTTGCGCGCAGTACGCCTCGCGCTTTCACGCCCCGACGTCTTTCTGGCGCAGCTGCGGGCCATGGTGCGCGCGTCCGCGCACGGCGAGATGCGCATCATGATTCCCATGATCGCGAGCCTCCGCGAATTCGAAGAGGTGCGGCGCCTGGTCGGGGTTGCCCTGCGGGAAGTTGCCGCGCGCGGACAAAAGCACGCCGCGGTGATTCCGCTCGGCGTCATGATCGAGGTGCCCGGCGCCGCGGTGATGGCCGACCTCTTTGCGCGCGAGGCCGATTTCTTGAGCCTCGGCACCAACGATCTCGTGCAATACGCGCTGGCCATCGATCGTACCAGCCGTTCACTCGCGTACCTGGCGTCGCCGTTCGACCCCGCCATCCTGCGCCTCATCGTCACGTCAGTGACCGCGGCCCAGAAATACAACCGTCCGATCTCGGTGTGCGGCGCCATGGCCTCCGATCCTCTGGCGGCGGTGTTGCTCGTGGGCCTCGGGGTACGCGAGCTATCGATGGAAGCTGCCGCGATCCCCGAGATCAAGGAGGCTCTTCATCGCGTCTCTTTGGCCGAGGCCGAGGCCGTCGCCGCCGAGGCCATGCGGCAAGAGAGCGCCGAAGACGTCGAGCGTGCGCTGGCGGCCGCGTTCGCGCCGCGGCTTTTCGACCTCTTGGCCGACGCGGCCGGGGAAACGACGATCTAACGCCGCGTGCCCCCGTCCTCGGGGCCGAGCCGGGGTGGTGTCGCGTCGGTGACACCGATGAAGTTGTTGGTAGTCGGGTCGTCGGTTCCGCCGCAGGCCGACGACGCCGCGAACGCGAGCGCGGTGCCGAGCAGGAGCAAGAACGCGATGCCGGTGCGAACAGGGCAATGGCGAGCAAAAAAGGAACGATATTTCGATGTCATGGCGCGGGTTCTTACTTTCGTCGCTCGAACCTTAGCGAAAGAAGCGCCACGAGCCCGCCAAAAATGCTGGTCCCAAAGAGAACGAGGCTCCACGCCGCCCAGGCGACCTCCTGCGGCTGCGCGCGAAAAACGACCTCGATGAGGCGGACGGTGAGAGAGCCGATGCCCGACGCGCAGATGCTCACCATCGTGACGCGCCGCATTCCCTCCGCGAGCTGCAAGGCGCGGACGCTGTTGTTCCAGCCGCGCGCCAACATGCGAACCCAGAGGATGAGCGGCGTCAGGGTCGCCGCCAAGGAACCGATCGTGATGAGCACGGCTTCCGGTTTGGTGACGTTTCCGCTACCGCGCGAAAGGCGAACGATGCCGCCCAGTGCGTCGACGACGCCCGCCAGGACCCAGAAATAAGCCACCACGGTGAGCAGCGCAATCATCGGCCGCGCCATGCGCGCGTCGCGCGTCGCGCGGTGGAGGTTCGTCTGTGAACCAACTTGCGCCGCCGTGGCACCGACGAGCACCGTCTTGGCGCTCCCTTCGACTTTGTCGGTGTCGTTGCCGGCGCTGGCGAGCATGCGCACCGATCCGGAGGAAACGCGTCCATCGCCGCCCTCCGTATCGAAGGGCAAGAGATCGGCGTCGAGGTCCGCCATCGTCGCGTGGCGATCCTGGGGGTGCTTGGCCATCGCGCGCTGGATGACGAGCTCGAGTGCTTGGGGAATCGAAGGCTCGAGGGTGCGCAGCCTTGCCGGTTCTTCCGTGAGAACGCGCGTCAAGGTTGCCGACGGATCGTCGGAGTCGAAAGGCTTCTTGCCGGTGAGGGCGCGGTAGAGGATGCCGCCCACTGCATACACGTCGGCGCGAAGATCGACCTTGTCACCGCGGGCCTGCTCGGGCGCCATGTAACTCGGCGTTCCCATGATCATTCCGGTGCGGGTGAGCGCCGCGCCGCCCGCGTCGCCGACTTTGGAGATGCCGAAATCGATCACCTTGACGGTCGGATGACTGAGCGGACCCGTGAGAAACACGTTTTCCGGCTTCATGTCGCGGTGCACGACGCCGCCCGCATGCGCGGCGCCGAGCGCCTGGCATATCTGGCGCGCGATGTTGACCGCCAAGCCCGAAGGGATCTTTCCGGCCCGGTCCAGAAATTCGCCGAATTCTTCCCCCTCGAGAAACTCGCCGACCATGTAAGGCAGGCCGTCCTCGGTGTGGTGCACGTCGTAGACATCGACGACGTTGGGGTGCGCGATTGCGCTCGCGGCTTCGGCTTCCCGCTGAAACCGGGCCACGACGTCGGGCTGGCGCGCGTACTCGGGGTGAAGCATTTTGATCGCGAACCGCTTGTTGCTGAGCCGGGTGTGACGCGCCTCGTAGACGCGCCCCATGCCGCCCTCGCCCACCATGCGCACCACCTGGTAGGCGTCCCCCAGCGTCGTGCCGAGGAGGGGGTCGGTACCGTCATCGGAGGCGTCGACGAGCGGCGCGGCGTCCCGCGGGCAGACCTTGAAATCGGCCGGGTAGCGGGCTTGGCAGGTCGGGCACGCCTTGGGCATCACCCCCGAACCGCTCCCGCGACTCGCTAGAAGCGCGCTGCTGCTCGGCGCCCCCCCTAGCTGCCCCCCCACCCCCAGCGGCCCCTGCACGCCTTGCGCCGGGCCGGGACCGCGGGCGGGCGGCGTGGCGGGGCCGGGCGGGTCTTTGGCCATCGCGCCTCTCGGACCGTTGGGCATGCGGAAACCATCCTAGCACCACCGCCCGGCGGCCCGACACAAGTCGCGCCGCCAGGCCTCGCGCATGGGTCGCCTACTCGACTGCCCCTTGACCCACGTCAGCCCTGGCTTATCTTGCGACCCCGCAATCTTCCGGTGGGGAGGTCGCAGATTCGTTCCCGAAGAGGAGATCGTCAATGTCCGTCAAAGATATCGTTTACCGCCAGAATGCCCGTTCCCGCATCTTGGCCGGCGTCAACATGCTTGCCGACGCGGTGAAGGTCACCCTCGGGCCGCGCGGCCGCAACGTGCTGATCGACCGCTCCTTCGGCGCGCCTATCGTCACGAAGGACGGCGTCACCGTCGCCAAAGAGATCGAGATCGCCCACAAGCTCGAGAACATGGGCGCGCAGATGGTGTGCGAGGTTGCTTCGCGGACCAGTGACAAAGCCGGCGACGGCACCACTACCGCGACCGTTCTCGCGCAGGCCATCTACTCCCACGGGCTCAAGCTGGTCGAGGCCGGGCACAACCCGATGGATCTGAAGCGGGGCATCGACCTCGCCGTCGAAAAGCTCGTCGCCGAGCTCAAAAAATTCTCCAAGCCGACACGCGACAAGAAGGAAATCGCCCAAGTGGGCACCGTCAGCGCCAACGGCGACGCGACGATCGGAGACATCCTCGCTCAGGCGATGGAAAAAGTCGGCAAAGAGGGGGTCATCACCATCGAAGAAAACCAGGCCATCGACACGGTCCTCGACATCGTCGAGGGGATGCAGTTCGACCGGGGATTCATCTCGCCTTACTTCGTCACCGATCCCGAGAAGGTCGAGTGCGTGCTCGAGAAGCCTTACATCCTCGTGCACGAAAAGAAGATCGCTTCGATGAGCGACCTTCTGCCGCTGCTCGAGCAGATCGTCAAAGACGCGCGTCCACTGCTCATCATCGCCGAAGAAGTCGAAGGCGAAGCGCTCGCCACCCTGGTGGTGAACAAGCTTCGAGGCACGCTCAAGGTCTGTGCGGTCAAGGCGCCCGGTTTCGGCGATCGCCGCAAGGAGATGCTCAAGGACATCGCCACGCTGACCGGCGCGCGCCCGTTCATGGAGGACGTCGGTGTCAAAGTCGAGTCGGCTACGACGCAAGACCTCGGCACGGCACGGACCGTCCGGATCGACAAAGAGAACACGATCATCGTCGATGGGGCAGGGGACAAGAAAGCCATCAAGGGCCGCATCGACGCCATTCGCAAAGAGCTCGAGAACACGCCGAGCACCTACGACAAGGAAAAGCTGCAGGAGCGGCTGGCCAAGCTCGCGGGCGGCGTCGCCGTCGTCAAGGTCGGCGCGCACAGCGAATCGGAGATGAAGGAGAAGAAGGCGCGGGTCGAGGATGCCCTCCACGCGACGCGTGCGGCCGTGGAAGAAGGTGTGGTTGCGGGTGGCGGCGTGGCCCTCATCCGCGCACGTGCCGCGCTCGATGGTTTCAAGCTCGGTGACGCGATGCGGGTGTCGACCTCATCCGCCGCGCCATCGAAGAGCCGCTCCGACAGATTGCGAAGAACGCGGGTCGCGAAAGCCCGGTCGTCATCGCCACGGTCAAAGAAGGCAAGGGTGCTTTCGGCTACAACGCGGCCACCGATACGTTCGAGGATCTGCTCGCAGCCGGCGTCATCGACCCCACCAAAGTCGTACGTCTTGCGCTTGAAAACGCGGCTAGCGTCGCGGGACTCATGCTGACGACCGAGGCCATGATTGCCGAGAAGCCGCAGAAAGAGGCTCCTGCCATGGGCGGCGGCGGCATGCCGGGCGGCATGGGCGGTATGGGCGGTATGGGCATGGGCGGTATGGGTGGCATGGGCGGCATGGGCGGCGGCGACTTCGATATGGATTGAACGTCGCTCACGTGGCTCGGCGCGGACAGCCGCTCTTACAGCGGTTCCGCGCCGAGCCATGTGGAGCGTGATTTTGACGCTAGGAGGAAGGTCCCTGTAGACTCGAACTTCCCCCATCATGGCTCTACGACTGCCCGAGGGTAGCGGCCGCCCCCGAAAGGCGAGGTGACGCGTGGATCTACGCGTCATCGGCTGTCACGGCGGAGAGACTCCCAAGCATCGGACGAGCGCCTTTCTCATCGACGACGATCTCACGCTCGACGCTGGCTCGCTGACGAGCGGCCTTTCGCTCAAGGCGCAGTGCAAGCTCAAGGCTTGCCTCATTAGCCACGCGCACCTCGATCACATCCGCGATCTTGCCACCATCGCCGACAACCGCGTGCAGAACGACTGCCCGCCGCTCCTCGTCGCCGGGACCAAGGGGACGATCGCCGTCCTTAAGAAACACTTTTTCAATAACTTGCTGTGGCCGGACTTTGCAGCCATCCCCAGCGCTAAGCATCCAACGATCAAGTACGTCGAGCTGCGCCCGGAAAAACCGGTCGTCATCGCCGGGCGCACGGTGCGGGCGGTGCTCGTCGATCACACCATCGAGAGCGCCGCGCTCATTGTCGAGAGCGACGGGGGCGCCCTTGCGTACAGCGGCGACACCGGCCCCACGACCCGCCTCTGGGAGCTGCTCAACGAGGTGCGCGATCTACGCGCTCTGCTCATGGAGGTGAGCTTCCCCAACCGGCATCAAAAGCTCGCCACCATTTCCGGACACCACACACCGCGCACCCTCGGTATCGAGATGAAGAAATACCACGCGCCGAAGAGCCTGCCGACCTTGCTCTATCACATCAAGCCGAGCTTTCAGGCCGAGGTCGAGAAAGAGTGCGCGGCACTCAAGGGCGTGAACTTGAGCGTGTGCAGCATTGGCGATCACTTCGTTCTTTGATCGGTCATGAACGCCACGCGATCCGCGGTGCGTCTCTCGCGCTCACGGGCCGCTCGGGGCTCGGGCTGTCCATCAACCGCAAAGCCGTCCAGCTGCACGGCGGAGAGATCTGTGTGCGCAACCTGTCGACCCCCCCCTAAGGCGCAGGGGGCAACGCCTGGCGTAGGAATGGGCGCGCGGCTCAACTGGAAACCGCTGCAACGGCTGACGAACTCGTGGCTCCCACGCCCGAGAAGCCTGCAGCCTTCGCTCGAAGAGCTTTTCGTCGCCAGAACCCAAAGCAAGAATCGAGTGCGGTAGCAGCAGTCGCTCGCGCCCGTTCGGGCGCGCTTATCAACCACTTCATCCCACTAGGCCGTGTCCATCTCGCCATCGGAAGCGCGTCCGTCCGCCGGAGGCGCGCTCTCGGGATGGCTGCGTCATCGAGAAAGTCCCGCACAGTTCGGGCGAAGGCGCTGGGCTGCTCAGTGTGAAGGAAGTGTCCGCAGCCACTGAATTGCCGGAGCTCGACTCCTTCGACGAACGCCGCGAATGCCCGACCATGGGCAGCGGGGATGATCGTGTCACGATCTCCCCAAAAGACGGCGATCGGGGGGAGTTCGGCAAGTTCGTGAGCGCTTTGGAAGAATGTGCGACGCTGGCCACGCCAATCAATCACGTCTCTCACCGTTCGCGCGAACGCGCGCGCTGATCCCGGCGTGCCGTTCATTGCACTCAGCTCCATCACATCCTGCTTCGACAATCCGGCGCCATCGCCACCCAGCGCAACTCGCGTTCCAAACGCCATAAAGCGCTGGCCGAACCGTTCGACCACGCGAGGAATCGCGGCTAGCCGGAGAACCGGCGTGACTTGGCGACCGAGCCCCCCTGAGGCGACCAGAACCAGCCGCCGAATTTTGCTGGGACATTCGAGGAGCATCACCTGAGCAACACCTCCGCCGAAGGAATGACCCACGAGGTCGACGCTATCGAGCCCTATAGCCTCGAGCCATTTTGCCATCACGCGCGCGTGCCACCGGAGCTCGTAGCTCGCGTCCGGGCGTTCCGAGAGGCCGTACCCCGGCAAATCCGGCATTAGCACGCGCCGATCGACCGAGAGCGCGAGGGCGGCGCGCTTCCAAGTCAGATGCGAGTCGTTCAAGCCATGAAGGAGGACGACCGGAATCCGTAGACTCGTTTCGCCCAACTCGGTCCAATGCAAACGGACCCCATCGACGGACATGAAAGAGTCTCGCGTCTCGGGCTTCGTGCGTGTGGGCCCTCCGTTGATCATGGGCTAGGCTCGTCAAACGCAAGAGCTGAGCCATCGTACGGGTAATACACTCACCCGTTCGTCCGACCGAAGGCCCGTGCCACGGTGGCGCGATGTCTCTTGGCATCGACGTCTCCACCGTCCGACCGCGTACCCGCCGACCACCGCGCCACTTAATCCTCCCGGAGGTTTTTGCCCGACGTCGTATTCTCGGCCGTCGGCGCACAACCGGGGGGCGTATTGCCGCGCGGAGCGCAGGGGTGTAAAATCGCGAAAAGGAGGACATGCCGTTAACGCTAGACCGCAGGGGTTGAGCTACGTCCTTTTCCTACCGTGACATTCGACGAGTCCAACCACGCGCGCTTCGTAGAAGCCTGGCTTAACAAGGCCACTCAACGCCAACCTCCGACCGCCCTGATCTCCGTGTTCAAGCGCGGCACGAGCGCACTCTGGCAGCGTGCGCTCGTCACGCTCGGTGAGGTGACATTGACGGCGATCGTCGATCGCGTCCTTTATACGGCCACTGAAAAATACCCATTTCTCTCGACGTTGAAGGTCGACGAAACGGGGATTCGCTTCGATGAGTTCCGCCGTGAAGGAGCTGTCCAGCATGACGGTCTTCTCGTCGACGCGACCCTGTTCGTCATGGCGGAATTTCTCTCTGTAATCGGTCGCCTGACCGACGAGATTCTGACCCCGGCGCTTCATGCAGAGCTCTCGAAGGTCGTGCTCGATGAACCGGACGCCGTAGGACGCGCCGCCAAGAAAGTCACGGGAGCCCGAACATGACGAAGAAACCCACGATGCCGCGCATCGAAACGGGGGTCCGCAACCTTGACGCCATTTTCGGGGGCGGACTCCCCAAGGGCTCGGTGACCATCGTCTGTGGCCCGCCCGGCTCGGGCAAGACGATCCTGACCCAGCAGATCTGCTTCCACACCGTCTCGCCCAAGAACCGCATCCTCTACTTCAGCACGCTCTCGGAGCCCACCGCCAAGACCCTGCGCTACCTGAAACAGTTCGCATTCTTCGACGCAAAGAAGCTCGAGCACGACTTCCAGTTTGTCGATTTGGGGGTGATCCTTCGCTCCAAGGGCCTCGAGCAGACGTCGTCGCTCATCATGGACCAGGTGAAGAAGGTCAAACCGGCGATTGTCGTCATCGACAGCTTTAAGGCCTTCGACGATCTGGCCAAGTCGAAGGCGGAGCTTCGCAAGTTCGGGTACGAGGTCGGCGTGAATCTCATGGCCTGGGAAACGACGGCCTTGCTTCTCGGAGAGTATGGCGCGGATGAGTACGTGAGCAACCCCGTTTTCTCGGTCGTTGACGGGCTCATTGCGATGTCGCAGCGCGAAATGTCGGGAGAGCAGCAGCGTTTCGTGCGGGCCGTCAAGATGCGGGGCACGCTGCACAGTCGTGACGAGCATTCTTTCGTCATCACGTCGAACGGCATCGAGGTCTTCGCCCCGCGCGTGACGATCCACCGTGAATCGCGCGGTGACGAACACGCGCCTCGCTGCAAGACGGGCATCGAAAAGTTCGACGAGCTCCTGGGGGACGGCATCCCGACGGGGTCGAGCCTACTCGTGGCTGGTGTAGCTGGAACGGGCAAGACGGTCTTGCTCCTCGAATTCATCTATCGGGGAGCTCTGGCCGGCGAGAAGGGGATTCTCTTTTCCTTCGAAGAGACGACGGAACGTCTGCTCGCCACGGCCAAGGGAATGGGCTGGGATCTCGAGCGCGAGATCAAGCGGGGCAGGATCGAGCTCGCCTTTATCCCTCAGCCGGAAATCGCTGTGGAGAGGGACCTGCTCATGATGCGCGAACGCGTGGCTAGCCTGGGCGCGCAGCGCGTCGCGATCGACTCGATCTCCGTCTTCCTTCACAAGACCAAAGATCCGCAGATCAGCCGCGAGAAAGTATTCCAGCTCGCGAGCATCGTTCAGAACGCGAAGGCGGTGGGCTTCTTTGCCACGGACATCCCCTACGGCTCCAATCAGATCAGCCGTTTGGGAGTGGAAGAGACGGTGGTGGACGGCGTCATCTTGCTCAGCTCGACCGAGGAAGGATTCGAGCGTCAGCGCTACATCGAGGTCTACAAGCTCCGAAACACCGCCCATCTCAAAGGCCGCCACAGCATGATCCTCCGCAGAGGGGGCATTCACGTATTTCCTCGCTATGCAGCAGAAGTGATTGAAGGAAGGCCACCCGCGGCTATCGCACTCGCCGAGCGATTGCCATCCGGTATCCCCGGTCTGGACCCCCTCCTCGGGGGTGGGCTCCTCAAGCGGAGCACCACCCTGCTCGCGGGTAGCCCGGGGATCGGCAAGAGCACCTTCGGTCTCCAGTTCATTCTCGAGGGGGCGAGGCGAAAGGAGCCGGGCCTCATCTTCACGCTCGAAGAAAGTCCGGAACAGCTGGCGGCTACAGCGGACGCGCTCGAGCTCCCACTGCGCCAGTGGATCGACAAGAAACTGGTCGAGGTCGTCTACCTCTCGCATGAGCGGGTGCGGGCGGCTCAGTTCCTGACCGTCCTCGGCGACAAGATCCTCAAGTTGAAGGCCCGTCGCGTGCTCCTCGACGGCGTGACCCATGTCGTCGAGGAGAGTACGCCGACCAACGAGTTACAGCAGCTCCTGTACAAGCTCGTCGTTCGCTTCAAGGGCCTCGACGTCACGAGCCTTCTGACCGCCGAGTCGAAGTCGCTCTACTTCAGGGACGAGATCACGGAACGCGGGTTCTCACCGGTCGCCGACAACCTGCTCATGCTCCGCTACGTCGTCGATGACGGAGGGAATCTTTCGCCTGCGATCAGGATCGTCAAGACGCGGGGCAGCTCGCACGATCGCGGTACCCATGGCTTTGACGTCGACCAGGGTGGCATCCGGATCACCGAAGCGCGACCCAAGGTCGCCGGCTCCAGTGCACCGAGCAAACCTGGCAAGCGGAGTTCCTCTGCCCTGAAGCCACCAAGCAAGAAGCGCCTTCGATGAATCGCCCGCGGAACCGGAAAAGGGCGCCGGCCGTGATGGAGGGCCAGCATCAACGGCTCAAGCGTCTCTACGAGATCAGCAAGCGTTTGACGCGCTTTGAGAGCATTGCGCGAACCCTGCCCGAAGTCCTGGCGCTCATCAGCGAGTCCGTTCCGGTGCGCACCGCAATTCTCATCCTCGAAGAACAAGGAGACCAAGGCGGTTCCCGCACACGCGCGATCACTTGGCATGCCGAAGGCTTAAGCACGGAGCGTCTGCGAGCGGCGCAAGCCCAGGCGAGCGCCACGTACTCGTATCTCGCGCGCAAAGCTTCCCATCTCGAAGAGGAGGCCGGCACGGTTCGGCTTCCAGCCTCCTCCACACCGCCGCTAGAGCCGGAACAGAGCGGATTTCTCCTTCTTCCTCTCGTCGTCGATCAGGGTCCGGTCTTCGGCGCCCTGCAGATCGAAGCGCCGACTGGGCTCGACGAGATGGACCTGATGTTCATCAACGCGATGGTGGGCCAACTCGCCATCGCGCTCGACCGGATCGCGGTCATCGAGGCGAAGCAGGCAGCGGACAAGGCCGTTTTGGCAGCCGCGCAATTCCTTTCCGACACCAGCGTGACTCTTTTCTCGTCGTTGGAGTACGAGGCAACGATTGCCAGCGTGGTCCGCGCCGCGGTTCCGCCGCTTGCCGACATCTCTTTCATCGACGAAGTTCGTGAGGACGGTCGAATCGAGCGCATCGTGGTGGCGACGGCAGATGCCGGCGGACAGGACCTTGCCGACCAACTTCGTCACTTCGCGCTTGCCTCAGACCCGCAGACTCCCCAGGCCGAGGTGCTTCGAACAGGGAAATCGGTCCTCCATGAAGACTTCCAAATCTTTGCGCACGACCTGACCCGTCCCCCACGCCTGGAGGACCATGGGGTGCCGGCCCTTATGACGGTGCCCCTGTCCGCGCGGGGCCGACAGCTTGGGGTGCTCACCTTCGTCCGAGGGAAGTCCGGACACCGGTACTCCCAGACCGATCTGGCTCTCGCCGAGGAAATTGGTCGTCGCGCTGCGATTGCAATGGACAACGCGCGTCTTTACGAAAAGGCGCAGCGGGCGAACGAGGCCCGGGAGAATCTTCTCGCGATGGTCTCTCATGATCTCAGAAATCCACTAACCGCCATTGTCATGAACTCGTCCTCACTTCTGCGAATGCCAGATTCTGAGGACCGTCGAGCCGATAGGCGCAAGGTCGAGACCATCCAACGTTCTGCGGAGCGCATGAATCGCCTCATCAGTGACCTTCTCGACATGGCGGTCATCGAGGCAGGGCACCTGACTGTCGATGCGAAGAGCCACTCGATCACCTCGATCGTGGAGGAAGCCGTCGAGTCGCAGCGGGCGACGGCAACGAGCAAAGCGCAGCAGCTCGGGAGAAAAATCCCTAGCACCCCGGCCGCTGTCAATTGCGACCGAGATCGGACCCTGCAAGTCTTCGGCAATCTGATTGACAACGCGATCAAGTTCACCCCCGAAGGCGGATCGGTCAACGTCGGCGTAGAGCAGCGTGGGGACCAGGTACTCTTCTCGATAGCCGATACCGGGAGCGGCATTCCGGCGGATATGCTCTCTCATGTCTTCGACCGCTTCTGGCAGGCAAAGAAAACGGCGCGCCAGGGTTCCGGCCTCGGCCTCTCGATCGCCAAAGCACTCGTGGAATCGCAAGGGGGTAAACTGTGGGTCGAAAGCGAGATCGGCGTAGGGAGCACCTTCTTTTTCACGCTGCCGAAGTCCGATGAGGTCGCCGAATCACGGTCCGCAGTCCGAGACGCGCCGCAGGACGGGGGCCCGAAGCGAAGTTCCCCAGTACCCTCGGCGCGGTTGACGATTCTCGTGGTGGACGACGAGGCCGACATTCGCGAATCGTTGGGCCCCATCCTCGAAAATGAGGGGTATCACACTGTTCTCGCCGGAAATGCTGCCGAGGCGCTGGATTACCTGCATGCTGCCCAGGCGCCTTCCTTGATTTTGCTCGATTTGATGATGCCCGTTATGGATGGCTGGCAGTTTCTTGCCGAGCGAAACGGAGATCCAGCATTGAAACGGATTCCCGTCATCGTCATATCGGCTCAGCCAGATGTCGAGGCAAAGGTTATCCGAGCGAATGCAGGCTACCTTCAAAAACCAGTTCCTATGGACCGGCTCATCGAAACGATCGAGCATTTTGTTCACTGACCGGCGTCCGATCAGCAAGGCCAAGAGGATCCGGCGCATCGGCCGCGCCGCTACATGGCCCCCGACGACCTGAAGTATCCTCCCGGCGATAACATTTCGCGGAGCGGGGGACGGCGTTACCGCCTACTTCGATTGGTCGCTACGGCGAGCATGCAATCCACCGACGATAATTTGTACCTGGTCGACAGGCGCGCCAGCCCCACAGCATTGAATTGGGAGCTTGCCGAGCTACCGTTGTTCGCCAACACTGAATCATCAAAAAGTTAACATAATGTTTCTTATGCGATCCAAGTGGGCCTCGCGTAACCCGTCCCACGGCTGGCGGCGCGGCGTCGTGACTTACCGATCCAAGTGGGCCTCGCGTAACCCGTCCCACGGCTGGCGGCGTCGTGACTTACCGGCCGCCGGGGGGATCGACGTGGATGCCGAGCAGCACGCCCGTGTTGGACATCACGAACGCGCGGCGCCCATAGACCGCGGGGATCATGGTCACGCCGTTGGAGAGGTCGAGCCCGTCGATGACGCCGCCATCGAGGGGCGAAAACAGAAAAACGCCGTAACGCGTGGTGGTGACCATGACGGCGCCCGAGATGGGTACTGGGGCCGACACGCCGCCGTCTGGCAGCGCGCGACGCCAGACTTCGCGCCCATCGTCGACCGCGAGCGCCCAAAGCCCGGTCGTCCCCGAGGACGCGAGGAGCAACTTCCGCGTCGGGATGGGCGGCCCGACGCCGTCGCGCGGTTCGTGGGCCGGCTGCTCCCAGCGGGTCAGCTGGGTCACCCCCGTGGCGCGGTCATTGACCCAAACGCGACCGCCATTGGCGGCGTCGAGGGCGAATACGCCGCCCGCGTAGCTCGCGACGTAGATGACCGGGCCCGCGCTGATCCTGTCGGCGATGGGCGTCGTGTCCACGTCGAGGTAGCGCGGGATGTCGCCCTGCGAGTGCTCGGCTTCGGCGGATAGATCGACGAGCGGCCAGCGCTCGCTTCCGTCGAGGGGGTCGTAGGCTGCGACACGGCCGTCGGAAAAAGCGATGTACACGCGATCCTCGGTGACCAGCGGGCCAGCGTAGCCGGCGATCTCCATCCCGAACGCCGGCCGGCGGTGCTGCGTCCAGCGCAGTTTGCCGGTGGCGGCCTCGAGGGCCACGACGGTGTCGTTGGCATTGACGGCGTAGAGCAGCCCATTTTTCAGCACCGGGCGACGCGACACCTCGGCGTTGGTGGAAAAACGCCAGAGCAACTTGCCGTCGAAGGCGGCCACCTTGTAGAGCGCCCCGTCGTTGGAGCCGAAGTAGACGACGTCTTCGCCTGAATCGTAAAGCGGTTCGCTTTGAACGGGCCCGAGCGTCTCGAAACGCCAGAGGCTGCGCGCGTCGTCGGCGCGCAGCGCGTAGAGACCACGATCGCTCGAACCGACGAAGACCCGGCGACGGATGGGGTCGATCTCGGCCCTGCCATGCTCGTAGTCCTCGCCGGTGGCGCGCTCGGAGATCGTCACCTTGCGGCGCAAAACGACGTTCATCGCGCCGTTGGGCCGATGCACCCAGAGTGGAAGCGCCGGGTTCGCACCCGATTGCAAGGTCTCGCACCCGCTACCGGCGATGCCTCCGACGGCGACGCCGAGAAATGCGGCGAGCTGCGCCCAGCGCCGGCTCAATGGCTCCCCGGCGGGGCGGGCGTGCTCGCGCTCCCCTTGTCATCGCTCGGTTTCTTGGCTTTTTGCTGGAGTTTACGCTGAAGCTCTTCTTGTAATTTCTTCAGGTTTTCGGGGGTGCCTGAGTTGCCCATGGCCGCGCCCGGAACGGTTGGGGGCGCCTCGGCTACGAGCGCAGCGGGGTCGATGCGCTTCAATAGGTCCTCGATCTGGCTTTCGAGAAAGCCGAACGGACGAGACTCGCCACCCGGCCCCGGCATGGGAGCCTTGGAACCGCTCTCGGTATTCTTCAGACGCTCTCGGGCGCCTTTCAGCAATTCTTTGGCGTTATCGCTATTGCCCTTGGCATAGAGGATGCGCGCCTGGTGGTACATTCCCAGCTCTTTCAAACCTCGGGACTCGACGTTGCCGAGCTCGCGAAACGCCTTGAGAGCGCCGTCGATGTCTTTCTTGCCCTCGAGAGCCAGGCCCACGCCTTCGAGCGCGCGGCCGCGCACGGACAGGTCGGCGGCCGACAGGGCCGACCCCTTGACGTCGTTGTAAGCCGCTAAGGCGCCGTCCCAGTCGCGCTTGTCGAGAAGCACCCCTGCCTCGCCCATACGGGCCAGAATGGCGGCGCCTGTGCCCGGATAGGAAGCGGTGACCTTGCGGTAGGAGGCGAGAGCGGTGTCGCGCTTTTCGTCTGCGGACTTGAATACCGGGGTGGGGTCGTCCGCATTCTCGTCGTCGTTCTTCGTCGTCGTTCCCGCCACCACGCGACCACGCTCGGTCAGCGTGCCCTTGAGGAGCTCGGACGAAGCGGCCTCTGCGCGTTTGATCGAACGGTTGTCGTAGACGGCGTATCCGATGCCGCCTGCGATCGCGGCAATGACGAACCATTGCAGGATACCGAAGTTCTTCTTGAGCCAGCGCGCGGAGCCGGAGAGCCCCCGCGCGACGGCATCGTCGACCATTTCGCCGGGCGCGAGCGGCACCTTGCGTCGCGCGGCTTCATCGCGCTTTTTCAACAGCTGCTGCTTGACGTTCTGATTGCGGTCGGTAGCCACGGGCGGCCGACTTTAGTCAGGTCCGAGGGCGCGTCAATGCAAGGCGCCGCCGGCCGGGACCGGCTCCGCCGAGGACGTCGCGGCGGGTACCGCTTCCCACGGTTCCGGGGGCGGTGGCGGAAGGTCCTCGGCGAGCGGGACAACGGCCAGGGCGTCGACGGAAAGGTTGGCTGTTCGCGTCACGGCCACGCAGAGCTCGCGAGCCTCGCGACGGAGATCGCCCGGCAAGGTGAAAAAGAGCTCGCGGGCCGACGCATCGGGAAACTCGAGAACGGTGCCCGAGTCCGCGCCGCCGGGCGTACACGGCGTGAAACGCAAGTGGCCCGCTTTCCCGTCCGTCGACGCCGCGCGCGCGAGCAGCCGGTACCTCGCCGCGCCTTCGCGGGTCGCCGTCGCTTCGCTCCGTGTGCTGGGAAGCCTGAACTTGAGGCGCAACGGTGTCTCCCCCGCCCCGCGCAGTCGCGATATCGCGTCATCCGTCGGCCCGATGAGTTCCAGCAAACCCGCGCGCCGGGCCATGTCGAGCCCGTCGGGTAGCGGGTCGGGCACGCCCAAAAAGCGCAACAAGGGCGCGGCGAGCTCGGATTTTGCGCCGAGCTTGACGAGTGCAGCTGCGAGCGCGGCGCGCGTGTCCTTGTTCCGCTCGGTCGCGAGCCGTTCCGCGAGAGGAGAGCGAGCGCCGGGCTGACCAATGGCAGCCAGTGTCTCTGCGACGTGCGGGCGCAGGCGCAAATCGGCGAGCGACGCGACCAGCGGCGACACCGCTTCTTTCGGCCGAATCTCGGCGAGCGCCGCCAGCACCTCGCGCGCCCGCGGGTAAGCGATGCGCTCGGCTTGCCACCACGCGACGAGCACCGGTCCGGCACGCGGATCGCCGTGCTCGCCGAGCGCGAGCGCGGCGGCGCGCTGCGCCTCGCGGTCGGTCCCGTTCAAAAGCTCGACCACGCTGTCCCTCGGCTCCCCCAGCCGAGCCAGCGCAAGTGCCGCCCAGCGGCGCACCGTAGGATCGTCGTCGCGCTCCAGCGCCAGGCGCAAAGGGCCGGCGCCTTCGCGGCGTTTGAGATCGAACAGCAGCTCGGCCGCCTTGCGACGGAAACGGACGTCGCTGTCGTCGAGCAGTTCGGCAATCTCGGCGGCCGCGTCACCGTCGCCGGCGAGCCCGCGCCGAATGGGCCCCGGCCACGGCCGATCACCGGCGCCGGTCGCACGGGTGGCCTCGTAGTGGCCGAGGTTCACTTCGATCCGGCGCAGATCGCTTTTCATGGCCTGAAAGCGCTCCGCATTGACCGTGGAGACGTCGCGCGCTTCCGCCGGATCGGTGCGAAGATCGTAAAGTGCGCATGCTCCCGCGCGACGCGCGCAGACGAGACGCCACATGCCGTCGGCGAGCAAAATGTGGTCGTCGGTTTCGGAGATGGCCGGGGGCGCGGCCCGCGTCTCCGGCTCGCCGCCAACTGAATGAGCCGCGCGCATCCAGCGCCCGAGGTCGTAACCCTGCACCCTGGGAGGGCGCGGGATGTCGAGCGCACCGAGGACCGTCGGCAAGATGTCGATCGTCTGCACCGGCGCTTCGACACGTCGCCCCGCCGACACGCCGGCCCCCGCGATGATGAGGGGCACCCTCACCTGCTCTTCGTAGACCGTGGTGCCGTGGTAGCGGCCGCGGTGGTCGCCGAACTCCTCGCCGTGATCGGCGGTGAGAATAACGACCGTGTTCGGCCTTCGCGCGCGCACGGCCTGCACGATCTTGCCAATACCGGCGTCGGCGAAGGCCACCTCGCCGTCGTAGCGATCGACGTCGCGATCGCCGAAAACGTGGGCCGGACGGGCCACATAAGGCTCATGAGGCTCGAAAAGGTGCACCCACAACAAGAGCCGCTGGTCGCCCGGTTGGCTGGCGACGTACGAGGTCACAGCGTCGGCGCGCTCGCCAGGGTCGGCGAATTCCACCCGCGCGTATTCGAAATCGAGCTTTTTATCCCGAAAGGCCGTGAAGAGATCTTCGTCGATGAAAAACACCGCCGGTGGATAGAAGGCAGCGGTCCGGTATCCATAAATGCGCGTGAGCCCCGCCAACGTGTCGGAATCGGCGCCGACGCCCTGAGCCAAGAGCGGGTGCATGTTCTTTCCCGTCATGAGGGACGCCACCGAATAGGACGTGTGCGGCGTCGGGCAATAGGCGCGCAAAAAGAGGGTCCCGCTCTCGGCGAGCTTGTCGATCTCGGGGGTTGTCGGGCGCAGATACCCGTACGCACCGACGTGATCGGCGCGCAGTGCGTCCACCGTGATGAGCAAGATGTCCTGCGCACGCCAATCGACTTGTAGCCGCCCTTCGCTTGCCCGCTCTTGCGCCACCGTAGGCTCGAGGGGCGGAGGTGGGGCGATGCGCGCGCCGAGCTCGACTCCGAGCCCGAGCAGCGGAGCGTGGTCGAGGAAGATCATGCGCAGGTTGTCCGAGCGCGACAGCGCTCGCGCCCATCGCGGGGCCATGCCGATGGCGCCGAGCCACGCCACGACGATGAGTGCGGGAGCGAGCCAACCCCCATCCGCCGGTGCGTGTTGCCGGCGAAGGCCATGGCCGATCACCGGCGCGGTCATCGCGGTCAGCGCCGTGAGACCGAGGTGAAAGGCGGGATAAAGCCGGGGCAGCACGGCATGGTTCATCGCGGTGCACACCAACGCGAGCGAAGCGGCCGCCAAAGCGCCGCGCCCGGGCGCACGCGAGACGGCGCGAGCGACCCAAGGTAATGCGCCGTAGGCCAGCGCAAAGCTGACCGCCGCGAGTGCGCCCACGAACGACGCGCGCAGAGGCCATGCCGCAAAATGCCGACCTTGGGTCACCCCCGCGCCCAAGGCGAGCCCCATCGCCGCGCCCAAAAGACCGAGGAGGATGCGCGCTAGCGCTCCGTTTTTGCGCGCGAGCGCGAGAAGAGCCAGGCCGGCGAATGCTCCCGCGCTAGCGACGGGCCAAGCCAGCGGGACGACGGCGACCAGAGCATCGACGAATTCCCAGCTGCCGGCGAACTCCGAGCGGGCGACGATGGAAACCACCGCCCACTCGCCGACGACCAGCGCGGCAGCGCCGAGCAGAGCGTCGAGCGTCGAAGCGAGCGCGAGGCGGCGCGGAAAAATCGCGCTCGCGCCTTCCTCAGCGATACTCAACCTCGAGGATCTCGTAGTGCCGTTCGCCCGCCGGCATGCGGACCTTCACGTCGTCGCCCACTTCCCTTCCGATGAGCGAACGCGCCAGCGGCGAAGTGATGGAGATCGAGCCCACGTTGAGATCGGCCTCGTCGGCTCCGACGAGACGATAGACGCTCTCTTCCTCGGTCTCGACATTGGATAGTTTGACGGTGGCTCCGAACGCAACCTTGCTGCCCGAAAGCTTCGTCGGGTCGATGATCTCGGCGCGAGACAGCTTGTCTTCGAGATCTTTGATGCGCGCTTCGATCCACCCTTGGCGGTCCTTTGCGGCGTGGTACTCGGCGTTCTCGCTGAGATCGCCGTGATCGCGCGCCACCCCGATCTCGCGGCTGATCTTGTGCCGCTCGACCTCTTTGAGGTGCCGGAGTTCCTCTTTGAGGCGGGCGTTTCCCTCGGGCGTCATCGGGATTTGGCCATCCATGTCCCCGGTTCTACCGCATGTCCCTTGCCTTAGGCCAGCACGCGACGCACTATCGGCGCTCCCCGTTTGCGCTCCGAGGCCGAACGGGCTAGCTCATCGACCATCGTGCACAAATTAGCGTCCGGCATCGCACTATCGATGCGCATCATCCTAGCCGCACTCCCGTCCGTCGTGGCGGTCGGCGCGTTAGCTGCATGCGGCGGCAGTGCGGCCGATAGTCGCGGCGCCCTGAATTATTCCGAAGATGCCAAACGCGCCTACGACAAAGCCCAGGCCGCGTTCGACGAGCACGACTGGGAAAAGGCGCGTGCCCTGTTCAAGGACATCAAGAAAAAATATAGCTATAGCCGCTACGCGCGCCTCGCCGAGCTTCGCCTCGCCGATACCGATGTCGGGTCGGAAAAACTCGCCGAGGCCATTCAGGGATACCGCAGCTTCGTCCACGATCATCGGACCGATCCCGAAGTCCCTTACGCGCGTTTTCGCATTTGCAAGTCGCTATTCGACCAGATAAGCGACGGTGGTTTCCTTTTGCCGCCGCTCGAAGAACGCGATCAAGCGACGAGCGCGGAGTCTTACCGAGAGCTTTCGAGCCTCGTCAAAGACTACCCGAGCGGGCCGTACACGGCGCAGAGCCGGTACATGCTGAGCGTCGTTACCGGGCGTCTCGTGCGACACGAGCTCTACGTCGCACAGTACTATTTGAAGCGCGACGAGTTCGATGCGGCGGTGTCGCGTACGCAGCACGTGCTTCGCACGTACAACGGCTCCGGCCTCGAACCCGAGGCCCTCGTCCTGCTCGGCGAGACGTACCTCAAGATGCACAAGGTCAATGAAGCGCGCGCCGTGTTCAAGGACATGCTCGCCAAGTATCCAGCCGCGCCATTTTCCGCCGCCGCCAAGAATTTCCTGCTGGAGATGAATAGCCAAGGAAAGTAGCCTGAGCTACGAGGTCCTCCTTGGAAAATACGCCGAGCGCGGTCAACGACGCCATCCCGACCCCGCCACGGGTGTTGGTCATCGATGATGAAAAGAACATCCGGCGCACGCTCGATCTGGTTCTGCGCGGCGAGGGGTACGAGGTCGTCGAAGCACAGAGCGCCGAGGAAGCGCTGCAAATCCTCGCCAACCCGCACGCCCCCGTCGATCTCGCCATCCTCGACGTAAAGCTGCCGGGCATCTCCGGGCTCGAGGCGCTGGAACGGCTCCGCAAGGACGAAGCGACGCGTGAAGTGCCCGTCATCGTCATCAGCGGGCACGCCACGGTCCACGACGCGGTGGCCGCCATCAAGCTCGGCGCGGCCGATTTCTTCGAGAAGCCTCTCAGCCGCGAACGCGTCGTCGTCAGCGTCAAGAATGTCATCCGCACCGCCAAGCTCTCGGTGGCGATGGCGGGACTGCGCGAGGAACTCGAAGCCCGCTACCAGATGATCGGGCAGAGTGCGCCCATGCAGCGGCTGTTCAAAGACATCGACAAGGTCGCTCCCACCAAGGCCAGCGTCCTCATCACCGGCCAGAGCGGCACCGGCAAAGAGCTCATCAGCCGCGCCATCCATCGGCTCTCGCCGCGCAAGGACGCCCCCTTCATCAAGGTCAACTGCGCCGCCATTCCCCGCGAGCTCATCGAGAGCGAGCTCTTCGGACACGAACGCGGCTCGTTCACCGGCGCGGCGGCACGCAAGCGCGGCTTCTTCGAGCAGGCCCACAGCGGGACGCTCTTTCTCGACGAGATTGGCGATATGGACGTCTCTGCGCAGGCCAAGGTGCTGCGGGCCTTGCAGTCCGGCGAAGTGTGCCGCGTCGGGAGCGAGCACGTCATCCACGTCGACGTTCGCGTGATGGCCGCCACCAACAAGGACCTCGAGCGCGAGGTCAGCACCGGGCGCTTCCGCGAGGATCTGTTTTTTCGTTTGAATGTGTTTCCCATTCGCAGCCCTGCGCTGCGCGAACGCACCGAGGACATTCGTCCTCTCGCCGACGCCTTCGTGGCGTCGTTCTGCAACGAGAACGGCCTCCGTCGCAAGCCAATCGACTCGACCGTCTACAAGGCCCTCGAAGCACGCACCTGGCCGGGCAACGTGCGCGAGCTGAAGAACGTCGTCGAGCGCGCCGCCATTCTTTCGAGCGAAGTGATCACGATCGCCGATTTGCCCGAAGATCCGCACGCCAACCCATTCGAGGACGAGCCGGCCGGACAGGAAGGCGCCGACGCGACACACGACGAGGGTGATCGCGGCGCGGAGGTGCTCTCCCCCCTCCCCGGCGGCGAACGTCTCACCCTGCGCGAGTATCGCGAGCAATCCGAGCGGCGCTACATCGTGGATACGCTGCGCAGCCTAGAGTGGAACATCTCGCGCACGGCGGTCGTGCTCGGCGTCGAGCGAACCAACTTACACAAAAAGATTCGCGCCTACGGCATCAAGCGCGGCGAGACGTAGGCGCACCCTCGCCCGTCGATCCATACCCACCTGCGCCGCGTTCGGTGGGGTCGAGCGAAGCAGCGATGCGGAGCGTCGCCTTGGCCACCGGCGCAACGACGAGCTGAGCGATGCGATCACCGGCGCGGACAGTGAATGGATCTCGGCCCAGGTTGACGAGCACGACTTTGACCTCGCCGCGGTAGTCAGCGTCGATTGTCCCTGGGGTATTGAGCACGGTCACCCCGTGTCGCAGCGCCAGGCCGGATCGCGGGCGCACCTGACCCTCGAAACCGGGTGGGATGGCGAACGCCCAGCCGGTGGCGACCAGCGCGCGGTGTCCCGGTTGAATGACGACGTCCTCGGCGACGTCGGCGGGTAGGTCCATCCCGGCTGCTTCCAGCGATTGGTAGACTGGCGCCGACATTTGATGCGTCCCCACGCGCATGGCCAGAACTTCGACGTGCATACGGTCCGTCATGACCGAGCTCGATAGCAGAGATCGGCGGCGGGTTGCAGACCCTTGCCTTGCGCGGCGTGGGGTGCGAGCGCGTGGAGCAGCCGAGACTAGGGGATTAGGCGCTTCGCTCGATGCCGCCCGGTTCTCCGGCGTGCCGCGCCTTTTCGACAGCGGCGCGCGCAGCGGCAATCAGCAGATCGGGGTCGGTCTGTCGCGGATCGACGATGGCCGCTCCCCAGCGAATGCAGATCGTGAAATCGACCGAGATGCCGGCGTCGGAGTGACCATTGCTTCCCGCCTGGGCCGCGATGGCGGCGAGCGACGGAAGATCGTTCTCGGGTAGAAGCACGACGATCTCGTCGACGTCCCCCCGCACGAGTCCGTCTTGGATCGTGTCGGAGAGCTCCATCACGGCGCCGCCGAGCAGCGCATCGGTCGACGACCGTCCGATGGAGGCGCTCAGTTTGCCTTCGTCTTCCAAACAGAGGACCGCGCAGACCACCAGCCGCTCGTCGCGCAGGCATGCGTCGATCTCGCGCTGGAGCCGCGCGCGCAGCGCCGACGGCGAGGGCAGCGACGACAAGGCGTCGGCGCGCTTGCGCCGCAGCCGGATGTGCGGCGCGGTCGGCGGCTCTCCTTCACGACTCGTCACCCGCAGGGCCGCGCGCATGCGCTGCGAGAGCTCGAAGATGCGAAACGGTTTGGCGATGAACGCCGCGGCGCCGAGCTCGGTGGCGCGATCGCGCACGGCATCTTCGGTGCTGGCCGAGACGATCATGACGGGCACGCCGGCGGTGCGAGGGTCTCCCTTCAGCGCGCGGCACACGTCGAGCCCGCCCATTCCGGGCATCGTGACGTCGAGAAGGAGCAGGTCGAAATTGCCCGTTTGCGCGAGGGAAAGCGCGCCATCGCCCGTATGGACGCCCTCCACCTCGAATCCTTCCGAACGACACACCTCCTCGATGAGCTCCCGGTTGACGGGATCATCATCCGCCACCAGCACACGCGCCGGACGGCCGAGTCGTACGAAATCGGAATCGAGTCGCCGCTCCATCATGAACCGGCTGCGGCATGCCACGCGCGGGCTGCCTCGCGGTTGGACTTTGGGCGGATGGCCCGGTCCTTACGGTTCGAGGTTATCGGCCTCGACCTCTTTTGACAAACGTCGGCTACCTACATGGTCGCTACCGAGCGGCGATGCGCGCGTGCCGCGCACGATTTCGTCGTCGTCGGGTGCCGAGACGTTGGGATCTGGAGCCGCCGGAAGGAGTGGCAACGTGCGCTCGCTTCCCGACCGCATGCGGACGCGCACGATGCCCGCCGGAGCGCGCGGCGAGCGAAGAATCGCAAACTCGACGCACTTTCGCCCCTGATCGGGCGGGCATCCGATGCGAACGTGGAAATGATCGTCGTGCGCTGCTTGGGAGGGCTGCATCATCACGTCGGCGGCGCGCTGTCGCAGCTCGCTCGGAACGCCGCGCAGCTCGGCATAACGCAAGAGCCTGGCGCGGATATGGCGTGCCACGAAGATATGCGACACGCGCGCTTCGCGATCGTCGACGAGCGCTTCGACGAGCGCCCAGTTGCGAGCATCGTCGAAGACGGCGCCCGCAAGATCGGTCGCCTCTCCGCGCGGCGAGAACGTGACGAACCGCGCCGGCAAGAGAGGCTTATCGGCTGGATTGCGCAGGTAAAAGCCGAGGTCGGCATCGCGTCCGCTCTCGTGAGAGTGGTGGCGTTCGAGCTCCCCCCCTTCGCGGCGCGACATGTCGCCGACGCTGAGAACCGCGTCGGGAAAGCGCCGCGCTACGCGCCGCGCAGCGCGCTCGATCAGCCCGACGAGCGACGGCAGACCGTAGCGGGCGGTCGACTCGGCGTAACGGGGCACGACGCGGAGGTACGGCGCGGTGCCGAGACGCTTGCCGCCGTCGAGCCGCCCCTGATTGGGCGAGCCGATGGAAAACGAGGCGGAAGCCGTTGCTTTCGCGGGACGGGGGGACGGCGCCGTGGCCCCGCACAAAGTGGCCCACCCGACCAAGCTACCGAACACGGCCATTGATACGAAGCGCACGAACTCGCTTTTAACGAATGCCGGCAGAAAAGGGCAAAACTTCGGCGTTCAGCGCGCCAATGCTTGATTCGCGTCGCGCAGCATCTCTTCCGCCGCTTTGCGTGCCGCCGGTCCGACTTTGGCTCCCGCGAGCATGCGCGCGAGCTCCGCGAGTCGGTCTTTGCCCCGGGTCGCCAAGACGCGCGTCGTGGCGAGCCCCGCCTTTTCTTCTTTCTGCACGACGAAATGCGCATCGGCGAAAGCAGCGATCGATGCGAGGTGCGTGATGCAAAGCACCTGACGATGGCGAGCGACGTCCGCCATGGCGCGGCCGATGCGATCAGCGATGGCGCCGCCCACACCGGCGTCGACCTCGTCGAAGACGAAGAGACCTGCGGGGCCCGCCCCGGCCAGCACCCGCTTCAAAGCGAGCAGCGCCCGCGAGAGCTCTCCTCCGGAGGCGATGCGGCGGAGCGGACGCGGCTCGACGCCCGGGTTCGGCGCGATCAGAAACTCGACGCGATCGATCCCATCGTGGCCGAGGCGCGCGCCGTCCACTTCGAGGTCCGCGCCCCCCCGCTGGGGCGCGACTTCGACGATGACGCGCGCGCGGCCCATGCCGAGACCATCGAGCTCTTTCCCGATCGCATCGCCCAGCGTGGTCGCCGCTTTTTTGCGCGCAGCCGAGAGCGCGCGCGCCATGGCCGCCGCTTTCTCGAGCAAGGCGGCGAGGGCGGCGCGCTCGGCGGAAAGGCGATCTACGGCCCCCGAGAGCGACTCGATCTCCGTGGCCATGCGTTCGCGCGCTGCAGCCACGGCGCCCGAGTCGCCCCCGTGCTGGCGCAAAAGCTTGTGAACCAGAAAGAGCCGCTCCTCGACCTCGCGCAGGTGCTCGGGGTCGGCCTCGATCCCGTCGGCATAGCGGGCGAGTGCGCGCGCCACGTCGACCAAATCGCTGCGCGCCGTTTCGACCGAGGCGGCCAAAGGCGCCAGCGCGGGGTCGAGCTCGCGGATGGAGGCAAGATCGCCGCTCAAGCTAGCCAGCTCGTCGCAGATGGCCCCGTCCTTGTCGTAGAGTCGGTCAGCGGCGCCACGGGTCACCTGCCCCAGGCGCTCGGCATGGCGCAAACGACTGCGGTCGGCTTCGAGCTCTCCCGGCTCGTCGGGGCGCAGACCCACCTCGTCGATGGCCGCCAGCTGAAAGCGCAAGAACGCCTCGCGCTCTTCCCGTTTTTGCTCCATCTGCTCGAGCTCGGCGATTTGGCGCGAGCGTACGACGAGCTCGTCGACGTGGCGCGACAACTGCTCGCGCTCGCTTTCCAGTCGCGCGAACGCGTCGAGATGGAGCAAATGCGTGGCGGGATCGGTGAGGGAGACGCTCTCGTGCTGCGACGAGATGTCCACCAGCTGCGAAGCCAGCTCGGAGAGCTGTGACGCGGTGCAGAGCCGCCCGTTCAAGTAGGCCCGCGAGCGCCCCGAAGCTTGCACGACGCGCCGCAGCACCAATTCATCGCCCGCGTCGAGCCCAGCCTCGGTGAGGCGGGCGCGTGTTCGCGGGGACGCCGTGACGTCGAACAGCGCCTCGACTTCGGCCTCCTCGGCTCCGGGACGGACCAAATCGGGCGCGGCACGCTCGCCAAGGACGAGGCCGAGGGCACCGACAACGATGGACTTGCCAGCGCCGGTCTCCCCGGTCAGGACGTTGAACCCCTTTTCGAGATGCAGGTCCAGCTGATCGATGAGCACGAAGTTCTTGACACGAAGCTCGAGAAGCACGGCTCCGTCGTATACCCTCGTCGGGTGAAAAAGGGGCCCCCCTGGCATCGAATCCTTGGTATTCGGTTTCACGGTGAACGTTGGTGGGGCATGAAGTGCGGCTGAGCGTCGGCGAGCACAAAACAAGCCGAGCAGCGCCCCATCGGTCGTCCGCGTGCCGATTTCCCCTAAAAGCAGCGTTTTTTGAGTCTTGACGTACTTGACGGTATGTGACTAGCATTCGCCCGCGCATTGACTGCCCGACCAGAGTAGGGCTCGCCTTTCCGCTTTTTTCCGAATCTTCTCGAGCCCCTACGCAAAGAGAGCCAGACCAACCCATGCCGGCCCGACACGACCGCGCAGAGAAGAAGAAGCAGCGTTCCCAGAGCCGGTCTCCTTCCGACAGCTCCAAGAGCAAGGCTTCGAAGGCGAGCAAAGCGCCCGCCAAGAAGCCTTCGGTGGATCGTTCCCCGAAGAAGAAAGAGTCCGGACGGGATAGTGCGGCTACCAAACCCTTGAAGCCGGTAAAGGGCGTGAAACCCGAGCGCGCGCTCGCCAAGGTGACTGCCAAGGCTGAGAAGATTGGCGGCAAAGGGGCGGAGCCGAACAAGGTCGGAGGGGGTGGCAAAGTGGCGCGAACGATCGCAGTCGAACGTGTGTCGGCGGACGAAACCAAGACGTCGGCCGTTGCGAAATCAGAGCTACTCAAAACCAAAGGCGTGCCGAAAGCGCCCAAGGCACCGAAAGCTCCGAAAGCTCCGAAAGAGCGACGGACGGCAGTGCCCCTGCCCCCCTTGAGGGCATACAAATTCATCGGCGTGCCGTCTTTCACCGGGCCGAAACCGGTCAAGTACACGATCCCGCCGCCGCCGCCCGTTCCCCCTCCCCCGCCGCCCGCATCGCTCGAGGAGCGCGTTGCCCTCGTCCAAACTCGGCTCGCCAAGCAGGACGAGGAGTTCAGGCGCCGCTACTTGGAGAACTTCGATATGTCGTGGATTTACCACGACAGCGCGCTGGAGGGCGTCGTCTACAGCTTTACGGAGCTGCGAACGGCGGTCGATTCGAGCGGCACGGTCGTGCAGGATTCGACCTTGCAGCCGGTTTGCGAGGAGATCCGGCGGCACAAGCAGGCCATCGAGTTCGTGCGCGATTTCGCGAAAAAGCGGCTTCCCATCACCCTCGACGTGGTGAAGCGCATCTACCTCATCCTCCATCCCGAAGAGGGCGACCTCAAGACGCTGAAGTACCGCAAAGACATCCCCCAGCATCGACTCTATTTTCACGAGTACGCTGCGCCCGACAAGATCGCCTACAAAGTTCGGCAGATCGTCGACTGGATCAACGATCCCGAAACCAAGCGTGGCCGCAACGCGCTGCGCATTGCGGCGCGGGCTCACTACGATCTCGTGCGCGTGTTTCCGTTCACGCACGACAGCGGCAAGGTTGCACGCCTTCTCATGAACATGCTCCTCATGCGGGCGGGGTACGAGCCGGCGATCATTCACTCCACCGAGCGCCAGCGGTACTACGAGGCGCTCAAAGGCTCGGCTGCGATCATCTTGCACATGGCGCAAGAAGCCGAAGAAAACGGCTTAGCCAGCATCGAGAAGCTGCTCGAAGAGCACGAGACCAACACGCGCAGCTTCGTCAGCTGAGCGTCACTCGACCGGCGCGACGTCGTCCCAAGCGGTTGCTAGCGCCAAAGTGGACCAGGCGAGGTTCAAGTCCATCGTCGCACTGAGATGGTTGTAGCGCTGGGTCGCCCATTGGCGTGCGGCGTCGACGAGATCGGCGTCTTCTTTCGTCCCGATGTCGATCCCCTGCTGCACCGCGATGACCCATTGCCGTGCTGTGCGCTGGGCCGAGCCGTAGGCCCGCTCTCTCGTCTGCGCGTCGGCCACTTGTGCGTACGCGGTCTCGACCTCGACGCCGATGCCGCCGAGCGCGTAGCGCTCCGTTTCCCGTAGTTCTTCGACGGCGGCGTTGGCCTGGGCGAGCCGGGCGCCGTCCGGCAGGAAATCGAGCTGCCATCTCATGGCCAGGGCGGCCCCGTAACGCAGGTAGTTGGCATCGTCGCGAATGTACGGGTTCAGCTGATCGGTCACCTGGGGTGCGCGCGACCAGGTGGCGCCGACGGCCAAGCCGAGATCGGGCAGGTACTTGGAGCGCGCCAGATCCGCCTGTGCTTCGCGCGCCACGAGCCCGGCGCGGAGCATGTTGACTTCGGGGCGGTTGATGCGCGCCGCCTGAAGGTACTGCGCGACCGGTCCGAGCGGCCGTTTGGCGGGGCGCAGGGGATCGCCCGAGATGTCGAAACCGTGCCCCTCCCCCGTGAGAAAACGGAGTGAGGCGAGAGCGATCGCTTCGTAGCGGTGCGCCTCCGACCGGCGACCATCGAGCTCGAAACGAAACGTGCGCAGCTTGAAGAGGTCGATCTCGTCGGCGTTGCCGGCTTTGACCTCGCGGTCGAGATGCTCCACGGCTTTGTCGAGCTGACCGGCGGCGTCGTTCAGCAACGCCAGACCGTCGCGCGCGAGCTGCAGTCCGAAGTACGCTTTTCGCACGTCGAGGCGAACGAGATTCTTCTGCTTGTTGACGTCGCTCTCGCCGACTTTGATCTGCGCTTCGGCGGCGTGCCACAGATTGGTGAGCTTGCCGAATGTCCAGAGGGGGATGACGCCTTCCACACCGATTCGCCAGAACACGCCCATCGAGCTCGACAGCGAGACTTCCGTGTTCGGGCTGTAGATGTTGTTGCCGCGCACGGTGGGAGCGACGCCGAAACCGCCGGTCGCCGTGAATTCGCTGAAGGGCGCGAAATGCGCCTCGTCGAGCTGCGCGCGCATCGACTGGAGCCGCGCGCGTGACGCCCAGATGTTGGGGTGGTTGCGCTCGGCGAGATCGAGGCAGCGTCGCAACGAAATGCCGTGCGATGGCGCCGGTACAACGGCGGGAGCGGCGCTCGACGCGGCAGGCGGCGCGCTCGACGTTACCGGCGCGGCGTGCTGCGGCTCAGCGCCGCCCTTGGGCGGCGTTTGGGCAGCCGTGAGCGATGGCAGGAGCGCGCCGCTGAAGAGCAGGGCTGCCAAGGCTCGGCCGAGCGGTCGCATTGGGCGGACCATAGCACCGGAGGAGCCGGTCGGGATGCGCACCGCAGGCCAGAGTGGAAACTTGGGCCGGCAGCCAGGTGCACGCGTTTTTCAGTTGCGTAGCGGTCGTTTGCCCATGTCGGCCTTCTTCAAAACGCGGCGAAAGTTCGACCGATCGAGCCCGGCTTGACGAGCGGCTTCGGAGACGTTGCCGCCAGTGCGCCGCAGCACGGCCTCGAGATAGGCCTGCTCGAAAACGGCCAGGGCCTGCTTCTTGGCCTTGGGATAAGGCAGATCCGTTAAACGGCCGAGTGCGTTGGAGAGACCGTCGCGGTCGGGAGGCGACGTGGCCGCATCGTCGTCGGGCCCGCCGCTCGTTTGCTGATCGGGCAGGTCCCCCGGCATGATCGTCTGGCCCTTGGCCATGACCACGGCGTGCTCAATCGCGTGCTCGGGCTCGCGCACGTTGCCCGGCCATTTCTCTTCGCGCAAGAGGCGCATCGCCTCGACGCCGATGCGGGTCACGTCGCGGCTCATGCGCCGCGCGTATTTGCGAAGGAAGTGGTAGGCGAGCAGTGGAATGTCGTCGCGACGCTTTCGCAGAGGGGGCACGCGAATCACGATGACGTGGAGGCGATAGTACAAGTCCTCTCGGAATTTTCCGGCTGCGATCTTGCTCTTCAAGTCGGCGTTGGTGGCGGCGATTACGCGGCAATCGACGGTGACGATGTCGTTCGAGCCGACCCGCTTGATCTCTCCTTCTTGCAAGGCGCGCAGCAGCTTGACCTGCGCTTGCAGGGGCAGATCGCCGATCTCGTCGAGAAAGACGGTTCCCTTGTCGGCGGCCTCGAAGAGCCCCATGCGCGCGGCGACGGCGCCGGTGAAAGCGCCGCGGGTGTGCCCGAACAACTCGCTCTCCACGAGATCGACGGGGATGGCCGAGCAGTTGACCGCCAAAAAGGGACGATCGGCGCGATTGGAATGCTGGTGAATGGCGCGCGCGATGAGCTCCTTGCCCGTGCCGCTCTCGCCGAGGACGAGCACGGTGGCCGAGGTGGGAGCGACGCCGAGGGCGAGCCGATACACCTCGCGCATGGCCGCGGTGTTTCCGATGAGCTCACCGAAGTTCTCGTGTTGCTCGAGCCGCTGCTCGAGCACGTCCATCCGGTCGAGCAGTTGCTTGCGCTCTGCCGCCTTGGAGATGGTCATCGCCACGACGTCGTTGGACGGGAACGGCTTGGTCAAAAAATCGTAGGCGCCGTTTTTTACGGCGGCGACGGCGTCGTCGACGTTGGCAAAGGCGGTCATCATGATGACCTCGACCTCGGGGCGCAGCGCTTTCACCCGGTTCAAGAGGTCCATGCCTCCCATGCGCGGCATCTGCATGTCGACGAGCATGACGTCGACGTTGCCCGCCTCGAGCAAGGCCAGTGCGGCCTGGCCGTCTTCGGCAGTCATCACGTCGAGGCCGAGGCCCATGAGCACGCGCGCCAAACTGCGGCGGAGCTCAGGCTCGTCGTCGACCAAAAGCACGCGCGTCGTCTGCTCCTTCGGCGGAGTACCGGCGTCGGGTACGGGTGTATTTCGCGGCCGCAGGGAAGGAGCCCGCGACGGACGATAAGATGTGGTCATCGACCCCCGACGCCCCCCCCTCCCACGCCCTTTTGCGGCGGTCGCGACGAGGTCGGCGCACCGAGAGCGGGCGTGTAGATGTAACCCTGTTGCTGAAAGACGCAGATGCGATTGCCGCCATCGCGTTTGGCTTGCTGGAGAGCGCCGTCGGCGGCGCGAAGAAGCGCGTCCTTGGTGCGCACGTCGCGCGAAGGGTAGAGACCGACGCCGATCGACACCGTGATGTTGTGGAACTTCTGCGCGTCGATGGAGAACCGCTTCTCGGTGACGTCGCGCCAGATGCGCTCGGCCACCGTGACCGCGCCCCCGAAGTGCGTGCTCGGTAGCACGATGAGAAACTCTTCACCGCCGTAACGCGCGATGACGTCCACGTCGCGCACGCACGCGCGCATGAGCTCCGCGACGGAGCGAATGATGTGATCTCCGAGTTGTCGCGTGCCCGAGTCGTTGTGCGCTTTCAGTTGGTCGATGTCGATAAAGGCACACGCCAAGGGATCATGGTAGCGCTCGGCGCGTTTGAACTCTTCCGAGAGCCGGGTATGCAAATAGCGGTAATTGTAAAGGCCAGTGAGCTCGTCGTGGACGCTCATCTGCTCGAGCTTCTGGCGCGCTTGGGCCACGTGATCGTGCAGGCGTTTGATGCGCAGCATCGCCTCCACGCGGGCCACGAGCTCCTTTTCTTCGAAGGGCTTGCACACGTAGTCGTCGGCGCCGATCTTGAGACCCTCGACCCGGCTTGCGCTGTCGGTTTTGATCGTCACCAGCACGACGGGGAGAAACGACTCATTGGTCATCCCTTTGAGAAGCCGGCACGCTTCCAGCCCCGAGAGGCGCGGCATCATGATGTCGAGCAGGGCCAGCGAGATGCCTCCGCGCGACACGCGTTCCACCGCTTCTTGGCCGTCTTCACACGTCTCCACGACGTAGCCATGGCTACGCAGGATGTTGGCTAGAAGCTCGCGCGTGAGCCGATCGTCGTCAGCCACCAATACGGTGGCGATCGGAGCGGCAGGTAGGGACGGAGAGGGGTCCAAGTCGCGTAGCACACTGCTGCCCGCTGACTCCCCCGCCCGATCCGAAGGCCTGACATGCGGGCGGTCGGAGGCGGACACGACTACAGCAGCATAGCGTAATGGCTCTACCTTGGGGCAAGATCGATCGAGACCCACACGTCGACACCTTCACGTCCCAGGCGCTTTCCCACGAACCCGTCGATGGAGATGCAGCGGCAAGGGTGGGCGTAGCCCAGCGAACCGCGCACTTGAAGGAGCGTGCGGGAGGTGAAGTCCTCCTCTGCCGATATCCGCGCACCTACGCTCCTCGCCAAACGCGCGGCGATTTCGGCTCCGCCCGACCAGCCTTCCGTCGCCAGCCATCCGCCGGACGGCTCCTCAGCCGTCGCGCCGGTGAGCGCCCGCGCCGCCAGCGGATGGACGCCGCGTCGCCCCGCACCTTTCAGCGCCAAATGCCAGCCGTCCTGCTCGCCGAGGCGAGCCTTGCCGACGAGCACCTGCCCTTCATCGCCGTCGAGCGTGGCAGCCCCTTCGCCACCGAGCCCGACGAAGCGTGAGCTCCACGCTGCACGACCACGTGTGACCGGCGTTGTTTCGGAGAGCCCTCCGTCGCCGACCCTCCCGATGCCACCCACGTCGGCTTCGAGCGATCCGCCAGCGTGACCGAGAAGCCTTCCCCACGCGGTTCGAAAGCCAGCCGATGCCGTCGCCATCTGACCTGCGCCGAGTGCGACAGGGCGACCCGTTTGTGCGAAGTAAGCGCCGCTCGTGCGCGCGGCCATCACCGACGCGCGCAGGCGCGGTTCGATGACGTGAACGAGCGGTGCGGTCTCATCGGCAAACACGCGCGCGAGCGGCGCCGCAAGCTCGACACGCGCGGCGCCGATGGCGTCGAGCGCCGACGTTGGCCCGGCGGCCGCGGCGGTGATCGCTTCGCGAAGGCTCATGCGTGCCACCAGTGCCGCTGCGCGCGCGGAAAGCTCGATGCCCCCTTCGGCGCGCGCTAAGTTCGTGCTGCCGAGCACGGTGTCGTCGAGAATCGTTGCCGTGGCGAGACCGTCCCACGCTCCGAAAGCACCGAGCGCGCCCCCTGCCGCCAACGTGGCGGTCGGTCCCCACGCCGGACGCTCGCTCGGCCCGATGCCGCCGCGCGCGCCGACGGCCCGTACGCCGGAGCTGAGAAGGACGCCGTCGGTGAGCCGTACCATGACCTGTGCCGCCGCGCGGTCGTAGCCGCGAGCCGCCTCCTCGAGGGTGAGCGACGCGCTGCGTGCGCGGGTCCCGCGCACGGCATCGATGTCCCACGCGACGGCTCCTCCCTCCGCCTCGGGGTAGGAACCCTGCGCGTTGATAGCCAGGTGATCGCCTTGCAACCGATCCCACCTCACCCGGTTGGTGGAGCGCGGCGTCCAGAACCGGGTGACGAGCTCGAATCCCCCCTTCAAATAGCCGGACGCAGTGATGTCGAGCTGATCGTAGTCATCGCCGTCTTTCCACGGAAGATGAACGCCATCGCCGACGAGAAGGCCGTCTGCTCCGCGGTACGCGACATTCGGCGGAAGGACGCCGGGGCGCGACGGCGCGCGCATCCAGAACCACGGAAGCGCGAAGACCGTCCAGCCCGCGACACGCAGCGATGGGCGCTGGAGCATCAGATCGGCGGGGGGCGCCACGACGCCCCCTTCGAAACCGATCGACACCGGCGGATTGGGGCAAGGGCAGAACACCACTTCGCCCGGCCCTTGCACCTCGATGCCGCGCCCCGAACGACGTAGCGAGAGCGCCGGGCTCGTCAACCGAAACCGCTCGTACGTCACGACGACGTTGCCGCGCAGCACGAGCTCGCGCAGGCGCGCATCGCCCTCGACTTGATCGGCTGAGAACGAGAGCTCGGCCTTGTCGTCTTGAGCCATCGCGGGCCGAGCGAACGTGAATATCGCTCCCAGCGTCGCCAGCGTCCGCTTTGCACCACCCCAAAGTCGAGCTCGTGCCGGCACGGGTGGACTCACGGGCCCGAGATTCGCACAGGCGCGCGCAAAAAACGCTAGCGCGCCGGCGATGTACTCGGGGGGGTCGCGCTCGGCAACGTGCGCGGCGCGTCGGACGCGGGTGCGGCGGGACGCGCGTTGTCCCCCGACGGCGAAGGCGAAGGCGGCGCGGCACTTGGCCCTGGCGACATTTCGCCGTCCGCGGGCTCCTCTGCTTCGCGCCCTTGCCCCTTCGCCGCAGGCGGCTCGAAGAGGCCTGGAACAGCGGGATAGTCGCCGGCCGGAAAATCCACCTCTAACCGCACGCTGCCATTTTCCCCGGGGACGACCTTTTGCGTCGCGCTCACGCTTTTGCGAAGGTCGATGATGAGCTCGACATCGGCGCCGACCGAGAGCAACCGCGCCCGCGCCACCGGCGTGGAGAAATGCGTCGTGATGAGCGCGTTGCGATTGTTGCGCACGGGCACGCGGGCATCATGCATGACGTAGATGAGCACCCCCTCGGCGCGCCGCTCGTCGACGCTGACGGAACGCGTGAGCTCGACATAGATTCGGCTTCTGCCGTCGGGCAAGAGCCGAAACCCAGGGAACGTCGCCAGAGCGGCATCGGATCGCGCTCTCCCGGCAGGAGCCCGGCGCCCGCGGGAGGGGGCCTCCTTGCCGGCCACCGCGGCCGAGTCGGGCGATCCCGGCACCGCGAACTTCGGCTGCGGTTTCTTGCTCTGCGCCGCTGCCAGCGTGGCAAGCCCGCTCAATCCGAGGGCCAAGAGCAAGCGAAAGCACGCGCCGGACATGGCGACGATTAGACCACGGCTACGCGAGCTGCGGCAAATCCCCGACGTCAGGAGGCGAAGGCGTGCCCATGACCAGACGCCCGCGCAGGAGGCCCCACAGCTCCTCCTTCCCCTCCCCCGTCTCCGCCGAAAAACCGACCACGCGGCACCCGGCATCGGCGGCAAGCCGAGCGAGGGCAGGCTTGCGCTGGGCGCGCGGGATCTTGTCGATCTTGGTAGCCACCATGATGATGGGGACCTTGGGGCGGCTCGCCTTGCCCTGCGTGCTCTCGACGTACGTGACGAGCTCCTTCTCCTCGTGTTCCGGGCCGCGCCGAACATCGACCAGCAGAACGACGGCGCGCAGCGTGACCCGCTTGGAGAGGTAACCCTCGATGAGCGCTCCCCAGCGCGACTTCTCGTGCTTGGCGCGCTTGGCAAATCCGTATCCGGGCAAGTCGACGAGCACGGCCTCGAGCCCATCGGCCGCGCGGACGTGAAACAGGTTGAGCTGCCGCGTCGTGCCCGGCGTCGAGCCCGTGCGCACCAAGTTCTTGCGACCGACCAAGGTGTTGAGCAGGCTCGATTTGCCGACGTTGGAGCGACCAGCAAATGCGATCTCGGCGAGCGCCGGGGGGGGCAGCTGGTCTTGCTCGGCGACGCCCGCCACGAAAGACGCCTCGACGATACGGAGTTCCGGTTTCATGATCGCCCGAGCCTTTTGCGAAGCGTTGTCTCCAAGCTGCGCAGCTCGGAGCTTTTTGCGCAGTATGCAACCACGATGAACGCGGTGGCGAAGACGATGGCGCCCGCCACGCCGGGAAGCGCGCGAGCCCAGACGCCCCCGCCCCCGATGCGGGCGACGAACTCGGCGGTCGCGTAACCCGCGATGCCGGCGACGACCGAGGCGAAGCAAGTGCGCGCCGCCGACGCCGCGATTTCGCCGAGCCGCAACGACGGAAGGCGCCGGCCGAGACCAAACCAGAGGAGCAGCATCTGTGCCGCGCTCGACAGCGTCACCGCCATGCTGACGCCCACGTGGCCGAACATCGAGCGCAAAACGAGCGCCGCCACGACGAACACCACCAGGTCGATGGCCGAGATGACGACCGGCGTTCGCGTGTCGCCGAGCGCATAAAAGACGGGGACGATCTGCCGGACGGCGGCGACCGTCCACAGACCGAACCCCTGCGCCACGAGCGCGTGCGCCGTCTCGGTGGAAGCCACCGCGTCGAACGCGCCACGTTCGAAAATCGAAACGACGATGGGACGCGCCAAAGCCACGAAGAGGGCCGTCGCTGGAATCGCGACGAAGAGCGAAAGTCGCATTCCATAGGCGTACGTCTTGGCGACTTCATCGAGCTGGCCCGAGGCAACGAGCTTGGCGAGCGCCGGCAGCGTGGCGGCTTGCAGAGCAAGCACGAAGATCCCCTGCGGAAAATCGCAAAGGCGCATGGCCCACGAGAAATAGCTCTGCGATCCCTCGGGCAGCTGGGAGAGAAACCGGCGCGACAGCATGAGATCGATGGCGTAGATACCGATGCCGGCCATCATCGGCACCATCCGCCCGAGCGCGTCGAGAACGCGCCGGTTACTGAAATCGAAAATGGGTCGCGACGCAAACCCGATGTGTCGCAACGATGGCCACTGCGCGATCACTTGGAGCGCGCCTCCCACTAGCACGCCCGCCGCCAGCGCCAAGATGCGATCTTGTCCCGCCGCGACGAACCAAGCGGGCAAAAGCAAGCACGCCACAACGAACGCGATGTTGAGGAGCCCGGGGGCAAATGCCGCCGCCGCGAAGCGCCCATAGCTATTGAGCGCCGCCATGCCGAGCGCCGCGGTGCCCATGAAGAAGATGTACGGAAACACCCAGCGCGTGAGCAATACC
>Ga0193706_1000231_pt1 | contig 37022 bp, 19 predicted proteins | sample U3c1metaG_FD_160130 | JGI IMG/M metagenome (GOLD analysis project Ga0193706, IMG submission 160130) | Soil microbial communities from a riparian zone of the East river system, Colorado, United States - U3c1 | ecosystem: Environmental > Terrestrial > Soil > Riparian zone | place: USA: East River... | reverse complement strand
CGAGCCGATCACCTTGCCGAACGGCGAGCGAGTGTGCGGGTGTGACGATCCTCAAGGCGCGGCTTTCGCTCTGCTTGAACGCCAACGAAACCGCTGAGGTCCGTGGTCAACCATCGGCGCGTCCCGCCGCCGCGCGCCCTTCGAAGTGGCTCGCGGAGACGCCCGACCCCTCGAAGCTCATACGGCGGAAGAATTCGGAAGAGGCGGCGGGGTCGAGCGGGACATAGATCGCTTCGGCGGTTGCCACGACCGCACCGCTCTCATCGGTCAACCTTCCCCCCGCCTTGAACGCCCGCTGACTCTTGGAATCGGAGGGAAGCTCCTTCGTCACGAGACGAAGCTTCTTGCCCACGGTGGCGGGCCGCTTGAACGTGACGTTGAGCTGGACCGTCATGCAGAGAAGCCCGGTCCGATAGATGATGGGCCACGCGCACCCCTCATCGAACATGGCGCTAATGACTGCCCCGTGGACGTACGGTGCGAATCCCACGAATTGCTGCGCGGGTGCGTATTCGCAGACGACGCTTGCGCCGTCTTCTGCAATCGCGAACTTGAGCTTCAAGCCGTGCTCGTTCTTGTCGCCACAGACGAAGCACTGCGCCAGTCCCGGAAGAGCTATCATGATGGGGTTCCTTTCATGCGAATACTGTAGTGTTGCCGCTCAGCGACGCATCCACCCCCGCGAAAGCATCAGCGTTCGCCCCCCGCGGCGTCGATAGCACGATCGACGACATTCGTGTCACGGCCGACCGTCGGCATTCCCGTTTCCGTCGGGGGACCATATCCGCGGAACGGTCCGAGCGTCTAGCGCGAGTCGTCAGCAAGACCAGGTCGCCGCCGTGCACCCCTGTTACGCTTGGGATGTGGCGCTTCGATGTGGAGGGGATATCTTGCATTGACATGGACCGAAACGGTTCGCTCGCCGACCGAAAGCACGAGATCCACATGAGAGCGAGGCTGCTAGTCGGTAAGGGCCCTCATTCATGAACATGCGCGCTCCCGTCGGCTTCGCGGTCGCTATGACTGCGCTCGTGTGCAGCGGAGTCGCGGCGGCCGGGCCAAGTGCTGCGGCCCTCCTCGGATATGCGCCCAGCGATGAGTTCGACGATGCGACTGCGGTCGGCTACGGCCTGGGTTTGGGCGCGCGCGCTGGCTGGTCGCTCCCTTTCAACCTCTACGTCGGCGGTACATTCGTCTATCACCTGGGAACCGACCGGAACGAAATCACTTCCAACATCATGTATGGCGGAGGGGAAGCTGGTTACGATTTCGGCGAAGGTCGGGTCACGATCCGCCCTTATCTCGGCTTCGGTTACGCCAACTGGCGGTACGAGTCGTGCGGACAAATCCAATGCGGCCCGGGCGTGCGCAACGAGGGCATGTTCGCCCTTTGGCCAGGCGCCGCCGTTCTCGTCCACGTGGATAGCCAGATCCTCGTCGGTGTCGACTTGCGCTATTTCGCGTTACTCAAGGAATATGGTGAGAACGCGCCGAGCGCATTTCTTACGGTTGGCGCGAGCTTCTGACCGGGGCGTCGAGGTTCATCGATGCGACGGCGCTCGCCGGCGCCAAGGCGTTCCGGTGGCGGCCGATTCCGGAGGTCGATGCCAAACGTTTCGAGGGCAAGATTGAGGGCGGCAACCTTCTGATTTCCGCTCATACGGAGAACAGCGACGAGGTGAAGCGGGCGGAGCAAAACAATGCATGACGACTAGGCGCCGTGAAGAGAACCTGGGAAAAGTCGTGGTTCACCCAGCATCATCGGAGGAGCTGCGTCGAAAGTGGGTCTGGTTGCTGATGTCGTGGTTGTACGAGCATCAGGATGAGGAGATCAATGTGTTCGAGACCATCGACCGACTCTATGCCGATCTTGGGTACCCGCCGGAGATGGCGCCATTTGGCCCATATGTCCCCGCGTATCAATCAAAGGGGGATCCGCAGGAAGCGAAGAGGCAGGTTGTCCGCGAATGGCACGAATATCTTGAACGCGGAGAAAAGGAATTCGGCATAGATCGTGAGATCTGATGCTCGGAGGCGTCGACGCCCTCGTAAAGGAGTTTGGCGATCGAACATATTCTCGAACGTCAGGCCTTGGAAGCCCGGCAGCAAACGCCGGGAGGTTGCGCGTGACGTCGACATCCCGCAGTTGATCAAGGACGCCGTGGACAACGGCGCGATCCGTGGAACGCTGCGGGGCGCGTGGACCACAACCGGGCTCGCGTCTTCTCTCCCTTCGGAATGGGCGTGCTCGACATCGGTTGGAAGATGGATTTATGACCAAGCCAGGAACTGTGACCAAGCCAGGAACAACGGTGCCGCCATTGCCATCCGGGACTTCTTCGACCTCACCCGCTGAGGGGACCGTGCTAAACGAAGAGAACCGACAGGCCTGGAACGCGGCGACCACGGCCCACAACTCGCACCGTCCGGACCCGGCCCCCTACTTCCGGAACGGGGGCTCCACCCTCTACCCCGAGGAGGTGGGGCTGCTCGGCGACCTCGCGGGCAAGCGCGTGCTGCACCTGCAATGCAACGTCGGTCACGACAGCCTAAGCCTGGCCAACCTCGGCGCGCAGGTCGTGGGAGTGGACATCAGCGACGTGGCCATCGACACCGCTGTCCGGCTCTCCCGCGCCAGCGGGCTCGCCGCCGCTTTCCACCGTGCTGACGTGTACACCTGGCTCGACCAGTCCGCGCGCTCAGAGCCACCCTTCGATGTGGCCTTCAGCTCCTACGGGGCGCTGATGTGGCTCTCCAACATCGAGGCCTGGGCCCAGGGCGTGGCGCGGGTTCTTGCCCCAGACGGTCGCCTTGTGGTCATCGACTATCATCCATTCGCGCTCCTCTTTGACCCCAAAGGGGTCCGAGACGCTAACTACTTCGCGGGGGGCAGGCCCCGCAGCAGCATCAACGGCCTTGTGGACTACGTGGGAGAGGCGGGCCCTGCAGAGGCGCCCTGGGGTTTCCTCGAAGGGGTGCGTGGTTTCGTCAATCCGCACCGCAGCCACGAGTTCTTCTGGGGGGTGGGAGAAATCCTCTCCGCCGTCCTCTCCGCCGGGCTCCGGATCGAGGCCTTCGTGGAGTACCCGTACTCCAATGGCTCCATCTTCGAGGACATGACGAGGTCAACCACCTATCGAGGCCGCTACGAGCTGACGAGCGGCCCGAATCTTCCCCTGATGTTCTCCCTCGTCGCGCGGCGTCCAGCGGCTGCGGCCCAGTGACTTCAAGGTGCACGCCATGAAGTCGAAGACATCTCAGACCGCCCCGCCATCACCGACTACCAGTGGCGACCCATGTCGCCACTGCGATGGACCGGCAAGAGCCGGGCAAGGTTGGCGTCCGCGCTCTCGAGGGATGGCTGGCAGGTGAGCTCGACGACCGTGGGTCGGCTGCTCAACGGAATGGGCTAACCGCTGCCCAGTACCGGTTTCTCTCGCCGGAGCTTCGAAGCATCTCGAGGAAGCGGTTCGACGAAACTGCCGACCGCGCGCGTCATCAGCAACGCACACGGGCGTACTCCCGGACGGCAGCACGTGCTGACGGTGTTCAAAGCACTCGAAGCTCGAATCGGAGCGACGGAGCGATCCTTCCATTCGCTGCGTCACTCCTCCTGCTCCGTGCTCATCCGGCACGGCGCGAGTGTCGAAGCGGTCCGAGTGCTCGCCGGGCACAGCAAGCTCGACATCACGCAACGCTACGTGCATGCGAACGCAGCCGACTTGAGGGCGACGATCGCCAAGCTTCCCGGCAACTAGCGGGAACGGTAATCCCGTCGCTTTTCTAAGTCCTTGTTTTTGAAACGCTTCCTTCTCTACGGGTCGGGGAGGCGGGATTTGAATGCCCCACGTTTGGAAAGGCGGTCGAACACGCGCGACCAGCGTAAACAGTGGGGATTTTGGATCTCGCCTCCGACGAGGGGTGACGCGGGGTGACGTCAAATGACGTGGCGTTGGGCAACTGGTGGGAAACGGATCCTGACGCGGCGCTCGATGCCTCGTGCGATGCCTTTCTCGATTTCTCGAAGCTTGGTCGTCCGATATCGCCCGCAGATCGTTCGACTGCTGCCCGAAGTTCGGTCCCGAAAGAATTTCTACACCGACAAGTGAAGCGACATCAGCCGCAATCGCGGCGAGCGCGCGTGCGGCCAGCGCAGAGGGATGAATCTCAATCACTCGTATGATCGCGCGGCAGCGCAACGCGATGCATGAAATAAGCAAAGCGCGCGCTGAGATGCTCCAGATACGGCGACACAAGCGAACACCGCCTCTCGACTTTCTCAACCGGATCCTGAAGACCAATGCGGCGATAGAGCTCGTCGGTGGGAATCGTAAAATGCCGCTTAAAATCTAATCCAAGATGCGCGAGACCCTTTCCCGTCGCATCCGCTTCAACCGGAACCTGCTCCAAAAAATGATAGCGTTCGTCTTTGTTGCGCCAAATCCGATCCCATATCGTCGAATTCATTCCCGGGTTTCCCCGCCGCAATATTTCCGCCTGCTCAACCTCGCATAGCAGGACATTGGGCATGTACTTCGGCTCTTCTTTCTTCTCTCGAGCTCGGAAGTCGAGCTCAAGGTCGCAATCTTGCGACAATACCAAGACGAGCGGATGTACCTTCAGGCGAAATCGAGGCTCGGTCGTTCCGATGGATTCAATCTCGTAGTGCGGCTGAGTGACGTTCGACAAAAGCTCGCCCTGGAGGATCGGCCCGGTCTGCGGAGAGCGAGCATAGATCGTCGGCGTCGCTTCGACCAACTTGACCTACTCCTCGGTAACGTGGAAATCCGGTCGCTCGTACCGTTCAGTGATTGTTGCCGGGGCGGGGTTTCTCGGCGGAAGGGATTTTGTGGTTGCTCGGGGCAATTTGTAAAATTTCGCCTGCTCTACGAGGCTGTTCTGAACTTCCAACAGTCCTTCGTCCGGAACTTGGTCGACTAGTAGGTGGCAGAGCAAGCGCAGCGACGCATTGGCGATATTGATTGGTTCGCCAGACGTTTCTTGCGGATGAAACGAAAGAACATGCCGAATGGCTACGCCCGGAACGACGTTCTCCCAGCTGACTTGAAGTCGGTGCGCAGGATCCGTATCCCCGGTCCCTTCAAGAGATTGGTTTGGGCCGCAAAGCAGCGTGGAGCCGATCCCGGATACACGAACGAAAAAGCCTTCCGGCACGCCTGTTGAAATCTTGGAGTGTCGTCGAGACATGTTGGGTTTCCACCCTTTCATCGGTAAAAAAATCACTGTCGATCACGTAGACCTGCTCGTCGTCGTCCATCGCGAGCCCATGCTTCAATCGCACTCGCGCATTATTGGTTCGAAGCCGAATTACCGTTTCATGCGCTGCATGCTCGACGGAACTTGCGATTTCAGGATGCATGAGCGTTGCCGCGATGTGCGGCTCAAGAAGTTCGGCCCAAGGTACGTCCGTCAGACCATACTCCGACCGATGGATCACGTTCACGTAGCGGAGTCCGACACGAACGAAGAACGCGGGCGAGTATTCTGCAGAAAGAGCTTCCAAGGGGCCAGCTAGGTGATTGCTGAAATCCTCCCATCGTTCGTATCGCGAGCACGTCAACGCGAGGGATTCGCGCGTCAAACTGGCTTTCCACACGGCGTCGGCCGAGCTGAATTCTCGGACCGCCGTCCTACCCATCGATAGAAGTCCGCTCGTAAGTAACCGAGTCAGTTCTGCCGGTAGTTTCAGGGTCGTTGTGGCCTGGGAAATGCCACTGCTCTCGGCGAACAGCGGATACTCCCGCCGGATTCGTTCTTGAAAGGCTGTTGGCGCCTCGGAGTCGATTCTTAAGATCGGAGGAAAGCGAAGCTGGCAAATGACCTGCTCAAGCGGATTGAGCTCGTAAACTACTCGAGCGGACTCAGGGAAGGGCATGAGCGACGTTCATGGAAGTGAACCTGGCAGGATGCAAGAACAGTCCCGCAAGGCGACCGAAGGCAGGGAATTTGCTGGCCGACGGTACACTACACATATGGTAACACTAGCCGGTCGAAGAGCTCATGGAAAGCCCTAATTGTGGGCGCTCAACTTGAGGCTGCCCTCCGGCAGGCCGCACCCCGTTGGAGCGCTCGTTGTCGCGTCGGGAGCGACCTGGCCAACTCCGGCCGACACTCAACCCTGTAGTCCGAAACGCGCAGTTAGGTGCTCAATCGTAAACGGCTGCGAAGCTTGCATGCCGAGTTCTGGTTGGCGAAGAGTCCGGTCTCCCAGATCGCGTCGTCGAGCGGGAGAGTTTTTTCCCCCTCGACGCGAACGACGTTTTCCACTTGAAATCGCCGCCTGGGTGAAACATCTATTTCGCTCTCAGGGGCATCGTCGAAAGGCGGGACCATGTGCCATCAGGCTGTCTGATCTCGAAGGTGTCGGCGCGTGTAGCTGGCTCCGTGACGCGGCGACTCCCACGTAGCCTTTCTTCGGCACGCACACGAAGACGCGGTAGCCCGGCTGAAGCTGACGCAGGGTTCGCGTGAAGCATGCTCCGCCGCCAGCAGAGACGAAGCCGTACTGGCGAGCATCCTCCAATCGCGTGGGGCGTCTTGACCGAGGAAACGTAGAAGTCGTTCCCGTTCCAAGGTTCTTTCTGTCGGGCTTGTGCCTCCTCCGCCTTCGCGTGAGCTTCTGACGGATCGCGTAACCAGGCGCGAGTGAGGGACTCGCGCGTCGCGTCCTTGAAGACGCAAAAAAAAGACGGTGTTGAAAGGTACGCAGTTCATCCGCGGATTCGAATAGGCCCAGACCGCGAAGGGCTACTCGCGCGCCGACTTCCAAGATGCCCGGAGCCGGTACTTGCCGAAGGCCGTCACAACCGTGACGGATGCGAACCGAAAGCGATTTTCTGCCACCTGGCCCGAGGCACACGGGCATCGCGGGGCAGAGACGGGCGGTGTAAGCGGTTTCATGCACGCTACCGACCGCGCTTGAGGGCGTTCGCGACTTAGCCCGTCGCAACTAGCGCAGCACGGATCCGGTATGCTCGCGCTAGGGGGCAGATGGGGCAGCGGAAAGACGACGCGAGCAATCGCTCGCGCGCCGAACGGCGCGTGCCGCGGCGTTCCTCTCCGCGGCGAAGCCTGCGCGAGATCGTTGTGCTCTGCCGTCGGGCCGCACGCGAGGCGCTCGTAAGAACAGCCACCGAGCGCGTGGATTGCTCGCGAAAGCTCAGCGACCTCTCGCACCGAATGACGTTCGCCTTTGAGACCGCTGGGCTCTCGCGTGCGGCGCGTGAGGCCGTCGGCAAGCTCGACGAGCACGTCCGGGAGACGCAGGAGGTGCTCGCACTGGTTCTGCGCGAACTCGACGAGGAGCTCCGCGAGCGCTTCGCGGCACTTGAGAAGGACGCCGACCATGTCACCGTGACCGTCTTCGGCAAAACGCGCACCGGAAAGAGCACGCTCCTGGCGGCGCTGGTAGGAGGTAGCGGCGACGGGATCGGCACGGGTCGACAACATACGACGAAGGAGATTCGCGAGTACTTCTGGCCCCCGGAGACACGAGAGCTCCGCCTCGTCGACACTCCTGGCGTCGAAGGCTTGAACGGTGCGGAGCTCGCGGAGAAGGCGCAGCGCTTCGTCGAGCGGTCCGACCACATCCTCTTCATGCTCACCGACGACGTCCAGACCGCGGGCGAACTCGACTATCTCGGCGCCATCCGCACGCTGGGAAAGTCCGCCACCTTCGTGCTCAACGTCAAGGCGGACCCCGAGTTGTTGCCTGACCATGCCGAGTATGTCTTTCGCGACCACGAACTCGACGGCCACATGCGGAGAATTCGCGGGTACGTCCGCGATCAGATGGACGAGGACGACATTATGGTCGTTCCGATCCACGCGCTCGCCGCGTGGCGATCGCAGCAAGTAAGAGAGCCTGGTCGTCGCCACGCGCTCTGGGCCGCGAGTCGCGTCGACCAAGTCGAGGCCTCCATCCGTGATTTCGTGGAAAGAAGCGCCATCTCGGCACGAATGAGCTCGCCGCGTCATCTGCTCACCGCCTTCCTTCTCCAGGCCATCGATCAGCTCGTCGAGCCACAGCGTGCAGTGGAGCTGCTTGCTAAAGCCCTCGTCGCGCAAGCCGGTGCGACGCGTGCCACTCTTCGCGGCGCGAGCTTCTACGCTCGCGACAAGCGCCCCGATGTCGTCCTTGGTATCGACGGGGTCCTCCAGCGCATTCCAAGAGAGGTCGACGATCTGATCGCGGCAAGCGCCGACGGGACTACACTTTCCGAGAAATACGCAGAGATGATCGAAGGGTGCGGACTCGCGGCTGCTTCCGGGGCGCATCGGTCGTCTGTCATCGACTATCTCAAGACGACCCTCGAAGAGCAGATCGCCGCTGCCGCGTTCGATGCGTCGGTCGGAGTTGACGTCGGGGATCTCGGCGCCGGCCTCGAGGAAGCAAACAGCATTCGTTCCTCGAGGAAGTGGCGCCGTGCCGTCCGCAGAACGATTCGAAGCGGCACAGCCTCCGCTGTGGTCGCAGGTACCAGTTGGGCAATCGGAAATTTTTGGAACCCGTCCGGCTGGCTCGCCGCCGTCGGGGTCGCCATCGTCATTGCATCGGGGATCGCTGCGCAGAAGACCGCGAAATACGCCACCGAAGCGTGGGCGAAGGCCGATGAGCTCCGTTTGGCTTCCGAGCGGAATCGAATCATCGATGGCCTCGTCGCGCGTACACGCGCCGAGCGTTCGCGGTTGCTCCTCGACCTTGAGAAGTGGGAGAAGAAGCTCTTCACAGACGCGGACCGCGATTTGGTCGGCGGGCTCGAGGCTGCTCGGGCTCATGTCGACATGGTTCGCCGAGTCCTTGGCGATGGCATACGAGAGCTCGAGAGTTCGCGGCAACGTATCGAGAGGGATCTCGTTCATCAAGCGGCGTCTCTCGTAATCCCAGAGATTCGCGAGGGACGCATCGTCATCGAGGCGGTTCATCGAACGCCGGGCATCGGAACGAAACTCCTCCTCCGCGGAACGGCGGTGTTTGGGGCTCCCATTGGCGCCTGTGTCGGTCGAGGCGGTGAGCGTGCGCGGCTTCTCCGCACTGCGTTGGGTGGTGAGCCGGTCTCGTTCATCGATGCGTCGGCGCCACTCGCTGATCAAGTGGCGTCATCCATGCAGCCCGCTCGCGCAACTGGACTCGACGTCGAGATCCCGCAGAGTCCTCACGCGCCGATCCTCGTTCGGCTCACTGGCCAAGAACTGTCGCGCGCCGTCGGGCGGGCTGGGGCCAACGTGGTCCTCGCGCAGCGTGTCTTCGGTCGCCGGATCCGAATTGTCGAAAGGACTGAATGAAAAATGCGAGACGTTGCCTTTGCCGTAGTGAAACCGCGCATCGAAGCCGTCCTCGCGGCCGTTGAGGCGCTCCTGATCGATCACCCGCGCCCGTCGACGGAGTGGGCACCCATGCTTCGCTCGAGCCGCGAGAAGATGCACGTCGACGCAATGCTCCGACTCGCTGTCGTCGGACAATTCAACGCCGGCAAGTCGTCTCTCATCGCCGCACTGACAGGCGCGGCCGTGCATATTGACGCTGACGTCTCGACCACCGAAATCGTCACGTACGAATGGTTGGGCCTCTCCTTGCTCGACACGCCTGGCGTACACGCAACGGGCGCACCGACGAAGCACGATGAGCTCTCGCGGCAGGCCGTCGTTGGCGCCGATCTCGTGCTGTTCGTCGCTACCGCGAGCCTCTTCAGCGACCGCCTCGCGCAGCACTTCCGTTGGCTCGCTGGGGCCGATGGTTTGGGCGTCGCGTCGAAGATGGCCGTTGTCGTTAACAAGATGGACCAGGAACGGAACGACTGGAACGTGATCTTGGAGGAAGTGAGTGCAGCGATTGCGCCCCACGATTCGGTTCCGATCTTCCTGTGCTCGGCGAGGAGCAGGCTCGACGCCGCGACGGCTCCTGAGCCGCTGCGAACGAAGTTCGAGCAGACAAGCAACTTCGACGTTCTCGTGGCGGGCATCGACAAGTTCGTGAGCGAACGGCAGCTCACGGCGCGATTGGCAACGCCGCTGCGCGTTGCGGACGTGGTTCTGGCGGAAGCCGCGGAAACATTGGCCGCAGAGTCGTCGGGCAATGCGCAATCCGAACAGCTCGACAAGAGGAGGCGACGGATCCTCGAGGATGCTGGGCGATCGATCGCAGCTGTGACGGGTGAGACCTGCTCGAAGATGCGGATGCAAGGTGCTGAACTCGGGGAGCAGTGCGTCCGTCGCATAACGGACAAGGCAGACCAGGCGGAGGTCGAGGAGATCCTCGAGCGCAACCTCGCCAAGCTGGGGGTCGACGTCGGCGAGCTCTCCGACCAGCTGCAAGAGCGGATTAAGGCGATTCTCGAACGCGCCGACAACGAGCTCGAGGAGCTGGGAGCTTCGCCGCTCGGCGTAGCGGTTGCCATGGACGAGAAAGCGCGGGTGTGGCGTGCCGGGGCGAAAGTCGACGTCAAGCGCGGTGGTGACGGGCGAGGGGCAAAGAAGGTCGTGAAGACGGTGCAAGCTCCACTCAGACAAGGGCTCGAACACCTTGCGAGGAACCCACGGATGCTGCGGGACGCGCTCTACAATGGCGGGAAGGCACTCGGCATGAAGTTCCGGCCGTGGGAAGCACTAAACGCGGGTAAAGAGCTGGCGAAGATCGCAGGCGGTCTGGGGAAGGCACTTCCCCTTATTGGTCTTGCGCTGGATGCGTACTTTGTCCACCAAGAGGAAGCGGCGGTTGACAAACGGCGAGCGCAGCTCGCGGGGGCGCGCGCCGGAATTCATCGGACGTTCGCCGAGCAGGCGGAGCAAGAGGCCGTCTTGCTCCGCGCGTCGATCACCGAGCAGCGGACGCTGACAATCGGCGCCGCAGAGGCTGCGTTGCAGGAAGAGCTCCTCGCGGCCGCAGCGGCGGTCGCGTCAAGCGAGAAGTTGGCCGAGCGGCTGAGCGTCCTTCGCAGCGAGGTTCGCGCGCTAGGCGTTTTGCTCGACGGCTAGGCTAGCGTCCCAGTGAGCTTTTGCGATCCAGTCAAAAGAGGGGCGCGATCCTCTCTGGCGACGAACTGTCGATCGATTGGCCATTGGACTGAAAGTCGCCGCGGCGCGCCGGACGCCCCTAGCCTTGAGGTGTGCGTCCGATTCAACCGAGGTCACGGATCGCCGGATTCTCGCTCCTACCACCGCCAGGGCCGACCGCCCCAGATACGCCGGCTGCCAGCGCTGCGTGTTGAACGCGCGCGCAGATTGAATCGATCACCGGCTCGGGAGGCCATGCGTTCCAGTCGACCGCCACAACATCGTCCTCGGTCCGCACGCGCCCACCCATCGGAGGCCCGGAGCTAACGAGGATGGCTTTCGGCCAGCCCGTAAGATTGTCGGTGTATTCCCATCGATAGAGCACCGCCTCGTGGTATCCCCCGAGCAGATAACTCGGATCGCTCGAGTGCTTGCACTCAATGACCGTTGCATCGAGGATTCGTCCGGCTTGCTCGATGGTGAGCGTGATGTCTGGCCGCAAGCGTCCGCCGCCGAGGTAGTGGGTACCACCGCGGTCTGCCGCCCCCGGGCCCAATACGGATTGATTGTAGAACAAGCGCACGGTCATCCCGTCCCGACCTGCGAGCGAGACCATGTCCTTTCGCCCGGATAAGATGAGTGCCCGTTCGATGACCCAACTTCCGTGCACATCATTCGCAAGAGCCGCTTCGAGTGCTTCTGAGAGCCGGAGCGACGGCGATCTCGAAACGCGTCGAGCTTTCCAGCGGCAGAAGGGCTCCTTCGGCGACGATTTTAGCGTTGCGGAGAGGGTCGTCGTCGTCGAGAGCGTCGCGCAAAAGCGATGCCCATTCGGCGGCGTCGTGGTAGCCGGCCGATCGCGCCTGACGCGCAGCGTTCTCGTGGAAGAAATCGGTCGCGACGACCGGGACGCGCCGAAGGGCCGTGCCCTCAAGAAGGTGGCGTAGCTCGCCCTCACAATCACGAATCGCTGCTGCCCACCCCGTGTCGGGGAGCGCTTTCGCCGTCCGAAGCGCCATGAGCTCCCGGTGGAGCCGCTCGCACACGGCTCGAAGCAGCAGGTTTTCCGGGAGATCGAAGACCCGACGACGTGACTGGGTAACGAATGCCGTTCGACGCCCGACGAGATGCAAGGCTTGGGTCGCTTGCACATCGAGACGACCCTGAAAGCCTCCCTCCCACAACCTCATTTCCGTTGCGCTTCGTGCCGGCAGCGATTTCGCGAGCTCGGGGAAGGTCCCCTGCACAGCACGCTGGAGCTTCTCGATGCGAGGAGCAAAAAGGGCGACAGCGCGAAGAATCTCAAGCTGATCGGGCCTACCGCTCAGGCTCTCGAGGAATTTGCGCGCTTCGGTCGTCGAGAGTGCGGTCGCGACTGACTCGGGAAGTAGATAACCGGGAAACCGGGTGCGCAGGTAGGATTCCCAGTCCTCGGCGGGCGTCACGTGGATGGCCACTTCACATGCGGAAAGAGCTCCACCATACGGGCCTGAAGATCCGCTCGCGCTTCTGGTGAGGTCCAGCCCGCCAGGGCCTGCATCATAACGTCGCGCGCCTGAACCGCCGAATCCTGATCGAGACCCTCGAGCTGAGGCAAAAGGCACATGCTGAGCGCCTCCGCGAGGGCCACACCGGTCAGATCATGCCGGCCTGATGCTCTCCTCCTCACGTAACGAATGACGTCCAGCGCCACGGCGGGACCAATGTGGCGGAGCCGCAGTAGGCCGCGGGTCGAAAATAGCTCGCGGACGGGGGCGATAGCACCTGCGGCGAACGGCGGGTCTATCCCCTGTTGTTCGGCGTGACGGCGGACCAGTGCACCGTAGGTCGCATCATCCGGAATGCCGACGTCGAGCATGGCAAAACGGCGCTGCACGGCATAGGAAAGCCGAAAGAGAGACGTCTTGTCCCAGGTGTTCATCGTCGCGATTAAGCGAAATGTCTTGGGCATAGGATGCGTCGCAGTCGAATCGGGTCCGATACGAATGAGACGTCCATCTTCGCGCTCGAATGCCGTGTCGCTCGTCCGACCTGCAAGGACAGTCATCAGCTCGCCGAACGCCCGGTCGACGTCGGCGCGGTTGATCTCGTCGATGATGAGCCATTGCCATTGCTCGATAGCTCGAAGGAGCGCACCGGAACGGAACTTCAGGCTGCCATCCTTTGAAAGCGCGTAGCCCCCGATCGTATCGAACGTCGTCCAGTCGGCGCACGCCGTCGAAACAAACGCGCCAGTGCAATACCCTTCGCTCCGCGCCGCTTCTGCGATGGCATGAGCGATCTCCGTCTTGCCGGTACCGGGCGGACCTACCAAGAGCAAATGCTTGCCCGCAGACAGCGCCGCCGCAGCACGCTCCAACACATTCTCCGGCAGCGCGAGCGCCGCGGCATGCCGCGCGAGCATCTCCGGCCGCAGATCGACCCGGTCGGCGGCCCATGCCGAGGGTTCGCCTTTTCCCGGCTTAGGAGGGACCATGCTGGGGGTGACCTCATCAACGACGTCGTCCTCATCCCCATCATCATCGTCTGGGGGGGTGAACCGCTCGTCCAGGATCGCCTCGAGCCGGCGGCGAATGGCGGCGACCTCCTCGGCGTGGCGTTCGAGCACGCTGCGGCCGGTTGGCGTTACAGCATCACCGTCCGCGTCTCGATCGGTCAGGCCGAGCGACAGCAGCCAATTGCGACGAAAACTGACTTGATTGGCCGACTGCCAAGTGACGCCTAGCAGCCGTTTGAGGAGCGACGATGCGCGCTCACTGTCGAGCTTTCCTTCGGCGTCAGCGATGACAAGAAGGTCGAGCACACCAATGTATTCCTCGTGGAGCCGATCGAAGAGGATGTCGACTGTCGGGTTGCGGAGGTAAACATGACCCGTTTCGGTCAACCGGATTTCCCCGCTCACCGCGGTGCAGTATTCGAGTCCCGTGAGGACGCCGACATAACCTTTCACGGACGTGTCGCCGGTCACGTCGTACTGGCTCTTCAGCACGTCATAGAACGCTTCGATCGACAATCCCTCTTCGCCAAGCTGTGCAAGGAGGGCGTCAAGCGTCTCCTTGTAGCTTCGGACGCCGCCGGGCAACGGCCAAATGCCGGCGCGCTTGCTGCTCGATAGCGGAACTGGAGGACGAGCCTCGGAGGCGGTGTTTGCAACTTTAGGAATCGAGAATGGAAGCGAACCTTGGACACCCTCGGCGTTCCGGAGGAAGAAAGGCAATTTGAGGATGGACAGCCTCACGAGCCGCTCGAAAACCACCGGCGCCGGCGGCGTCATCGTCAGCTCCGGAACGCTCAAGCGGCATGCTTCAATCCTGGATTCACCCACGAGAGTAAACCCACCCCGCTCGACGAGCACTCTCGCTGCAAGACTGCGCGGTGCAGGATCCTCTTCCGTTCCGTGGCTTCCGAACGGAACGAAGGAAGCTTCGAGTACCACCTCCGCACCATCCGCAGCCTCCCGCAGCGGCAAACCAGTTGTGATCCAGAGGAGCTTTTGACGAGCGGCCGGCACGCTAGCGCTAAGCGCGGCGAGATGGCGATACTGTCCCGTGCCGCGCACGTATGACGCCTGCAGGAGCACGGTCACAGCACCGCTGAGCCATGTGCACTTCAGCCGTGCGGCTTGAGGCCACGGGGCATCCTTGGCGAGGGTCAAACCGTCGAGTCCCGCAGTTGGCCAAGGAGCGGCGGGGAGGCGTTCGACAGCGACGGCAATCTCGCTGCCCTCAACCTCGAATCGAAAGTCGTGGGTGGCGTCCAGAATCACGCGAGTGACCCGCAAGGCGAGGCTATTGGTGTCGGCGCGCATCGGACCCGGCCAATGCTAGTTCACTTCGGCTGTTTCAAGCGCCGCCATTGCAGTATCGGGCTGAGATGCGCGGACACCGGACACGCTACGAGCCTGTCGCCGGCACCGGCGAAACGAGCGGATTTGCCGCGCGATACGGCACCGACGGCAATGCTTTTGAGATCATGATCTTGGCCACGCGGTTGGCCCGGCCAGATCAGGCGCTAAGACGCGTAGGAAGTCGCACGGTCGACCTCAATAGGCGAAAGCGCCAGTGGTGTGCTCGTGCGCCGCACAGAGCACATGTCGCATATTGCACCACGCAGAAGTGCAGGGCTCTGTTGTCATCAAACAGGCCGGCTCGGGACCGATGACCCATCAGGTGGCACGTCGACCGCCGTTGATGCGTTTGTGGCGAAACAGCGAGCTGTGGGGAAGCGGGCCGTGACTGTCGCGGAACGCGCATCAACATCTCTCCGAACCCGAGCGAAAGTCCTTCGCTCTCTTCCAGATGGTCACGACAGAGCAAAGCGACTCGAAAGACGTCTGCCGAATGGCGTCACCGCGGAACCGTCGTCGCGCACCACCAGCATTCCACCGCCCAGTGCGAGAAGCACGGGAACGCTGAAGTCTGCCCTGCGTCGCTTTGTTCTCGAAACGGCCGGCGGTTACCGTGGACCGGACGCGGCCAACGAGTTCACGTCGCGTCTTTTAACCTGCTTTGGATGGATTGACGGTCGACCACCCGAGGCGGATGTGCCTGCAAAGCTGTCGATCGTCGATGATGGACAACGAACATCGCGCGAAGTACCGCTGTTCTGGAAGTCGCGCCGCGTTCTCTTAGAGGTCGTGCAGCACAACGTGATGCTTAACTTCGCGTGGAAGGATTTGCTTCGCGCGTGCCTTCAACTCGAGCCCGTCCCGCAGTACGTACTCCTGACGAATCAACGCGATCTACATCTATACGACCTCGCGCGCGATCGAGATGCGCCGAGGCTCTCGATCGCGGTCGACGACCTTCCCAAGTACAGCGAAGCGGTTCCGTTCCTCTCCCCAACTTGGGTGCCGGGCACGACGCCGAAGATCATCAATGTGTCGAAGGTTTCGAGGGAGGTCGCCGATCTGGTCGCGAAGCTCTACAGGAGCCTCAAACAGCAGCACCCGAAGCGAGAAGTCGACGTCGTCAAATTTACGCTTCAATGCGTCATTTCCATGTTCGCCGAGGACGTTGGGCTCTTGCCGCAGGAGTACTTCACTTCGATCCTTTATGAAGGCGCGCGGAACCGCGACGTCGAAACGAGGCTCCGCGACCTGTTCCGGCTCATGAGCACGCGCGACGTCAAGGGCGTGCGAGTAGTGCCCTTCTTCAACGGCGGCCTCTTCACCGATCCGGTGACGGTCCCTCTTGGCGACGCGCAGCTAGCCGCACTGACCAAAGCCACCGAGGCGAACTGGAAGTACGTCGATCCGCACATCTTCGGAAGCGTCTTTCAAGGGATCATGAATGATGCCGAGCGGCACAAGAGCGGCGCGCACTACACGGCGCAAGACGACATCATGCGCGTCGTCGGGCCCACCATCATCGAGCCGTGGCGCCAGCGGATTCGCGGCGCGAAATCGCTCGCCGAGCTCCTCGAGGTACGCGCGTCGCTCCTCCGGTTCCGTGTCCTCGATCCGGCGTGTGGCAGCGGGAACTTCCTCTACGTCGCTTTTCGCGAGCTGTACCGGCTTGACACCGAGCTCCTCGCTCGGATGCGCGACTTCCCGTCCACGCAGGGCCAAGGCAAGGCGAAGGTGACGTGGGGAGTGGGGGTGCAAACGGCGAACTTCTTCGGCATCGACATTAACCCCTTCGCCGTGGAGCTCGCGAAGGTGACTCTCAACATCGCGAAGAAGGTCGCGTTCGACGAACGCCGCGAGTTCGCCGCGGATATCGTCGGGCAAATGCACCTCGACGTCGATCCGTCCCTGCCGCTGGACAATCTCGAAAAGAATATCGTCTGCGCGGATGCGTTGTTTACGGATTGGCCGGAGGTAGAAGCGATTGTTGGCAATCCGCCGTTTCTCGGAGGCTCGAAGATTCGCCGCGAGCTCGGGCCTGAGTACGTGCGGAGGCTTCAAGAGCGAACCGGGTCGGATGGAATAGTCGATCTTGCTTGCTATTGGTTTCGACGCGCGCACGATCGCCTGCGCGGAGGCACGCGGGCAGGTCTTGTGGGTACCAGCGGCATTCGCGTTGGAAGGTCACGAGAAGCGGCCCTCGACTACATCGTCGCGAACGGCGGGACGATAACCAACGCCGTGTCCTCCCGCGTCTGGCCCGGCGAATCGGCGGTCGATGTGTCGATGGTCAACTGGGTGAAGGGCTGTGTTGACGGACCGTTCGAGCTGATCGTCGGTGGCGAGGTCTACGCCGTTCCGCGGATCCATCCGCACCTCCAGCTGCATTGTGATGTCAACGAGGCGGAAACCATTGCAGAGAACAGCAAAGGCGGCATCACCCATGGGGTAATGTTCGGGCACGAGGCGTTTCGATCGTCGGGACCTATCGGGTTCCCGCTAGAGCTCCGTGGGAAGGGTTTTATTCGGCCTGTGGCGACGGGGAATGACCTGATGTGCGGCCGCTTGAGTGCCGCAGGCGATTACTGCATTGACCTGTCCGCTTGCAGTAGCGAGGAAGCGGCCAAAGCGTCAGGGGCGGCCTTCGTTCATCTGAGGAAACATGTTTATCCGTGGCTGAAGGAGCGAGCGGAGAGTGGGAAGGAGACCAACGACTACGCCGCGTGGTTCCGTAAGTGCTGGAAGCCGCAGAAGCCCCGCCAGGAGTTCAAGGCGACAATCGAAGGGCTATCGCGCATCGTTGTCTGCCCAAAAGTCAGCGCTCGGGCCAGCTTCGCATTCCTCTCAACTCAGTTCATGCCGAACAACACAATGTGGCTCTTCGCCTTCGATGACGACTACAGCTTCGGCGTTATCCAGTCGAACCTGCACTGGGAGTGGACCAAGGCGAAGGGCAGCAGGGTCCGCGCCGATATTACCTATACGTCCGCTGTCTGGCGCACCTTCCCTTGGCCGCAAGAGCCGAGCGAATCCGAAGTCAGCGCCGTGGCGGCGGCGGCGCGGAATCTTCGTCACATCCGCGATGCCCTCATGAAAGACAACGGCTGGTCGCTCCGGGCTCTCCACCGGGCCTCTGAGATCGCCGGTGCGCATCCGCTCAAGGACGCACAAGCCGCCCTCGACGCCGCCGTGCGAGTTGCCTACGGCATGCCCGCCGATCAAGAAGCGACCGAATTCCTCCTCGAGCTCAACAGGCTCGTCGCCGAAGACGAAGCCCAGGGTAGGGCGGTCCAAGGACCAGGTCTGCCCGCGGGGCTAGATCCGCGTGATTCACGTTGGAAGAGCGACGACTGCATCGAGCCGCCGGCTCGTTGAGGGGTGAACGTGGCCGAATCGATCGCGGTCCATCCGCTGCTAAGCAAACTCTGGGACGACAAGAAGAACGGGGCCGCGGCGTCCGTCCTCGTGCGCAGCTTCCGCCCGGCGTGGTGGCGCTGCGAAAACGGGCACTCGTTCCAGCGTTCGCCGCGCAGCATGCTCAGTGACCCTGTTTGCGCGGACTGCCGGCGCGGTCCGAGCAAAAACTCCATCGCCAAGGCGCGGCCAAGCATCGTTCCGCTCTGGAACATCGAGAAGAACGGCGACGGCTCACCGAACACGGTGGATGCAACGCATGCGGGCAACGCGTGGTGGCGTTGCCCGAAGGGGCACGATTTTCAACGCTCGCCCCTCCTCATGATGCGGAACTCGACTTGCGCCGTCTGTGCGGTCGCCGAGAAATCCCTCGCAATCACGAACCCGTCGGTCGCCGCGGAGTGGCATCCGAAGCGCAATGGCGAGGTCACGCCTGCGCAAGTTGACGCCGATCACGTTATGAACGCCTGGTGGCTCTGTCCGAACGGGCACGACTACCAGGCGCCGGTGCGCTCTCGCGCGCGCGGGAGCCGGAACTGCTCCACGTGTTACGGAGGATGGTCGCTCGATAGCATCCGCGCGTTCGTTAAGTCGCTCCTCACCCATGTCGCCGCGTTCAACCCGAGCGAGATGTTCGCGCTCGCGATGCAGGCAGGTGTCTTCGCGGACAAGGACTCGCGGCCTTTCGTGATGGCGATCTCCTCGGGGCGCTTCCCTCGGGAGGAACTCGAGAAATTCGCCGAGGGCAAGCCCTCGCTCGTCGATGAGTTCGCCGCCGATAAGGCGCTGACCCTCGAGACCGTCGATGGGCGGTCAACTGGCAAACCCGCCACGTCGGCGGACCCCTTTGCGCTGCCCGCGGCGCCCGAACCCGTCGACGACGGCGAGCGCGTCGACGTGGACGTGAGCCGGGACGTCGACGCGACGGGCGCCTCCGCGGCGGCCGTTGCGGCTGCGGACGACGAGATGCCGCTCGTCAAAACGCAGGACGCCCTCGCCGCGCTCGACAGCGTGCTAGTCGCGAACGCCGACGCCGAGACGGTGAAGTTCTTGCTCGACAGCGCGAAGGCGAAGCTCTGGCGCCATGCCTACCTAAATCCGATGGAGGCCCGGGGCCAAGCTGCATCCTTCAAGGGAGACGTTTATTCGACGCTTGTTCGCGACAGGTTTCTGGCAGAGTTCGACGAGGCCGACGCCCTCCAGATTCCCGCGGGCTACGCCTTCCGTTTGGACCCCAACGCTCCGCTCACCCAACCGAACCTCATGCAAAGGCGCGTCGCGGTTTCGGTGCGGAATGAGCGCCGATACGGCAACTGGTCTGGAATGGGCGCGGGCAAGACCCTCAGCGCCATCGTTGCCACTCGGGTTGTGGGAGCCTCGCTAACGGTGATCTGTTGCCCGAACGCCGTCGTCGAGAACTGGGCCAATGAGATCAAGGGGGCGTTTCCGGCGTCCGAAGTGGCGAGAAAGACATGGCACCCCGAGTGGAAGGACCCTTTGGAGACGGCGCCACGCTACCTCGTGCTCAACTACGAGCAGTTCCAGCAGCCGAACTCAGAGCAGGAACTCGTCGCGTTTCTGGACCGGAACGTTGTCGACTTCGTCGTCGTCGACGAGATTCACTACGCCAAGCAGCGTGAGGCCGGCGCCGAAATGTCGAAGCGTAAACGGCTCGTCCAAGGACTCATCTTGGAGGCGGTGAAGAAAGCCGCGGATCTCTGCGTGCTCGGGATGAGTGGGACGCCGGTCATCAACACGCTGCAAGAGGGCGTGAGCCTCGTCGAGATGATCACGGGCCATCGCCACGACGACCTCGAGACGCGCGCCACGGTCCAGAACTGCATGCGGCTCTATCAGCGCCTCGTCACGCTCGGGACACGCTGGAAACCGGACTACAAGATTCAGCTCGACGTCCTGAAGGAGGAGATCGACTGCGAATCTTCGCTCGACGAGGTTCGGGCTGTCGGACGTGGCACCGTGCTGGAACTCGAACAGGCTCTCACTCGGCTGCGCATTCCGACCATTCTCAAGAGCCTCTCCCCCGGAGAGAAGGCGCTCATTTACACGCATTATGTCGACGGTATATCGGGTCTGCTACGTGATGCGATCCACAGCGCCGGCTACCGCGTTGGACTCCTCACTGGGGAAACGGACGACACGCATCTCAAGGAATTTCTGAAACCCGACGGCAACGTCGACGTGCTCGTCGCGTCCAGCCGCATCGGCACCGGCGTGAACGGACTTCAGTACGTCTGCAACAAGCTGATCATCAACTGCCTGCCGTGGACGAACGCGGAGTACGAGCAGCTCGTCGGGCGTCTTTATCGGCAAGGAAGCCGGTTCGATAAGGTACGCGTCATCATCCCGGTGACCTTCGCGATGGTGAACGGAGAGCGCTGGTCCTACTGCGAGTCGAAACTGCACCGCCTCGAGTACAAGAAGTCGATCGCCGATGCGGCTGTTGATGGCGTGGTGCCCGAGGGCAACCTCCGCACGCCCACTCAGGCGCAGCAGGACATCATGGACTGGCTCGCGCGGCTCGAGACGGGCAAGGTCACGGAGTTTCAGCGGCCAATCATCAAAATCCCGCTGTCGGGCGAGCCGAGTGAGGTCGAGCGACGTGTTGCCCGCTATGGGGACTTCTCGAAGATGAACAACCGCTGGTACGCCTCAGCCAGCGACGGCACGCACGCCCGGCTCGCCGGCAATCCCGAGGAGTGGGCGCATTACCACACGATGTACCGACAGCTTCGCGAATCCTGGCCCGTGGTGCCCTACAAGGAGGAGATCCGCTGGCTTTCCGAGTCTGAGAGAGAGGGTCTCGTGGTAGGCGACTTCGGCTGCGGAGAGGCGTTCATCGCGGCAGCCGTTTCGGACCGTCATCGAGTCCACAGCTTCGACCACGTCGCGATCAACGAGAGCGTCGTGGCGTGCGACATCGCGCACGTCCCCTTGGAGAACGGCGTGCTGGATGTCGCCATCTTCTGCCTAGCGCTGATGGGGGCGAATTTCACGGACTACGTGCGCGAGGCGCGCCGCTGCCTGCACCTCGACGGGTGGCTGCATATTTGGGAGCCCGCGAGCTACTTCGAGGACGTGAACAAGTTCTGCGCGCAGCTAGGGCGCCTCGGCTTTGACGTGATGGCGCCCCAGACCGAGGGCGCCTTCGTCGGAATCTACGGAGTGCGAAACGCGAAGAAGCCGGACCCGAAGGTCGTGCTGCCGTTCCGAGGGTACGGCCAATAGCTCGTCAGTCGGTTCGGTCACCCCATGGCGGCTGCGCCAACATCTGGGACCGCGACGCCGGCACCGCCGGCGGACTCCTTGTGTCGAGAGTGTCGTTACGGAATTCGCAGAGCGCGAGCTGGATGGCATCCTGGATTTGGAGCCCATGGGTCGCCGCCCATCGCTTGAGCGACTCGAAAACGTTGCGATCCAGATGTAGCCCGTCGAGCACCGCGAACCGGCCACACACGGACACTGTGGTGCGCATCATATCCTTCTCTATCCGCTCGAAGGGCGCGCCGGTTGCCAAAAATCCTCGCCGCTCGCGTACTGCACCAAGCCAACCCTCGCGACGCGAGCGCCTGGATCCGCGATTGTCTGATGGCGTGCGCCGTCGCGCGCTCTCGGAGGCTGCGTAAGGGACGCTCAAGACGCGTCGCGTCGGAAACCGGCTCGCAGACGCAGTCTCCCCAGGTGTCGCTCGCGCGCCGGCAGGTGACTACGCGCAACGTCACGGGATATCATCCTCCATAGCCCAACGCGGGGAGGTGCACGATGGAAGCGAGCGACAGAGAGGTACGGGTCCTCATTCGGGAGGCATCCGACATCCTTGGTCTCAAGGAGGGAACTGTTCGCAATATGGCGGAAGACGGGCGGTTACCTCACTTCGACGGTAAGCCGCGATCAGCTCCAAGGAGACTCGTGATGGCAGCGCGGGTCATCCCCATCGCACACGTTCACGATGTTTCTCGACGATGGTTCAAAGTGCCCCAACCGATGATTTACGAGGCCATCAGCTTGCGCGTCGTACCACCGCCGTCCGAGGGTCGATTCCTGTCGCGCGATGATCTTGAGGCGATCCAAACATGGCACGATGCCCGGTCCGCCAATGTCTCCGTTCAAGCTGCGCCGGATTTTCGAGATGACATCGCCGACAAGCACATGATGATGCTACCGGCGTATGCCCGGCCTTGGTTTCAGCGTCAGCTCGAGCGTCGAAGGCTCGCCCGTACGTCAAGCTCCAGTCGCTGACGTGCGTCATCGCGTGCGGCACCAGCCGCACTGCGCGTAGAAGGGAAGGTCAAGCCCTTCGCTTGCTTGCAGCCATTTGCGCTGGTTTGCAGCCGATGTCTTCTGCCGCACGTGCTGCGCTTGCAGTCGTTTGCGGAGCTTTGCAGTCGACTCGGTGCTGCGCGCCGTCTTTGATGACGTCGTGACCGCAGCTCGCATTGGGAGACATCAAAGGCTTGCACGTTCGCTCGCACTTCTCACCGCGACGGACGGCAATGTGCAGCGCACAGTCGGCAACTGTCGCCAGTTATTCTGCGGTGGACGCACGTCATGAACGCGTCCTGCAAAGCATGGGTTGACGCAGCTCTCACGTACGCTGCGCGAGGCTGGCCAGTGTTGCCATGTCACGGGACCCGCAATGGAACCTGCGCATGTGGGCGTCGTGACTGCCAGGCGCCCGGGAAACACCCCATCACCCTCCACGGGCTGCGCGACGCCACCGTGGACGCGGCTCAGATTCGGAGGTGGGGTGCGGAGTTCGGCGACGCCAATATTGCGATACGAACCGGTGCGGAGTCCCATCTCGCCGTCATCGACATCGATTCTCGGCACTCCGGGCACGAAACCTGGGAGCGCCTCGTCGCGCAGAACGGCGGCATGCCAGCGACCGTCGAAGCGCTCACCGGCGGCGCGGGCCGTCACGTCTTCTTGGCGCATCCGGGAAGGCCCGTCCGAAGTCGGGCGCATGCTCTCGGTCGCGGCGTCGACGTCAAAGCGGACGGCGGCTACGTCATCGCGGCGCCCTCTGTGCACATCAGCGGGGGGACCTATCCGTGGGTATCGGGTGCCGGTCCTGAGGAGCTCGAGGTCGCAGTTATCCCGAGCTGGCTCCAGGCTCTGCTCGATGCCGGTCCAGGCGGTCAACCCAAAACCCCCGGCGCGCGGAAGGCCCCCGTCGAAAAGGGCTGCAGGAATGATCATCTCGCATCAGTCGCGGGGAAGTTGCGCCGTCGCGGATTTGACGAAGCGATGGTCCTCGCGGCATTGCTCGAAGAGAACCGCAAGAGGTGCGATCCTCCGCTCGCGCGCGTGGAGGTTGAAGGCATCGCTCACAGTGTTTGCCGCTACGCTCCACCAGACCGCAAGTCGGTGACGGAGCAGCTCGTCGAGCTGGCTTCGGAAGCGGAGCTGTTCCACGCTCCGGATGATCGGGCGTTCGTTACGATGTCGGTGGCGGGACATAACGAGACGCGCGGAATCGACTCCAACGACTTCCATTTGTCGCTCGTTCACCGGTTCTACAAATCCACCGGCAAATCAGCCCCGGAGCGAGCCGTTAAGGAGGCGTGCAATCTTCTTGCCGCGCGAGCTCGCTTCGATGGTTCGGAGCGGCGCGTTCATGTGCGTATCGCAGAAGTCGATGAAGCAATTTATGTCGATCTCGGCGACGACTGTTGGCGAGCGATCAAGATTGCCGCTGATGGATGGGACGTCGTTGATGCGCCTCCCGTTCGGTTCATCCGCGGCCGCGGGATGGGAACTCTACCGGACCCCATCCGAGGCGGACAGATCGCTGGCCTCGCCCATCTGCTGAATCTCTCGAGCGAGGACGATGAACGTCTCGTTATCGCATGGATGACTGCATGCCTGCGGCCCGCTGGCCCCTTCCCGCTGCTCATTTTGCAGGGCGAACAAGGATCGGCGAAATCCACGACGGCGCGGATGATTCGGTCCTTGATCGATCCGAACGGGACTCCGCTGCGTTCGTGCCCTCGGGACGAGCACGAGTTGATGATCAGTGCGCAGAAGGGTTGGGTGATGGCCTTCGACAACCTTTCCGGCCTCTCGATCGAATTGTCGGATGCGCTCTGCAGGCTTTCCACCGGTGCGGGGTTCAGCATCCGGCAGCTCTATACCGACGCGGAGGAGGTATTATTTCAAGCGATTAGGCCGATCCTCCTAACGAGCATCGATGGGTTGGCGACGCGAGGCGACCTCGCTGATAGGTCGATCGTGATCACCTTGCCTCGGATCGCCGATAATCGACGCCGGAGCGAGGACGCTCTGAACAAAGAGTTTCAGGCGGCCCGTGCGGCGCTATTCGGTGCGCTTCTCGATGCGGCATCGGCTGCTCTCCGGTGCCGAGAAGCCGTCTCGCTGACCAATCCGCCGCGTATGGCCGACTTCGCCTTATGGGGTACGGCGATCGAGAATGCGCTTGCCTGGCCTCCCGGCGCCTTCATGCGAGCCTATGCGGCGAATCGTGTTCACGTTGCGAGCGCAGCGGTCGAAGGAGATCTCATCGCATCAGTCATTTGCGAGTTCGTGGACAAGCGCGGGGAGTGGGAAGGGACGGCCACCCACCTCATGCGCGAGCTTGCTGCTTTCGTGGGCGACGCTGCGCGGACGCGCGCATGGCCCACTACGCCAATGCAACTTTCAAACCGCCTGCGAAGGCTGAGCCCAGCTCTTAGGACTCGTGGCGTGGAGGTCGACTTGAGCGAGCGGACGTCGTCGCGACGCACGATCCGGGTGCGCAAAAATGCCCGAGAGCAGCGTCATGAGCGTCATGAGCGTCACGCGAGCCGAGAAAGGGGCTTCGAGTCACGTTCATGACGCTCATGACGCTGGTTTGCGTATGAAGACACTCCTGCGATCACCCTCTGAGGAAAACGAGCGGCTGTCCGCGGACTCCCGGTTCGTCATGGGCACTGAAGGAGGCATCGATGGATCCCAAGGACACTGAGCAACAAGACAAACCGATGACGGCAGCTACCCCGACGCGCGCGCGCCGTCGCCGACGCCCGCCCCCGATGCTACCGCCGAGGTAAGCCTTCGAAACGATTGAAATGGCTGCAGTGAGGCTTGGTCTCGATCCCGACGCGCTTCGCGCTCGCTGTCGTCGCGCAGCAGAGCAAGTCGGCGACGCCGTTGTGGCGCAGCTTGGTGGAGGAATCGTCGCGTTCAAATTCGGCAAGAGCTGGAGAATCCGCTTCTCCGCTCTGTAACGCGCGGTCGCTTTCCATTACGCGTCGTTGCGCTACAATGGGCGCGTCGCGCGTGAGCGACCGCCCATGGAGGTTCTCATGGGTGTTCGAGGTTCAGCAGTTCGCAAGGTAGTTCGGCGCGGTAAGCCCCGCTGGGTCATTGACTTTCGATACCGAGACAAGGAAGGCCGGGAACGTCGCTATCGTCACGACGCAACCGTCCAATCCGCCGCAGCAGCACGCGCTGAAGCTGACCGGCTCAAAATCGAGGCAGCTAGTACCGGTACCCTATCCCGCTACCCTATCGCGGCGACGTTTCGCGACTTCGCCACCGGTCAATTTCAGAAGCTGTACTTGACGACGAAGTGCCGGCCGGCCACGAGAGATCGCTACAAGGCGCTGCTCGGCCAAGGCATCTTGGATGCCTTCGGCGGAAAGCGCCTCGACGAGATTCGCGTCGCGGACTACCGCGCTTACGAGGCGGAACTCGCACGCCGCGGCGTGCAAAGTCGACCGCATTTGAGCCTCGTTCGCACCATTCTGCGCGCGTCGTTCGAGTTTGGAACGGTCGAGCGCATGCCCGATCTCCCAAAGTTGCCTCGTCAGAGCAAAAAAGTGCCTGACGCGCCAACCACCGAGGACGTTCGCGTCATGCTCGCGAATGCAAAGGGATGGCTGCGAATCGCCATCGCACTCTCAGCGCGAGCTGGTCTGCGCATGGGCGAGGTTCGCGCGCTCGAGGTTCGGGATATCGATCTCGAGCACGGGAGGCTCTTCGTTCGGCGGGCTCTCTCGTCGGATGAGGTCATGTCACCGAAGTCGGGCGATGAGCGGGTTGTGCCATTGAACACGGATCTCCGAATCATCCTCACCGATGCAGTCCGTCTCAAGCTTCCGACCGCGCGCGTGCTCACCAACGCGCACGGAAGGACGCCAGGTAGGCAGCATGTTCTGACGGTGATCAAGGCACTGCAAGTGCGGCACGGCCTGAAGGAGCGATCCTTCCATTCCCTGCGGCACTACTTCTGCTCCGAGCTGATCCGAAACGGGGCGAGCATCGAAGCGGTGCGACTCCTCGCCGGTCACAGCAAGTTCGACGTCACGCAACGCTACGTTCACGCCAACGCGGCGGACCTGACAGCGGCAATGGCCAAGCTTCCGGGCAACTAGCGGGAAACGGTTCCAGTCGCTTTTCTAAGTCCTTGTTTTTGAAACGCTTCCTTCTCTAACGGGTCGGGGAGGCGGGATTTGAACCCGCGACGACGAGCACCCAAAGCTCGTGCACTACCGGACTGTGCGACTCCCCGTCGAGACTCGCCCTTGTTTAGCATGGCGGCGGCTTGGCGCAGCGTCCGGTCCCTGGGGCGAGGGGGGCCCGCCCTGGGCACAAGTCCCATGCAGAATTTCGACCCAGGGACGCTGCTCCCCGAGTACCATCGTTCGTGGATATGGCGCCCGGGTCTCCGCGGCGCTATGCCGGCCCCTGGGGCGGTTGGAACGGCCCCGAGCCCAAGATCTCGATGAGTACACCTCCTCGCCCGCTACCACCCAAAAAGGACGTGGCGTTGGCCCTGCTTCAGGGCCCGAGCCTTTTCATCCACCTCGATCCTCGGAAACCCGAGGTGCTGGTGCCGCTGCATTTCAAAAAGCAGGCGCAGCTGGTCCTGCAGGTGGGGCTCAACATGGCGGTCCCCATCCCCGATCTGCAGGTCGACGACGAAGGGGTGACCTGCACGCTGTCGTTCAACCGGAGCCCGTTCTGGTGCCGGCTTCCCTGGACTGCCATCTATGCGCTCGTCGGAGACGACAAGCGCGGGATGATCTGGCCCGACGAAGTGCCGGCCGAGGTGGAGACCGCTCAGCGCGAGAAGGGACCCGAGCCGCAAGTCGGGGCCACGAAATCGCGCGGACCGCGGGGATCGAAGAAGAGGGATCGAGCGCCGCGCGAAGAAGAGGCGAAGGCCGCCGGGGCGCTCAAGTCCGGCGAAGCAGCGCAAGGCCGGGAGATGCGTGCCTCGGCTCGACCGTTGGCTCCATTGCCGGTGGCTGTGCGACCGCCTTCTCCATTGGCGCCGACGGCGCGCACCGCGGGAGCTCCCGCGACCAAGGGCAGCGGCGAACCAGCGAAGCCGGGCAAGCGCGAGCTTCCGCCTTACCTGCGCGTCGTCAAATAGCGCGCTCGCTGACGACCCCGAGGTCCAGGCGGCCTATCTCGGCGGGTGCGTGTTCCCGGTCGGCTCGTGGCGCGGGCGCGCGTTCGGCCGGCGCTGCTTGGTGGACATCGCTGGCGCCATGTCATCGTCGAGGTTGGTGACCAGGATCTGCTCGACCACGAAATCCTTGTAGCCGTCGTCGCTGCTCTCGGCCAGATCGAAAACGATGGCGTAGATCTGGTTGCCGTCGACCACCGTGTCCTGCTGGCCGGTGATGGTCACCGTCTGCGGCACGTTCCAGTCATCGACGGAGAACTGCACGGGCACGGGGCTCACCGTGCCTTCCGCCGGGTTGGTGCTGTGGAGGAAGAGCGTTACCCCCGCCGTCGGTGCGGTGTTGAGCACCATACGGAACGTAGCGGTCCCACCGGCTTCGGTGGTGATGAGGTTGGCGGCGCTGCTGACGGTGACAGCGGGACTGTCGTCGTCGATGTTGGTCAACATGACGTCGTCGGCGGTGCGCCCGGCGTAGCGCATGTCGTTGCTGGTCGCGGGCTGAATGCGAACGGCATAGGGCACGTTGCCGTCTGCCTCCGCATCCCCGACGCCGGTGACGGTGACGGTTTGCGCGACGCTCCAGTTGGACGACGTGAAAACCAGCGTGGCGGGGCTGGGATCGGTGATGGTGCCTTCGCTCGGATCCCGTGACACCAAGGGAATGGAAACGTTGTCCGTGGGCGCCGATGCGAGGACTACCGCAAACTTCGCAGTGCCGCCGGCCTCCGACGTTTTCAGGTCGGTCGCGGCCGTGATGCGAATGGCGGCACCGTCGTCGTCGAGGTTGGTGATGAGGACGTCGGGTGCTTTCTTCGCTCGGTACGCATCATCCGTGCTGGTGGTGGGGCCGACCAGGACGCGGTAGGGCTGGTCCCCGTCGACGTTCCGGTCGTCGATGCCGCGCACGGTGACCGTCTGCGGGGCGTTCCAGTTGTCGGGCGTGAACACGAGCGACGAGACGAGTGGCATCCCTTCGGTCGGACGGGCAGAGACGATGGGTACGCTGACCGCGCCTGTCGGCTTGGTGTGGAGCGCGACGGTGAAGTTCGTGGCGATGCCACCTTCGGTGGTGGAACCTTGCGCGGGGCTGACGGCGAGCCCGGGCACGTCGTTGTCGAGATTGACGAGCAAGACGTCGTTGCCGCGTATGCCCGCGTAGGGGCCCGTGCTCATCGCCGGCCCCACCGTGATCCGGTACGGCGCATCCCCGTCGATGGCGTCGTCGTCGGCGCCCTTCACGGTGACCCACTGCGGCGTTGCCCAGTTGGCGGCCGTGAATTGGAGCGTACGCGAAACCGTACCCTCGCTCGGATTGGTGCTGGAGACGGGAATCTTGACCAGTTCGTTGGGCCGCGACATCAAGAAAATGCCAAACGTCGTTCCTGCGCCCGATTCGGTGGTGGTGGCAATTTTGGGGGGGATGACCTGGATGCCGGGTGCGTCGTTGTCGAAGTTGACCAGCTCGACGTCGCTCGGGTCGATGGCCGCGTAGGTGGAATCGCCGGTCGGCGGGTCGAGAATGATCTTGTACGATCGCGCGCCGTCCACCGCGCTGTCGTCGGCGCCAGTGACGGTGACTTTCTGCGGCGCGTTCCAGTCGGCCGCCGTAAAGACGAGGCGGGAGGGGCTGACCGTTCCTTCGCCGGGGAGCGTGCTGCGCAGCGCGATCGTCACGTCGGACTTGGGTATCGCATTGAGCGCCACGGTAAACTGTGCCGTGGCCCCGTTCTCGCTGGTGGCGAGGCCGCGCGCGGCGATCACGCTCACTCCCGGCGTCTCGTTGTCGAGGTTGACGACGGCAACGTCGGACGGCTTGAGGCTGTTGTAGCCGGAGTCCTGGCTGCCCGTGGTGGAGAAGAGGATGGTGTACGGCTGGTTGCCATCGATGGCCGTGTCATCGGCGCCGACGACGGTCACCACCTGCGGCGATCGCCAGTTGCTCGACGTGAAGATGAGGGGGCTCGGGCTGACCGTTCCCTCACCGGTGCGGCTGCTCAAGAGCACGAGCGTGACGAAGTTTTCGGGTCGCGATCCCAGGGCCACGGTGAAAGTCGCCGCGCCTCCCACCTCGGTCGTGATGAGCGGCGTAGCGGCAGCGACAATCACCGAGGGCGTCTCGTCGTCGAGGTTGGTGACCGGGATGTCCTCGACGTCTACCCCTTGGTACTCGCTATCCGGGCTCGAGGCCGGAGCGATGATGACGCGATAACTCTGCGCACCGTCCATGATCGTGTCGTTTTTGCCGACCACGGAGACGGTTTGGGGGGAGCTCCAGTTGGCGGCCGTAAAAGTCACGATGTCGGGGATGATTCCTCCCTCCGCCCCGTTCGAGGTCGACAGACTGATGGCGACGTCCGCCTTGGGAGCGGCGGTGAGCTGCAGGGTGAACGTGGCCGAGCCGCCGTTCTCCGTCGTCGTGAGATCGCCCGATTTGACGACGGCGATGCCGGGCATATCGTCGTCGAGGTTGACGATGGTGGGGTTGGGGCCGTCGAGGTTGCGGTAGGCGTCGTCATTGCTGACCGCTGGCGCGGTGACGATCGAAAACCGCTGGTTGCCGTCGCGCGTCATGTCGTCGACGCCGGTGACAGTCACTCTCTGCGGCGCGCCGAAATTGATGGCCGTAAACGTGAGCGAAGCGGGGAACACCGACCCTTCCAGGGCGTTGCTCGACGAAAGATCGATGCGAACGTCGCTGGTGGGCTTGGCCCGGAGGGCGACGTTGAAAGAGGCCTTTCCGCCGCTTTCGGAGGTGGTGAAACCATCGAGCGGCGTGATGCTGACGCCGGGCGTATCGTTGTCGACGTTGACGAGCGTCACGTCGACGACGGGCAGCGCGCCGTAGTCCGGGTCGGAGTTGGCGCCGTCGACCTTTCCCCGCACGTGGTACAAAACATCGCCGTCGACCACGGCGCCGTCGTCGAGGCCGCTCACGGTGATGATCTGAGGCGCGCTCCAGTTGAGCGGTGTGAAGGTGATCCTCTTCGGATTGGGTGTACCTTCGGCGGGCGAGCTGCTGCTGAAATCGAGGGTCACCTCCCCCACGGGCAGCGCCGCGAGCACCACGCTGAACGTTGCCGCCAGGCCGTCTTCGCCCGTCATGAGCCCCACCTGAGGCGTGAGGATCACGCTGGCGCTGTCGTTGTCGATGTTGATGAGGTCGACATCGGCCGGGTCGAGCCTTCGGTAGCGCTCATCGGTGCTCTCGAGAGGCGCGGTCATCATCGTGTACGGCTGGTTGCCATCGGGGACGCCGTCACCAATGCCCGTCACGGTGACGGTCTGAAGCGCTCTCCAGTTGAGGGGAGTGAAAGTCAGCTTGGCCGGGGATACGGTCGCCTCTTTGGGGATGGAGCTCGAAAAGCCGATGCTCACGTCGGCGCTCGGCTCGGTGTTGAGCGCAACGGTGAAGGCGGCCGTGAGCCCCCTTTCGCTGGTCGTCAGGCTGCCGAGAGGCGTGATGGTCACGCCGGCAGTGTCGTCATCGACGTTCACCACCTGGACGTCGGCCGCGTTGAGGCCGTCGTAAGTCGTGTCGCTGCTCCTGGCGGGCGCGGTCACGACTTGGAACATCATCGGCCCGTCGAGGTCGTTGTCGTCGACGCCGATGATGGTCACCGTTTGCGGTGAGCGATAATTCGACGGGGAGAACGCCAGGGTGGAAGGGCTTACCCTGCCTTCGGTGGGCCGCGAGCTCGATAGATCGACCGTGACGATCTGTTGCGGGGGCGCGTTGAGGGTGACGGTGAAGGTCGCTGCCCCTCCGGATTCGGTCGTGGTGAGCCCGGTAAGCGGCGTGACCGTGATCCCGGGCGTCTCGTCGTCGATGTTGAGCACCGCGACGTCGGGAGGATCCATCCCTTGAAAATGGGGGTCGCCGCTGGATGCGGGCGAGGTCTCGATGTCGTAGATGATGTTCCCGTCGGGTTCACGTTCGTCTTGCACACCCGTGACGAAAACCGTTTGCGGCGCATTCCAGTTGACGGGAGTGAAGGTGACGCTCTCTGGGCTCACCGAGCCCTCGCTGGGAAGGCTGCTGGAAAGGGCGATGGCCACGTTGGCGCGCGGCGCCGTCTTGAGGACGATGGTGAAACTGGTGCGCTCCCCCCACTCCGTCGTCAGCAGCCCGTCCGTGGGGGTGACGATGATATCGAGCGGCCCCACTTCCTTGCCCGCGTCCACGGGAGGTGAGGTGGTGGCCCCAATCTTGAAATCACCGAGCACCTTGGTGCAGCCACACAGCGCGAACATGGCGACCGCGAGTGCCCACGGCAAGAAACTCGAGCTCGGCGGTCTCATGCGCAGAAAGTGCCTCTCACGGCGTTGTAGAGCCCCACTAGAAGCGGATTTCGCGGCCTGCGAGGTTATTCAGTCGACGATATTTGTCGCACAGAAACACCTGAAGAATCAAATAGATTCCAGATCGCGCAGCATGCGCGCGCGGGTCGCCCTCCCGAGCGGCTCGCCGTGCGAATCGCACCATTTCCTAGGCGGTCGCGCGGTGACGCGCCCGGCCGACGCATCAAGGTGTATTCGTGCAGGTGCCGCCCCAAGAGGTGAGATTCTTGTAGTTGAGATCGGCGACGCTATCAGGATTGGCGATCACCATGTAAGGTCCGGCCGACATGCCCCCGCTGACGTCGAACATCTGGGGAACGTTCCACTGGACCGCTGTGAACAGAAGCGGTGGAGCGGTGATCGAGCCCATCAACGGATCATTGACGGACAGGGTGACCGTCACGTCATCGCTCGGCTGCGTGCGCAGCTTGATGCTGAAGGCGGAGCTCGTCATCGATGAAGTGGTGCACATGGCCGGCACCGATGTGACGTCGAGACCGGCGACGTCGCTGTCGGTGTTGGTGACTTGAACGTCGGCCGTCTTGTTCATGTAGTTCGCGTCAGAGCCCGGGCCCACCGGAAGGTTGATCGTGTAGTGTGCATCGCCGTCCACGACGGGGACAGGATCGGGCACGCCGGTGATGGTCACGGTCCTCGGCGTCGACCAATCGCCGGGGTGGAAAACGATGGGCGTGAGGACGGGTCCACCCATCATGGTCACGGTCATCGTGCCCTCGGTTGGCGGCGGCATGGAGATGAGAATCGTCACGTCACCCGCGGGTACCGTGGCCAGGGCGACGGTGAAGCTTGCCGAGCCTCCGGACTCGCTCGTCGTGATGGCGGTGGCCGAAACGACGATGTTCGCGATGTCGTCGTCCATGTTGGTGACGCTGACCGGTGATCCCGTGACCCCGATGTAATTGCTGTCCGCGGTCGCAGTGCTGGGACCAACCGAGATGGTGTAGGTCGCGTTGCCATCCTGCACCGGCGGATTGTCGTTCACGCCCGTAATCGTGACGGGGTGCGCTATGTTCCAGTCGGTCGTATTGAATGTGACCGATCCTGTGACCGTGCCTTCGCCCGTGTCGCTGCTCGTAAACGGAACGGTGACGGTGCCGGTCGAGGGCTGTGTCGTGAGGACGACGTTGAATGTCGCCGTTCCTCCGCCTTCCGTCGTCTGAAGCCCTGACGTCGGCGTGACCGTGATGCCCGCGCTGTCGTCGTCGACGTTGAGCAGGTTGAGATCCTGCGCCGGGACGCCCAGATAGTTGGGATCGGCGCTTGTGGTGATCGGACCCACACGCACGACGTAAGGCTTGTCGCCATCCTTTACCGGAGGATTGTCATTCACGCCCGTGACGGTGATCGACTTCGGGGTCGACCAGTCGCCGAAGTCGAAATCGACGGATCCCGGCGATACAGTCCCCTCCGTGGTCAACAGGCTTGCTACCGGAATCGTGACGCTGCCGCTCGGCCGTGACTTGAGGACGATGGTGAATTGGGTGGAGGCACCGTTCTCGCCCGTCGTGAGTAGCGGCGGCGGTGGCAACGGCGTGAGGGTGAAGCCCGCGCTGTCGTTGTCGAGGTTGATCGCGCCCACGTCGGCGAACTTGTTGAGATAGTTCGTGTCGCCGCTCGTGGTAACCGGACCGACGTGAATGACATAGGGCTTGTCGCCATCCAGCTCCGGAACCGCGTCGTTTACGCCTCTCACGGTAACGACTTGTGGTGAAGACCAGTTGTTGCCGTCGAAGACGAGCGGCATAGCGGAGGTGATAGTACCCTCTCCTGCATTGCTGCTCGTGACCGGGATCGTCACGGTGCCCGTTGGTTGCGAGTGGAGGGAGACCGTGAAGGTGGTGCTCGTCCCGTTCTCACTCGTCGAGAGTCCCGACGTTACTGACACGGTGATTCCCGCGCTGTCGTCGTCGACGTTGATGAGGTGGACGTCCGGTCCAAAGATCCCGACGTAGTTCGGATCTTCGCTGTCCGTTCCCGCAATCGGACCGACGTGAACGTCGTACGGTCTGTCGCCGTCCTGCACGGGGACGGGGTCGTTCACGCCCGTGACGGTGATGGTCCTGGGGGAAGACCAGTTGGTCGCCGTGAAAGTGACGACGGCCGGCGAGACCGCGCCCTCCGCGCTGTCGTTGCTGGAAATAGGGACGTTCACATTGCCGCTCGGCTGCGTCGCCAGGACGATGGTAAAGGTGGCAGTGTCCAGGTTTTCGCCGGTGCTCAAATCAGACGTCGCAACCGTGATCCCCGCGCTGTCGTTGTCGATGTTGACGGCGGCGACGTCGGCAAACTTGGCGATGTAGTTCGGGTCGCCACTCGTCACCACGGGGCCTACATGCACGGTGTAGGGCCGGTTACCGTCCTGCACCGGTACGGGATCGTTGATGCCGGTGACGGTAATGGTCCTGGGCGATGACCAGTTGCTAGAGGTGAAGGTGATCGAGGGCGGGGAAGCCGTCCCCTCCGTGGTGTTGCTGCTGGAGATGGGAATCGTGACGTCGCCCGATGGCTGCGAGCGGAGTACGACCGTGAAGTTGGTCGACGTCCCATTCTCGCTGGTCGAGATCGCCGACGTCACGGATACGGAAATGCCGGCACTGTCGTCGTCGATGTTGATGACATCGACGTCGTGTCCCGTAGCGCCGGCGTAGTTCGGGTCAGCGCTCATACTGACAGGACCTACGTGAATCACGTAAGGGCGATTGCCGTCTTGCACCGGAATCGGATCGTCGACGCCCCGGACGGTAACGGTCTGAGGCGACGACCAATTGGTCGTAGTGAAGGTCAGCGAACCAGGCGTCACAGTTCCCTCGTTCGTGTCGCCGCTAGAGATGGGTACGTGGACATCACCGGATGGGAGGGACGTGAGCACCACGGTGAAGGTCGCGGTGCTCTGGTTCTCTCCGGTGGTAAGCCCGGAAATCGGCGAAACGGTGATCCCCGCGCTATCGTTGTCGATATTGGTGGCGCTGACGACTGCAAATTTTCCGACGTAGTTCGGATCGGCGCTCGTCGCCACGGGTCCGACGTGAATGATGTAGGGCTTGTTGCCATCCTTCGTGGGAATCGAGTCGTCGACGCCGCGAACCGTGACGGTCTTGGGCGACGACCAGTTGCTGGAGGTAAATGTCAACGAAGCAGGCGAGACAGTCCCCTCGGCTGTATTGCTGCTCGCAAGCGGAATGATGACGTCTCCACTCGGTTGCGAGGCGAGGACGACCGTGAACGTCGCGCTGTCCAGGTTTTCACCCGTGACGAGGCCGCCGGTGGGCGAAACGGAGATGCCCGCGCTGTCGTCGTCGATGTTGGTGACGTGAACGTCGGGGCCCGACAACCCCACGTATTTCGGGTCGGCGTTGCTGGTGACCGGTCCGACGCGAACGAGGTAGGGTTGATTGCCGTCTTGCACCGGAATCGGATCGTTTACACCGTGGATGGTGACCGTTGCCGGCGAGCGCCAGTTGCTGGCTGTGAAGGTGATGGTCCCCGGAGAAACCGTTCCTTCGGCGGTGTTACTGCTCGCAATGGGGACGACGACTTCGCCAATTGGTTGAGAAGTCAGCACGACCGTGAAGGTCGTCGTCTCGAGCTTTTCGCTCGTGATGAGATTCGTGATGGGAACTACCGCGATCCCCGCCGAATCATTGTCGGTGTTACTCGCCGTCACGTCCTCGGGATTCCGATTGCTGTAGTTGCCGTCCGAGCTCACCGCGGGATCGAGGATGATCCGGTAGGTCGGGTTGCCGTCCGCTACGTCGTCATCCAGACCCTTCACGGTGACCGTCTGCGGCGAGCTGTAATTCGCCGCCGTGAATGTCAAGAGGGCGACGTTGGTCGCGCCTTCGGTCACGTCGCTACTGTGAACACCAATGGTCACGTTGTCAGTCGGTTCCGAAGTGAGCCTCACTGTGAAGGTATCGGTCAGGCCGTTCTCGGTCGTGATCAATCCCGCAGTGGGCTGGACGATGAATCCGGCCGAGTCATCGTCGATATTGATGATGTCCACGTCGGGCGGGTTGATGCCGGCGTAGTCGCCACCCGATGCGGCGCCAACGTGGATCTTGTAAGGCTGAGGCCCGTCGGCAACGAAGTCGTCGACCCCTCGCACGGTCACCGTCTGCGGCGCCGCCCAGTTGGCGATCGTGAAGCCGACCGAAGACTGCATCACGGTGCCTTCGTTCGGATTGCTGCTCACCATGGGGATGGTGACGTCGGCCGTTGGCTGTGAATCGAGGACGACGCTGAAAGTCGTGGTGCCGCCCGCTTCGGTCGTGTTGCCGGCCGCGGCGCGTACGGTGATCCCCGCTTTGTCGTTGTCGACGTTGGTGATGACGACATCGGGCGGATCGAGCGCGTCGTAGCTCGTGTCGGCGCTGGTGACCGCGCCGAGGACGGCGCGGTATTGTTGGTTGCCGTCGGCCACGCTGTCGTCGACGCCACGCACGGTGACAGTCTGAGGAGCCGACCAGTTCACGCTGGTGAAGACGAGTGAAGGCTGCATGATGACGCCTTCGCTCACGTTGTCGCTGGAAAGCGGAATCGTGACGGTCGCAGTGCCTGCGGGCTGAGAAGTCAGGCGGACAGTGAACGTCGTCGTCGTGCCATCTTCTCGCGTGCTGTCTGCCGCTGCGCTGACGGTGAAACCCGGGCTGTCGTTGTCGACGTTGGTAACCGTCACGTCGACGGGATTCAGGCCGTTGTACTTGACGTCGGTGCTGGTCGCGGCGTCGAGGATGATGCGGTAGGTCTGATCGCGGTCGGCGACGTCGTCGTTGACGCCTGTGATGGTCACGGTGTGCGGCGCATTGTAATTCGCGGGCGTGAAGGTGAGCGACGCGACGTCGGTGCGACCCTCGGTCGTGTCGCTGCTGTGCACGCCGAGGAGGACGTCGTTGACCGGCTGCGATTGGAGCTGGACGACGAACGTCGTGCTCACGCCGTCCTCGGTCGTCGTGAGCG
>Ga0193706_1000230_pt1 | contig 37405 bp, 27 predicted proteins | sample U3c1metaG_FD_160130 | JGI IMG/M metagenome (GOLD analysis project Ga0193706, IMG submission 160130) | Soil microbial communities from a riparian zone of the East river system, Colorado, United States - U3c1 | ecosystem: Environmental > Terrestrial > Soil > Riparian zone | place: USA: East River... | reverse complement strand
AAGGACGTCATGGAAACGGCGCCCGTCCACTTCCCTGCCCACAAGGCGCGATTGGATGCGTTTCAGGCCTGCGGCGATCTCATCGCCGTGGGCACCTGGGCCGATCCTCGCGAAGGATCGATGGGCGTGTTCCGCTCGCGCGCAGCCGCCGAGGAGTTCGTGCGGGAGGACCCCTTCGTCCAAAACGGCGTCGTGGCGAGCTACGAGATCAAAGACTGGAACGAGATCTTGTTGGGCGGTTGACCGACGGCGCATGGGCGGTCGAAGGCGACGGTCAACCGGCGCGCTTGTCGCGATGCAACGCGGCACGGCCATCCTGCCCGACGGAGCGAGCAGGATCGGTGCGTGGCGGCCTATGGTTCGGCGAATTCTCGGGGAGCCCATCGTTCGCGGGGTGGACGTGCGGCGCGCGATTGACGGCGCTCGACATGACCGAACCCCGCTAGAGGGGCGCCCCTTGGGACCGAGCGCGCTGGCGTAGGCTCACTCTTCTTTGTCGCTCAGCTCGTGGGTCTTCTGGATCCACTCTTCGATCGCTTCGGCGCTTGGGCGATCGAAGTGCACCCGACCCGACGCAACCTCGCGCAAGCTGGCGACGTTGGGGCGATTGGTACAGCGAATGAGCGGCGTCGAACCCTTCATGATCTGGCGGGCTCGCCTGGAGGCGAGAATCACGAGGGCGAAGCGATTGTCCTCGCGCTCGAGACAGTCTTCTACGGTGACACGGGCCATCGATGCTCCCTTTCGAGCCCATGGTGGGGCTCTGCAACTGCGGTACAGATCCCAAGTACGAGGACGCGCCGCGCGGGAGTACTGAACCGGTCGACGCACGTTGGCGTCGTCCTTGCATCTATACGCCAGAGCGCCGCGATCCGCTAACAGGAATCCGATCTATTTCGCCGGCCCTCGCGATTTTCGCCATATCCGGGCGTCAGGCGGGGTCCGCGCAGGCGGCGAGTACCGGGTCAGCGGCCTTGCGGCACCGGACATGCCGGCAAGGCGGCGCGCGCCGCCGGCAACGCAGAGCTTTTCTCCGCCTCGCTGAACGTGTTGTCCGTGAACTTGCACCCGTAGTTGGAATCGGCAACGGCCGTGGGGTCGAGCACCTCGTCCCCCTCCGGTTTCGTCCCCTTTTGCTCCCAGTCGATCATGGCGCGGAAAGCGGCAACCTGCTCCGCGCTGGTGAATTCGCAATGACCGGTACCGCGAATGGCGCGCTGGACGAGCCACGGTTCACTTCCCGCTGCTTTTGCCCGCCGGCGATAGATCTGCTCGTTCACGAATGGAACGTAGAGATCGCCGAGCGTGTGCAGTGTGACCACGGGGATGCCGAACATGCCGTCGACCTTGGGAACCCAACGCAGGCCGTCGCGCCGCAGTCGATTGGCATCGGGGTCAGGCGTCGCGCGGTAGATGGTATCGTTCAAGGTCCGCTCCTCGGCGCTTACGGCCGGATCGCCGTCGAGCTGGTAGACGACGCTGCGCGTGTCGACAACGCTTTTCGTCAAAATGCCGTTCACGGTTCCATCGCTGCCAAACACTTGCCACACGGGCGACTGCACCGACGAGCTCGTGAACCCTTGTTCGAAAACGGGGCGCACTCCGCCGGTCAGACTGGCGATGACGGGCTTCAGCTTGTCGCCGAGCGGCGTCGTCGTGGTTGGAAACGTAACGAAGAACGCGTCGCGAATGGCCGTGCGATGGCTCTCGAAATCGGCCACTGGCCAGCTGGTCGCGGGAAAGCCGGCCAGGTGTTGGGCGACGAGCTGATAAGCGGTGAAATAGTCGAAAAGCTCGCTGTCGCCCATGACGCCGCACATGGGAACGGCGCCGTGATAGCGGAATTTGTTCCTCGCCGTCGCATAGGCTTCTTCTTCGATCGCTGCGCCGGTGACGTGCCCTCCCATCGAGTGCCCGATGATGTACGTCTTGGTTGGCTCGGCGATGGTGCGCCCGCTCTTTTGCGATGCGACCGCGGCAAACGCCCGTGCCAATGCGTTCGTATCTTCGACGCCGGCTCGCACATCGTAATAGTTCTTCGAATAGCTCGATGCTGCCCACGCGTAGCCATTCTCGACGAGATACTGACGGATGGAAGGAATGGTGACGTTGAGCGCAGGCCCCGTTCCGGCATAGCCGTGGGCGTACATGACCAACATGCCGTTCCAGTTCTTCGGAATTTCGATGCGGTACCCGGCCCCGCCGAGAATTCCGAAGATGCGATCGGTTTCCACCGATGCGCCGGCAATGGGCTCGAACTGCAACGACGCTTCGTCGATGGTGAAAGTGCGATCGTCCTGCGGCCGCTTCTCTTCCGGCTCGGAAGCGTCGGGCGATGCATCATCACCGCCGTCAGGAAGCGACGTTCCTCCGCCGCTGCCCGCTGCGCCAGTTGCGCCGGTCCCGCCCGCGCCGCCCGCCATGCCGGTACTCGCGCCACCGCTTCCCCCCACTCCGGGGCTCACGCCTTCTTCGTCGGAACATCCAAGCAGCGCAAGACAGAACGCGAGCGGCAACGCGCACGTGCGAGAGAATCGAATCATCGTCGTCTCCTCCGAGCTGATGAACACGAAAGCCAAGCCCTTCGTCGCATGAGCGTTCGACGACCGCAACGAGAAGAAACTCCTCCGTCCGGTCCGCCGAGGATACAAACTGATTCCGAACGAATTGCACCCAAACTTGTTCCCATCCGAAGAACCAATCCGGGACGCAACGTTCGCCAGACACGCCGTAGACGAGGTTTTAGAGGCAGAGCCCGATCCAGTCGCCCCACCCGCAGGTATCGCTACACACTCTGATCTGCTTCAAAAGCCCAATGAGGCAGCCCCGCTCCTCGGTCTCTCCCGGCGTACATGGGCCTTCGTCCTGGCAATTGCCCCAATTGGCCCACGTGCATTGCGCCTCACAAACACGGGAGTGCGTGCCGCACTTGCCGCAGCCCTCGCGCTCGACTTGGCCGCGGGCGCACTGCTTTTCGTCCATGCACGGCGAATAGGGCGTCCACTTCCAGCCGGCGTCCCCCGACTGACAGGAGCGCGACTGCGTGCCGCACGATCCACACGCCTGCATCTCGACTTGATTTTGCATGCACGTCGAATGGAGACACTCGCCGAAAGTCCAAGCGCAGCTCGGCGTGCAGGTCGCCGTCTGGCTACCGTCGTCCTCACACGCTCTCTGCTCTGTGACACCCGGAGCGCACGCGCCCGGAGCCTGTTCGCAGAAGGGAGGGTCCCATGTGCCTTGAGCATTGCAGACTTGTAGATAGCGTCCGCAATTGGAGCAACCGGCGATGTCGTGGACTTCTCCCGGCGTGCAGGTGGTGCCCCCGCCCTCGTGCGGCGGAGCGCTCTGATCCACCGTCTCTCCATCCTCGGCGTTACGTTCCCCTGCTGCGTCACCGATCGGCGCGGCATCGGTCGAACGCTCATCTTCCGAACGCCCGTCTTCCGGCGGCGTCGTGGCAGCGTCCCGCTCCGATGTGAAATCCTTGAATTCTGCGCCTATCAAGTCTGCGCACCCCATCGAGAGGCCGCACCAAAGCAAGAACACGGGTGTGGACGGCGGCCTCATCCATTTTGCAAGATACACGGCCATTTTTGCGCACCGCTTGCGTTTACAGAGCGTCATCTAGGTCTCACGGCCGAGCAAGGGCCCATCGTCCGACCACGCTTCGTAGCTGGTCGCGTCGATAGAGTCGACCGATGGTCCCAGCCCTCCGGACGATTGACGATGCTATCGTCGTCGACCCTATCACGCCGGCCACCGGAGAAGGATTTGCAACAATGCTCACCATTTTCGGCCATTCCATGAGTACCTGCACGCGCAAGGTCTTGATGACGCTCGCGGAGACAAAGCTCCCTCATGAGTTCGTCACCGTCGATTTTGGCAAAAACGAACACAAAAATCAGCCGCACCTCGGTCGCCAGCCGTTCGGCCAGATCCCGGCCATCGACGACGGCGGCTTTGCTTTCTACGAATCGCGCGCGATTTGTCGCTACCTCAACGAGAAGGCGGGTGGAAACCTCGTCCCCACCGACATCCAGGGCCGCGCCCTGATGGAGCAGTGGATCAGCATCGAAACTTCGAATTTCTCCGGCCACGCGATGAAATTCATTTACCAGGATGTGTTCAAGCGTCCCCAGGAAGCGGCGGTACTCGAGACCGCGGGCAAAGGCATCGAGAAAGCGCTGGGCGTGATGGACGCGCGGCTGGCCAAGAGTCCGTACTTCGCCGGCGATAGTTTCACGCTCGCGGACATCGTCTTCATGCCGTACGTCGAGTACGGGATGCAAACGCCGATGAAGCAGATGATTGCGAAGCTGCCCAACGTGGGCGGGTGGTGGAATCGCGTGAGCGAGCGAGGGACTTGGCAGAAGGTGGTGGGGAAGAAATAGGTGCCGCGCCCGATGCGAGCAGCGCCCTTGGATCGGCGAAAATTCCTGGAATTGGGCGCGCTCGCGGGCAGCGCCCTCGCCCTCGGTGGATTACCGGGATGCTCGTCCGCCGCGATGGAGGCGCCGGCGTTCTCCAGTGCGGGTCGGCAGCGCGTGCACGATCTGATGGCGAGTTACGTCGACAGCGGCGTCGTGCCCGGGATGGTGACGCTTCTCCGCCGGCAAGGTGAGTTGCACGTCGATGCCATCGGGCTCTCCGCGTTCGGCGGTGCGCCGATGCGGCGCGATTCGATTTTCCGCATCGCCTCGATGACGAAGCCGATCACGGCCGCTGCCACGATGATTCTGGTCGAGGAGGGCAAGGTGAGCCTCGACCAACCGGTCGACGAATGGCTGCCCGAGCTCGCCAACCGCAAAGTGTTGACGCGACCGGACGGGCCGCTCGACGACACCGTGCCGGCGAACCGCGCCATCACCGTGCGCGATCTGCTGGCACTGACGATGGGCTTCGGTCTGATGTTCCCGTTCGATGCCTACCCCGTTCAAAAGGCGGCCATTGAGCTCGCGGTGAGCATCGTGCCGCCGCGACCGCAGGCGTCGCCGGATCCCGACGAATGGATCCGTCGATTGGGAACGCTGCCCCTGATGCACCAGCCGGGCGAGCAGTGGATGTACAACACCGGGTCCGATGTTTTGGGCGTCCTCATCGCACGCGCATCGGGCCAAGCGCTCGACGTGTTTTTGCGCGAGCGCATCTTCCTGCCGCTCGGCATGAAGGATACGGGCTTCAGTGTCCCGCCTTCGAAGCTCGACCGACTGGCAGCTTGCTACTATTTCAATCCCGAATCCGGGGCCGTAGAGCTGTTCGACGATGCGTCGAACAGCGAATGGAACCGCGCGCCGCCGTTTCTCTCGGGCGCCGGGGGATTGGTCTCCACCATCGACGACTTTCTCGCCTTCGGCGCCATGATGCTGAACAAAGGCACGCACGAAGGCGGACGCATCCTGTCGGCACAGTCGGTCAACAGCATGACGACCGACCAGCTGACACCCGAGCAGAAAGCGGTCTCCGGTCTCGCCCCCGGTTACTTCGCCAACCAGGGATGGGGCTTCGGCCTTGCCATGGTGACTGGGGCCGACGACGTCTCGCCCCGACCGGGCCGCTACGGCTGGGATGGCGGCTTCGGTACGTATTGGTTCAACGATCCGGCCCAGGACTTCATCGGAATCTTGATGACCCAGCGTTCAATCGATGACATGAGTCCCGCCCACGCATTTTGGAAGGCGGCCTTTCAGGCGATGGAGGAGTGAGCGGGCGGGCCATGTCGCCCCGCTATGCATAGGAGCCCACTCCGCCGCGGCTCCTCTGCCTCGCGTGTGGCGGCGGCGCACTCACAGTGCTTTCACCGGGACGAGAACCTCAATTGCACGGTGGCAGAGCCGTCGCCGGTATCGACGTCCCGAATTTGCGCACCACGGGCGGCAGCTTCGATGCAGCTCCGCAAACCGTCGAGGTTACCGTCTCTCGAGAGCGCCGCACTCGCGACGCGTCCGCCGACGTCGATCGTGAGACGTAGCTCGGTTTCGAGGGCGGGCCGCGCGGGGCGCAAACGCACGGCCTCTTGGTAACAGGAAACGAGCGGGACGTGCGACAGACTGACTTTTACCTTTTCCCCCGAGATTCCTGCGCTGGTAACCACATTGGAAAAGGACACCAAAGCCCGGCTGGTCGCGAGAGCTCGCGGCGCTGGGCGCTCGGCGCGCACCGAGGGCGGCGGAAACGCGGCGGGCGTTCGCACTTCGACGGGTGTTGCGGGCGCCGGCGTTGGCGGCACGTCCCCGGGCGACGGCCAAGGATCGCGCCGGATGAGGACCGGGTCGATGGCTGGGGGTGAGTCGGACGATTTGGGCGAGGCCGGCGGCGCGATGGCGATGACCAAATGATGCGGCTCGGGTTTTGTTGCAGCCTGCGGCCGTGCGCGACCGGCGACACGCTTCGGCGTCTCCATCGGAGAAGGCGGCGGCGGAACCGGATCGCTCGGCGCCACGGGATCTGGCGCGGCCGTCACTTCGTTGGGCGGGGAAGCGGCCCGCGCGCCTGCGAGAGCGGGCGGACCGATCAGAGCCATCGCCGCTTCGGCGCGAGCGTTGCTCTCCCTGGATTCGACGGTACCGCTTCGGCGCGAGGAGACGTAAGCAGAAGCCGTGATCGTCGCGACCGAGACAAGGACAGCATAACCCAGCGACAAGCGCCTTCGCCTCAGTTGGCTATCTCCCAAACGGGTGCGCGCCACCGATCGGCGCGGAGGGCGGAGCGAAAGTACGGCAGGGCTCGACGATGAGAACGTGGGCCCCGCGCGAAGCGGCATCGCCATGGCGGGCGCGGGCACGAGCGCGCTCGATGTCGCGTCCATCGCCAGTGCGCCGCGCAGCGCTTTGCGCATATCGCGCGCCGTTTGAAATCGATCCTCGGGACGCTTGCTCAGCGCGCGAAGACAGACCGCCTCGAGCCCCGGATGCACGGCGCGATAGTGGGACGGTGGGACCGGCGTGTCGGAAACGTGCTGCACGGCGATGCCGACGGGCGTATCGGCATCAAAGGGCGTTTGACCAGCCAAGAGGTGGTAGAGCACCACGCCCAACGAATAGAGATCGCTCCGTCCGTCAACCGCCTGACCGCGGGCCTGCTCCGGCGACATGTAGTCGGGCGTGCCGACGACCACGCCCGCTGCGGTGAGCCGCGGCGCGAAGGGGCGCGACTTCGGAAGCGTGGGCCGGGCCACTTTGGCGATCCCGAAGTCGCATACTTTGACGACGTCCACCCTGGCGCCATCATCGTTCTTGTCGGCGAGCACCAGGATGTTTTCCGGTTTCAGATCGCGATGCACGATGCCGACCTCGTGAACCGCCGTGAGCGCGCAGAGGACCTGCGAAAGAATCGCGACGATGCGCTCGTCACGGAGCGGCCACTGCGCTTCCATGATGGTCTGCAGATCCTCGGCGTCGACATACTCCGTGACGAGATAAAAAACATCGCCGTCTGCGCCGAAATCCAGCACACGAAGCGCATTGGGGTGATCGAGGCGCGACGTCGCAAAGGCCTCCCGCTCGAATCGCTGCACGATTTCCGGATCAGTCGCCCACCGCGGATGCAGCACCTTGATCGCCACCCATGTGTCGAGCCGCGTCTGCCTCGCACGATACACCGTGCCCATCGCCCCCGTTCCGAGCACCCGCTCCACCACATACCGATTGCCGAGTGTGCAACCTATCAAGGCGTGCTGGGCGTCGTTCGGCATGGGCTCCCTCGGCATCCATGGTTTGACGGCGGATGGTCTCCGCAAACGTGCGGATGCCAGCTGACGAACGGAACCGGAACCTAAGGCGGTGAGGGCCAAGTCGATCTTTCGTCCTAGCGAGGCCCGTACGATCGCCCGCCGCGCCCTATGCGAAGACGCCGTGTGCGAAGAGACGATGCTCGCGCTCCGTGCCGCGCTCTGCTCGCGCTCGCTTCGGCACACATCGTGCTCGATCCGTCAGGGGCGCCTCCGCACGTGAGAACAATCCGCGCAATCGGCGTTTACCGTGCCTCCTACTGAGAAGGAATTGACGATGGAAACCAACGATACCAGAGCCAAGATCGACAGCGCACGTCACGAATCGACAGTTGCCCGATGGCGAAAAGCCTACCCCGGCGCGCTCGTGCTCATTGCAATCGCAGCTCTCAGCGTCGGATGCGCGTCGTATCGCGGAACCGCTACCAATGCACAGCCTTCCGTCGTGGCACAGCAGGGCCAGTGGACGATGGTACGGAACTTTCCCCACGTTCCTCAGGCCGGCGACAAGGATTGCGGAGCTGCAGCTCTCGCGGCCGTGTTGCGTTATTGGGGCCATGCCGCGTCCCCGGAGTCGATCGAAGCTGCACTCGGACGTGCCGACAATCGCCTGCAAGCGGGCGACATGGAAGCGTACGCGCGCGGCCTGGGTCTACGTTCCTATGTCTTCTACGGCACGATGAAAGACGTCGTGCACGAGCTGGAGCAGGGGCGTCCAGTCATCGTTGGGCTCGGCAAGATGGTGGAAGAGAAAAAGGCGCTTTCTCACTACGAGGTCGTCGTCGGCTATGAGCCGAACAAGAAGCAAGTGCTCTTGCTCGACCCGGCGCGCGGTTGGCAAGTCGACAGTCTCGAAGGCTTTGCCAAGGAGTGGGCCATCAGCAAGGCTGTCACGATCGTGGCCTTTCCGGAGCGAGGGTCGTCGACCGCTGGCGTCGTAGCCATGGAAGGCCTAGCGAGGGCCGCGATCATCCCGCCCAGCACCGACGTCAGCTCGGTCACGGAAGCAGAGCGCTACGCGGCGCGGGAATCGGCTTCTCCCGAGGCAAAGAAGTACCGTGGCGGCGACTACATCGTCATCAGCGCCTCGGCGCTTGCCGTCATTCTCCTGGTGGTCCTCATCATCATTCTCATTTAGGACTGTCAAAGGTTTGCCGCGGGCGCCACGAACGATCACGGCGTGGGCGCCCGCTGCTCCGTCGCAGCAGATGAATGTCGCTCCCACGAGGCTCAACAGTAGGCGGCCCGCGCGCGGCAGCTACAATGCGCGCACGAAATGGCCCTCGCGCATGGCCGCATGGATACGCCGTCCTCTCATCGCATGCTCGGACATCTAGGCCCGATCGGGGGCAGGGAGCGGATCGCACTTCTCGACGTCGTGCGTGGGTTCACGCTTTACGGCGTACTGCTCGCCAATACGGTGCCCTGGTTCAGTGGACACGGGCTTCTTCCGAAAGCGGAGGCCGCAGCGCGAATCGGTACCGGCGACGAGATCGCATTTTTCTTTCTCACCGTCTTCGTCAGCCGAAAATCACAGACGTTGCTCACGTGCCTCTTCGGGCTCGGTTTCGCGATCCAGCTCGCTCGGGCCGAAGGGCGGGCCGGTCGGTTGTATTTGCGCCGGCTCGCGATCCTCTTGGTGATCGGCGTCTGCCATGCGGCCTTCGTTTGGTGGGGGGATGTGCTCGCGGGATACGCGCTCTGCGGCGGAGCGCTGATTCTCTTTCACCGCCGCAGCGACCGCGCGCTCCTCGCGTGGGCCACGGTGTTGGTCTTCGTTCCGAAATTCGTGACGTCCGTGCCAGCGGTTTCGGCTTTCCTCGACCGCGTCACCGCCGCGGCGTTCGACCGCGCTGCTTTCGACGCCGAGCTGCTCCTCGCTTGTCGCGGCGACGACTATGCGCTTCTCGTAAAAACGCAGGCAGCACGGGCTTTGTATTATTTTCTCAGTCACGCGCCGGAATATATCCCTTGGATGATCGGACACTTTCTCGTGGGGTTTCTCGTTGGACGCCGTCGCGCTCTCGAAACAACGACGAGCCACCTGGCGAGATGGCGCCAAGTGTTGGCTTGGAGCGCCGGACTGGGGCTCGCAGGCGGCACGCTATCGGCAGCGAAGGGCATCTACTTGCGGCGCGGCGGTGCCCTTTCCACGGCGTGGAAGATGGCGCTGATCGTCCCCGAAGAAGTCGGGATTCTCGCCATGGCGCTCGCTTACGTCTCGGGCCTGGTCCTCTTGATGCACAACTCGTCCTGGCGACCGCGCATAATAAGACTGGCGCCCGCCGGACAGATGGCATTGACAACGTACTTATTGCAAAGCGTGATCATGACGTTCGTCTTCTATGGATGGGGCCTTGGCCTCCTGCTTCGCGTGGGGCCCGCGTGGTGCATTCCGCTCACGCTCGCGGTATTCGGAGCTCAGATCGCCTTCGCCGCGGCGTGGCTCCGCCGATTCTATTTTGGACCAGTGGAGTGGGTCTGGCGCTATCTCACGTATGGTAAGGCTCCCCGGATGCGCCGCTCGGCGCCGGACCTCGCCGCCGCACCTCAGCGGTGACGTCCAGAGCTGTCGACTCTCGCGCGTCGACGCAAACGGGGACGCAAGGCTGCCAGGGCCAAGAGCGTGAGCCATGCGCCCGAGGCGCGCGGCTTCGAGCTACCGATGTCGCAAGAACACCCTCCGTCATCGCTGTCTGTAACGCCAGGCTGACCCGCCGCGCCATCGGTGTTGGGGCGAGCACTGTCGGCAATGACGTCCGCGCCGTCCCTTGCCGCGGCGTCGCGCACGGTGCCGGCATCGAAACCACCGCCCGTTCCCGCAGTGCCGCTATCCCTTCCCGCAACACCACCAGTGCCGCCTCCACTGCCGCCGGCACCCGCGGCCCCGGCATTGCCGCCTGTTCCGGTCGCACCCGCACTGCCCGACGCGCCGGCTCGTCCAGCGCTGCCCGCGCTGCCGCCATTTCCAGCAGTCCCGCCACTTCCGGCGGTATCGACCCTGGCATCTACGCCGCCGCTGTCCGTGCTGCCACCGGCTCCTCCACTGCCGCCTGTCGCGTCGCTGACATCGACATTGCCGGCGCCGTCTCTCGTGTCGGCGACAGTCGTATCGATGACCGCGTCGGCGGGACCGCCCGAGTCGAGCGCGTCTTCATTGCCCCCATCGCTCGTACCGTCATCGGCGCTGCCATCAGGCGCATCGGGGGTCGGCGTCGCTGCGTCCTCGCCGGCGTCCGCCTGCGGTCCGGGGATCCCGACGATGCAAAAATCGTCGATGTTCCACCCGCCCAAATTGTTGGTGGCGTTGGCGACCAGCTCGAATTTGACCTGGGCCGTGCCGTTGGCGGCCTGCGCGCTGATGTCGACGTCGTGCAGCCGCCATTCCTTGTCGACGTGGTTGGCAGTCGTGGCGTTGCTCCAAACTTTCACGCCGTTGGCGTAGATGTTCGCTTGGTCACTCGCTCCCGTTTCGACATTGAGCTGGCGCCGGTACTGCAGCCGAACGACGCTCATGCCGGCGGTGTTGATCTGCGGACTCTGCAGATAGCTCGTTCCGCTCGCCGGATAGACACCATCGGTCGTCCATTTGCCTAGGTCCATGCCGTAAGCTTTGGTGCCGGAAAAAGCGGCGCGGGGGTCGTTGGTGCCGGCGATCTCGCCGGGCGATCCCCACTCCCACTCGTCCGCTTCTACCGGCGTGGCGCCGTGCGTCCAATCGGCCGGGGCGGCCGCGTCGTCGAAGCTCGTGCAATACAGATTTTGCACGCCGCCAACGTAGTATTGATAATTGGGATCGGCCGCGTTGTCTGGAAACGCGTATGCCTTACCATTGCCGAACGTCGCGGTGACGTTGTAGCTTCCGACCGTGTTCTCCGCTTGGGCCGGCAGGTCACCGACGTAGTTGCCGGTCGCGTCTTTGGTGAGCGTCACCGACGCGGGCGTGCTCGAGCCCGGAGCCAAGTAGCTCGCCGTCGCCGTCGACAGATCGGTCGGGCAAAAGCTATTTCCGAGAAGCTTCAAGGTGACGCGCTGACCGCTGCGCGTGGGCGGCGCGACGCCGGGCACGAGCGCCGCCGCGGCCGGTGCCGACGTGGGCAAGGTGTGACGCTGGGCTGCTTCGTAAATGGCGCAGAAGTTCGGCGTCCCGTTGGCCGTGTTGCCGTCGTCATCGTCGGCCGCGACCACCTGCGTATAACTGGTCGGAATGCTGGTCGCCCTGCGGACCGATTCGTAAAAGAGGCGGTCGGTGACCCAATTGCCTTCTTTATCGCCGTAGATTTGCTTCAGGTTCTTGCGAAGATCGAACATCCAACCGCCGTAGGTAACGCCCTGCGTGTGCACCTCGGTGCTCGGCGCGGGCCAGCCCTGGTCGGTCGTATCGAGGTCGCGAATCGGCACCGTCGGGCGGTCGGTGAAGAACCCGAGCGCCATCCGGTAATCTTGCGTGATGCTGACCGACATGGTGTCGCCCACGCCTTCACCCATGCCGCCATTCACCGAACCGCCGCCGGTCACCACGTTCTGGTGAAATCCGTGGCCGAACTCGTGGTAGACGACGTCGGTGATGCGGCCGGTGTTCTCGCAAATGTTAGTGCCGCTGGTGCCGGAAATGAAAAACTGGAGACTCGAGCCGTTCCAGTTGGCGTTGCAGACCTGGTTCTGATTGGCGTTGACGACGAGCGCGTTGTTGAGCCACGCGATCTGCCCGCGGGGAACGAAACGCGCGACGTGCTCCTTGACGACGTTGACGCTGCTGAAGCAGGTGAGCTGCGAATCCGAGGTCGGCGTGCTGCTTAGATCCCAGATTCCATCGCCTTCCGGCGTCACCATGACACTGCCGGTGATCTTGGTGCCAGACGCGTTGGTGTTGTTGACCGTGACGAGGCTACCGGTGCAGTTGGTCGTCACCGCCGCCGCCGCGCTGCCCGTCCAACTGAGCCCGCCATAATTGTCGGTCGTGGTTGCCACCCCGGCGACGGAGATGTTCGCCAGCGCGGCGGGCCGGTCGACCCTGCTGCCAAAGAGGGGCGAGCGATCCGGCACTTTGTATTTGAGCACGCCGTCGGCGTAAGCCAGATTGTCCTTGCGCGCGACGCCGGCGCCGGTCGCGGAATCGACGTATACCGTCCACGCGCCGAACCCATTCGGCTCTGTTACTTCGACCGGAACCACGCGCCGGTACTCGATGGTGCCCGACTCACGCACCAGCGGCATGATGATGGCGGTCGCAGTCTTGCTGGGAACGAGCGTGCGGCCCAGATCGGAGAGCCAGGTCATCGCTCCGGCGCGCAGTGCTTCTGGCGCGGCGGTCGCCATGGCCGTGGGCACTTGCACGTCGGGCATGGCGGTGGATCCCACGACGAAGAGGCGATCGTTTTTGAACTCGAAGATGAGATGCGTGTCGAACACCTCCATTCCCTGGTACGTCTGCACGAACCCGAGCGTGCGCATCTGGCCGTCGGTGATGTTGTCAACGAGACGGAGATCGCCAGCGCTCGAACCGGGTGCCAGGAGCGCGATGTGCTCGGCGATGAATGCGCGGGTGAACCGCTCGGCTTCGGCATCGCCCTGCACCGTGCCGGGCGCGAAAATGCCGGCGCCGCTGATCGCCATTGGAATCGCGGTATGCGCGTCCCACATCGCGTTCCAGCTTCCCCCCGCTAGTCGGACGAAACGGCTCCATGCCGCGGCGCGGGATGCGGGAGCGACTCCGGTGGTCGGAGCGTAGGCACGAACCGCGTCGCCCGCGCGCAGCTCGAGAACGCCAGGCGCCGGTCCGCGCGCGGCCGGAGGCACGACCGCTTGCGCGCTCTGAGTGGCAGAACCGAGAGCGACAAGCCCAACAAGCGAAACGGTCAGTCGTCGCATACCGCGCTACCTCCTGTAAGAATGAAAGGACGGCGCGAGCTCGTGAGGCATCGCGTGTGTGTCGCCCATCTCACGCCCTTCGCTGACCGTCAACGCGGAATCATCTCTTCCGTGAGCTCGCGGCAGTGCGAAGAGTTGGCGCGCGATCGAATCGATACTAGCCGCGCTGCAATGTTGCCGCACGGCTGTCGAGTTCCGTAAGCGACACGACCGTGGTGTCCACACAAGACGTGCGACGGCACGTCAGCGCTCGCCAGATCCGTTTCCCGCGCTGCCCCGCGATTCGATGCGAACCCACTCGACGTATGCCGGAAGCGACGACGCCACGTCGACATCGAGCACGATGAACTCCGGCAACTCGTACGGATGAAGCTCGCGCAACCTGGTTCGCAGTCCACCGACGCCGTCCGCGCTCACCTTCATCATCAGCGTGATTTCGCTCTGCACTTCGAGGCGACCTTCCCAGCGGTACGTGCTTCGAACCGGGTAGGCGTTGACGCAAGCTACCAGCCGCTCTTCGACGAGGGCGCGGGCGATGTTTTCTGCCTGGTCGGGGGGAACATTGGTGAGCGCGATCTTCATGCGCGACATCCTAGCTCACCGCACGATGGCGCTGACGAGCAGCGCTGTCGCGCCCGCGATCAGTGGCAGCGCGAAACTGCTCACGATTCTGAGCACGGTGAGCCGGGCCCCGTAGATCCCGATCTCCAAGGGCACACGCACGAAAGAAAGAAGCGACATGCTCGTCAGGTACGTCACGAGAACGCCGCTGCCTGCGCCCGAGCGCATGAGCGCAGCCGCGAGCGGTAGACCCACCGGACCGCCCCCCGGTGTAAGCGCGCCCGCAATCCAGGCAATCACGAGCCCACGCCCACCCGCCGCGTCGGAGAGCCACGCAGCGACGGTCGCGCGCGGAAGAAGCACCTCGACGAAACCGGCCAGCAGAAATACGACCACGAGCAGCGGAACGAGCTGAAGGGCCCCGCGGCCACCGGCACGAAGACCCTCGCCAAGCAGTGCGAACCCGCCTTTGGCCAGACACACGGCGGCAAGCGCAACCACGATCGCCGCCATGACCACCGCTGCGATTTTCATTTGTCCTCCAGAATCTGCACGAAGCCGCGCGTGCCATCGACGCGAATGCGCTGGCCGGTCTTGATGCGCTCGACTGCAGCGGCGACGCTGACCACCGCGGGAATGCCGTATTCGCGCGCGACGACCGCGCCGTGGGTCATCATTCCTCCCACTTCGGTCACGAGCCCCGCCGCATGAACGAAGAGCGGCGTCCAGCCGGGATCGGTGAAGGGCGCCACGAGGATCTCCCCGGCGCGAAGAACGTCGCGCTCGGGATCGCTTACCACGCGCGCGATTCCTTCCACGACGCCGATCGATGCCGCGGTTCCGGCCAGCGCACCGGGCGGCAAATCCGCCCGTTCGGCCCCGAGCGTCGGAATCTCACCGTCGCTGGAGAGGGCGATGGGGGGCTTGCGCAATTGGTCGCGCCGGAAATCGGCGGCGCGAACAGCGACGCGCTCGCGCCAATCCATGGCCGCATCCTCGAGCGCGGTCGCGACCTCGTCGAAGCCGAGGTGCCACACGTCACGAGCGTGAGCGAGCTGACCTCGCTGCGCCAGCGCGTCGCCGGCGGTGAGCACCTCGGCCCGCACCACCCCGAGCAACTGCACGATGAGAAACTTGGGATGCTCGCGCAGACCCATTCCGATGCGCGCGACGCGCACCAGCCTTGCCACAGCGAGGCGTCGAAGTGGTCCCCAGAAACCATGGCCCGCCGCAGCGCAAAGGCGCTTTGCCGCCGCCTCGCCGAGAACGACCTGCGCCTGGTGGTGCCGTCGGTGCGCGCCGCTTTCCGCGGCGAAGAGGCCGCCGGTGATGACCTTCAGCAGAAGGGAGGGATCGTCGCGCCAGCGCAGGCGCGATGCGTCGATCTCGCTCGCGCCCCGATTGCCGTAGCGCGACAAGAATTGTTCGAGGGCGAGCTCGAACTCCCGTCCACCGGAAACGCCCTCCAAGCGTGACCGAGCATCCGCCCAGGCGTGCGTCTGCAACAGCGCGCCGAGCTCGGGATACGGCCGAACCCGATCCGTCAGATCGCCGACCGCAAGATCCATTTCCGTCGTGACGTTGCCCGGCAAGCCGCGCAAGAGAACATCGATCTCGCTCCGCACCTCGTCGGCCCAGTGACGGCGGGCGAATCGCCGGAGCAGCGCGTGGGAAATGACGCCCGCCAAGATGCGCGGGAGATGACGGCGGACACGCCAGAACAGCGTGTTCAGCTCGACCGCGCATTGGCGAATGCGGCCGGCCGCGCTCGGTGCCGCGCGCACGCGCTCTTCCGACTCGCGCGGAAGCGCCTCGATGTCGCGCACGAGCGCCGCGGCACCTGCGGCGGGATCTTGCAGGAGAATCGCGGCGGGAACGCGCGCCAAGACCGGCCCCAAGACACGAAAAGCAGCGCGAACCACCGCTCGCAAGGCGCCGCGCTGGGCTCGAAATTCCGGACGGTTCGAGAGCGCCGCGGCACTCTCGGCCATCACCTCGTAAACGTGCGTCAGGACGCCGAGGACCACCCTTCGCGCGCGCGGCACCCTCAGCACGCCGGTCGCATCGAGATAGAGACGGCTCGCCGCAGGCACCATGACCGCACTCAAAGCGGGGGGCGAACGCAAGGTCGGTTTCTTTTCTTTGCCCGCCGGGAAAAACAGCTGCCACACCTCGAGCGACAGCTTGGGCATCGCATCGAGCATCATCTGCAGATGACCGAAGCTCAAAAATACCCGCGGCCCGCTCGCAGTGGGCGGCGACTCGGGAATGGGAAAAAGTGAAGTGATGGGTCGCGCCTGCACCACGTAAATGGCGCCGTCGGCGATGCACCACTCGATGTCCTGCGGCGTGCCGCCATAGAACGACTCGATCCGCGACCCCATCTGCGCGAGCGCCCGCACTTGCTCGTCGCTGAGCGCGCGCGCGCCGCGCTTCGATGGGTCAAGGGTCTCGCGCCGCGTGCCGCCGGTCGGTATGGAACGGATGGCGAATTCTTTGTCGCCCGGCCGTGCCAGCAGGATCTCGCCGGAGCGGCGGTCGACGCGATACAAATCGGCGCTGATGAGGCCGCTCACCAGCGCCTCGCCCAGGCCAAATCCCGCGTCGATGGACGCGATGTGGCGGTGACCAGAGATGGGATCGGCCGTAAACAAGATACCGGAGACATCCGGCTCGATCATGCGCTGCACCACCACGGCGAGCCGCACCGCGCGATGACCGAATCCACCGCGCGCGCGATAAAGCACTGCACGGTCGGTGAAGAGAGAGATCCAGCAGCGGCGCACGGCGTCGAGCAACGCCGGCTCGCCGCGAACGTTCAGGTACGTATCCTGCTGACCTGCAAAGCTGGCTCCCGGCAGATCTTCCGCCGTGGCGCTCGACCGAACCGCATGCGCATGCTCTGGGCCGAGCGCGGCCAACGCCGTCACGATCGCCGCCGCCACTTCTTTCGGCATGGCGAGCCCATCGAGCGCGCGGCGCATCGATTCGGCCGCGGCACGCACGACTTCCACCGACGTGCCGTCGAGTGCGTCGAGCGCCTCGAAGTGCGCGGCGGCGTCAGGCAGCGCAGCGACGAATGCGTCGAACGCGCGTGTCGTGACGCAAAATCCGGGGGGCACGGAGACGCCCGCCCGCGTGAGCGCACCGAGGTTCGCCGCCTTGCCCCCTACGCGCGGCAGATCGTCGGAGCCCACCTCGGCAAAGGTGAGCGTCAGTGGCTCTGCATCCGATGGACCAACGTCTCTCATTTGGTCTCCTTTCGAGGGAGCGCACCGAGAAGAAACAATTCCGTGATTTCCCGCGCCGTTTTGGCGGGGTCGGAAGCGGGCTCGCCCCGGAGAATGGGCGCCACGACGCCAAAGGCGAGCACCATGCCGCCGAACGCTTGTGCGAGCAGATGGGGGTCCATGTCGCGTAGGCGCCCAGCAGCGCAATGTTCGCGTAAAAGCGCTGCGATGGCCGTCACCGTGCGCGTCGGAGACTTGGCGCGTACGCGCGAAAGCATCGGCCCGCCGCGCAGCGTCTCTAGAAACAAGAGACGCACCAGCGCTGCATCCTCGCGCACTCCGGTGAGCATTCGTTCCGCCAGGTGCTCGAGATCGTGCTTTACATCACCCGAAAGCGTGGTGCGCGCCTCACGCGCGACACGGCGCGGCGCTAGTTCGTCGAGGAACGCCGCGACCAAGCCGTCCTTGTCGCCAAAATAGCGATAGACGGTGGCAACCCCGACCTTGGCGGTAGCGGCGATTTCCTCGATGGACGCCGCCTCGAATCCGACCCGCCCGAACACTTCACGCGCGCCAGACAGAATGCGCGCGCGCGCGTCGGTGCGGTCGCCGACCTCGGTGCCTGCCGCCGCCAGGGCGTCGAGGACTGCCTCGCGGCCGCCGCACTGCCGATAGAGCGTGGCCCGCGAGAGCCGCGTCGCCCGGGCGAGACGATCCATGGTGAGGCCGTCCGGGCCTTCGTCGGAAATGATCCGAGCGGCGGCCTTCATGATGCTTGGAGGGATGATCGGAACAGCCATGAGACGAGTGATATGTTGACATATCGTCCGTCTCATGGCCAGTCGAAGGCCACGGCGCTCGAAATCAGGTGCTCGGCTGCATGCCCTCCGGCTTGGCCTCGCCGCGCGAAGCCGCCCCTTGCACCTGGTATTTGTGTCCGAGGAGAGCCTTGCCGGCCATCACCGATTTCCACTTGAGAAAACTGCTGATTGCCGCCCACTCTCGCGTGGGATCGTTGGCGCCCGCGACATTGACGAGAACCATGAGCTGCTCCGCCACGCTCACCGGGCAGCCCTCGAGACGAAGCCACGCCTTGCCCTTGGCTTTGCGCACGATCGACGACGTTTTGAGCATCTTGTCGAGCATGTCCTCGCCCTTGATCGTGTACGGATCGAGCGTCGAGCGAGCGCGGTAGAGGTTTTCGACGGACACGAGCTCGCTGCCGATCTTGCCTTTGAAGGTGGCGCAATCGCCGATGAACACGACGCGCTCGCCCTCCTTGGCGTCGATTGCTCCTTGGTAGTTGCCGAACACGACGTGGAGGCGCGGCATCTTCTGATCGAGCTGCTCGTCGACGAGCCGGAGAATTTCGATTGCCTCTTCGATGGCCCCCGGACAGCCGCCCCAGCAGTAGTCCTTGCCTTCCGTCGCGGGGGGCGGGCCGGCGTAGGCGGTGATGTTGGTGCCCTCGAAGTACTTCTCGACGCGAACGAGGCCGACGTCGTACCCCTTGGCGCGCTCCTGGGCCTCGGCGAGCGTCACATCGCCCGAGATATCGATCTCGTCGAGCGAAAGCGGACCAAAGCCGCGCTCGTGCGGCAGGCGAATGTGATCGATGGTGAAGGGATTGATGCCGATGATATTGCAGCAGACGGCGTCGAAGGCGCACTGGTTGTTGCCCATGATGATGAGGTTCAAATGGCGCGGGATCGGCGTGAGCATTCGCCCTTCGCCGGCGATGATGGCGTCGATGGCGAGAAACTCGGGCTGGATGATGTATTGCAGGTCGGCCACTTTCTCTTCGAGCTTGGCGTCGTGATCGATGAGCCGATGGCGGTCGTCCTGGAGCCCGATGTACGCCTTGTTGCCGAAGGTCACCGTGGTCCAGGGATGGGCCTTGAACTTCGGGCAGTTCACGAAGAAGTCGGCTTTCGCCACCGGCTCTGGCGTAAAGACATAGTCGCGCAGCCGCCCCTCGTGCGTGAGCGGAATCTCGACTTGCGGCTCTTCCTCGAAATAGTAGCGTTTGACCTTCAAACGCTTGACCATCTTTTCCATCCCCGATTGTTCGAAGACGTAGCGCGTGGGGATGGTGATGCCGCAGCGCTCGCCGACGGCGAGCTCGGTCATCTTGCCCTCGTCGCGGTCGCGCAATGCCAAAAGCACGCCTTCTACGAACTCGGGGCGGGTGTGCGCGTGCTCGAAATGCTCGCCCGCGCACACGATGTTCGGTTTGACCAGCGTGCGGCCGCGCGGAGAGAGCCCCAACTCTTCGAGACCCTCGCGTACGATGACGCGGATGCGCTCTGGGTCATAGGCGTCGCAATGTCGAATGATCACCTTTGGCTTGCGCGCGGTCGGTCGCATGGCGGAGCTCCTCGCTTCAATGCGGAATTGAGCCACTCTTGTGACCCGGTTGGCGCGCGCTGGCAAGGCTCGTCGCCGGCGCGTGAACCGGGTCACAAGCGTGTGCCGGCGGCCTATGCCATTCGTACGGGATTCGACCTACGGATTGAATCGCTCCCAGAAGTCGCAATCGCTCTTGGCTAGCGCGCTTCCGATGGCGGGCGGATTCTTGAGCACGAGGTGCTGATCCGACGCACTGTCGTACATTGGCCACATGGGCAGCCCCGATGCGTTGGGGTCACCCGCAACGGCAAATCGCGTCCAGTAGCTTTGCGTGGTGGCGACGAGGGCTGCCTGCGGAGGAATGCCTGTAAACACCGGCGTTCCAAAAACGTAGGCCAGCTCATCGCCGTGGTACGCCACGCCTTCCTCGAACGAATAGAGATAGAACCTGGTGCCGTGCGCGGTCGTCAGGCGCGCCAGCACGCGCGTGGGACAGCGAAAAGTCGCGTCGGTGACGAGCCGAATGAACACATCGTTCGCTTCCGCGTCGCTCGCCACGGTGTAGTGCGCTTCGACCTCCGCGGCGCGCGCGCCGAACTGCTGCGCGAGATTGGCTTTGAATTCAGCCATCGTGGTGATCGGCGTGCCGCCCAGCACCGGCTGCTGGAACAATCCCCATTCGTTCTTGTTCGAGCCTGCAATGACGCTGGCGGCGCGGTTGTAATCGTCGTTGGCGATGAGATTCTGCGGCGAATCGGGGAGCACGCCACCGGCGCGCCCCTCGACGACCGGGCCCCAAGCCGCTCCGAAGATTCCCGTCGCGCCCCCCGTCCAATCGACCAGCTCCTGTGCAGGTTTGGCTCGGAGACAAGCCACGACGTTGGGCGCACCGGCGCAGAGCTCGGAAGCCATCGACGTGCTCAGCGCGTAACCGGCGTCGCGTGTCGTCGTTCCGTACCCGCCGCCCACGGCCGCACCGCTCTCGAGGATGAAATGGTGGGCGAGATCGCGGCTGCCCGGAGAGACCAAGTGCAGTGTGGCGCTGAACGAACCGGCGGATTCGCCGAAGACCGTGACGTTGTTGGCGTCGCCTTGGAAGGCGGAGATGTTGTCCTTCACCCAGCGCAGCGCGAGCTGCTGATCGCGGATGCCATCGCTTCCGGACGGCGCATCGGCGCGCTCGCTGTCCAGGGCAGGATGCGCAAAAAAGCCGAACACGCCGAGTCGGTAGTTCATGGTGACGACGACCACCGGACCTTTCTGCGAAAGGAGATGGCCGTCGTAGGTGCTGCTGCTCCCGAGCGTGTAGCCGCCGCCGTGAATGAAGACCATGACGGGCAGCTTGGCGGAAGGCGCCGGCTCCGGCGTATAGACGTTGAGGCTCAGGCAGTCTTCGCTGCGAGTCGATGCGCCGCCGACGGCGGACGCTGCCTGCATGCAAGAAGGCCCGAACATCGTAGTGTCGCGCACGCCCTGCCAACCGTCGGCAGGCTGCGGCGCAGCAAATCTCAAATCTCCAACGGGAGGCTTGCCGTAGGGGATTCCCAAATACGCGCAGGTGCTCTCCTCCGATTTGCCGCTCAAGCGGCCGAGCGAAAGCTCGATCTGACACGCTTGGGTGCCCGCATCGCCGCCTCCTCCAGCGGCGCCTCCCGTTCCTGCGCCGGTGCCCGCGGTGCCTGACGTTCCCGCGCTCGAGCCCCCCGATCCCCCCGCGCCGCCGGTATTCGAGCTGCCCGTCCCGCCGCTGCCCGTCGCATCGTCATCGCTACACGCGGATAGAGCACCGGCCAGTAGTCCGAAGCACAACATCGTTCGCCGCCACATCGCCTTCGCCATGACAGACCTCCCGAATGCACTTCGAAATGCCCGTTCGCCGAGCCCCGCTGCGGAGCCCGCACACGCCCCGTGCTCCGGCACCTACCTCGCGAGGGATGAGCACGCAATCGGCACTCGAACCTTAGCCAGTCGATCTCTCGACCGGCACACCCGGTGATGTTCCTGGACCGAGCGCCGAAGCGAGGTACACGAGGATTGCCTTACCCTCGAGCGCGATCGCATCCGTTTGCCTCGGAGCGCGCTCGCATTATTTCGACTTTTTTGCACGCGATCGAGAAGACCGGGCGACGCATTACTTCGATTGGGAGCACCTGCCCAATCTCCGTTACGACAACCCCGAGGTTGGGCGGTGGATGAACGAGATTGCCGCGGAATGGGTCCGCTCCGTCGGCGTCGATGGGTACCCGGATCGATGCCGCGTGGGGCGTGACACGCCGCAATCCGGAGTTTTGGCCGCAATGGAGCGCCGAGCTTCGCCGCACGGAGCCGGAGCTCGCGCTCTTGGCAGAAGCATCGCCATGGCTTACGCCCCTGCCACTCGACCCCGCACGAGAGGTGTACGCGTATGCACGCCAGGGTGCGCGCCCCGAGGAGGTCGCCTTGGTCGTGCTCCATTTCGGCGCCTCCCCGGTCAGCGCGCGTCTGCCGTTAGCGGAAACTGTCCCGAGCCTGCGAGGAAATACCCTGCGCGACTTGCTCACCGGCGATCGTTCAAGCCGCGCGCGCCGGGCAGCTCGATCTGAGGCTCGGCGCGTGGGAAACGCTCATTCTCGCGCCCGAATGAGCAATGGCGCGAGCGACGCACGGGCGCGGCGCTGGGCCGTTGGCCTAGCTACGCCGCACCTTTCCAAATGCTATAACGGCCGGCGTTGCTTGGAGCTTCGGAGGGAATATGAACGACAAGGGACGGCGATGCAGTAGACGTGCGCGCGACAGGCGCGTTGGGTGGAGCACGAAGGCGGCCGAGGTCATCACCATCGCCCTGCTGCTCGCCCCAGGGTGCAGCGCGTCGTCGGACGGCGTCGTCAATGACGCCGGCGCGCCGGGCCTCGACGGCCAGGGGGTCGAAGCTTCGGCGTGCGATGTTCGCATCGCGCCGTCGGACGAAGATCAGAGCCGGGTGCAGACAGCCCTCATCGAGACGCCTGCCGGCAGCACGATTTGTTTCGAGTCCGGCGAGTTTCGTTTTACCGACCAGCTCACGCTGTCGAGCCGTGGCGTCACCCTGCGGGGCAGCCCGACGACGGTTTGGGATTTTCGCAACCAGCGGACGAGCGCGCGCAACGGCCTTCTCGTGACGGGCAGCGCCTTCACCATCGAGGACTTCGCCATCAAGAACACCCCCGGAGACGGCGTTCGGGTCGAAGGCGCCGAAGGGGTGACATTCCGAAAGCTACGTGTTTCATGGGAAGCAGACGCGCTCCGCCCCGACGACGGTGGCGTTGGCCGCTCCGGCGCCTATGCCGTTTACCCCGTCACCTCGAGCAAGGTGCTCATCGAAGATTGCGAGGTGACCGGCGCGCGTGACGCTGGCTTGTACGTCGGACAGTCGCACGACATCATCGTGCGCAACAACAAGGTCCACGGCAACGTGGCCGGCATCGAGATCGAGAACAGCACCGACTCGGAAGTCTACGGCAATACCGTTTACGACAACACGGCGGGCATTTTGGTCTTCAACTTGCCTGATTTGCCTGTGCAAGACGGCCGGCGCGCCAACGTCCACGACAACGACGTGAGAGAGAACAATCACGTCAACTTCGCGATCCCCGGCACCACGGTCGCCGGAGTCCCCGTCGGCACCGGTCTCCTCGTACTCGCAGCCGATGACACCGAGATCCACGCCAACACCTTTCGCTCCAACGATTCGACCGGTGTGCTCATCGTGAGCTGTTTTACCAACAACAGTCTCGAGGATTGCCATAGCACCGTCACTTACGATCAATTCCCGCAGCAGACGTACGTTCACGGAAACACCTACGAGGGGAACGGCATGAAGCCGGATCCTGCCTTCGCGCTACTCAATGTGGCGCGCCTCGAGGACGTGGCGTGGGACGGCGATATCGACGCTAGCAAACCGAACGAGACGGTCATTTGCGTACAAGAGACGGCGGGGACATTTCGCGACTTCAATGCGCGAGGCTTTTTCGCCAATCCATCGACCGACGTCACGCCGCACCAATGCATGTTGCCGCCGCTCCCACCGATTACCCTGTGAGCATGGGATTCCAGACGTGCGACCACCGTCCCGCTGGGGGCTTGCGTCGCGCGTCTCGGGGCACGTGCGGCATTCTCGCGCTCGCCTTTGCTCTCTCCAGTGGGTGCGGCGGTGAGTCCGATACGCCCTCGAGCGAGCGCCCGGGCGGAGGCGGGCCGAGCGGAAACGGCGGGCCGCGAATGCCTTGGGCCTATTCAGCTTTGACCTCCCCTGCCGAGCCCATCGACAACCCGTCCACTGCTGCGAAGATCGACCTCGGGCGGCTCTTGTTTCACGACCCGCTCCTTTCCGGCGACCGAGCCACCGCTTGCGTCACTTGCCACTCCCAGTACTGGGGAATGGGTGACGGCTTGTCGTTTGGCATTGGCGTAGGTGGCACGGGGCCTTCTGGCATCGGGCGCACGGGGCCGATCGCAACACGCCGCAATGTTCCCAGTCTATGGAACGTGGCGCATCGAACGGCGCTCTTCTGGGACGGTCGGGTGTCATCGCTCGAACGGCAGATCGAGGTTCCGCTGTTCGATGACCGCGAGCTCGGTGCGAAGCCAGACACGATCGTCCACGACATTGCCGACAACCCCACCTACCGAGCCGGTTTCGCGGCTGCTTTTCCCGATTCGCCCGCTGTTTCGCAAGAGAATCTGACGCGGGCGATCGCCAGCTTCGTGCGTACGATCGTCACCAGCGATGCGCCGTACGATCGCTACGCCCGAGGCGACGACAAGGCTTTGAGCGGGGTCGAAATCCAGGGACTCTTTCTTTTCAACGAGCTCGGCTGTGCTTTTTGCCATTTGCCGCCGATGTTCGGCGCTGATCGCTTCGACGCTGTCGCCTTGCCGCACTTTTCCGACGACCTTGGCCGCTTCGAAGTCACGGGCGACGAGCGCGACCGCTTCGCGTTCCGCGTACCGCAGCTTCGCAACCTGCGCGAGACGGGACCTTACTTTCACGACGGCCACGCGCCGACCATGCCGCAGGCGCTCGAGGAAATGGTCGTGGCCACGGGCAGTCGAGCTGTCTCCGAACGCGAGCTCGGTGCGCTGGCCGAGTTCGTAGGAAAAGGGCTGATGGACAAGTCGCACGATCCCGAGCGACCGTTGTCGGTTCCGAGCGGGCTGCCCGTACCGGCGGACGGCTTCGTCATTCGCAGGTGAGTGCCGACCAACGACGATTCCCATGGCCATGCGAACCCACGTCACTCAGCAGCTCATTGCCCTCGCCGCCTTGTGTGGTGGCGCAGCCTGCTCGGGTGGATCGACGGCGGCAGCGCCGAACCCATCCCTCGACGGCGCAGCGCCGGACGGTCGGGGCGATGGCAATGCTTTTTGCGAAGAGGACGCTCGCCTCGCCGGCAAATGCAGAACGCTGTCCGAGTACGGCCTTTTCGCGGGTACGGGCGCTACGCAAGAACCCTTGCCCGGCGTGTTTCGCTACGACGTCATTGCGCCGCTGTTTGCGGACGACGCGGGCAAGCATCGCTTCATTCAGATGCCAGAGGCGGGGGAAAAGGCGCACTACCGCGAAGGCGAACCGTGGGATCTTCCGGTGGGTTCGATCGTCGTCAAGACGTTCTTCTACCCGCGTGACGCGCGCGATCCTGCCGCGGGCGAGCGACTGCTCGAGACACGGCTGCTCATCCGTGCGCCCGCGGAGATCGTACCCATCACTTACGTCTGGAATGCGGCCCAGACCGAAGCCGTGCGTGAGGTTGCCGGGCGCGACGTGAACGTCGATTGGATCGACGAGAACGGCAGCTCGCGCGCGACGGAATACCGGATTCCCAACACCAACGACTGCAAGCGGTGTCACGGGCTCGACGACACGCACTTTCTCGGCGTTCGCACGCGCCAACTCGATCGGCGCTCGGATGCCTTCGGGGGCGAGAACCAAATCGACGCGCTCGTCGCCCGCGGATTCTTCGAGTCCCCTCCCGCCCTCGGCGCGCGCGATCATTTGGTCGATCCGGAAGACGAAAGCGCCCCCATCGATCTGCGCGGTCGCTCGTACCTCGAGGCAAACTGTGGCCATTGTCATAACAAGAGCGCCGCCGCGGACTGGAGCGGTCTCGAGCTCGATTGGGGCGATCATTTTCCCGGCGCTCTCGGGGTCTGCAAGAGTCCGTCGTCGGCAGGAGACACGGGGGGACATCGTTTCGACGTCGTGCCCGGTAAACCGGAGCAATCGGTTCTGCTCTATCGAATGCAGCTCGCAGACTCGGCTTATCGCATGCCCGAAGGATCGCGGACACCCGACGCCCGGGGAATTGCCGTCATCGCGGGTTGGATCACGGCATTCCCCCCGGCTGGCTGCATGCCCTGATCATTTGATCTCGGCTTCGAGTGCGCTGAGCTCGGTTTTGTAGTTGGCCTTGGTGATTGCCTCCTCCGCATCGTCTTCGAAGTCGGCGGCGACGGGAATGTTCTCCGCCGCAGGGATGGCCGCAGCGGGCGCCGGCGCTACCGTGGCCGCAACCGATGCCACCGGCGCGGTCTTGGTGGACGGGGCGGCGGCGGTGGGTTCGGGAATCTTCTCGGGCTCGCACGCAGAGAGGCAAACGAGCGCCGACGCGACGCACATCACGAGCGTGCGGCTCATTGGGCACCGCCTTTGTCGTCCTTACCCTTGTCGTCCTTGCCTTTGTCGTCCTTGCCCTTGTCCTCGTTAGCCTTGTCGCCTTTACCTTCGAAGTGGGACGTGAACTTGTCGTGGCGCGCGTTTTCCTTGTCGATCAGTTTGGTGACGCGCTCGACGACCCCAGTGTCCTTTGCTTCTAGCGCGAGCACCTTGATGCGTTCGAGACGAGCGAGACGCCGAGCGTGCCGGCTGAGCTCTTCCTTCATCGCTTCCGACATCGGTTGACCGCGCAGCGCTCCCGCGATCTTGGCGTGTTCCGAGTCTTGCTGGTGCTTTCGCCGTTGTAGGCGGTCCTTCAGCTTGGCTTCGTCGGGTTCTCTTCGCTCAACGGCGTTGACCGTTGGGTCGCCCGCTTTGTTGTCGGCCTTGCTGGGGCTCGTCTCGGATTTCGCCGACTTTTCGTCGAGTTTTGGTCCCCCCTTCTCGCCCTTCATGTCCGGTTTCGCTGCCGGATCATTGGCCTTCTTGGCCGGCGCGGCTGCTTTTTCTTGTGCCATCGGCGCTGCTTGCGGAGCTTGCGCAAGAGCAGGCACCGCCCACAGCGAAGCAGTGAGCGCGAGAAGCGCACGGTAGGTAACCGCCCGTCGTCGGATCATCAGAACCTCCTTCCCCGGCAAGAATTATCGACCCCGCGTTCGGCGGTAGCAATGTACGCAAACCAGAACCGCCCATGATTTACAACGAATTACAATTGCCGAGCACGCTCGCACCTCCATGGTGGAGGCGCGTTGGGGGCGGATGACCGCCGGCCGAAGGAACCATGTTGGGAAAACGTGGCGCGGGTAAGACCTACCGACGTGCATCTGCACACCCACGATGAGAACAGCGCGCCCGCGCAGTCCGACGAGCGGGCGCCCCCCGCCCCCGATGCTGATCGGGCGCTCGGCGTGCCGGGGGCCGAACCGCCGCTCGAGGCGGACGGTGCCCGCGCGAAACATCGCGATGAAACCGCGGCGGGGCTCACGTCCATTTACGAAACCGCCCGCCACGGCCTCGAGCAGATGGGTCTCCGCCGCAGCCTGCGCACGCTCGCCAAGGTCAACCAGAAGGACGGTTTCGATTGTCCGAGCTGCGCGTGGCCCGATCCCGACGGCGAGCGCAAGGCGGCCGAATTTTGCGAGAACGGCGCGAAAGCCGTGGCGAGCGAGGCCACGACGGTGCGTGCGGGTCCGGAGTTCTTCGCCCGGTACACCGTCGACGACATGCTGCGGCAGAGCGATCTCTGGCTCGATCGACAAGGACGCCTCACCCACCCCATGGTTCGGCTGTCAGGTGCCGAGCATTACGAGCCCATTTCCTGGAACGCCGCCTTCGAGCTCATCGCTGCCGAGCTCCGCGCCCTCGATTCGCCGGACGAGGCCTCGTTCTACACGTCGGGCCGAGCCAGCAACGAGGCCGCGTTTCTGTATGGCACTTTCGCGCGCCAGTTCGGGACGAACAACCTGCCCGATTGCTCCAACATGTGCCACGAGTCGAGTGGTCTCGGACTGACCGAGACGATCGGCGTCGGAAAAGCCACCGTCAAGATCGAAGACTTCGCCTACGCCGATTGCATCTTCGTCATTGGGCAGAACCCTGGCACGTGCCATCCACGCATGCTGACGGAGCTGCAGAAGGCCGCCCGCCGCGGATGCAAAATCGTCAGCGTGAACCCGCTGCCGGAAACCGGCATGCTTCGGTTCAAGAATCCGCAGGAGCTTCTCGGCCTTCTCGGGCGCGGGACGCCGATCGCAACGCTCTTTCTGCCGGTGCGGGTGAATGGCGACGTCGCGCTCTTCAAGGGCATCATGAAGGAGATGCTCGAGATGGATCGCCGCGCTTCGCCGGTCTTGAGCCACCACTTCATCGAACACCACACCAGCGGGTTCGCCGAGTTTGCGCGAGAACTGGAGGGCGAAAGCTGGGATCTCATCCTGGAAGAGAGCGGCATCTCGCGCGAGAGCATCAAGGAGGCGGCAGCCATTGCCGCCACGTCGGAGCGGATGATCTGCTGCTGGGCCATGGGCATTACGCAGCACAAGAACGGCGTTGCCAACGTGCAGAGCATCGTCAACTTCGCCCTCCTACGCGGTCAAATCGGACGGCGCGGCGCCGGCCTCTGCCCGGTGCGCGGACACAGCAACGTGCAAGGCGATCGCACAGTGGGGATCTGGGAAAAGATGAGCCCCGAGTTCATGCGGGCGCTGGGCAAAGAGTTCGCTTTCTCGCCGCCATCGCGCGAAGGATACGACACCGTTCACACCATCGAGGCGATGCACGAGGGCAATGTGAAGGTCTTCGTGGCGCTGGGGGGCAATTTTTTGAGCGCCACGCCCGATACCCGGTACACGTCCGAGGCTCTCGCGCGGTGCGCGCTCACGGTGCAAATCTCGACGAAGTTGAATCGGGCCCACCTCGTCACCGGCGCGCGCGCGCTCATCTTGCCCTGTCTCGGGCGCACCGAACGCGACCTGCAGGCATCGGGCGAGCAGTTCGTCACCGTCGAGGATACGACCGGCGTCGTGCACGCATCGCGTGGCGTGTTGCCACCCGCGTCCGAGCACCTGAAGAGCGAGCCCGCCATCGTCGCCGGTATCGCCCAAGCTACCCTCGGCCGTCGCAGCGTCGACTGGGAAGGTCTCGTCGGTGACTACGATCGCATCCGAGAGCACATCGAGCACGTGGTGCCGGGGTTCTCTCAGTACAATCGGCGCGCGCGCGAGCCCGGCGGGTTTTATCTGCCCAACGGTCCGCGCGAGGGCAAATTCACGACGCCGTCCAGTCGCGCACAATTCACCGTCCATTCCATACCGCGCCACGATCTCGAGGACGGACGTTTGCTGCTCACCACGATTCGCAGTCACGATCAGTTCAACACCACGATTTATGGCGAGAGCGATCGCTACCGCGGCATCTACGGCGGGCGCCGCGTCGTCTTTCTCAACGAAGCCGACATGGGGCGTCTCGGCCTCACGCAGAATCAATGGGTGGACATCGTCAGCCATTACCAAGGTGAGACCCGCCGCGCCGCTCGCTTCAAAGTCGTGCCCTACGCGATACCGCGGGGGTGCGCTGCCGCTTATTACCCCGAGACCAACGTGCTCGTGCCGGTGCGCAGCATTGCCGACGGGAGCCACCAACCAACATCGAAATCGATCGCAATATCTTTGGAGCCTTGCTCGGCGGCGATCGCAAACCTGAATACGAGTACCTAGAACCAACGCACGATCGGATATTGCTCGCCATCGCGCGCCCAAAGCTTGCACGCCCAGAGGAAACCGCAGCCGCGAGGAGGTCACGTCATGCAAAGCGATGCGTCGGCGCTCATGGATGAGATCAACCGTGCGGCCTGGCAGACGAAGGCGAGTGTACGCACCTTCTCTCGCCTCGAGGGGTTTACCGACGAAGGCGAACGCGTCGCCCTCGATTCCATCGCTCGCGAAGTGCGAGACCAATCTTTACTCGACCTCGGCGTGGGGGCCGGTCGCACGGTGCCACTCTTGCGAGCGCTGAGCGCCGATTACACCGCTATTGACTATACGCCCGAGCTCGTGATCGCCTGTCGCGAGAGGTATCCGGGCGCCCGCGTGCTGCACGGGGACGCGCGCGATCTCTCGTCCTTCCCAGCCGAGACTTTCAAGCTCGTGGTATTCAGCTTCAATGGCATCGATGCCGTCAACACCGACGATCGCCGCAAGGTGCTGCGCGAAGTTCATCGGGTGTTGCAACGAGGCGGCGTCTTTCTTTTCTCTGCCCACAACAAGAGAGGGCCTGGCTGCGGCGAACGTCTCAGCTTTGGTGTCGGCAAAACGCGAAACCCGGTCAAGCTCTTGGCGCGCACGCTGCGCGCGCTGATAGAGGCGCCGCGCACCGCGCGCAACTACTTCCGCTATTCGCGCTTGAACGAGGATCAGGATGGCCGCTCGATCATGAACGCGGCCGCGCACAATCACGGCCTTTTGATTCAGTACATCACCCTCGAAAAGCAATGCGAGGAGCTCGAGCGAGCCGGATTTCGCCCCCACCCGGAGGTGTACGAAAACGTCGAGGGGCGCCGCGTCGAAACCGGTGACGACACGTGCAGCGCGTGGTGGCTGCATTACGTCGCCCGCAAGCCCTGATCCGCGTTGACCAGCTGCTTGAATTGGCGACGAACAGATCGGGCTTTTGGCCGAGCCTGCGGGCGAACCGCTTTTGGGCCGAGTTACAACCCCGACTTCGACCCCAGATAAGGACCATGGACGCATCCCCGCGGCACGGCACCATTCTCGAAAGCACGACCGCCAGCGTGGTCGCACGAATGTTGAGTGAAGAGCTTTCTCGCCGCCTGTCCGGCGATCCCAGCATACGTTCACGCTACCTCGCAGGCGACGAGCAGGTCGAGCTGGAGGCCATGGGCGCGGCTTGCGCTCGCGCCGATGTATCGCTGGAAGACTACCTGACCACGCTCGAGGCCGACGAAATGCTGCGCCAACTGCATCATGCGGCCATGACCGAAGCCATGGTGGGTACCGCCGATCCCGGTCCCAACGATCAAATTTCGCGCGAGTCACCCACCGGCGAGGAGACGAACCGCCATTTCAACGATTGGATGGCGCGAAAGAACTCGCCGTGAGCGCGTTCGCGCCGCGTTACCGCGGCATGCGCCGACTTTTCCAACCAAGGGCACGGGCGAGGCGGTCGAACGTGTACTTGCGGGTTCGGCGCCCTTCAGTGAGTTGGCGGTCACGGTACTCGACCAGCGTGCGCATAAACCGCTTTTGCGCGAGATCGATGGCCGCCTAGAGATCGCGCTCTTCTTCACGGATGTTGATGTCGTGGCAGTGCGTGAGCTCGACGAGCACGTGACAACCTCCTTACCGTGGGGCCGTATAGGCAATGCGGTAAATGACACCATTGCTGTCTTCCGACACCAACAGCGAGCCGTCGGGGTCGACGGCGAGCCCGGCCACACGTCCAAATTGGTGATCATTGTCGAGCAAGAAGCCGGTCACGAAGTCTTCGATCGCGCTCGCGTTGCCGGCGCGAGGAGCGGGCACACCGTTCTCGAAGTGGACGCGCACGATCTTGTAACCGGTAGCAACGGCGCGATTCCACGAGCCGCGGAAGGCGACGAAAGCATCGCCCGCGTAATCTGCCGGAAACTGCGTTCCGCGATAGAACAAAAACGCGATGGGAGCACTGTGTGCTGGATAGGGGAGCACGAGCGGCTGCGTCTCTGGGCAATACGCTTCTTTCGTCAGCATCATCGAGGGCTGATCGACGGTGGGGTCCGGTTGACGATCACCCCCGCAGTACGGCCATCCATAGCTCGCCCCAGCCGTGAGGCGATTGAGCTCATCGGGCGGAAGATCATCGCCTAGCCCATCGGAACCGTGATCGGAACCCCACAGCTCCCCGGTATTCGGATGCCAATCGAAACCGAGGGTGTTGCGGAGTCCGCTCGCAAAAATTCGCGACGACATCATCGTTGTCGGCACATGGGCGAGGACGGGGTGCGCGGGCTGAGGCGGATTGGAGCTAGCGCGACCGTCGAGCTCGAAACGCAGCAAGGTGGCGTGCTCCGTGTCGCTTTCGGCGCAGGCGTTGCAGTCGCTCCCTACCGATACGTAGAGCTTTCCATCGGGTCCTACGGCGAGCGTCCGATTCGGATGTTGTCCCCCGTCCGGCAGGTCGGCAGCGATTTCGCGGAGGCCCGCGAATTGGCCATTGGCGAGGGTCGCATTGAAAAGCGAGTTGACCGAGGCCAGGTAAACGCTCGTGCCGGCGATGGTGATGCCATGTACTCCGGCGAGATGAGGCGAATCAGCGACGCTCGCCACGACCGTCCTCTCGTTGGCATCGTCGGTATCGCCATCGGAGTTCTCATCGATGAGCCGCAACACCTGGCTCGTCATGGGCAATGTGACGTACACACTGCGATCGGGTCCCGCCGCCAGCATGCGAGCGCCCACCAAGTTGCGCGCGAACACGCTGAGCTCGAAGCCTTCCGGTACCTTCAGCGTGGCAATGCGGTCGTCGGTGGCGGGCACGAGCTCTGGTCGATTGGCGGTGATGGCACCTGCATCGCCGCCTTCGGCGCTGCCGCCGCCCGTATCCACGTTGGCGTCGGGCATACCTCCGCCATCGAGAGTGCCGCCGCCGCCAGAATCGTCGTCGGAAGAACATCCAGCGAGCGCAAGCAGCAAAGCAGATGAGCCCACGATGCGGCGCGTCCTAGACCGCAGCGGGCCTGCCACGCAATAAGAACGGTTCGACGTCGATTTCATACGCACGAAAGCTGGTACCGAGCAAAGAGAGGGACAAGCGGCGATCGGACCAACGTGGAGGCGGCACAACGGTCCAGGCGGGAACTCACGCACGCCTTTCGACGCTCTCCGGGTACTCGCCGTACCGCGTCGCGCTAAACACGAAAGACTAAAATGGCACCGCGACTCGGCGTCTTTGCTTACGGCTTATTGGGTAAGTCTTTTGATAGACCGACGTTGCGCGTGTTGCTGTATCCGACTGAAGCTGGAATCGGAGGGTGAGCACGATGGGGGGCGAGATCCTCGACGGGAAATATACGGTGACCCGGCTCATTGGAGCTGGTTCGATGGGTCTCGTCTTTTCTGCAGCGCGCCCGAGCCTCGGCGACGAAGTGGTTATCAAGGCGCTGCGCAAAGAAATGCTCTGGCAGGGGTCTGCTGTGCGCTTCTCTTTTTGCCGCATTCGGATCCGCCGAGCGCCGTCGTGACGATGCAGCGAGCCGCCCAAGTCGGCGCGACGGCGACGCCGCCAGCTGACAACGCTTCCCAACCTGCGCCGCGTGACACTGAAAAGAGCGGCGGGCGATCGGGTCACGCTTCGCCGGCGTCGGCCACACACATGCCAGCGCCTCCCGTAAACCCGCGCTCGGCAAATCCAGACCACGTCAGAGTTCGAACCACGCGAGCCCACGAAGAGCTGGACGTCGGTTTCTGACCAGCGTTGCTCGCGTGCGCATGAGCCGTCGACCCGTCGCGCAGCATCGCGGCGTTGCGCGCGCGCTCGGCCTCCTCCGTTAGTTAAATGAGCGGCGCCGGTTGACGAGCTCTCTCGTTTTGTTCACGCTTACTATTCGTAGCCGGCGCGTCTGCGGACCTTGTGGGCGCTGGCATTACCTCGCAGGAGTCCATGCGTATGACTCGGCCTTTCGCCGCGTTCGTCACGATCGCCTCCGTGGCGGCCCTCGGCGCTTGCACCGGCAACATCGGTAACTCCGGCGAAAACCCGGGAAAACCGGGCACCACCGTTCCTCCCGGCGGTGCGGGCGGCTCGGGCGGCTCCGGTGCTTCCGGTGATGCCGGTCCCGCCAACCCCGGCAATGTGGGCGACTACATTGGCGTCGGCGCCAATGGAATGCGTCGTCTGACACGAGTCGAGTACGACAATACGGTACGCGACCTCCTTGGCGACAGCACGCGGTCGGGCTTCGCCAAGCTGCCGGAAGACGCAACGGATCCTTTCGACAACGATTACAAGACGCAGCAGGTCTCGGGCGCCCTCATCGAGGCGGCCGAAACGCTGGCCCAGGAAGCGTCGGCGCGCGCGCTCGCCGACTCGGCAAAACGAGCGAGCCTCGTTCCCTGTACACCTCAGGGCCCCGCCGACGCGACGTGCATGCGCACTTTCATCAGCCGCTTCGGGCGTCGCGCGCTGCGCCGGACGATGCAAGAGGAAGACGTGCAGCGCTACCTCGCCCTGCAGAGTTTCGCCGTCGAGGCACAAGATTTCTGGGTCGGTGTCGATCTGGTGGTGCGCGCCATGCTCCAAGACCCGGAGTTTCTCTACCGCATCGAAAAGGGTACGCCGGTAGCGGGAAAGCCCGGTGTCTTTCGGTTGAACCCTTTCGAGATCGCCACGCGTCTTTCGTACTTCGTCGCGGGGAGCACGCCTTCCGACGCACTGCTCGACGCGGCGGAAAATGGCGGGCTCGATGCGCTCGAGGCGCGCCGCGCAGCTGCCAAGACGTTGCTCGCCAGCCCGAGTGCACGCGATCGTATCGACTACTTCCACGCCCTCTGGCTCGGCTACCATCAACTGCCCCATCCCGCGGCGCTCACCAGCGCCATGCGCGCCGAATCGGCCGCGCTCGTCGAACGAGTGACCGCCAATCCAGCCAGCGACTATTTCGAGCTCTTTCGCTCCGCGGAAACGCGCATCAACGACCTTCTGGCCGACCACTACGCGCTCCCCCGACCGGGTTCGACCACGGGCGCGTGGGTATCCTACGGAACCAACCCGCGCCGCGGAATCTTGTCGCACGGCAGCGTTCTGTCGGCGGGCGCGAAATTCGACGATACCAGCCCGACGCTGCGCGGCGTGTTCGTGAGAACGCGCTTGCTCTGCGAAACGGTTCCTCCTCCGCCACCCATCGTGAACGTCGACAAGCCCCCGGCGGGCGACGGCGGAACATGCAAAGTCGATCGCTATGCGAGCCATGCCAATGTGGGCAGCTGCTACTCGTGCCATCAACTCACCGATCCCATCGGATTCGGTTTGGAGGCCTACGATCGCACGGGAGCGTTTCGCACCCACGACAAGGACGCCCCCCAATGCGCCATCAGCGGCGACGGAGAGCTCAAGGGGACGGGCCAATTCAATGGTCCCGCCGGCCTCGCCAACATGCTGATGTCTTCCGGCAAACTGGAAGCGTGCGTCGTCACGCAGCTTTACCGCTATGCGATGGGGCGTCGCGAAGTCTCCGCCGATCAGCCCACGCTCGACTTCCTCAGCTCACTCTTTCGACAGAAGGCGCGCTCGTTCGAAGAGCTGGTGCTCGACACCGTCTCCAGCGCCGCATTCACCAACCGTACCGAGGAATGACCGAGCATGTCGCCGTTCAAGCTGAATCGTAGAGCTATGCTCAAAGGTGCGCTCGGCGTCAGCGTCGCACTGCCGGTTTTGGAGATCATGCTCGACAGCTCGGGCAGCGCGCTCGCGCAAGGCATGCCGCTGCCAAAGCGCTATCTGGTGTGCTTCGACGGACAGTCGTTGGGCGGCGACGATGACCCGCTCCGCGACGACTACGTGCCCAATGCCGTCGGCAGAAATTACGATCTGAAGTCGGCTTTGGCTCCCCTCGCCGCCAACAACGTTCGCGACGAGGTGAGCGTCGTCTCCGGGCTCTCCATTCCGACCGCCAAGGGGGGCGCAGTCCCGGCCGCCGGGCGGCGCGACGATTTCCACGTTTCTTCCCTCAGCCCGCTGCTCTCCGGCGTGCGCTCCGGCGATGCGACGGCAGCGATGGGGCCCACTTCCGATCAGGTCGTGGCCTTGGCGATCGCCGCCAACACACCGTTGAAATCGCTCGTCTATCGCGTGCAGGTCGGCTGGTACCTCACCGTCTCGGCCCCCTACGGACGGGACATCATTTCCTACAAGGCGGACGCGAACGGCAAGGCGGTCGCCATTCCTCCGGTCGTCAGCCCCAAGGCGGCCTTCGATGCGATGTTTCTGAACTTCACCCCGCCGGTCGACGACGCCGAAGCCAAGAAACGTGAGTTTTTACTTCGCTCACGGCGCAGCGTTCTCGATGTTGTCGGCGCAAGTGCGGAGAAGCTCATCCCCAAGCTGGGCAGCGCGGACAAATTACGCATGACGCAGCACCTGGACGAGATCCGCGACCTCGAGCGTCGCATCGTCGCCATTCCGCCGCCGGCAGCAGGCGCTTGCCAAAAACCGCCCGCTCCCGGTGCCGATCCCGCGATCGGCGGACCCCAGGCCACGGATGTCACGTCCGGCAGCGGCTTCAACATCAACACGGGCTACAGCGGCGAAGAAGAGCGGGCGCGCGCATTCTGCGATCTCGTTTATATGGCCTTTGCTTGCGATCTTTCGCGCGTGGGGTCGCTCATGTTCACGATGTTCCAATCGCACATGAACATGTACCCGCTGACGGGCCATCGCTGCGATCTGCACGAGATTGGACACGGCGGCGATCCCACCTCGAAAGGGACGCTCGGCGTGAGCAAAGCGATCGCCTGGCACGTCAAGCACTTCGCCTACCTCGTGCAGCGGTTCCGCGACACGCCCGAGGGCGGCGGCAAGCTCATCGACAACAGCGTTCTCGTTTTGCTTCACGAGGGTGGTCACGGCCTCGACACCTCGAGCGGCAAGATCAACAGCTCGCACTCGACCGAAAACATGGCGTGCCTCATCGCTGGTCGCGCGGGCGGCCTTTCTCCGGGTCAGCACGTGATCGCGACAGGCAAGCACCCCGCCAATGTGCTCATCACGGCGATGAATGCGGTCGGTGTTCCGGGGAACCTGGGCGAGGTCTCGGGCAATATCCCGGAGCTCCTGATGTAGGTATCCGCCTCGCGGTATCGCGAGTGTCGACGGGCAATTCCAATGCTGACATCAAATTCCATCACCAAGCGATACGTGCACTCGAGACAGGTACGACGAGCATTCGCAATAGGAGCTCGTGCGACACGGGGACGGAGCGCCGCGAAGTCGAAATCAGGTGCCATCCTGCACCTGCGGTCCACCTCGAGATCACAGGAGATGTTCTCGGTTTTATTGAGCCAATCGTCGAGGCAATTGGGTCGGTGCATTAAGGGGTGGGACGGATGCATTGGGCTCGATGCATTAGTCTCGAGAGAACCCCGAATTTCGTCGTGCATAACCGCCCTGCCCCGAAAAACGCACATCGGGTGGATCGCACAAAGCCTTTCCTCAAGAACGCGCGCGCGCCACTTCACTCCCCGGAAGGTCCACTCATGAAAGTGCTAAGTGGGGCAGCGATTCTCGCATTGCTCTGTTCCGCCTGCTCGGGGACGATCGCGGAGAGTTCGACGCGAAGCCGCACGACTGGGGGTGGCGGCGCAGGCAATGACAACACCACCGGCACCAATGGCACCACCACTGCCACGACCGGCGCGGGCGGCGCCACGACCGGCAGCGGTGGCGGCGCCACGACCGGCAGCGGCGGCGGCGCCGGCACTGCGGGCAGCGGCGGACAAGGCGGCA
>Ga0193706_1000229_pt1 | contig 37513 bp, 37 predicted proteins | sample U3c1metaG_FD_160130 | JGI IMG/M metagenome (GOLD analysis project Ga0193706, IMG submission 160130) | Soil microbial communities from a riparian zone of the East river system, Colorado, United States - U3c1 | ecosystem: Environmental > Terrestrial > Soil > Riparian zone | place: USA: East River... | reverse complement strand
CAAGGACTCCGGCCTCGGCCGCTCGCACTCCAAATTCGGCTTCTACGAGTGCGTCAACATCAAGATGAACGCTTGGGAGCCAGGCCTCACCCGCGACTTCTGGTGGCACCCATACGACCGCACCCTCGGCGAAGCGGTCCAGGCCTCGGCGAGGATCCTCTACGGCAAGGGCGAGACCCGGGCCCGAGCGCTGCGCGAAGGCGCAAAGCCCCTGCTGAAGGTCGGCCAGCGCACGCTGAAGAAGCGGCGCTGACCGACCTGGGCAATCAGCCGCCGGCGATTTCGACCGTCTTCGAGGTCGCCGCGAGGCACTTGTAGATCGGACCGGCGGTGGCCTGGGTCAGCGGCTTCACTTCCGCGTAGACCTTGGCGGGGATCGTGATATTGGCGTTCAGTTCGTCGAGGTCGGCCTTCCAGTTGCCGTTCGCCTTCGACTCGACGCGACTGAGGACGCCGTTGCCCTTCTGCTTGAGCACGACGGTCCGTTCGCCGACGCAGTTCGAGTTGGTCGCGGTGACCTTGCCCTGGTAGCCGACGGAGCCGATCGTCACCGTGCTCGTCACCTTCACCGTGCTGCCGGGCCCGGCAGAGATCGCCGCCGGTACCGACAGTGCCAGTGCCGCACCCGCCGCCGCCAGCCCGACCGCCCAGTTCCTCTTCCTCATCCAGTCCTCCTTGTCGGGAGACGACGTGTGCGTCCCTCAGCCGAAATGTGCCGCGGCAGCCTAGACGGTTCACAATCCCCCGCGGCATGGCCACCGACCGCAACCACGACGCCGCGGCGATTCGCCTCAGCGGCCTGCGCCGCGATTACGGCGAACGCACCGCGCTCGCGGGCGTCGGCCTGACCCTGGCCGCGGGCGACTCGCTGGTCGTGCTGGGTCCCAACGGCGCCGGCAAGACGACGCTGCTGCGGATCCTCGCGACCCTGCTGCGGCCGAGTGGCGGCGAGGCGGTCGTGCTCGGCTGCTCGCTGCCGAGCGAGGCCTGGAAGCTGCGCGGGCGGATCGGCTACCTCGGCCACGAGCCGCTGCTCTACCGCGACCTCAGCGGCCGCGAGAACCTGCGCTTCCACGCCCGGCTGCACGGGATCTCCGGCCCTCCGGCCGAGGCGCGGATCGAGGCCCTGCTCGCCGCGGCGGGGATGGAGCGGCGAGCCGACGAGCGGATCGGCGAGCTCTCGGCCGGGATGCGGCAGCGGCTGGCGATCTGCCGCTGCGTCCTGCACGAGCCACAGCTGCTGCTGCTCGACGAGCCGGACTCCAACCTCGACGCCGAGGGACGTGAGCTGGCCCGCGGGCTGATCGGCCCCGCCGCGGGCCACACCCGCGTCGTCGTCACCCACGACCCGGAGCGCTTCCTGCCCGAGGCCGACCAGGTGCTGCGGCTGGGGATCGGCGAGGCGGCGGCGGTCTCGTGACCCCCTCGCGCGCCGCCTTCGCGGCGATCCTCGCCAAGGACCTGCGCGCGGAGCTGCGCACCCTGCAGTCGCTGCCGGCGATGGCGCTGTTCTCGGTCACCACCTTCGTCATCTTCCGCTTCGGCCTCGACCGCACCCAGCTCTCCGGCAGCCTCGCCGCCGGCGTCCTCTGGGCGACCCTGCTGTTCGCCGCCGTGCTCGGCATCAACCGCCTCTTCGTCGCCGAGCGCGAGGAGGGCGGCTTCGACGCGATCCGCCTCGCCCCGATCGACCGCAGCGTCCTCTTCGCCGCCAAGGCGGCGGCGCTGCTGGTCTACCTGCTGGCGCTGGAGCTGATCGCGGTGCCGATCTTCGCCCTCTTCTTCCTCGACTCGGCCGCCGGCCTGGCGCCGCTGGCGCTGATCCTGCTCCTGGCCAACCTCGGCCTGGCCGCGACCGGCACCCTGATCTCCTCGATGGCGGTCAACTCGCGCGCCCGCGACCTGCTGGTGCCGCTGGTCCTGCTGCCGCTGGTGGTGCCGCTGATGATCGCCGCCACCGGCGCCACCGAGCCGCTGCTGGCGCTGGGCGGTCCCGGTTACGAGCGCTTCGGGACCTGGCTGGCGGTGCTCGGGCTATACGATCTGATCTTCGGTCTGGTCGGCTATGCGGTGTTCGACTTCCTCCTGGAGGACTGAGCCGCCGGACCGGCCCTCACCCTCGCGAAGCATGTACGGCAAAGGACTGAGACCACTCTCGATCGCCACCGTGGCGATGCTTGCCCTGTCGCTTTCGCTGGTCTTCTTCTACGCCCCGCTCGACGCCGACCAGGGCTTCGTCCAGAAGATCTTCTACCTGCACGTGCCGCTGGCGATAACCGCGCTGATCGGCTTCGTCGTCGGCGGCGCCTTTTCGATCGCCCACCTGCGCAGCGGCAACCGCAAATGGGACGCCTACTCCTACGTGTCGATCCACATGTCGGTGATCTTCGGCGTCGCCGTCCTCATCACCGGGGCGATCTGGGCCAAGGCCTCCTGGGGGCACTGGTGGGTCTGGGACGAGCCGACCCTGGTCAGCTTCCTGATCGTCTTCCTCATGTACGCGACCTACTACCCCTTCCGCTACGCGATCGAGGACCCGGAGCGCCAGGCGCGCTACGCCTCGGTCTTCGCGATCACCGCCGGTGCCTTCGTGCCGCTCAACTTCATGGCCGTGCGGATGGCCGAGAGCCTCGTCCATCCCCGCACCTTCGCCACCGCCAACGGCGGACTGCCCGGGGAGATGATGCTGGTCTTCCTCTGCAGCCTGGCGACGATGGCGCTGCTCTGGGTGACTCTGGTCAAGTTCGAGCTGACCGCCAAGAGCGCCTCCGGCCAGGTCAAGCGCCTGCGCCGGGCCCTCGACGCGCCGGCCCCCGGCCCCGGCTCGCGGATCGCTCCGGAGGTGAGCTAGATGATCGACCTGCTGGCGGCGACCCCCGCCCTGCCGCTGGACGAGGCCGGCAAGTACGTCGCCGGCGCCTACGTCGTCTTCCTGGTCCTGATCGTCGTCTACGTGGCGATCATGGCCGCGAAACTGCAGCGGATCGAGCGCGAGCTGCGAGAGCTGGCCGGCTTCGCCGAGCAGCGCAAACAGGAGGAGGAGCGCGAGGAGGTGAGAGCCTGATGTCCGAGCTGCTCGCCCTCGGGGTCTCCCACAAGACCGCGCCGCTCGACCTCCGCGAGCGGCTCTCGCTGACCGAGGGCCGTGCGGTCAGCGCCCTGCGCGAGCTGACCGGGGCCGCGGGGATCCACGAGGCGGCGGCGATCTCGACCTGCAACCGGACCGAGCTTTACCTGATCGTCTCCGACCCGGTCGACGCCGAGTCCACAGCCCTGGGCGTCCTCACCCGCCAAGCCGAGATCCGCCCCACCGAGCTGCTCGGCCACCTCTACTCGCTGCGCTCGACCGAGGCCGCCCGCCACCTGCTGCGCGTTACCGCCGGGCTCGACTCGATGATCGTCGGCGAGGCCGAGATCCAGGGCCAGGTCAAACGCGCCTACGAGCTGGCGCTGGTCGAGGGCGGCACCGGGCCGATCCTCAACCGCCTCTTCCGCGGCGCCCTCACGGCCGGCGGCCGCGCCCGCGAGGAGACCGGGATCAGCGAGAAGGGGGTCTCGATCCCGTCGGTGGCGGTCGAGCTTGCCCGCCGCGCCCTCGGCGACCTCTCCGACCGCCGGGTGCTGGTCGTCGGCGCCGGCGAGACCGCCGAGCTGGTCGCCAGGGCCCTGGTCGCCCGCGGCGTCCGCACCGTCTTCGTCGCCAACCGCCACTACGACCGCGCGATCGGCCTGGCGCAGCGCTTCGACGGCAGCGCCGTCCGCTTCGAGGAGCTGCCCGAGCAGCTGGCCGAGGCCGACATCGTCCTCACCGCGACCAACTCGCCCCACCACATCATCGAGCGCGACGACCTCGCCCAGGTGATGGCGGCCCGCCACGAGCGGCCGCTGCTGGCGATCGACATCGCCGTCCCCCGCGACATCGAGCCGGCCTGCCGTGAGATCGCCGGCGTCAGCGTCCACGACATCGACGACGTCCAGCAGATCGTCGAACGCAACGCCAGCGGCCGCGAGGCCGAGGCGAGGAGGGCGGAGCGGATCATCGAGGCCGAGCTGGACCGCTTCGAGCGCTGGCTCGCCTCACTGGAGGTGGTGCCGACGATCGCGGCGCTGCGCGAAAGCGGGGACGAGGTCGTGCGCCGCGTCCTGGCTGAGAACGAGGCCCGCTGGGAGAGCCTCGGCGAGGCCGATCGCGAGCGGCTGGAAACGATGGCGAAGGCGATCGCCTCCCGCCTCTTGCACGAGCCGACCCTGCGGATGCGCCGCTCGGCCGGCAGCGACGATGCCTACTTCTACGTCAGCGCCCTGCGCGAGCTGTTTGGGCTCGATGTGGAGGCGGAGCCGGAGAGTGAGAGCGGTGCCAGTGTCACCGAGTTGCGTAGGGGGAATCCCGGTAGGGGTTCCAATTAGGGCCTATCCGGCAGGGGTTCCGCTTAACTTTTTCGAGATCGAGTGACGGCCGTCCGAGATCCGCGGCGGCGAAAAAGTACAAGACGCTTCACCCCTACCGGATAGGCCCTCATCAAACGCTCTCCAATGATTCGCATTGCCACCCGCGGTAGCAAGCTCGCCCTCACCCAGGCGCGGCAGGTGGCTGAGATGCTCGGGGGAGCCGAGTTGGTCGAGGCATCCTCGGATGGCGAGCCGGGGGACAAGTCGCGCTTCGTGCGCGGCGTCGAGCGGGCCTTGCTGGCGGGGGAAGCCGAGGTCGGCGTCCACTCGGCTAAGGATCTGCCGGGCGACATAGCCGAGGGGCTGGAGATAGCCGCGGTGCCGGCGCGCGAGGACCCGGCCGACGTCTGGATCGGGGTCGGCTCCTCGCTCGGCGACGTCCCCGAGGGCGCCCGGATCGGCACCGCCAGCCTGCGCCGCCGCGCCCAGCTGCTCGCCGCCCGCCCCGACCTGCGGGTGGAGGAGCTGCACGGCAACGTCGACACCCGCCTGCGCAAGCTCGCCGAGGGCGACCTGGACGCGATCGTCCTCGCCGCCGCCGGCCTGCGCCGGCTCGGCCGCGAGGACGAGATCGGCTTTCCGATCCCGGTCGAGGCGATGGTCCCGGCCGCTGGGCAGGGAGCGCTGGCGCTTCAGGTCCGCGCCGGCGACGCGGCGTCCACCGAGGCGGTGGCAGCGATCCTCGATCTCGATGCGGCGCGCGAGCTGACCGCCGAGCGCGCCGCCGTCACCCTGCTCGGAGCTAGCTGCGCATCCCCGATCGGCGTCCACGCCCAGGTCGAAGGCGAAGGGCTCGGCATCGAGGCCTTCGTCGGCCTCCCCGACGGCAGCGAGTGGCTGCGCGACCGGATCGAGGGCGAGGCCGCCGACCCGATCGCCGCCGGCACCCTCCTCGCCGAACGCCTGCTCGGCGCCGGCGCCCGCGAGATCCTCGCCCGCGCCGAGCAAGAACTGCCCATGGGGGACGGCGGCTGATGGGGGCGCGGAGTGGGGTCGTGTACCTGGTTGGCGCCGGGCCCGGGGACCCGGGGCTGATGACGGCGCGCTCGCTGGCGCTGATCGCCAGCGCCGACGCGATCTTCTACGACCGGCTGATCCCGCCGGGGGCGCTTGACGGCGCTCGCAAGGACGCCGAGCTGGTCTACGTCGGCAAGCAGCCCGGCGTGCCCTCGGTCCCGCAGGAGGAGATCGGCGAGCGGCTGATCGAGGCAGCCGCGGAAGGCAAGAGCGTCGTCCGACTCAAGGGCGGCGACCCGTTCGTCTTCGGCCGCGGCGGCGAGGAGGGCGAAGCGCTGCGCGCGGCCGGAATCGGGTTCGAGGTCGTGCCCGGGGTGACCGCCGGGGTCGCCGCCACCGCCTACGCCGGCATCCCCGTAACCCACCGCGGCGACGCCTCCGCGGTCGCCTTCGTCACCGGCCACGAGGACCCGGAGAAGGGCGAGTCGGCGCTCGACTGGGACGCCCTCGCCCGCTTCCCCGGCACCCTCGTCTTCTACATGGGCGTCAAACGACTGGCCGAGAACGCGGCGGCGCTGATCGCCGCCGGGCGCGACCCCGAGCAGCCCGCCGCCGCGGTCGAACGCGGGACGATGGCCGGCCAGCGCACCGTCTCCGCGACCCTGGGCTCGATCGCCGCGGCGGTCGAGCGCGAGGGCGTCGGCGCCCCGGCGCTGATCGTCGTCGGCCCGGTCGCCGCCCGCCGCCAGCAGCTCGCCTGGCTCGAGCACCGGCCGCTGCACGGCCGCCGTGTCGTCGTCACCCGCGCCCGCGCTCAGGCCAGCGGCCTGGCCGCGACCCTGCGCGACCTCGGCGCCGAAGTCGTCGAGCTGCCGGCGATACGGATCGAGCCGCGGATCGAAAGCGGCGAGGTTCGGCGGGCGATCGACTCGATCCGCGAGTACTCGCTCGTATGCGTCACCAGTCCAAACGGAGCGCGCCTCCTGTTCGAGGCACTGGCAGCGGCCCGCGGAGGGGACGGCGCCGCGGCCGCGCTCGACGCCCGCGCCCTCGCTGGCGCCACGATCGCCGCGATCGGCCCCGGCACGGCCCGAGCCCTCGCCGAACACGGGATCGATGCCGACGTCGTCCCCGAGCGATTCGTCGCCGAGGCGCTGGTCGAGGCCCTGGCAGGAATCGAGGTCGAGGGCAGCCGCGTCCTCGTCGCCCGCGCCGCCGAGGCCCGCGACGTGCTTCCCGACGCCCTGCGCCAGCGCGGCGCCGAGGTCGACGTCGTCTCCCTCTATGAGACCGTGCGCGAGCAGCCGGACGCCGAGGCGGTCGAGGCGGCGCAGGGCGCCGACTACGTCACCTTCACCTCGTCCTCGACCGTCGCCAACCTGACCGAGGCGCTCGGCGACCGCTTCCCGGCCGGCGCCCGGATCGTCTCGATCGGCCCCGTCACCAGCGAGGCCGCCCGCGCCGCCGGCCGCACGGTCGACGTCGAAGCCGAGCGCCACGACATCGACGGGCTCATCGCCGCCCTGCTCGCCGACGCCGCCGAGTGACCTCGAGATTGCGGCAGTCATTTGTGACGCATAGGGGTACAAAGGACTGCCGCAACCGCTGGCGATGAGCTTCGGCACGCCGCACCGGCATTTCTCGCGGACCGACTCGACCAACACGCGCGCCCGTGAGCTGGTGGCGGCCGGCGCGCCGCACGGGACCGTCGTCACCGCCGCCGAGCAGACCGCCGGGCGCGGGCGCCAGGGCCGGGTCTGGACCGCTCCGGCGGGCAAGGCGCTGCTCTACTCGGCGATCGTGCGGCCGCTCGACGAGCGCCACCTGATGCTGCCGCTGGCCATCCCGCTCGCGGTTTGCGAAGCGGCGGAGGAGCTGCGGCCAGGGATCGAGTGCGGCGTCAAGTGGCCCAACGACGTCCTCGTCGAGGGACGAAAGCTGGCGGGGATCCTGGTCGAGGCCCGCCCCCAGGACGGCTGGGCCGTCGTCGGCGTCGGCTTGAACCTCTTCATCTCTCCGGACGAGTTCCCCCCCGACCTCCGCGACACGGCGGTCTCGATCTTCGGCTCGACCGAGGGGGCTCGGGGGGAGCCCCGACGGAGCCTCCCCGCTGTTGCTCCGGCGGGGCTCCCCCCGAGCCCCCTCATCGCAATCGCAGCCCTAAACCGCCACCTAGCCCACTGGGTCGAGGCCGAGCCAGAGGCGGTGCTGGCGGCGTGGCGCGAGCGCGACGCACTAAAGGGAAGAGAGGTCGCCTGGGGCGGCGGCTCAGGCGTCGCCGACGGAGTCGACGACCGGGGCTACCTGCTTGTCCTCACTCCCGCCGGCGACCGCGTCGCCGTCGGCGCCGGCGAGGTTCACCTCACCCGCTCCTGACTCGGCCTTCGCCCGGGTCGCGGATTTGCGCCGTTTGCGCGGTTTCGATTTCTTGCGCTGCTTCGCCTCGCCCTCGCCGCCCTGGCTGCCGTTGCCCTCGGGCGCGGAGCCGTTCCCACCCTGCTGGCGCTTGCCGCGTTTGCGCCGGCGCTTGCCGCCTTTGGGGAAGTTGCGCAGCAGCTCGCGAGCGACCGCCGAAGGTTTCCGCGCCATCCGCATCCGCGCTCCGCGCAGCACCTCCTCGCCCTCGGGCGTGTGCGAGACCGCCGCGGCGAGGACCGAGACCGCCAGGCGCCGGTCCTGTTTGCGACCGGCGTGAACCAGCCGGCGGGCGTTGCGCCCGTGTGCCCGGCCGGAGGAGTTGACCAGCAGCCCCAGCAGCCGCTTCGTCTCCGGCCAGCGCTGCACCGCGTACTCCTCGTGCAACTCGCGCGTGTAGGAGGCGAGGCGCCAGACCCAGGCCTGCGCCTGGTCGCGGCGGCCGATCCGTTTGTCGATCAGCGCCTGCAGCAGCGTCTTGGTCCCGGCTCGTTTGTCCTCACGACTCCAGGTGCCGACGATGTCGATCGCGTCATCGAAGGCGTCCGGGTCACTGAGGTCGGCGATCTCGCCAAGCGCTTTCAGCCGTAGCTGGGAGTTGCGGTTGCGCTGCACGCAGGTCAGCAGGAAGCGGCGGCGCAGCTCCTTGGTCTTGTCGTTCTGCAGCATCGCCCTGGCCCGGCGCCAGCCCTGAGTGTTGACCCGCGCCCCGGCCAGCGCCGCCCAAGCGTGCTGCTCGGGGTAGTCGAGGTTCTCGACCGCGATCCGCCAGATCTCTCGTTCCAGCACCTCCATCCGCTTCTCCTCGACGTCGGAGACCGGCACGATCCGGCGCTCGACCCTGACCTTGCGCCCGCGCCCGCGCCGCACCGGGCCGACCACGATCGCGCCGCCGCGGTAGACGTCGCGGTCGAGCAGGCTGTGCAGGGTGATGATCGTCTCGTCGTGGGTGGTGGCCGGGTGGACGAAGTCGATCACCAGGCCCGCCTCCTTGCCCGGCGCTCGCCGGGTGACGCGGCCGACCCGCTGCTGGTAGATCCGCCGCGAGGCGGTAGGCGCCAAGTGCATGCAGATCGTCGCCCGCGGCGAGTTCCAGCCCTCGGCCAGCAGCATCGCGTTGCAGAGCACGTCAACCTCGCCGCGCTCGAAGCCGGCGAGGATCTCCGCCAGCTCGCGCTTGGGGGTCTCACCGGAGACGGCCTGGGCGTTGATCCCGGCGGCGCGAAAGGCTTTGGCGACGTTCTTGGCGTGCTGGACGCCGGCCGTGTAGAGGACGCCGGGGACTTTGCGGAAGCGCGAGCGGTAGAGGTCGGCGATGGCGACGTTGAAGGGTTCCTGGTCGAGCAGCGCCGCCAGCTCCTCCTGGTCGAAGTCCTGGTCGACCTCGCCTTTGCGCAGCGGCACCTTGGCAATCGTCCGCACCCCCGGACCGGGCGGGATACGCAGGCAGCGCAGCGGCGAGATGACGCCGCGGCGGGCCGCCTGGGCGAGGTCGAAGCGCGAGGTCTGGGTCGGGAAGAGGTCGGCGACGTGGCGCGCGATCAGGGCACCGGTCGCGGTCATGCCGATGAAGACGGGACCGTCCCAGGCCCGGATGCAGGCGCTGGTTTTCTCGCCCAGGGCCGTGTGCGCCTCGTCGCAGATGACGATCGCGTAAGCGTCGGAGACTTTCTTGTGGTTGCGGACGAACCACTGGTAGGTCTCGACCGTGATCGCGCCGTCGGGGTCGTCGCGGCCGTCGAGCAGCGGCGGCCGCAGCCGGTCCTTGTAGCCGCGGTCGGAGATCTCGCCGATGAACTGGTCGACCAGGTTGCGGCGGTGGGTGAGGATCAGGACGCCGCCGGTCTTGGTCGCCTCGATGAAGCCGACCGCGGCGACCGTCTTGCCGGCCCCGGTCGCGTGCTCGAACCAGAAGCGGCGCGCGGCGCCAGGGTCGTCCGGGGCCTCCTCGACCACCTCCTCGTCCTCGTCGGAGGGCGCTTCCTCCCAATCCTGCGGCTCCTCGTCGGGGGCCAGCTCCTCGTCCTCCTCCTCCAGCTCCTCCTCATCGGAGTCCTCGTCCTCGTCGGAGTCCTCGCCTGCGGCCTTGTCGCCGTTGACGCTCGGCTGCAGCTCGTCTTCGAGGTCGAACGCTGCCTCTTCCTCGGCGACGGCCAGGTCGCGGCTGCGGCGCTCGTCGTCGCTGATGACCTGCTGCTGGGCCATCAGCTCGGCCAGGGTGCCCGACAGCGCATCGACCTGGTGCGGGTTGAGTTCGGCCCCGTCGAGCAGCTTCGGCGGTTCGTCGGCGAGGAAGCGCTCAAGCCCGAGCAGCAGCGAGAAGTCGCGCCGCCAGGCGATCGACGGGTACTCGGCCCCGTCGTCGAGCTCGCTCAGCGCGGCGTCGAGAGCGCGGCGGCGGGCCGTGCCGGGCGCCAGCGCCTCGGGCCCCTCGCCGTCGAGCAGGAACGGCTCGCGGGCAAACGCCGCCGCACGCTCGATGTCGGCGCTTGAAGGAACTGCCGCTCCCGCGGCAACGTCGCTGGTCTTGGCCATAGAAGGCTTCTGAATTCCGCCTCCGCCGAGCGAGACTGCCGGCTGGAGGCAAGTAGACGAGGACTGCCGGGGGCGGGTATCCCTTCCCCCGGAGATCTCAGCGGCTCGCATACAGGCGAACCGAACGTACGTATTGTAATCACGGAACGGATGACCGCGGGACGAACCCTGTCCATAACGCTTTTGACGCTGTGCCTGGCCGCGCTCGCTGCGGCCGGCTGCGGCTCCTCGGAGAGCGGCGACTACGGCGGCGAGCACCCCGATTACGGCCGTGCCCTGGCCGGCGCCCCGGCGCCGCTGGCGGCGCTGCACGCCCAGGCCAACGAGCTGCTTCCCGGCGGCACCGAGGCCTACGAAAAGCGGGTCGCCGCGCTCGAGGGCTATCCGGTCGTGGCCAACGTCTGGGCCTCCTGGTGCGGGCCCTGCCGCTTCGAGTTCCCGGTCCTGCAGAAGCTCTCCGCCCGCTACGGCAAGCGGGTCGCCTTCATCGGCATCGACTCCCAGGACGATGCCGACGCGGCGAAGACGTTCCTCGAAGGGGCGCCGGTGCCATATCCCAGCTACAGCGACCCCGACGAGGAGATCGCCGACTCGCTCGGTGCCAGCCTCGGCCTTCCCGACACCGCCTTCTACGACCGCAGCGGTGAGCTCGTCTACCTCAAGCAGGGCCCCTACGCCGAGGACTCCGAACTCGAAGCCGACGTTCGCCGTTACGCGCTGAAGGGCGGATAATCGAACGATGGAAGCCTTCGTCCTCGTCGCCCTGTTCGGTTTCGCCCTGCTCCTCGCCGAGCTGCTGCTGCCGACCGGCGGGCTGCTTGCCCTCATCGGCGCGGCTGGCCTGGTTGCCGGTGGCGTCATCGCGCTCGGCTCCGACAGCGACGCAGCCGACATCGCCGGCCCTGCGCTGATCACCCTCGGGATCCTCTCGGCGGGCACGTTCTACTTCGTCGCCCGCAAAGGCAGCGCCGCCCACCGCGACCAGCCGGTTCGCACCGGCACCGAGGAGCTGATCGGCGCCGGCGCCGAAGCGCGCTCGACTATCGACCCGACGGGCCAGGTCTGGCTGCAGGGGACGATCTGGGGGGCGCGGCTGGCGAATGGGGCGGCCCCAGTGCGACTGGGGGATAGAGTCATCGTCGAGGCGGTCGACGGGCTGACGCTGGTGGTTCGCCCACAGCCGCCGTCGGTGGAGACGAGCAGAGAAGGAGGCATCTGATGGAGGTCGCGCTCGGAGTAATCGTCGTCCTGGGCTTCTTCGCGCTGATCGCGATCGGCTCCTCGGTGCGGGTCCTGCGCGAGTACGAGCGCGGCGTCATCTTCCGCCTCGGCCGCCTGATCGCCCAGAAGGGGCCGGGCCTGATCCTGCTGATCCCGTTCATCGACCGCATGGTCAAGGTCGACCTGCGAACGGTGACTCTCAACATCCCGCCGCAGGAGGTGATCACCCGCGACAACGTCCCCGCCAGCGTCAACGCCGTCGCCTACTTCCGCGTGATCGATCCCCGCAAGGCAATCGTCGAGGTCGAGAACTACCTGCTCGCCACCTCGCAGATCTCGCAGACGGCGCTGCGGTCGGTACTCGGCAAGGCCGAATTCGACCAGCTGCTCTCCGAGCGCGAGCGCCTCAACGAAGAGCTGCAGACGATCATCGACGAGTCGACCGAGCCCTGGGGCGTGAAGGTCACCGCGGTCGAGATCAAGGACGTCGAGATCCCGGAGCAGATGCAGCGGGCGATCGCCCGCCAGGCCGAGGCCGAGCGTGAGCGCCGGGCGAAGATCATCAACTCCGAGGGCGAGTTCCAGGCAGCGCAGAAGCTCACCGACGCCGCTGACATCATCAGCACCAACCCGGCCTCGCTGCAGCTCCGCTACCTGCAGACCCTGCTCGAAATCGGCAGCAACCAGAACACCACCGTCGTCTTCCCGCTGCCGATGGACGTGCTCGAGCCGTTCCTCGGCCGCGCCGACCACAAAACCGGCGGCAGCAAAGCCAAAGCGCCCCAGCCTCCGGCCCCGCCGGAGCCGCCGCTGCCCGACGACCTCCCCCCCTCGCGGTCCTGAGCCACCCCGAGATACGCATCGACCAGCTGAGCGGGCTGAGGACCATCCTCGCCCCCGGCCGCGCCGACCGGCCGGAGGGCTTTTCGGCGGCCGCGGCGGAGCCCAAAGGCCCCGAGAACTGCCCCTTCTGCGAGGGCCGCGAGGACCGCACGCCGGCGGAGATCTACGCGCTGCGCCCCGGCGGTGGGCCGCCCGACAGCCCCGGCTGGAAGACCCGCGTCGTGCCGAACCTCTACCCGGCGCTCGGCGCCGACGGCGAGGAGGCCAAGGGCAGCCCCGGAGCCGAAGCCGGTGCCTTCGCGAGCAGCGGCGACCCCCTGCTCGCCTCGCGAAAGGCGGGCGAACCCGACCTTTTCTCCTCGCGCCCGGCGAGCGGCGGCCACGAGGTGATCGTCAACTCTCCCGAGCACGTGACCACGATGGCGGAGCTGGGCGAGGAGCAGTTCGCCGCCGCGATCGCCACCTGGCGGGAGCGGATGCGCGCCCACGCGGGCGCCTCCTACGTGCAGCTGATCGTCAACGAGGGCGGCGGCGCCGGGGCCTCGCTGGAGCACTCCCACGCCCAGCTCTACGCCCTGCCCTTCGTGCCGGCTTCGGTGGCGCGCGAGCGCGAGCGTGCCGGCGCCTACGCCGAACGCACCGCGGGCAGCGGCCTGCTCGGCGACATCCTGGTCGAGGAGGTGCGGCGCGGCGAGCGCCTGGTCGCGATCGACGACGAGGCGGCGCTGATCTGTCCTTGGGCCTCGCGCTCCCCCTTCGAGCTGCGGGTGATTCCCCGCCGCGAGTCCGCCAGCTTTGCCGAGGACGAGACCGGCGCAGCGATGATCCGCACCGCGATGCGCGTCCTCGCCGCCCGCTTCGGCGGCTCGCCGGAGCTGAACCTCTGGGTCCGCACCGCCCCCCACGGCGCCGAGGAGTTCGGCTGGCACGTCGACATCGCCCCCCGCCTGACGATCAAGGCCGGCTTTGAGCTCGGCACCGGCGTCGACATCAACATCTACCCGCCGGAGCGGGCGGCCGCCGACCTGCGCGAAGCCCTGCCCGCCTAGTCCCTCCTAGCCCCGCGCTACCCGAGCGCTGTTTCGAGACCGGAGGCGAGGCCGGGACGGGTCAGGTCGACGTCGGCGGACAGCACCCCGCGGCCAACCCGGCGCGCGATTGCGACATAGGAAGCGTCGTAGAAGGTGAGGTCGTGGCGGAGCGCGAGATCTGCCGCCGCACGATGGTCCTCGGGGGTGAGGCCGAGTGGCTCGCCACAGATCTCCAGCAAGAGGTCGAGCGCCGCTCCCACCCGATCCGCTGCCCAGCCAGAGTGGATCGTGAGGACGTTGCCGACCTCGTAGACGCCGAGGCTGGTCGTGCGCAGGGCGAGGCGCCCGATCGCCTCCCGAGCCAGCGCCCCTTCCGGCTCGCGCTCGACCGGCAGGAACCACTTCACGGCGACACTGGCGTCCACGACCCACGCATCGGCGGGGCCGATGCTCACGCGTCGCGGCGGCGGTCGGCGCGGACCAGGGCGGCGGCGTCGGCGGGGCCGCTCCACGAGCGGCTCAGCTCATCGAGATCCGCCCACACCGCCTCGCGGTCCCGGCGCACCAGGCCCAGCTCACGGCGGGCGGCGCTCTGCAGCAGGGCGCTGCGGCTGGTCCGCTGCCGCTCCACCTCCGCGTCGAGCATGCCGAGCAGGTCGTCGGGAATCGAGATCATCACCTTCGCCATAGCCCGAGTATATACCAAAGGCAATACCACGCTGGATCCGGGCGCCTCCCTCTAAGTCCCCGGCAGCGAGAGTTCTCCCCCCGTCGCCGATAGGGTCGACGCTGGATGCCGCCCAACCCCCGACCGATCCCGCGCTTCATCGCCGACACGACCCAGGAGGGGATTCCGCACGGCCGCTTCGCCGAGCGGCTGGCCACCGCCTTCCGCGAGGCGGTCGAGGCGGTCGAGGACCTGCCCGAGGGCGCGGCCACGCCCGCGGAGATCGACTGGTTTCCGGAGCGCGCCTGGGGCGGGCGGATCTGGGTGCCCTGTTCCGCCAACACCGCCAGCGCCGAGGGGAAGCTGGAGCTGTTCGGCCACGTCTCCTACGTGCAGCCGCCCGGCGGCGACCCTTCCGACTTCCAGGCCAAGGCCGACTTCACCGACATCCTCGCCGAGGACAACCCGGACTGGCGCATCGACCTCAACGACGACGTGATCGGCCGCTGGCGAGGGGAGAACGGCCGCGCCGGCGCCGTCACCCTGGTCTGGGGGCGCCCCCTGCTCCGCGGCGCCGTCGCCGCCAGCGCCGAGCTCGAGGCCGAGACCGTCGACCAGGAAGAGATCTCGCAGGACCGCTTCACCCTGATCGCCCTCGACGCCCTCGAGGGCTACGGCGACGAGATCTTCATGGAGGTCAAGCTCTGGAGCCGCCGCGCCCAGGAGCTGGCCGCCGAGAGCCTCTACAGCTAGCCGCTGGGATCTACGATGGGGCCGGCAGGCCCCGATAGCTCAGCTGGATAGAGCGATCCCCTCCTAAGGGATAGGCCGCTGGTTCGAATCCAGCTCGGGGCATTTTCAGAGCCGCTTGCAGAGCCAAGTTTGATAGCCGCGCCCAGTCCGAGCGGTGTTCCTACCTGTTCCTACCTTGCCCTACGGGGGCCGTCTTGTTCCAACCCACAGACAGACCCTGCCCACGGCGAGAGATAGAACTACCCCCTAGACGGAGGTAGCTCTACTACTACGAAGCGACCACCGAGCTGCGCGTGGGATTGCCGCCGGTGAACGCTTGTGGGGCGCGCCCGCATTCTTGACTCCCCGATCGGCGCTCACTTGCCTTCGACATGCGGGCACAAGTGCATCCCTTAGAGGACGGTAGTTCCGGTTGCCCCCAGCGTCAGTGCGATGCCGATCGTCCACCCTGCGAAATCTATTTGGCAACACTGTTATTGCCACCAGACGCCTATGATCCTCGCGTGCGGATCCGGGGCTGCCTTCCCTCCTGTGTATTCGCGGGAGATAACGGTCGTTCAACTCAGGCCGCCGCGAGCGGCGGTTACTAGCGGATCAGTGTTGCAGTCGCATGGTTGAGCCCCGGACCGCACCCTCGCTGCCGCCTAAGGCACCGCTACCCGACCTCCACAGCACCGCCGCCTTGGCCGAGCTGGTCGGTCTCTCACCAGACAAGCTGACCTTCTGGGCTTGGCGATTCCCGCGCCATCAGTCCTATCGCTACTTCGAGATTGCCCGTCGCGGCGGCGGCGTCCGCGGGATCCAGGCGCCGATCGAGCCGCTGAAAAAAATTCAGCGCCACATAGCCACGGCGCTCGGCGCCGCTTACCGGCCCCCCGCCCACGTCCACGGCTTTACCCGACATCGCTCGCCGAAGACCAACGCTTCGGTCCACGTCGGGCAGCGCTTCGTTTTTGCGATCGACCTCGCGGACTTCTTTCCAACGGTTACCGATCGCCGGGTCAAGGGGCTCTTTCGCGCTTGGCCATTCGAATACCCCGAGGAGGTCGCCATCCTTTTGGTCCGCCTCTGCTGCTTTGGCGGCGTCCTGCCGCAGGGAGCGCCAACCTCGCCGATCATCTCCAACTACGTCTGTCGCGGCATGGACCGAAAGCTCGCCGCCCTTGCCCGCGCCAACGGCTGCTTTTACAGCCGCTACGCCGACGACCTCGTCTTCTCCACTGACCGGCGCAGCTTCCCGCCAGCGCTCGCGTACCTCAACGACGGCCGAGCCATGCCTGGCGTGCCGCTCCGCGCGGTCGTCGACGGCGCCGGCTTCTCGATCAACGAGAACAAGACGAGGATGCAGACCTGCTTCGCCCGCCAGAGGGTAACCGGCCTGATCGTCAACAAGAAGGTCAACCTGCCGCGCTCCTACATCCGTGGCCTACGCGCCGTCCTCCACATCTGGCGCTGCTACGGTGCCGAGGACGCCGCTCGGTCGCTGCGCCGCGCCGCGCCCGATCCAACCTGGCCACCCGGTAAGCCCTACCCTAGCCTCGCGCAGGTGGTGCGGGGGAGAGTGATGTATGTCGCCCATGTGAGGGGGAAGGACGATCCAGTCTTCCTCCATCTCGCCCGCAAGCTCGAGGCCCTCGATCCCCACTTCGAGTTTCGCCCCGTCGCCGCGGTGCGCCCGCTACAGGCAAAGCTCTATACCGAGGGCACTACCGACATCCAGCACATTCGCGCCGCCCTGCGCTATTTCCATGCTCGTGGCGATTTCCAGAACCTAACGCTGATTGATGACGAGAACTCCGATTGCGGCAGCGACCAACAACTACTGGGCAAATGCAAGCTGCTTAAGGAGCACCCACCCAATGGCTTCGCCGTCTGCCTCTTCGACACCGACACCAAGGTCGCCCGCGATGCGGTGGGGGAAGAGGGCTGGTTGGCCTACGGCCCGAAGGTGGTTGCCGTCGGCCTGGCGGCACCGAGTGACGAGGACTCCTCCGAGCGCCTGTGCATCGAGCTCCTACACCCTGAGGCGATCCGCAAGACCAAGGACGCGATGGGACGGCGGGTCTATCGCAACGACGAGTTCGATCCGACGACGACGATCCACCGGTCGGAGCCCTGCAAGGTCCCTTACTCAGGCGGCGGCAAGAGTCTGATCGCGACTGACGTCATCCCCCTCAAGGGCAAGGGGAACATCGCTCGCGCCAAGACGGCTTTCGCCCGTGCGGTCGAGCACGAACCGGAGTCGTTCGAGGGCCTCGACTTCGCTGGCTTTCGGGCGACCTTCGAGCGGATTGCGACTGCGCTGGTTAGCCTCGACCTTGCGGAGCGCTCGCTTGAGGGGCACACGTGAAGTGCACTTGCACTTGTAGGGACAGCTCGAAGCGGATCGCCGGTACGGGCTACTACCCGAACGCGACAAAACTGACAACGAGCAACGCGGTGCCCAGCACGAGGAGGCCAATTGAACGCTGCAGCCAAAGGTGCTTTCTCCACGCAACACCTGAGGTGACGTGTAACTGCATTGCCAGCTGTTGGCGCTCCTCCTCGGCCGTCAGATTTTTAAGGGCCGCGGCGATGTCATCGGCGGAGCGCGCCTGAAGATGCCCAAAGTAAAGGAGCCCCTTCGGCGAATGCTCCTTGGTCAGGCGATGCTCAAGGCGGGGGAAGACAACCCACAAGGCGCAAGCAACCGCTGCGGCCAGAGCAGTGACCGCGGCAATCGCCACAACAAGATGCAATCCGATCGCACCATGTAGTTCTCCGCCATCCGTAATCAGCGCACTCGCAGCCGCGCCGGCGACCGCGATCTCGACGAGGAGGACTATCGAGGTCTTGACATCAACGCTCTGGGTCCAGTTCTGAATCGCTTCATGGGCCTGCCAGCCGAAGCGGTTGCCGGCATCGGGGAGAGCCGGCGGTCCCGGCGGGAGCGAAGAATCGGATTTCTCAGGCGGCATTGAGAAGGCGCTCCTTGACAGCGTCGGGAAGTTCGTCGCGAACTGGGAGCCTACGCACCCAGTCGAGTTCCAGGACCACCGGGCGATGGCAATGGCCATAAAGGAGTCTTGACCCACACGGACAGGCCCGGTCGGATCTCGGCAGGGCGCCGAGCAAGGCCGGCCAGAGTGCTTCGAAGTCGGCCGGACTGCTGAGCGCCAAGCGCTCGATTAGATGCTGGGCGTAGGCGTCGCGGCGCCCATGGGCCCACTGGGGTCCGGGCCACTTGCCGAGATCATCGAAAACGAACTGGTCGCGCAGAAACGGGAGAAGTCGCAGCAGGAGGTTCCGAAAGGCGGCAGGGTCGGTGAAGTCCGGAATATCGACGTGCTCCAGCCAGAGGCAGAACTCCCCGCCCGGCATCAGGTGACGGTCGTCCAAGGGGCACCATCGACGCAAGCGGTCGTAGATCCGCGGAGGGGAAAGTGGGTAGTGGGGGTCGAAGCAAATTTCGATCTCAACTTGCTCCCAGCATCCGGCGCCAATGTCGACCTCGACCGGGCCCTCGGCGACGGCACCGGCACCGTTCGCCCAGATGCAATGACGCATCAAGGGCAGTGCCTCCGCAAGAGCAGCGCGGTCGGCGGCGAAGCGCCGTAGGCGCTCGCTACTCAGCGTAGGGCCGGATGGGCCGAACACGCTCGGTCACCGCAGTCGTCGCCGCAGTCCCGCCGATGTTGAAGCGGCCGCGCTTATCGGAGGTCAGGTCACGCTGGCCATCTGCAGCCAGCGCCTCGCGAACTCGGGCGAGCTTAGAGGCGCTCAGGTCGGCGGCGACGTAGGCCTTCGCCGTAGCGCTCCAAGCGTAGAGGCTCTGGATGTCCTCGGGCAGCGCTTCGAACACGACCTTGTCGATGCCAGTCTGCTTGCCGTCGAGGCGCAGCTGGATGTTCTCCGCCCCGGTTGCAGCCGGACCGATCGCCAGAGCGCTGCGGCGCCCATAGTCGCCGAGACAGGCGAGGACGGTGTCGTCCATGGCCACGCCGACGGCGACATCGAGGGAACTGGCATGAGGAACTATCCCTGGCAAAGTGATGCTCATGCTCGCCTGCATCCCCGCCGCGATTTCGGCAGCGGCGGTGGCGATCTTCTCCTCGTCGCCGTTGGGAAGGTGAACGACGCCGATCATGTTGTCGCCCTGGTACTGGATGCGGACGCCGTTGTAATCGACCTTCAAGACCTCGCGCATCTCCTGGCGGATCGCGTCGAGGGTGAGGATCGCATCGCGCTTAACGGTGTCGCTCTCGGCCTGGTCGACGTAGGCGCTGAAACCGTCAATATCCATCAGAACGACGGCGGCGGCGACCAACTTGCTGTTCGAGCGGCTAAGCGAGGTCGGTTCGATCGCCGTAGTGGCCCCGCTGACATTGAAGCGGTCGATGGGCCATTTCTCGAGTTCGGTGGTGAGCCGGTCGGCCGAAGCCTGAAGCGACCAGTCGATGCCGTCCTCGGCGATGGCGTCCTCGACCGTGGCAACGGAAAGGCGCAGGATGTAGGCGTCCTCATCACCCGACTCGATCTTCTCGTGCTCGAGCTGGTACCCGAGGGCGTCCATGAACCGACTGGTGACGACGAGCTTGGAGGTGCCGAGCAACTTGGCGGGCCGATTTGCGGCGTTGCCCAAGAAGAGAAGCTCGGAGTCACCGCGGGTGCCGCCGCGGGTCGCGACGGTCTCGCCGAGGTCCGCCGCAGCGCGAGCCTTCAGCTTCTTGGCCTCCTCGAAGAGCGGATTGAAAGCGTCGCGGGTCATGTAGGTAATAGCTCGGCCCAGCAGCGCCGCTTTGCGGGCGATCGCCGCGTCGTCGTCGATCGGGCGATAGACGAGCAGGTGGACCCGGGCGCCCTGGAAGGCGATGATCGGTACGTCGAAGGCTTTGGCGATCCGTGCCACCTCGGCCTGCCAAAGGGCGATGCGCTGGATCGCGCTGGCGGCGTGATCGTCACTGTCGAGGCAATGCAGCTCGCCAGAACCGGCAACCGTGGCGTAGAGGTGGGCGCCCTGGATCAAGCGGCCATTGTGCAGGGTGACGTTCTCGAGGTTCATGTCGCGGCTCAGCTTGGTGACCGTGATCTCGGTGTCTCGGGCCTCCCAGCGGCGCTGGATGCGCTCCAGCGACTTGTCCTTGTCCCAGCTCATCTTCCTCAAGTTCCTTTCTGTGGTCGTCGGCGGCTATACGATGATTGCGGTTAGCTCGGTCGGCTAAGTGCAGTGCGTTGAACTTCACTAGACAGCCCGGACAGAACCGTCGGCTGAATCGAAATTCGGTCTGTGCGGCTTCAGGTACCCGGAGGGATGAAGACGGCCGCGCGGTCGCGTACTCTCGCGTTCGACCCCCGCTGTCGTCCCGAGGAGGAACGTCGTGCCACAGGACGCCTACACGCTTCCGCAGCTCTCAAAGCTTCTCGATATCAATTACCGCACGCTGCATTCGTGGGTCGAGCGAGACCTGCTCCGTCCCGGGGTTCAGCAGTCGAGCGGCACCGGCACGCGCAACCTCTTTAGTGAGCAGGATGCGCTGACGGCTTGCATCCTTGCCGATCTCCGTCAAGCGGGGGTCAACTTTGAGCTCCTGCAGCAAGCTGCCGAACGTCTTCGCCAGAATGACGATGCCCTTAGAGAATCCGCGTTCATGCTCGTCAATGGGGACGTGACAATCGTCTTCGATGAGCAGGAGGCTGTGGCGGCGTTGCGGCGGGGGGGTCTGACCCTCGCCTACAACACGGGCGAAGCCCTCGGCCGCGTTGGGCAGCTCGCGGCCTAGGCACTCCAGGCGCACCCTCCGGCGGCGATTTCCCTCGAAAAGGTCCCGGCCCTCGATGCTTGGGTAGGAACAGATCTGGTCCTTTAAGTCTCCTGGTGTCTCCTGGTGTCCCCCTTCGAAATCCCGAGCCCAAGCCAAATCGTGATTTCAAGCCAAATCCAGACTTGACAAACTCTCCCTCCTAAGGGATAGGCCGCTGGTTCGAATCCAGCTCGGGGCCCCTGGCTGCAAGGCCGCGCCCGCAGGGGTGCAACTTTCCGGGGCCCGGCCCGGTTGTAGCGAGAGTGCTGCGAATGAGCCGGCGAGGCCACCGACCGTTTCGTGCCCTGGCGCCGCGCGCTTGGGTCGCCTTCGCGACCCTGGCGCTGCTGGCGGGCTGGCAGGATGGGCTCGCGCCCGCCGAAGCCTCCGCGCGGGTCATCGACTTCCAGGGCCAGCGGGTCCAGGCGCCGCGATCATGGCCGGTCTACCGGCTCAGCGAGCACCCGGGGATGTGTGTGCGGCTCGACCGGCGCGCGGTCTACATCGGCACTCCATCTTCGAACCAGCGCTGCCCCGCCGACGCGGTCGGGCGCAGGCGGGCGATCCTGGTCGAGCCGCGGGCGAGCGCCGCCGCTAGCCGGGCAACGCTGTCGACGCGAGGCCCGACGGCCACCGCCTCGGCCGGCGGAAGCGTCTTCACCGGCCTCGGCTTCGATGCCTGCACGGCGCCCTCTTCGCGATCGATGGCCGCCTGGCGCGCCTCCTCGCCCTACGAGGCGATCGGCGTCTACATCGGCGGCCTCAACCGCGGCTGCTCGCAGCCGAACCTGACCGCCAGCTGGGTCAGCGCCCAGACCGCCGCCGGCTGGAACCTGATCCCGACTTACGTCGGCCTCCAGGCCCCGACCAGCAGCTGCGTCAGCTGCGTCAAGCTCAGCGCCAGCCAGGCCACCGCGCAAGGCGTCGCCTCGGCGCTCGACGCGGTCGAGCAGGCCACGGACCTAGGGATGGGCCCGGGCAGCCCGATCTACTTCGACATGGAGTCCTACACGCGCACTTCGAGCGCCACCGCCGCCACGCTCGCATTCCTCGAGGCCTGGACCGAAAAGCTGCACTCGCTCGGCTACGTCTCCGGCGTCTACAGCAGCAGCGCCTCCGGGATCGCCGACCTCGCCGCTCAGATCGGCAACGGCTACAACCTGCCCGACGCGCTCTGGACCGCCAACTGGAACGGCCAGCAGAACACCGCCGACCCCTACGTCCCCGCCAATGCCTGGAGCCAGCACCAGCGCATCCATCAGTACCGCGGCGGCCATGACGAGGCCTACGGCGGGGTCACGATCAACATCGACAACAACTACGTCGACGGGCCGACGGTCGGCGAAGCGTCGGTTGCGCCCGCCAGCGAAGACCCGGTCGGCTACCTCGACCTCGCCGGCTCGCCGGCTCCGGGGCATGTGCGGGTCAAGGGCTGGGCCTTCGACCCGAACGCGCCGACGCAGGTGCTGGCGATTCGCGCCTATGTCGGCGGCCGGGCCGGCGGCCGCGGCGCCGTCGCGCATGAGCTCGGCGCCGTCGCCACCGGATCGCGCGGCGACGTCGGCGCCAAGTACCGGACGGCCGGCCCCAAGCACGGGTTCGACGTCAGGTTCCCGACCGTGAAGTCGGGGACGCAGCCGGTCTGCGTCTACGCCCTCAACACCGGCGGCGGCGCCGACCGGCTGCTGGGCTGCCGGTCCACCGCGGTCCCGGTCGCGATCACGCTCTCCCACCTGAAGCAGACCGCCCGCGGCGTGCGGGTCTGGGTCGCCTGCGAGTGGCCGGAAGGGACGCAGTGCCCGGGACAGCTCTTCCTGCGCACGCGGATCAAGGTCGCGCTTCCGCACCCACGCGGCACTCCGCCGCGGATCCGCTCCGTCGTCCGCTCGCTCGGCCGGCGTGCCTTCAATCTCACCGGCGAGCGCGCCCACGCCTTCCAGATCCCCTTCAGCGCCGGCGGCCGATCGCTGCTGCGCGAGCGGGGCCGGCTCCGAACCCAGCTGATCGCCGCCATCCCCGGCGGCCGCCGCATAGTAGTCCTCCGCCTCGACCAGCCCGCCGGCTGATCCCTCCTGAGCTATTACCGGGGCCCTAACCCCGGTAAGTCCTCAACCTTGCGCGTCCTCGCCGAGCGCCTCGCGCAGGCTCGCCAGCTCGGAGCGCAGCGCGGCGAGTTCGCGCTCGAGGCGGGTGAGGCGGTCCTCGGCCGGGACCAGGTCGCCTTCGCGAGCCGGCTCGCCAGGCACGGGCGCCGTGGCCACCTCCGTGGCTTCGCCGCCGGACTCCGCAGGGCCAGCCTCACCCGGAGCCGTCGCGGTGGCCTCCCCAAAGCCGCCGAGCAACTGCTCGTAGCGCAGCTCCTTCTGGCCGGGCCGGCGCTCGTGGCGGGCAACGTAGCCGCGCTCGACGAGGCGGTCCAGCGCCGCCTGCACCGCGGCGAGGTCGGCGAACTGATGCAGGCGCTCGCTGCGCTGCTTCAGCTCTCCGGGGGTCTGCGCGCCGCGCAGCATCAGCACGCCGAGCAGGGACAGCTCCTCCGGATCGACGCCGAGTGCCTCCGGCATCAGCTGGCGGTACTTGCGAGCGCGACTGCCCGCGCCGCTGGCGAGGCGGGTCCAGCCGCGCCGCGCCAGCCGGCGCAGCGCCTCGGAAACGGTCGCCTCGTCGTAGTCGACGACCGGGTCGCGGTTGGTCGACTGGTTGCAGGCCAGGCGCAGCGAGTTGAGCGAGAGCGGGTAGGTGCCCGGGGTCGTGCGCTGCTTCTCGATCAGGCAGCCGACGACGCGAATCTCGACTGCGTCGGGCTCCATCGGCCTCGCCTCAGCCGCGGTCCGGGCGGTCGGGGTAGACCTCGTCGATCGTGACGAGGGCGCGGTAGGGAGCGTCCGCGGCAGCTTCGATCCTGGCGGCGCCGCCGGCGAGCCGGTCGACGACGGCGACGACGCCCGCCACCTCCAGCCCCTCCTCGCGGATTCGCCCGATCGCGGTCGCGGTCGAGCCGCCGCTGGTCACAGTGTCCTCGACGACGAGGCAGCGCAGGCCCGGCTTCACCGGGCCCTCGACCCAGCGCTGCAACCCGTGCTCCTTGCGCTCGCCGCGGACGAAGAACGCAACGAGAGCGGAGCCGGACGGCACCGCGATTGCCGCACAGGCGGGCGGGATGGCCGCGGTCGCCGGGCCACCGACGGCGTCCGCCCCCAACTCGGTGGCGGCGGCGGCGATCAGCTCGCCCGCGGCACGGAAGCCGGCCGGCCGCATCAGGGTGCGGCGCGCGTCGACGTAGTACTGGGCAATGGCGCCGCTCGCCAACGTCACCTCGCCGAGCACCAGCGAGTGCTCGCGCAGCTCCGAGAGCAGCGTCCCCTTGGCGGCGTCGAGGTCGGTCACCGCGGCCATCCTAGGCCGAACCCGGCGAGACCGGGCGAGCGGCGCTAGGACAGCGAGTCGCGGAAGCCCTGGCGCCAGCTCGGGTGGATGGGCTCCCAGCCCAGCTCGCGCTTGGCCTTGGCGTTGGTGGCGCCGCGCATTCCGATCGCCGCCCCGGCGAGGGGTGCGCCGGCGACGAGGCGCGCCAGCCAGAAGGGGACGCGCCGCGGGGGCTTGGCGCCGAGCGCCGCAGCGTAGACCGGCAGCCACTCGCGCAACGGCGCCGGCTCGTCGTCGACCACGTTGTAGATGCCGGGGGTGCCGCGCTGGAGGGCGGCGATCGCCGCCGAAGCCGCATCGTCGACGTGCAGGAGCGAGAAGGTGCCGGTGCCCCTGCCGACGATCGGGGAGCGCCGCTTCGACACCTCTTCGGCCTGCGAGCCAGCGCGGTCGTAGTAGGTGCCGGGCCCGTAGAGCCAGCCGTAGCGCAGGACCAGGCCCTCGATGCCCTCGGCGCCGAGGACCTGCTGCTCGAGGTCGACGATTGCCGCCAGCGCGGCGCCGAAGCTCCCGGGGGCATCGTCGAACAGCGGCGCCTCCTCGTCCTTCACCCAGTCCCCCTCCGGCCGGTAGAAGAAGGAGACGCTCTCGGCGACGATGCGCCGCGCGCCCGCGGCCCGAGCCGCCGCGACGAGGTTGCGCGTTCCCTCGCGGCGGATCCGGTTGGTCGGCGCCAGGTAATCGCTTCTCGGATTGAACTTCGGCGGCAGCGCCGTCAGCGCGTGGACGACCCCCTCCGGCGCCGCCCTCACCACCGCCTCGCGCAGGGCCTCCGCGTCGAAGGCGTCGCAGACCACTGCCGCGGCCCCATCCGCGCGAATCTCCTCGGCCCGGTCCTGGCGCCGCGTCATCCCCGTCACCTCGTGCCCAGCAGCGAGCAGCTGCCGCACCAGAGGCCTGCCGATCGCGCCGCTGGCACCGGCGACGAAGACCTTCATCGGCGCCGTCCCCTCCCCCTAGAAGACGAAGATGCTTTCGCCAAAGCTGATCCGCTCGTAGATCTCCGGCTGGTCGGCGATGAAGGTGCGCAGGCAGCCGTGGCTGGCCGGGTAGTCCGGGACCGATTCGTAGCCGTGGACCGCGTAGCCGCCGTAGAAGTAGAACGAGTAGTACATCCCGTGCGAGTTGTAGCCCGGTTCGGTGCGGATGAAGGTGAAGTGGCCGGTCACGGTCGGGGTCGATGACTTGCCGGAGGAGATCGGGTAGATCGCGTAGGGCTTGTCGCCTTTGGCGAAGACCAGGACCTGCTTGGAGAGAGGCGCCTCGACGTGCTTGCCGGCGCCCGGGTGACGGACCTCGTAGCCGCCCTTGCCCCCGAAGACATCCTTGACCAGTCCCTTGCCCGCCCGCATGCTGCGGGTCATGTCGTTGACTTTGCGGTAGGCGAGCACGCCGCGGGCGGTCTTGCCGCCGAAGCAGCGGCCGCTGTTGGCGATGTAGCCCATCTTCCGCATCGCCTTCTTGAAGCCGACGACGACGTCGCCGCACTGGCCCTGGCGCAGGGCCGGGAAGCTGACCTTCCAGCTCTTGCGGACGGTGCTGTCGGCGCCCAGGGCCGCGGTCGCCTCGTGCTTGGCGCTGACCGCGTACTTGCCGTCCTCGCGGACGATGACGCTGGAGCGGAAGCTGCCCATGTTGCCCTTGCCCTTGCCGACCGCCAGCCTGTGGCTGACCAGCTCCTTGCCGTCGAGGAAGAAGCTGACCTCGACCCGCTGGCCGGGAACGTAGGGGCTGATCGTGCCGAAGACGGGGACCTTGCCGTAGATCTGGGCGCGGCCGTCGTCGAGGTGGCCGAGCTTGATCTTGACCGTCGCGTCCGGGACCGCGGTCGCGGTGCCCTTTGACCCAGTTTTGGCCGCCGCCGCGGAGGCGGGGACCGCGAGCATCGCCGCGAGGGCCAGGAGGGACGCGAGACGGCGACTCACCGGCCGGATCCTACTGAGCCAGGAGGGCGACAGAGTTATTCAGCATGTGCAGCAAGATGCACGGCACGACCGAGCCGGTCTTCTCGTAGAGGAGCGCCAGCACGAAGCCGAAGGCGATCAACGGCGGCACCGCGGTGACCCCGGTCAGAGCGTGCAGGCCGCCGAAGATGACCGCCGCGATCAGCGCCGCCGCGAAGCGCGGCAGCCGCTCCCGCAGGCCTCCGAACAGCATCCCGCGGAAGCAGAGCTCCTCGCTGATCGGCGCCGCGATCGCGATCAGCAGGATCTGCACCGGGATCGGCCCGAAACCGTCGGCGATGTCCTCCTGTTCGGGGACGACGATCAGCAGCGAGTAGGCGAAGGCGAAGAGCAGGTAGGCGCCGATCGCCGCCAGCGTCCACTTCACCGCGATCGAAAGCTTGAAGCGCCGCACCCCGAGCCGCCGCAGGACCTCGACGACCGTCGCCGCACCCCGCTGCGCGGCGATCGCCATCGGCACCAGCAGGAACCCCACCGCCGTCGCCAGCTGCACGCCGACGTTGCCGAACGTGGTCAGGTCGCCGTCGGGCTCGGTCCCCAGGATCGCCGCCGGGATCCCCATCACGACTCCGGTCCCAAGCGCGAGGAAGACGCCCAGCACGCCCACCCATGGGCCCCAGTTCGAATACGGAAAGGGAGTCGCCCGGCGCTCCACGGCCTCCCCGGCTAACTTGGCGTCCATGTCGCCGGCAGTTTCCCAGGTCTCCCGCTCCACCAAGACCCGCTTGAGATTTCTGCGCCGCCTGCTCTTCCTGGCCGTCTTCCTCGTCCTCGCGGCGATCGCGCTCAGCCAGTTCACGGAGCTGAAGCGGCTGGCGACCGGCATCCTCGCCTCGACCGCGGTGATCGGCCTGGTCATCGGCTTCGCGGCGCAGCACACGATCGGCAACATGGTCGCCGGCGTGCAGATCGCGGTGGCGCAGCCGATGAAGATCGGCGACCGCATCAGCTTCGAAGAAACCGAGGGCCGGGTCACCGACATCACCCTCTCCTACACCTACGTCGACCCCGGCGACGGCAGCTCCGTGGTGATCCCCAACCAGCTCCTGGTCGAGGGCGTCGTCCACAACCACTCGACCGAAGACACGCAGGCCTGAGCGACGCTCGGGGCGAAGTACCCTCTGCTCGATGACGCAGCGCAATCGGCGACGCCAGCGACGCGGCGGCGGAATCGGGAGCAAGCTCCTGCTCGTCGGCGGCGCCGTCTTCGCCCTGATCGCGATCGCCGTCATCGGCGTCACCTCCTGGGTGCTCGACGTCGCCGCCGACGCGCCCTCGCTCGCCAGCTGCAAACCGGTCGACAGGAGCGGCAACTCGGCCCTCTACGCCGCCGACGGCAGCAAGCTCGGCCGGATCGCCTCCGACGAGGCCCACACCCCGGTCTCGATCGAGCGCATCCCCAAGAGCCTGCAGCTGGCGACGGTGGCGATCGAGGACCAGCGCTTCTACTCGCATGGTGGCGTCGACCCCGAGGGGATCCTCCGTGCCGCGGTCAAGGACCTCGAAGCCGGCAAGGCGGTCGAGGGTGGGTCGACGATTACCCAGCAGCTGGTCCGCAACCTCTGCATCGCCGACCCAGAGCGCAACCTCGAGCGCAAGATCGTCGAGGCGAAGCTGGCGATCGAGTACGCGAAGCGGCACTCGCGGCGGCAGATCCTCGGCCAGTACCTCAACGTCGCCACCTACGGGACGATCGAAGGCGCCACCGCGGTCGGTGTCCAGGCCGCTTCGCGGATCTACTTCTCGAAGCCGGTCTGGGAGCTGAGCCTGCCGCAGGCGGCACTGCTGGCGGGCCTGCCGCAGGCGCCCTCGGAATACAACCCGATCCTCAATCCCGCGAAGGCGCGCGAGCGGCGCAACGACGTGCTGCGGCAGATGGCCAAGCTCGGCTACGTCTCCCGCGAGCGCGCCGAGGCGGCCGAGGCGGGGGGCCTGCGGCTGGACGTCTCCGACGACTACTTCGAGCACCGCCAGCCCTACTTCTTCGACTACGTCGAAAACGAGCTGATCGGCGAGTACGGGGTCGACACGGTGCGCGATGGCGGCCTCGAGGTGCAGACGACGATCGATCCGGCCCTGCAGCGGATCGGCCTGGAAGCGATGCGCGCCGCCCTCCCCTACTCGACCGACCCATCCTCGGCGCTGGTCTCGATCGATCCCCGCAACGGCCACGTCCGGGCGATGGCCTCCGGCTCCAGCTATGGGGAGAGCCAGTTCAACCTCGCCGCCCAGGGCCGCCGCCAGCCCGGCTCGACCTTCAAGGCCTTCGTCCTCACCGCCGCGATCAAGCAGGGAATCGACCCCTACTCGACCTACTACACCTCGAAACCGCTCGACCTCGACCTGCCCCACTGGGGCCACTGGGAGGTGAGCACCGCCGACGAGGGCTACCAGGGGACGGTCAACCTGCAGCAGGCGACGGTCAGCTCCGACAACACCGTCTTCGCCCAGCTCGACCTCGACGTCGGGCCCAAGAGCGTCGCCCAGACCGCGAAGTCGATGGGGATCACGACCCAGCTGGACGGGATCCCGGCCGAGGGGATCGGCGGCCTTCGCCTCGGCGTCTCGCCGCTCGAGCTGACCGATGCCTACGCGACCCTCGCCGCCGGCGGCATCCACCGCGACCCGGTGTCGATCGAGAAGGTGACGTTCCCCAGCGGCAAGGTCGACCGGCCGCAGGCGGCAAAGCCCAGACGGGTGCTGCCGGAAGCGGTCGCCTACGAGGTGACCCGCCTGCTCCACGACAACATCACCGAAGGCACCGGCACCGCCGCCTACACCGGCTGCCCCGGGCAGGCCGGCAAGACCGGGACCACCGACGAATACACCGATGCCTGGTTCGCCGGCTACCAGCCCAACCTGGCGACGGCGGTCTGGGTCGGCTACCCCGAGTCCAACGACATCTCGATGTCCAGCGTGCACGGGACGACGGTCTTCGGCGGCACCTTCCCGGCGGAGATCTGGCACTCCCTGTACTCCGACGGCGGCGTGCCCTGCGAGGAATTCACGGAGTCCGAGCGGCCGATCTCCTGGGCGCCCTACTACGGCCGCTTCACCCAGGCCAGCCCGCGGGACCCGGGCGACGGAACCGGTGGCGGCGAACCCGCTCCACCCGGGAGCGCCGCCGTCGGCGGCTATGACCCGAATGCCTACGACCCCGATGCCTACGCGCCCGGGGCCGGGCAGGAGCCGGCGCCCGCACCTCCCCCGCCGCCGGCCCCGGGCGGCGTCGGGGGCGGCGAATCGGCCAGCGACGGCGGGTAGCCGAGCATCGACCCCGGGCTCGCCTACGCCCTGATCTGGGTGGGCTTCGCGGCCTACCTCGGCGTCCTGGCCGCCGCGCCGGCGCTCGGCCGGCGCGCTGTCTGGACGGCGATCGTGCTCGCGGTCGCCGCTTTCGCGGTCGCCCCGGTCCTGCTCTCCCACGACGTCTACAGCTACCTCGACTACGCCCGGCTCGGCGTCGTCCACGGCCTCGACCCCTACGTCCACCCACCGCTCGCCGCTCCCGCCGACCCCGCCTTCGCGCGCATCGACTGGACCGAAGCCACCAGCGCCTACGGGCCGCTGTTCACCCTCGCCACCTACCCGCTCGCCTGGCTGCCGGTCGGCCTCGCGATCGCGGCGCTGAAGGCAACCGCCGCCCTCTCGGTCCTCGGCCTGGCCGCGGTCGTCGCGCGCGTCGCCGCCTGGCGTGGCGCCGACCCGCTCCGCGCCGCCGCCTTCGTCGCGCTCAACCCGCTCGTCCTCGTCCACGTCGTCGGCGGCGCCCACAACGACGGACTGGCGATGTTGCTGGCGATGCTCGCCGTCGCCGCCGTCCTCAGCGCCCGCGAGGTCTCAGGCGGCGTGGCCCTGGTCGGTGCCATCGCCATCAAGGCCTCGGCGCTCTTCCTGGCGCCCTTCGCCCTCGCCGCAAACCAAAGGTCGATGGGCAGGCTGTTGTTCGGCGGGGCGCTGGCGGCGGTGGGGATTGGCGTCGCGGCTTATCTCGCCTTCGGCTGGGACTGGCTGAGCACCTTCGGGCTGGCCGGAGAGAACCAGGGGCGGACCAGCCACCTGAGCATCCCGATCACCGTCGCCCGCCTCACCGGCCTCGACCCGGAGGCGGTTCGCCTGCTCGCCCTGGTGCTCTTCATAACCCTCGCCCTCGAGCTGCTGCTGTGGGCCTGGCGCGGCGGCGACTGGGTCCGGGCTTCCGCCTGGACCGCGGCGGGCCTCCTCCTCGCCACCTCCTGGCTGCTCCCCTGGTACCTGATCTGGCCCCTCCCCCTGGCCGCCGTCTCCCGCGACCGCCCCCTCCAGCTCCTAACCCTGGCCCTAACCGCCTACCAACTAGGAGCCCGCATCCCCCTCTAGGAGATCTATGCCCCCAGCTTTCGCCCCACCCGAGGCCGGCGGGCACTCGCCCGTCCTTTGGCGCGGCTGGAAGGGAGGGGCGGACGCCCCTCGAAACGTCTTGTACTTTTTCGCCCCACCGCATCGAGGCGCCAGCCCAACCCCGCCCCTCGAAAAAGTTAAGTGCAGAGGGGTGCCCGCCCCTCCTCCTCACCACCACGCCTAAAGAATCTCGGGCGAGTGCCCCCCCGCCTCGGGCCCAGCCTTCTCCTCCTCGGGAGACGGATGGATGATGCCCGTGGCGATGCTCCACCCTTCGCGCCTTCCGAGCAGGGTGACGGCGCCGACGTAGATCAGTTCCCCGACCGTCATCACCCCGCGAACGGCGATCGCGATCAGCGAGCCGAGCGCGAAGCTCTTGCCCGGCACCGCCGCCTTGACCGCCCAGGCGAAGGCGGCATCGCGGACGCCGAGGCCGGCCGGGGCGACGAGGGTGACCAGCGCCGCGAAATAGCCGATCGCCTGTGCGGAGCCGACCAGGAGGATGTCGTCGAAGGGGATGTAGGTGACCGAACGGGCGACGCAGTAGATGCCGACCGCGACGACGACCCAGTTCAGCGAGTAGAAGACGATCAGGGAGATAACCCCGTGCAGCGGCACCACCGCCGGCAACGGTTCGCGGCCGAAGGCCTTCAGCGCCCGGTTGGCGAGCGGCCCGAAGACGCGTGGGTGCAGCACCGCGATCGCCGCCGGGATCAGCAGCACCACCGCCCAGCGCAGCGGCTGCCCCTGGAGATCGGGGTGGTTGATGATGAAGTAGGAAGCGACGACGATCGCCGACGTCGCCGAGATCGCCTGTTCGTAGACGATGCTGGCGATCGTGATCCGCCGCGGCACCCCCGCCCGTTCGGAGAGCAGGACCCGCCCGAGCACGTAGAGGACGCTGCCCGGCACGTAGCGCGCCAGCAGCGGCTGGCCCCAGGCGACCTGGGCGCGGCCGAACCCGATCGGGTGGCCGAGAAAACGCAGGGTGAAGTCCCAGCCGAGCGCGCTGAAGACGTAGAAGAGCGGCAGGATGACGATTGCCGGAATCAGCCAGACGACGTGGAAGTGGACCCCCGCGCCCTGGATCTCCGACCACTGATTGATGACGGTGAGGACCAGGAAGGCGAAGATCACGAAGGCGAGGCCGACCTGAAGGGCGAGGCGGACCCGGCGGCTGCGCGGCGGGCGAGTGCCGAACCGCGCTCCGGCCTCACCGACCCGGTGCAGAAATGGTTGGCGGCGCTCCACGTCAGCCGCACCTTAGTGACGACGCCAGAGCGCTGACCGGCGCGGCATCCCGCCGCGAGCCCCCAGGGCCGGTTTGGGATAGTCACCCGATGGGCGAGTTCGAGCTACTGGCGAAGGTGCGGGAACGACTGCCGCCAGCGGGGGCGCGGGTCCGGATCGCGAGCGGCGACGACGCCGCGGTCACCGTCCCAGGCGGCGCCACGGCGACCTCGGTCGACGCCCTGGTCGAGGGCGTTCACTTCCGCCGCGACAGCGCCACCCTCGCCCAGATCGGCCGCAAGGCCCTCGCCTCCGCCCTCTCCGACCTGGCGGCGATGGGCGCGGAGGCGGGCGAGGCCTACGTCGTCGTCGGCGTCCCTCCCGATCTCGACGAAGACGGCTGCCTGGAGCTCGTCGACGGGATCCTCGCCCTGGCGAACGAGACCGGGACGACCCTCGCCGGCGGCGACGTCACCCGCGCCCCGGCGCTGACCCTTGCCGTCACCGTCGTCGGCCACGCGCCCACGGCGGAGCAGCTGGTCGGCCGCGCCGGCGGCGCGCCGGGCGACGCGCTGGTACTGACCGGCGAGATCGGCGGCGCCGCCGCCGGGCTGCTCCTCCTCGAACAGCCCGAGCTGGCGGCATCGGTGCCCGAGGCGACCGCCGAGCGGCTGCGCCGCCGCCAGCTCGATCCGGTGCCTCGCCTCGCCGCCGGGAGGGCGCTGGCGGCAGCCGGAGCGCGAGCGATGATCGACCTCAGCGACGGCCTCGGCGGCGACGCCGTCCATCTCGCCGCGAGCAGCGGGGTCGCGATTCGCATCGAGGCCGGAGCCCTGCCCCTGGCGAGCGGCCTGGCCGAGGTCGCCGCTGCCGCCAACCGCGACCCGCTTGAGCTGGCGGCGTCCGGCGGCGAGGACTACGAGCTGCTGGCCGCCATAGCGCCAGAGCGCCTGGCGGTCGCCATGGAGAGGGTCGGCGCAGTCGGGGAGATCGCCTTGACGCAGGTGGGCGAAGCCCTCGACGGCGAGGGAGTCGAGATCAGGCTGCCCGGCGGGGCGATTCTGGAGCCGGCGGGGTTCGACCAACTCGGTTGAACGAAACGCCGTCGACCAGCAGCTCCCGCACGCCTCGCCGCCGCAACATCGCCGCCGCGACCTGCGAGGGGTCGGGCTTGTAGTGGCCGGACTCGACGAGGCTTTTCAGTTCCTGCTGCTGCATCGCTCCCTTTATCGGCCCGGCATCGCAGATCCTTAGTTCTGGGTACTCGCACATGCGTCCAACCCCGCCGACCGCATACCCTTCATCCGTGGCTAACGGGACGGCCCGCATTCTCCTCGTCGACGATGAGCAGTCGATTCAGACGCTCTTGAGCTATCCCCTGCGCAAGGACGGCTACCACGTCACCTCCGCGCTCGACGGCGGAGAAGCGCTGCAGCGCTTCGAAGAGGGTCGCTTCGATCTGGTCATCCTCGACCTGATGCTGCCCCGCATCGACGGAGTCGAAGTCTGTCGCCAGCTGCGCTCGCGCAGCCAGGTGCCGATCATCATGCTGACCGCCAAAGGCAGCGAGACCGACAAGGTCGCCGGCCTCGAGGTCGGCGCCGACGACTACATCACCAAGCCGTTCTCGATGCGCGAGTTCCGCAGCCGCGTCAAAGCGGCGCTGCGGCGCTCGCGGATGGGCGGCGAGACGCGCGAAGACGAGCTGATCGAGTGCGGGGAGCTGACGATCGACTTCGACCGGCGCATGGTCACCCTCGGAGAAGAGGAGATCCGGGTCACCTATGTCGAGTTCGAGATCCTCGGCGCCCTCGCCCGCTCTCCCGGCCGCGTGCTCGCCCGCGAGACCCTGCTCGAGCACGTCTGGGGCGATTCCGAGTACCGCGACCCGCGCACCGTCGACGTCCACATCAGGCACCTCAGGGAGAAGCTGGAGAGCGACCCCAAGGAGCCCGAGTTCCTCTTCACCGTGCGCGGGGTCGGCTACCGGTTCAAGGAGTAGGGATGCGGCGCCTCGGGCTCACCAACCTGGGTAGCCGCATCACCGTCACCGCGGTCGGGATCAGCGTCGGCACGGTCCTGGTCATCTATCTATACGCGGTCACGATCGGGGGCGCGGCCAGCGGGCTCGGCGCGGTCAAGGGGCAGATTCTGATCGGCGGCCTGATCGCGATCGCGATCGCCACCGGCCTCGGTCTCTACTACGCGCAGATGGCGGCGCGCGACGTCAGCCACCTGCAGGACGCAGCTCGCAAAGTCGCCGACGGCAACTTCGAGACGACGATCCCGGTCGCCTCGGCGGGACAGCTGGGCCAGCTGGCGCGCACGTTCAACGAGATGCAGCGGCGCCTGGCCGAGCTCGACAGCGCCCGCAAGCAGTTCATCGCCAATGCCTCGCACGAGCTGCGCACGCCGATCTTCAGCCTCGGCGGCTTCGTCGAGCTGCTCGAAGAGGAGGACCCCAGCCCCGCCGAGCGGGCGGAGTTCGTGCGGACGATGCGCCAGCAGATCGTGAGGCTGACGAAGCTGACCGCCGACTTGCTCGACCTCTCCCAGCTCGACGCCGGGGCGATGGTGATGCGGACCCGCAGCATCGACCTCGGCGCCCTGGCGCGGGAGGTGACCCGCGAGTTCGGCGCTCGCGCCGACCTGCGCGGCTCACGGCTGCAGCTGCGCACTCCCGAGCGCCCGGCGATCGCCCGCGCCGACCCCGATCGCGTGCGACAGATCATCCGTATCCTCCTCGACAACGCCCTTACGCATACCCCCGAGGGCACCAAGGTCACCGTGACCACCTATTCCGTCAACCGCAGAGCAGAGCTGACCGTCTCCGACGAGGGCTCCGGCATTCCCCAGCGCGTGCAGAACCGGATCTTCGAGCGCTTCTACACCGCCGACAAAGCCGGTGGCTCCGGGCTCGGGCTGGCGATCGCCACCGAGCTCGCCCAGCGGATGGACGGCCGCATAACAATCAGCTCCAGCCGCCGTTTCACCGCCTTCACGCTCGATCTGCCACCGGCCCTGGTGGAGGGCGAGGCCCGTCCCGCGAGCGCGAGCGGCGCGGTAAAGGCGTCGTCGTGAGGCCCCGGACGGCGCTCGCCGCGCTGCTTTTCTGCCTGGCGCTGCTGCCGGGCTGCGGCTCCGGCGGGAGCGAGGAGGCCAGCTCGGGCAGCCAGGGCACTGTCCAGTCCGAGCCTGCCCCGCAGGTGATCGTCGAGGCTGCCGCCAGCGGCTTCGACGCCGCCGAGGTCTACCGCGAGGCGGCGCCCGGCGTGGTCACGATCCGCTCCATCTTCGGCGCCGGCGCGGGAGCCGCCGAGGGCTCCGGCTTCGTCCTCGACAGCGACGGCAAGATCGTCACCAACGCCCACGTCGTCACCGACGAATCCAGCGGCAAGCGGGAACCGGCCAAAGAAGTGTTCATCGAGTTCCCCGACCGCAACGTGGTCAAGGCCGAGATCGTCGGCTTCGACCCCTTCGCCGACGTCGCGCTGCTCGAGGTCGAGCCCGACGGCTTCCCCCTCCACCCGCTGGAGCTCGGCGACGACCGGGACCTCCAGGTCGGCCAGCCGGTGGCGGCAATCGGCAGCCCCTTCGGCGAGCAGCAATCGCTTTCGAGCGGAATCGTCTCGGCGACCGACCGCTCGGTCAAATCGCTGACCCAGTTCCAGATCGAGGGAGCGATCCAGACCGATGCCTCGATCAACCCGGGTAACTCGGGCGGCCCGCTACTCGACGCCGGCGCCCGGGTGATCGGCATCAACCAGCAGATCGAGTCGAGCTCCGGCGCCAACGACGGAGTCGGCTTCGCGGTGCCGGTCTCGTCGATCAAGCGCTCGGTTGCCCAACTGGAAGAGGACGGCAGCGTCGAATATGGCTACATCGGCGTCTCCAGCCAGGCGCTATACCCGCAGCTCGCGGCCAAGCTCGGCCTCGACACCAGCTTCGGCGGCCTGCTGGCCGAAGTCGTCCCGGGCGGGCCCGCCGAGAAGGCCGGGCTCGAGGGCGGCGAAAAGAAACTGCGCTTCCAGGCCGGCGAATACCGCACCGGGGGCGACGTCATCCTCGAGACCGACGGGCACAAGGTAATCGAGCCCGACGACCTTGCCCGTTTCGTCGCCTACCGCAAGCCAGGGGAAAGGGTGACCCTGACGATCCTCCGCGACGGCGAGAGGAAGCAGGTCGAGGTCACCCTCGGCGAGCGCCAGGACACCGTCGCCGGCGGCTAGATGCCGCTTCGCCGCCCGGGGGTGTAGAACTCCGGGCTTGCTTCAGGAAGTCGCACTCGGCCAGAAGTCCCTCACCGACTACACCCACGTAGTCGGGAAGGAGACGACGGAACGCATCCGCGAACTGGCCGGGCCGCTGAAAGGCAAGCGGATCCTCCACGTCAGCGCCACCGCATTCGGGGGTGGCGTCTCGGAGATCCTCTACACGATCGTGCCGCTGATGCGCGACGTCGGCCTCGACGCGCACTGGCATGTGATCTTCGGCAAAGAGGAGTTCTTCAACGCCACCAAGCTCCTCCACAACTCCCTGCAGGGAGCGGAGGAGACGCTGAGCGACGAGCAGTGGAAGCTGTTCGACGAGATCAACCAGATGAACGCCGAGGGCCTGCAGGGCGAATGGGACGCGGTGATCGTCCACGACCCGCAGCCGATCGGCCTGCGTCGCGGCGCCAAGGAGAAGGGCAAGCGCTGGATCTGGCGCTGTCACATCGACCTCTCGACCCCCAACCCGGCCCCGATCGAGCGGCTGCTGCCGATGATCGAGGAATACGACGCCAGCGTCTGGCACCTGCCCGACTACGTGCCGGCGGCGATGAACGCCGGCCGTGCCGGCGTCAACATCATCCCGCCGGCGATCGATCCGCTCTCGCCCAAGAACATGGCCTTCTCGCCCGAGGACGCCGCCTTCGTCAGCCGCCAGTTCGGCATCGATCCCGACCGGCCGCTGCTCACCCAGGTCTCCCGCTTCGATCCCTGGAAGGACCCGATCGGCGTCATCGACGCCTACCGCGAGGTGACCGAGCAGGTCCCCGAGGCGCAACTGGCGATGGTCGGCTCGATGGCCAGCGACGACCCCGAGGGCCGCGAGTACTTCCAGAAGACCTACGAATACGCGGACAACGATCCCGACATCAAGATCCTCAGCAACCTCAACAACGTCGGCGCGATCGAGGTCAACGCCTTCCAGTCGCAATCCGACGTCTGCCTGCAGAAGTCGATCCGCGAGGGCTTCGGGCTGACCGTCACCGAGGCGCTCTGGAAGGGGCGCCCGACGATCGGCGGCAACGTCGGCGGCATTCCCCTGCAGATCGAGAACGGCGAGACCGGCTTCCTGGTCAACTCGCCCTCCGAGTGCGCCCAGCGCTGCCTCGAGATCCTCGCCGATCCGGAGCTGGGCAAGCGCCTCGGCCGGGCCGGCAAGGAGCACGCCCGGCGCGAGTTCCTCTCGCCACGCCTGCTGCGCGACTGGCTCGGCCTGTTGACAGATCTCGATACCTGACGCCGTAATCGACCATTTAGTCTCTGCGGCGTGGAATCCTCGCCGCTGATCATCGTCTCGAATCGCGGCCCGCTCCAGTTCGAGCGCGACGAGGGCGGCGAGCGGACCCTGCGCCGTGGTGGCGGTGGCCTGGTGACCGCGCTCTCGGGCCTGGTCTCCCATCGCGACGCGCTCTGGATCGCCTCGGCGATGACCGACGAGGACGTCGCCGTCTCCCAGGAGCACGGCGGCCCGGTCGAGCTCTCGATCGACGGCATCGACTACCGGGTGCGGCTGGTCGGCAGCGACGCCGAGGCCTACGACCGCTTCTACAACGTGATCGCCAACCCGATCCTCTGGTTCATCCAGCACTAC